>Ga0209166_10000182_pt1 | contig 80883 bp, 59 predicted proteins | sample Coa_R1_3_FD_187151 | JGI IMG/M metagenome (GOLD analysis project Ga0209166, IMG submission 187151) | Surface soil microbial communities from Centralia Pennsylvania, which are recovering from an underground coalmine fire - Coalmine... | ecosystem: Environmental > Terrestrial > Soil >...
GAAAAAACCCGCCGACGCCAAAAAAGACATTCAGCTCAGCATCTATTCGCTCGCGGCAAAAGAAATCCTCGAGCTAAATCCCGTCCGCCTCGTTTTCCATTATCTGCAAAACAACGAACGCCAGGAAACCGCGCGCGATTCGAAACAGACCGACGAAGCGCAGAAAACCGTCCAGGAAGTCGCCTCGGAAATCCGCTCTGGCTCGTTTCCGCCCAATCCCGGCTTTCTCTGCAGAAATTGCGCCTATCAGCCCATCTGCCCGGCGCACGAAGAAAATCTCGCAAGCCAGTAATCCAATAGAACGCTTGCCCAATAAAAAAGGCGTCCCGACCAGGTCGAGACGCCTTTTTCTGAATCCCAATTTCCCGCGGCTACTTCTTTTTCCCGCCCTTTTTCATCTCTTCTTTCTTGGCCTTTTTCTTCATCGCGTGCCTCCTTCGATTCTTCCGGCTGGGCCGAGGCGCCGCCGCCCGTAGCCCGTTGCTCGCTTGTATACGAGCGTCCGCCGCACCAGTCAAGCAAAATCCTGCAATTCGCGCAGCGCCGCGCGCGGCGCCAACCCTCATTTTGCGATCAGCGCCGAATAATACCCTTGGCGCGTAATAATATTCAGGCCCGCACGCCGCACGCGCACTTCCACCGTGTGATAGTCCGCTCCCTTGTCGTTCCCTTGCGGCGAATACGCCAGCGTGTATTGATTCCGTGCCTGTTCCGTCACGCGCGAATAGAGCTCTTCGAGCGTATTTCGCTTCGCCGCGTAGTACACGTCGCCGCCCGTGTCGTGCGCGTACGCTTGCAGCCGCGTAAATTTCCGGTCGGCAAATCCGCTTCCCACTCCCAAGCTGTACACCGAAATGTTGTATCGCAGCAGCTCTTTCACCACCGTCTCGTAGTTGTATTTGTTGTTCTTCGCGTTCTGCCCGTCGGAAATCAGAAAAATAATCTTGCGCCGACCGCGGCCGCGATCGCTCAAAAGCTGCGCCGCTTCGTACATCGCGTCGTCCAGCGCCTTGGTCGGCTGATTCTTCAGAATTTTCGTCGATTGCGGCGTGGAAGGTCCGCCACCAATATTCTGCCCATTCACCGTCGCGCCACCCGAAAACGGATCGCCCGGCGGCGCCACGTCCGTTTCGGAATCCAGGCGCACTCGCTTCAACTCCGTCACCAGCTTGTCCTGATCCCGCGTAAATCCCTTGCCCGGGTGCATATTCACGTCGAACCGGCAGACGTACGCTTCATCGGTCAGGCTCAGCCCCGCCACAATTGCCTTCAAGCTGGACTCCACCATCACCGAATCCTTGCCCTTCAAATCGTTGTCGATCAGCACAACCGCCGACAACGGAAAAGCCTCCGCGGAAAACAACGAAATCCTTTGTTCGACGTTGTCGTCAAAAACGCGAAATTCCTCGCGCGTCAGGTCCGGCACCAGCCGCCCGCTCGAATCCTTTACCGTCACCGGCAAAATAACCGTGTTCACCGTCGTGATGATTTTCGCCGTTGTGTCGTTCTGCGCCGCCGCACCGCTGCTTTCCTTTGCCGCCGGAGCCGCCGCTCCCGCCGCCGCATCCGGCTTTGGCACCGGCGCTTGCGGCGGATTTTGCGCCCAAATCGCCGCCGCCCAAGCCAGCGTCACCGCCATCACCGCACCGCTCACCGCGCCCATCACCGGCCTTTTTCCTCGACTTTTGCCCTTTGACACGCCAAACTCCCTCTTTGCGGGTTTGCACGCCCAAACTTCTGCCGGGACAATTTGAATTTCCTTCTTCGTCACAGAATAAGGCAAAATTCAAACTGGTCCCGCCGGACTTCTACAAGGTTAGACGCATCCGAAAGCCTGCTTGGGCGCATCCCACTTTACGAATTCTTCCTGCCTTGGACTGGCGCGGCCGGAAAATCCTTAACGAGGAAAGTATACATGCCTTTTTTCTATCGAATTGCGGCCTTCGCCGCATGCGGCGCGATCTCTCTCGCAAGCCTCGCTCCTTCCGTCGATCGGCTCGCGGCGCAAGAGCCCGTTCAGTCTGGCGGCACCATCTCCTCGCAGGTTTCGCTTGTCAGCCTGTTCGCCACCGTCCGCGACAAAAACAAGCGCATCGTCACCGACCTTTCGCAAAACGACTTTCAGGTTTTCCAGGACAACGAGCCGCAGAAAGTCGCCTTCTTCAGTAAGGAAGTCACGCTCCCCGTCACCATCGGGTTGCTTATCGACACCAGCGGCAGCGAACAGAACCGCCTTCCGGCCGAGCAAGACGCCGCAACCCGCTTTCTCGAACGCGTCATGAAAAAAGGCGACGAAGCCATGGTCATCAGCTTCGATCTCGACGTCGACTTGCTCAGCGACTTCACCGACGACAAGCACATCATCGAACGCGCCATCAACAAGGCGCGGATCAACGCCGTCGGCGGCGGCGGCGTGGTCACGCCCGGAACAATTCCTTCCCACACCGGCGGCACGCACTTTTACGACGCCGTCTATCTCGCGTGCGCCGAAAAACTCGGCACCGAAGCCGGAAGAAAAGCGCTCGTCATCATTACCGACGCGGACGACCAAGGCAGCAAAGTCCGCCTCGAAGAAGCCATCGAAGCCGCGCAGAAATCCGATACCGTCGTGCACGTCTTGCTCGTCCACGACCCCGGCCAGGGCTGGCGCCCCGACGTCGCGAAAAAACTTTCCGACGAAACCGGCGGCCGCACCATCGAAGTCTCTTCCGAAAAAAGGCTCGAACAAGCCTTCGATCAGATTTCCGAAGAGCTTCGCAGCCAATACCAGATCGGCTACTACTATCCCGCCGGCAAACCCAAAGACGGCGGCTTCCGCAAAATCAAAGTCGACGTCAACAACAAAGACTTCAAAGTCCTCGCCCGCAAAGGCTTCTACGCCCCGAAGGAATAGCGGCTTCGCGAGTCTGCTATCCGGAATGTGACGGAGGGTCTTTCGACCCGTTCTATTCAATCAGTGTCGGCGGAAATCCGTCTTATGCCGTAGCCGGGCGAAACTTCCTCCCCGCCGCAATCCCCACCAGGCTCAACCCCACATGCACCATCGTCAAGGTCGACATTTTACTCCTCCGTCATCCCGCATTGCGCCAGATGCCTTTATCCATCCCGTTGTCGGCAAACGATACATCCATTTTCCGAAAATTGCAGCCGCGTACGAAAAAACCGGCAACTTACAACCAGCGCAACTCGAATTGACCACCCTCCTCAACGCGGCTAACATCTTTCGTTCGCCATGAATTCAAATGGAGAAACAACGGTGCGCGCGAAGCTGACTGCCAACGATGTGCAGCGGCATTCGAGCCGCGCCGACAAAGTTAGGAAGCAAATTCGATGAAAATGCAAAGAACCACATTCACTCTAGCCATCCTCTTTTTTTCGCTGGCGGCGCATACCGGCAGCGCGCGTTCAAAAAATACTTCCGCCGCGCTTCCGGCAGACTCCGACGCCGCCTTCCTCGGCCGGTGGGATTTGACGCTCAGAGCGCCGGATCGCGAATATCCTTCCTGGCTCGAACTCACGCGTGAAAACGGCCAGCTCAAAGCGCAAATGGTCGGTCGTTGGGGCAACGCCCGTCCCCTGCCGCACGCCGAAATCACAAACGGCCATCTCAAATTCATTTCGCCCAAGGAAGAAGAAGACCGCAAAGACGACATGGTTTTCGAAGCCACGCTCAGTGCCAATCGCCTTTCCGGCACCACCACCGGACCCGACGGCGCCGTCTGGCCCTGGACCGGCGAACGCGCGCCCTCTCTGAAACGCACCGCCACGCCAAAATGGGGCAAGCCCATCGCGCTTTTCAACGGAAAAGATCTCTCCGGCTGGACCATGTCCAAATCGAGCGCCACGACCGTCTGGAAAGTCGAAAACGGTCTCCTCATTACTCCCGGCGAAGGCCCCGAACTCATCCACAACTCCAAATTCCAAGACTTCAAGCTGCACGTCGAATTCAAAATCGACCCAGCTTCCAACAGCGGCGTCTACCTCCGCGGCCGTTACGAAGTGCAAATCGAAACCGATTCCGCCGCCGAACCGCCCAGCCATCACACCGGCGGCGTTTACGGCTTCCTCGCACCGACGCCCGAACTTCCTCGCAAATCCGGCGAATGGCAAACGTACGACATCACTCTGATCGGTCGCACCATCACCCTCGTCCAGAACGGCCAGACCGTCATCGACAACAAGGAAATTCCCGGCATCACCGGCGGCGCCCTCGACAGTCACGAAGCCCTCTCCGGCCCCATCTACCTCCAAGGCACCGAAAAAGGCCACGTCGCCTTCCGCAGCATCGTCCTCACTCCTGCCGAGTAATCGGCCGTCAAACTGCCGGTCGCTAGAAGTCTGCTCGGTCCCTCCTCGTTCGTTTGCGCCAAACCCAAGCCGCACCCGCTCCAAATTCTCGCCAGCCTACCTGCAAGCAACTTGCATCTGATATACGACCAAGTTAGTCTTATATGGCGCTTTCAAATTACTTGTCTGGAGACCTTCTTGCTTCGTCGATTCAGCTTCCTTCCCATTCCCCTTTTTCTTGCACTTTGTTTTGCTTTCTTCCCGTCCCCGCTGCGCGCGCAAGAAAAGCCTTACATCGTCACGTACGATCAATTCTTGGAAGAACCTCGCAGTCTTGAAGTCGAATATTTCTCCACCGTGGGCACGCAACGCGGCGGCAACCAGTTCCATTCCTATTGGCTCGAGCTGGAATACGGCGCAACCGCATGGTGGACGACCGAGTTTTATCTCGACGCGCAATCCACCTTCAACGACAGCACGGTCTCGACCGGCGTTCGCTGGGAGAATCGCTTCCGCCCCCTCCGCCGCGAACACTTCCTCAATCCCGTTCTCTACGTTGAATACGAGCATGTGAACGGCGCGGACAAACTGCTCAAAGAAGTCGAAGGACACGACGTTGAATCCGATTTCGCGCTGCCAAACGCCATTGCGCGCCGGGAGATCAAGAACGAACTCGAACTAAAACTCATTCTCGGCAGCAATTTCAAAGGCTGGAACATTTCGGAAAACTTTCTTTCCGTGAAGAATCTTGCCGGTGAACCTTGGGAGTTTGGCTACGCCGTCGGCGCGAGCCGCCCGCTCGCGCTCAAAGCCGCCGCGAAGCGCTGCAACTTCTGTCCACAAAATTTCGCCGCCGGCGTCGAAATATATGGCGGCCTTGGAAATACCGCGAGCTTCGGTCTGCAGGAAACGTCTCAATACCTCGCGCCAGTCGTCGCGTGGAACCTGCCGTCCGGCTGGACGCTGCGCGCTTCGCCAACCTTCGGCCTCAACGGCAACAGCCACCGGTTCCTCATCCGCTGGGGAATTGCCAAAGAGTTCTCCGGCTTTGGCGACACGCTCGGCAAATTGTTCCGAGGCCGCTCGTGAAGCCTCATTTCGTTGCTCTCGCAATCTCCGGCATCCTTCTGTCGGTTTCCTTGTGTTTCGCACAAAACAAAACAAGAACGGAAAAATCGCCGCAAACCATTCCGCACGACTATTCCGAATTGGCCAAAGCTCCAGAAAAAGCCCGTCTTCGGCCAAATCCCTTTGAAAAGGATCCCGACGCCGTCATCGCCGGCCAATTTCTTTTCGAAAATCATTGCGCGGAATGTCACGGCGAGGCAGGCGTCGGCGGCAAAAAAGCGCCCAGCTTGCGAGCGCCCGAAGTGCAAAATGCTTCTCCCGGCACATTGTTCTGGCTCCTTACGAGCGGCGTCACAAGAAAGGGCATGCCCGTCTGGTCAAAATTGCCAGAGGCGCAGCGTTGGCAAATTGTCCGCTACCTCAAGTCTTTGGGTCCCAAATCCGATTCCGCCACGGAAACGTCGAACTCCTCGAGGTTTCCTTCGTCGCCGCCGTATCTACGGCCCACAATTAATACACATCTCCGCTTCGGGCCTTCATCGCTTTAGCGTCCCAAATCGGGCGGCGGCAAAACCACCCCGTCGCCACGGCCGTTCCGCGTTTGTCCAAAATTCTTGCTTCAATTGACCGCCATGCGCGGGACGGATAACATCTTCCCTCCAGCAATCCAATGGAAGATCAGAGCATCGGCCACTACAAAATTCTCCGCAAACTGGGCGGAGGCGGCATGGGCGTTGTCTATGAAGCCGAAGACACCCGGCTCGGACGCCGCGTCGCGCTCAAATTCCTTCCCGAAGACAAGCACCATGATTCCGAGAGCCATCAGCGCTTTCTCCGCGAAGCGCGTTCCGCCTCCGCTTTGAACCATCCCGGCATCTGCACCATTTACGCCATCGAGGAACACGACGGCAAAACCTTCATCGCCATGGAACTCCTCGAAGGCAAAGCGCTCGACCAGGTCGTTCGCGCCGGCTCGCTTCCTCTGAATCGCACGCTTGAACTCGGCGTCCAGATTGCCGACGCCCTCGACGCCGCTCACAAAAAAGGCATCGTTCACCGCGACATCAAACCCGCCAACATTTTTCTCACCGACCGCGGCCAGGCAAAAATTCTCGATTTCGGTTTGGCCAAACTCGTTGCCGGCCAGGGCAACGATGCCACCATGCACGACATGGACGCGACGCACCTCACCAGTCCCGGCCTCGCCGTCGGCACCGTTGCGTACATGTCTCCCGAACAAGCCCGCGGCGAAGATCTCGACGCGCGCACCGATCTTTTTTCCCTCGGCGCCGTCCTGTATCAAGTCACCACCGGCAAGCATCCCTTCCCCGGTTCCACGTCCGCCGTCGTCTTTGAAAATATTCTGCGCAGCACGCCGCCGCCCGTCACTCTCAATCCCGAAGTCCCGCAGGAGCTCGAACGCATTCTCGGCAAGGCGCTCGAAAAAGACCGCGATTGCCGCTATCAAATCGCGGCCGAACTTCGCGCCGACCTGAAGCGCCTTCTCCGCGAAGTCGACTCCGGAAAAGTGATCACCACTTCCGTTCCCGCCGCAAGCGCCTCGTCGCTTCCGCCGGCTTCGGCGTCCGCTTTTGAGCCGGCGCCCAATCCCGGCAGCGGTTCCGTCTTGATGGAAGCGGCCAGAAAAAATAAATTCGGCGCCGCCATCGCGATTTTTATCACGCTCGCGGTTTTGCTCGCGGCCGGTTACGGTATTTTCACGTTCACCGTTCCGCACAAGGTCGCCCACGTTCCTTTCGAACATTTCTCGGTCGAAAATCTTTCAAACAACGGCCACACCGTCCTCGCCGCCATTTCTCCCGACGGCAAATATCTCGCGCTCGTTCTCGACGAAAATGGTTTGCAGGCCCTGCAGCTCCGCCACATTCAAACCGGAAGCAATACGCAAATCGTCGCGCCCGCCGCCACTCGCTATATCGGCATCACGTTTTCTCCCGACGGTAGTTATCTCTATTTTGTGCGCCGCGACGAAGCCGAACACACCATCTCGCTTTTGTACGAAGCCCCGGTGCTTGGCGGCACGCCGCGCGTCCTGATCCGCGACGTCGACAGCCCCATCGCTCTTTCTCCCGACGGCCAGCATCTCGCCTTTCTCCGCCAGGATCACGATTCGCCGCTTTTTGATTTGTTGATCGCGAAAAGCGATGGCACTCCCGAGCTCGCGCTTTTCAAGGGCCAGGCAATCGCGAGCGATAGTTACACACTTACCTGGTCGCCCGACGGAAAAACCATCGCCATCCCCATCGTGCAACCCACTCCCGACGACATCGGCGGATTCATTTCCATCGACACCAGAACGGCGGCGCGCACGAGTTTTGGAAATTCGCGCGCCAAAGTTTTTTACGATCCATCGTGGCTTTCCTCCGGCGCCGGTTTGCTCGTCACCGACGCCGAAATCTCCGCGGGAAAACTGCAGCGCCAGCTCGGCATCGTCGATTACCCGCAAGGAACGTTTCGCGCGATCACGGCGGACACGAACACGTACGTTCGGCCGAGTCTCGCGGCGAATTCGCAGAGTTTCGCCGCCACGCAGATTCAATCGCGCGTGGATTTTTCCATCGCACCGGCCGACGCTCCGGAAGAAGCGCATCCGCTCGTGCTCTCGTCGAAGCAAACCGTCTGGCGATGGGACTGGACGGTGGACGGAAAAGTGGCTCTGCCGCAAGGCGGCGAAATTCGCATCGTGGATCCGGCGGGCGGAGAATCGCTGGTCTTTTCCGATCAGAATGCGATTCCGGATCAAGTTGCGTCTTGCGGCGAAAAATATCTGGTCGTGCGCCTCATCGGGCGCGCCGGAAAGGCCGCGGCAAATTTGTGGCGCATCGACGCGACCGGCGGAAATCAGGTGCAACTCACTTCCGGAAAAAGCGAAGCCGATCCGCGCTGCTCGCCGGACGGAAAATTCATTTACTTCATCGACCGCGCCGACGGAAATCACGTGAAGCGGATTTCGATCGACGGCGGAACTCCCGAAGCGATGCTGAACGCCGGAGTCGGCTTGTTCGATCTTTCGCCCGACGGAAAATTCCTGCTGACGACGGAAGTGCGCGAGTTCGACCACAAATTGATGCTGCGCGAAGATTCGACGGAAACGAAAGCGACGCAGTATCGCGACATCGACCAGCGCGCGCAGGAAGGCGCGAAATACGCGCCGGACGGAAAATCGGTCGCGTACATCGTGCGCGAAAAAGGCGTCGACAATTTGTGGAAGCAGCCGCTCGACGGTTCGCCGCACAAACAGATGACGCATTACAAAACCGACCGCATCGGCACGTTTGGCTTTTCGCGCGACGGATTAAAACTGGCGATCGAGCGAATCCACGTTGAATCGGACGCGTTTCTTTTCCGCGATTCGCAATAATAAAATCCCGAGAAAAATTCCTTCCTTGCGGCGAAATTATTTTGGCGGCTGCGGCGCCGCGGCCGGCGGATTCGCCGCCGGCGTATTCACGGGGCCGATGCCGTTCGGCCGCGCGTAATAGCCGCGGCGCGCGCGAACCTGATAGCCATTGAATTTCGGAATTTCGATCTTGATGCGGTGATATTTTCCGTTGGGAACGAAGTTCGACGGGTTGTAGGTGATCTGATACTGATTGCGCAGCTCGTCGCCGATGTCCTGAAACGACTGATCTAAATCGTCCACGTGATACGGATAAAAAGAGCGGCCGCCGGTTTCTTCCGCGAGCCCTTGCAAGACTTTGTCGCCGTCGGTGAGGTGATATTTGCAGGTGCCGGTGGCGCGGCAATCTTTTTCCGCGGTGGTGGTCACCCACTGAATGCTGGTGCTGATGGTGTAAATCACAACGCCGGTGCGCTGCGCCATTTCAATGGCTTCCGAGCGCGTGTGATCGGAAAGATTGTCTTCGCCGTCGGAGATGAGAATCATGACGCGGCGCACGATGTCCGGCTGATCGCCGGGCGGGCGCGGCGGATTGCTCAAATGTTTTGCGCACGCTTCGTAAATGGCGTCGTAGACGGCGGTGCCGCCGCCGGCGTGCGTCTTGACGATTTGATCGCGCAACAAACCGGTGTCGCCGGTAAAGCCCTGCACCATTTGCGGCTCGTCGTCGAAGGTCATGGCAAAGGCTTGATCCTTGCCGCGGCGAAGAACGGTGTAGAGAAAATTGACGGCGGCGTCCTGCTCAAACTTGATGCGATCGCGAATGCTGTTGGACGTATCGAGCAGCAAGCCGATGCGGAGTGGAATGTCCGACTGGCGGCTGAAATACTTGATCATTTGCGGGGCATTTTCGTCGAGAAGCTTGAAATCTTCCTGCGCGAGATCGGGCACGAGTTTGTTGCGGCGGTTCAGGACGGTGGCGAGCACGTCGACGAGGTTGACGGGAACTTTAATTGTGGTCTGGCTTTGCTGCGTCTCTTGCGGATTCGACGGCGCAGGTTGCGGCTGCTGTTGCTGCGCGCTTTCCGAGACGGGCAAAGCGAAAAGGATGAAAGCGAGAAAGAGTGCTGTGATGGCCTGGCGCATGGTTAGGGATTATAGGAAGCCGGCAAGCGAGGCGTCAATTTTTACATCGCCTGCGGCGGCAGCCAATTTCTCCAAATAGAGTTTTAGATCCGGTGCGAGCGGCGCGGTGACGGCGATCGGTTTTTCCGTGCGGGGATGCGCGAACGAAAGACGCGCGGCGTGCAAAAACTGCCGGCCGAGCGCGGGCAGTTTTGTTTTGTCGACGACGAGATTCGCGGCCGCGCCATACAGCGTGTCGCCGACGACGGGATGTTTGAGGGCCGAGAAGTGCACGCGGATTTGATGCGTGCGTCCGGTGTGCAGTTGGACCTCGACGAGCGTGGCCGGGCCGAACTCTTCGAGTACGGTCCAGTCCGTGCGGGCGGCGCGCGCGTTTGCGGATTTTCCCGCCGGGCGCGCGGACATTTTGATGCGTTGTTTGGGGTCGCGCGAGATGGCCAGTTCGATGCGGCCTTTTGCGCCGGTAAGTTTTCCCTGCACGAGCGCGAGATAAATTTTTTGCATGGTGCGCGCCTGGAAAGATGCGGCGAGCCTGGCGTGCGTGAAATCGTTTTTGGCGATGACGATGGCGCCGGAAGTGTCTTTGTCCAGTCGGTGAACGATGCCGGGACGCAACGCGTCGCCGCCTTGCGAAAGAGATTGGCCGCGGCCAAGGAGCGCGTTGACGAGCGTGCCGCTGGAGTTCCCTGCTCCGGCGTGGACGGTCATGCCGGCGGGTTTGTTGATGACGATGAGGTCTTCGTCTTCGTAGAGAACGTCGAGCGGAATCGATTCGGCTTCGGCTTTGAGCGGTGGACGCGGCTCCGGCTGCACCGTGATGCGTTCGCCGCCGCGAAGTTTTTGGCTTGGCTTGGAAGGCTGGCCATTGACCTTGACGAGGCCGGAATCGATCAGTTCCTGCACGCGAGCGCGAGAAAGTTCGGCGGCGTGCGCGGTGATGAAGCGATCGAGGCGCGTGCCGGAATCGGCGGCGGAAACAAGAAGCTCGATGGGAGCGGAAGACACGCGACGATTGTAGCAAGGGCGCAGGGAGCGGGGAGAGAACACTAAAGCGGTGGTGGCGGAGCTTGCGCGAGTTCCAGAATAGGAAGAGTTTGTGTACACCCGGTTCTTCTCGTAAGAGTGGCAAATGCAGGACTTAGCGGTGAAATAGGGGGTAGAACTGCGTCGAGATGGGAGGAAAAGGTGGATTGCCACCCCCACCCCCCAGGGAGTTTGTATGAGTATCAAACGAAAGGGGTTACGAGCGGAGGCGTTTGCATGAGTAGCAAAACAAAGGGGATAGGGATTGGCGGGCGGAGCGGCGGGAGCGGGGTGGAGTTTGTGAGGCACAAGCAAGGGTAGCAAACGAAGAGTATAAAGTCAACAGTTAATTGATTGTGTAATTCGAATGGCTGTGGAAATCTGTTCGAACGGAAAGAAAAGGCAAAAGAAAGAACCCACCCTTTGCAAAATTCGGAAGCGCAAAGGATGTGGCACCCTAGAATCGCAACGCGCCGGCCGCGTCGACCTGCACTTCGTTAGCCGCACACGGCGTTTGTATTACACAGTCACCTCCTTAGAGTAGCCATGAGACTGAACAGCGCACCGCAAACTACCGTCATGGTTACATAATAGTGAAAAGCTAAGTCCCACAAATCGAACTCGGTCAGCGACACTGCTTGATTGGCATGTCCTATCATCTTTTTTGCCCGACGATAAACCTTTAAAAGATCAAATAGAGGTCCGGCAACGAAAATTGGAACCAGAAAAATAAGAAATCGAACATGCGATGACACATTAAATTCGGTTATCTTGATCACCGCCATAATCGCGATGAATTCTATACACAAAAATAAAAGAATTGCCGAAATTGAATATAAATAGAAAGTATAAGGTTTTGCGCTTCTGATGTCTCGCCCGGTTAAGTCCATCTGATTCACCTCAAAATAAATATTTGCAACACAAACATGGCGGGTGGAACATAGATTTTCTGTTCTTCTGGTTGCATGGCGAGAGTATATCATTTGGGTACTAAGCTTGAGAGGAAGCGAATTTTGGAAAGGGTGCCGCACCCTTCGGGGTTAAGGGTGCGGGTTTTGACGTTGGGTGGAAGAGATGGAAGGCAGACGCAATCCGCTGAAGAGATATTTTGGGAAAGGCGATCTGCACTTTGTGACGTTTAGTTGTTATCGACGCAGGCCTTATCTTGGTACGGAGCGGGTGCGGAATCGGTTTTTAAAGATTCTGGATGAAATTCGCGTGCGACATGATTTTGCGCTGGTGGGATATGTGGTGATGCCGGAACATGTGCATCTGTTGATGAGTGAACCGCGCGTGGGGAACCCTTCAAAGTCGCTCCAGGTATTGAAGCAGAAGGTATCGCGTGAACTGCGGAAGGAAAAACAAGACGCCGGTGGCCAAAACGAATTTGCGTTTGGCGGAGATCTGGATACGGATTCGGCGTTCTGGCAACCGCGATTCTATGACTTCAATGTGTGGAATGAGAAAAAATTTCAGGAAAAATTGGAGTACATGCACCGGAACCCGGTGGACAGAAATCTTGTGCAACATCCGAGAGATTGGCCGTGGAGCAGTTGGAGTTTTTATGAGAATGGCGGAAGTGGACCGATTCGGATTGATGTGATGAAGCCAACGCGCTGAGAAAGTCAAAACCCGCACCCTTGAAACCGAAGGGTGCGGCACCCGAGTTTACCTTTTGCCTGTTGGTTGCGGCGCTTACTGCGGTGTGGATTGCGACAAGACGCAGCGGAAGGCAAGAACCACACACTTGACACCGAAGGGTGCGGCACCCGTGTTTGACACTTGCTACAAACCGGAAACGAGTGCTGGGCTTACGTTGTACCGAAGAAGAAAAACTCTAATCGCCGCGCGCAGAAAACAGATTCACCGTGAGAGTTCCAGAGGTTCGGTCCTCGGCTTCACTGGTAATCACGCGGTGCTTCACGGCATTGTAGAAAAGAAGTGTCTTTTGACAAGGCCTTACATCTTATCGGGTGGCACCCCACAGTTGCTTAATTATTCTTTTTAGGCGGTTCCGATCGAGCGCGCCACAAGCCAGTGAACCGGCCAGCCGATCATCATTGTTATACTCACGTAAGTACGGCATTGGCGGAGTTTAACGGGGATTTCCAAGATGCAGGCGTCATCGCAGCACGACAGGACACACAGGGAAGAAGTTGTTGTTTACCACTCGGCGTATGGACTCAGGCCGGCCGTGATTGACTTTGCCGACAAACTACGTTTGGCCGGGCATACAGTTCACACTCCCGATCTATATGACGGCGAAGTGTTTACCGATCGCAATGACGTGGTCCGCAAGATCCAGGAACTCGGGTTCGATAAGCTGCTTGAGCGGGCCGTTGCGGCCGTGGAGAAGCTACCGCACACTTTGGTGTACGCCGGGTTTTCAAACGGCGGCGCTTGCGCGGAGTTGCTGGCCGCGACCCGCGGCGGAGCGCGGGGAGCAATCCTGATGCACGCACCGCTGATGGTGCGCGACCTCGGGTGGAAGGTGTGGCCGTCCAATGTCCCCGTGCAAGTGCATTTTGCCGATAAGGACCCGATAAGAAATCAAGCAGTGGTCGATGCCCTCGGGGCGAAGGTGCGTCAATCCGGGTCGAACTTCGAGCAGTTCGAATATGACGCACCGGGACACCTGTTTGCCGATCCAAACCTTCCCGCCTACGACGCGAATGCGGCTGAGTTGATGACGACGCGGGTGCTGGATTTTCTCGGTGGGATCGGAAGATTAGTGGCTGATGAGAGCACACGCGAATCCTAATTGTTGCTCACGGGCATTCTCGCAAACAATCACGACATTGTTAACCGCGCATTTTCCCTGACGCATACGGTTGGGCATGGATATTCTGTTCTTCCTCTTTGCTGGACGTGAGCATCTCGCATGACAACTTAGCTTGAGAGGGAGCAATCGTTGAAATTTGTGCGGCGCCCGGGTTGACACTTTCAAGAAATCGGAAATGTGTGACGGTCTTACGTTTCACTTACGAAGATAAAATCTGCTCGCCGCTCGGCGGAATTTGCTAGCCAGGGAAAGCAGAATACGATCAGGCCGCCGGATTGGAATCGGGCGGGGGCGCGGAGCCCCAGCGGGATTGGCAGGCCTGGCGCCATTTTTCGCGTTCTTCGGGGGACATGCCTTCCCAGCGGTCGCGCATTTTGCGGCGGAAGCCGGAGCGATTGCCACCGCCGTGATGGCTCATGCCGCCGAAGAGGATGCGGCAAAGAGCGAGGAGGCCGAACGCCTGCCAGAAGGTGATTTCTTTCCAGCCGAAAAGCGACGGCACGAGCCAATTCCAAAGATGCATGACGATTTCGCCGCCGATCCAGACGATGGCAACCATCCCGAGAATGCCCAGCGGGACGATCCAGAACAACTTTTTTTTGTTTCGCATGGTGCGCTCCTTACTTTTCGAAAAATTCGTCGTACATATTTTGCAAGCGTTCGCGGAGATGCAGGACGGCATAACGTTTGCGCGCGAGCAACGTATTGACGTTGACGCCCGATTCGGCCGCGAGCTGTTTGAAGCTGCGCCCTTCGAGTTCGTGCGCCACGAAGACTTCGCGCTGCTCGGCGGGAAGTTCGCCCAGCGCGTGCTCCAGCTCATCGAGCAGCGCATTGCGGAGGAAAAGCGCTTCGGGGCCCGCGTCGGGCGAAGGCAAAAGATCCTCGATGTGCAGCAGTTCGCCTTCGTCTCCTTCGATGGCGGCATCGCTGAAGGCTTCCGCCTTTTTCTTGCGAAAGAGATCGGTGATGCGATTGCGCGCGACGCGGAAAAGCCATCCGGTGACGTGGCCGATGGGCATGAGCAGGCGATTGGCTTCCACAAGTTCGTAGAAAACTTCCTGCACGATGTCTTCGGCGTCGGCCGGATCGGGCACGCGGCGGCGAATGAAATTGCGCAGGCGCTTGCGCTCGCCGGCGACGATCTCGGAGATTTGTCGATCCTGCTCGGTCATCGCGGCGATGCTCACGGGCCCATCCGTCCAGTTATGAAGACGGACGAGGGGCGGAAATATTGTAAGGATTTAGTGCGTTGTAAGTTTCATGGCGTGGTGCGAACGGTCGGATACGTGATGCCGAGTTGTTCGAGATAGGTTTTGTATTTGGATGGGTCGAAATAAAACTTTTTGAGTTCGGGCTGGAATTTCTGCATTTTCTCTGCGTTGAATTGGGTGGCGGGCTGGTCGGTGGGCGAAAGGAACGATTCGTAGTGAACGTCTTTGGTTTGCACGTTGCGGAAATAGTCCCAGGCTTCGGCGACGAGTTGCGGCTGCAAGAGAAAATCGAGCGCGGTGAGCGCTTGCACTTTGGCGCCGGCGGTGGAGCCTTTGTGCGCGATGGGCGTGGCCATGGCCACGGCGTTCGGCCAACTGTGGCCGGGAAGATTCGGAATATTGGCGGGGAACATGAGATAAACCATCGGGACGTTCCAGGAGATGTCGCCGACGTCGTCTGACCCGCCGCCGGTGAGGTTTTTTGCGGGTTCCTCGAGCGGCTCGACTTTTTCATTCAGGCCTTCCACTTTTGTTCCGATCTCTTTTTGCAAAGCTTTGGCGAGCGTTTGATCGGCTTCGGTCCATGCCGGCATGCCCACGGATTCGATATTTTTCTGCTGCGCTTCGGCAATCACTTTGTTGAAGAAGGGCGGCCAGGCGGAGCCGACGAGTTTGTGATCGACGGTGGTGCCGGTGCTTTTCGCGGCGGAGTCCGCAACGGTGTTTCCGAGTTCATAAAGCGATTTGATGTGCGGAAAATCCATTTCGCGGAAGTAATACCAGACGGCGGCTTCGGAAGGGACGACGTTCGGCTGATCGCCGCCATTGGTGATGACGCGATGCGAACGCTGCGCGAGGCGGAGATGTTCGCGGTTGAAATCCCAGGAGACGTCCATGAGTTCGACGGCGTCGAGCGCGCTGCGCCCGTCCCACGGCGCCATGGCGGCATGCGCGGCTTTGCCGTGGAAGAAATATTGAATCGAGACAAGGCCGCTCCAGTCGCCTTTGCCGGTGCCGTAGGACGTGGAGAAATCGCTGCTCACGTGGGAACCGAGGACGATCTCGACATCCTTGAAATATCCGGCGCGAACGTAAAACGCTTTTGTGGCGACCAGCTCTTCGGCGATGCCGGGAAAAAGTTTGATCGTGCCGGAAAGATGATATTTCTCCATCTGCTTTTTGAGGACGAGCGCGGCGGTGACGTTGACGGCCATGCCGGAATTGTGTCCTTCGCCGTGGCCGGGTGCGCCTTCAACGAGGGGAGCGTGGTACGCGACGCCGGGTTTTTGCGAAGCGCGCGGAATGCAGTCTTCGTCGGTGATGAAGGCGATGACGGGTTTTCCGCTGCCGTACGACGCGACCCAGGCGGTGGGAATGCCGGCAATTCCCTTTTCGACCTTGAAGCCGTTTTTTTCGAGAATGCCGGTGACGTATTTCGAGGTTTCGACTTCCTGGAAGCCCAGTTCGCTGAAACTGAAAATCTGATCGACCATTTGCTGCGTAAACGTCTGCAATTTTTCGGTTTCTTCGGCCGCTTCGTGCTTGAGGGCGTCCAGCGGCGGAAGCTGCTGGGCCCGCAGAAAGGGCGCTATAATAAGGAGGAAAGCGAGCGTTACGAGGCGCTTGCGCATCGGGAACCGTCCTGGGCCAAATGGGCCGTGAAATGACGCAAAAATGATGCGTAGTTTACCTCAAGCGCGGAAGAAGTGTGGGTTCGCGGCGCGTCTAAAAGAACGAGCGCGTTGACTTGAAGCCGGCGGAAATTTAAGATTCCGTCCAAGTGACCAATACGCAAGAAAGCGACGAAAAAATGGAAGGCTCTTCGAACGAGCCGCAGCGTTCCGGCAGCGGCCAAAAAGGGCTGCTTGCCATGGCGGCGGTGGTGGCGATTCTGGCGATCGCAACGGGTGTTATTTTCCTCAAACGGCCTACGACGGGGAAGGGCTTCGATGTAAACGCGATGCGCGTCGAGCGAATGACGCGGAGCGGAAAAGCTGCGGCCGTCGCAATTTCACCGGACGGCAAAAGCATCGTGTACGTTCTGCGCAGCAACGGCGAACAAAGCGTGATGCTGCAGCAAGACGGCGCCGCGGGCGAAACGCAATTGATCGCGCCGGATAACATTAATTACGGCGGGCTGGCGTTTTCTCCCGACGGCTCTTTTCTCTATTACACCGCTTCTTCGAAAGAAAACCACTTGTACAGCGCGCTTTTCAAAATGCCGGTGCATGGCGGCGCGCCGGTAAAACTTGTCGACGACATCGACACCGCCGTCAGTTTTTCGCCCGATGGAACGCAATTCGCCTTCGAACGCGGCGTGCCCGATAAACGGGAAGTGGACTTGATGATCGCGAACGCGGACGGAAGCGGCGTGAAGGCCGTGGCGAAAAAGGCGGGCCAGGTCTATTCGGCATCGCTGATTGCTCCGGCATGGTCGCCGGATGGCGCCACCATCGTATTTACGATTTATCAGGCGACGAACCGCAGAACTTTGATGGCGGTTGCGCCGGGCGGAACGGGACTGCGCGAGTTCTACCGAACGCATGACGATTTGGGAAGGCCACAGTGGCTGCCGGACGGTTCGGCGATCATTGTGCCGGTGCGCGAAGGAAAATTGGGAGATCGCGGACAACTTTGGAAAGTGGATTTCGCGTCGGGGCAGGCGGAGCGGATTTCGAACGACCAGCGCGATTACAACGCGATGTGGTTCGAACTGAATCGCGACGCAACCGAACTGGCCGCCGTCGAAACGACGATTACCGGCGACCTGTGGCTTCTGCCGAACGGCAACTCGGAAAACGCGCGGCAGTTGACGACCGACGGAACGCTTGTTATCTACGTTTCGAATTTCGGCAAGAATAAGATTATTTACGAGAACCGGGAAGGACACGTCTATACCGCCGACCTCGATGGCGGAAATGTGAAGCAAGTGAACATGGGCAACGCGGGTTTGCGCGAAGTGGCCGCGTGCGGCGACGGCAAACACATCGTGTATTCGGAGACTTCCGGCGAAACGCCGCAAATCTGGCGCGTGGATGCGGATGGTTCGCACGCCATGCAGATCACCAACGGAAAATCGGCGACGATGCCGCACTGTTCGCCCGATGGACAATGGATTATTTTCTGGAACGAAGAAGACCGCGCCTTTTTTCGCGTTTCGATTGACGGCGGCTCGGTTTCAAAAACCGATATGGCAAATCCCAGCGATCCTTATGTGCAGTTCTCGCCCGACGGTAAATCGATTACGTACACCTCGGAAACCATGCGGAATCCCCAATCGCCGTACAACGTCGTGATTGCGCCGTCGAATGGCGGGCCCGCGACCTCCACTTTTCCGATGGTGCCCGGAATGGGAATGGCGCCGCCGCAATTCTCGCCGGATGGGCACGGCCTCTGCTTCAATCTGATGCGGCAGGGCGCTTCGAACATCTGGAAGATGGAAAAACCAAACGGCGAGCTGAAGCAGATGACCCATTTTTCCTCCGGCTTGATTGCGTCGTACGCGTGGTCCGAAGACGGCAAGACGCTCTACGTCGCGCGCGCCACGCGCAGCAGTGACGTCGTGGTCTTAAAGTCACCGAAGTAGTTTTTCGCTTTGCGCCGGCGCGGCTCTGCCGGTCGCTTCCGTCACATCGCGAAGTTGCTCGAGAATCGCCGTGGAAAGCCGGCCGCGTTCGAATCGCCACGCCCAGTTCCCTTTTTGCCGGCCGGGAAAATTCATGCGCGCTTCGCCGCCGAGGCCGAGCACGTCTTGCAGCGGAACGATGGCGAGGTCGGCGCGCGATTCCATGACGGCGCCGATACATGGCCAGTGAATTTCCGCCGCATCCGTTTGTAAAAAAGTTTTCACGCGATCGAGCGTTTCCCGCTCGCCGTCTGCTCCCGAATGTTTCCCGCACTCCTGCAATTCGTGCCACCAGCCATTCGTCGTGTTGTTGTCGTGCGTGCCGGTAAACGCGACGGTGTGTTGCGTGTAGTTCGTTGGCAAGTGCGTGCCGTCGCCGCTAAATCCGAATTGCAAAACCGCCAGGCCGGGGAATCCGAATTGATTTCGCAGCGCTTCGACGGCCGGGCTGATGTCTCCCAAATTTTCAGCGACGATCGGCGCGTCGCCCAGTTCTTGCTTCACCGCTTCAAACAATCGGGCGCCCGGGCCTTCGATCCACTTGCCGCCGCGCGCGGTTTTGTCTTTTGCCGGCACCGACCAATATGCTTCGAATCCGCGAAAATGATCGACGCGAAGCAAGTCCAGATGTTCGAAAGCGAAGCGGAACCGGTCAATCCACCAGCGAAATTCCTCGTCCGCGATGCGGTTCCACTGGTACGTCGGGCTGCCCCAGCGCTGCCCGTCCGCGCTGAAATAATCGGGAGGCACGCCGCCGACCGTGCGCATGTGATGATTTTCGTCCAAATCGAAAAGCGTTGGATGGCTCCAGACGTCGGCGCTGTTGTATTCCACGTAAAACGGCAAATCGCCGAGCATCGAGATACCTCGCGCGCGACAATACTTTCGGAGCCGCGCCCATTGCCGGAAGAATTCGAATTGCACGAACGCATGGTAGCGGGCGATTTGCGCCGAAGGCTTGCGCCTCGCGTCGAATGCGTTCCAGGGCTTGTAGCGATTCGCGTGGCGCAAGGCCATGAAGTTCGCGTAAGGATCGAGCCATGCGGCGTTGCTTGCGGAAAATTCTCGAAATTCATGCGTTTCGGTGAACGCGAGAAACGCGCGCCGCAGCAGTTTGTTCTTGTAGCGCGTCACGCCGGGATAGTCCACTCGGCCGGCGGGAAATCGCGGCGCGTCCTGCAAATCTTTTTTAGACAGGTACCCGCGCTCCACAAGTTCTTCCGGGCTGATCGCCAACGGGCTGCCCGCAAACGCCGAGCAGGATTGGTACGGCGAATTAAACGGACCGGGCGGACCAAACGGCAGGATGCACCACACGCGCTGCTTCGCCTCGGCGAGTGCGTCGGCAAAATCACGGCTTTCCGGCCCGAGATCGCCGACGCCGAAACGGCCGGGAAGAGACGTCAGGTGCAGCAGAATTCCGCTCGAACGCTGCAGTTTCACGGGAGGCAATTCTCGCAGCCGATCGGGAGACCGGTTTTAGAAATTTGCAAAGGCATTTCAGGAATTTTCATGCGCGCTTCTAGAGTAACTTTTTCTTTCCGTTTCCACCAAGACTTGCGACGCGTGGCGGTGAGAACGCCAACCGTCCGTGCGAACGGAAGCCGGTGCGCGGCGATCGGCCGAGCGGCCGAGGCGGAACACAAGCAATCGGCGCCGCGTTGCCTTCCACTCGCTACATTGCGCGCTTCTTCCGAAAGCGCCGCCGCTCACACCTTCACATTCAAAATGCGCTCCGCGTTTTCGTAATAAACTTTCTTAAGAATCCCATCGGGAAGGCCGATGCCGTAGATCCGCCAGCGTCCCTGCGGAGGAATCGGCGCCGGCGCATAGTCGAAGTATTCGTCTTCCGTCTCGAGGAATCGAAAATAGATTTCATACAGTTCGTCGCCAAAAATCTGCTGCGGTGTATCCGTTCCGTTTGGAACCGCGTCCGTGCCGAAAATAATTCGATCCTGATATTTTTCAAAGAATTTGCGCGCCGTCCGCGGCTGGCGGCCGAGTTCTCCAACCCTTGCGGCCAGCTCAACCACCATGTTCGGAAATCGCTCCATGCACTCGCCGACGTACCGAAGATTCTCGGCGTTATTCCCCACGTGCAACACAACGAATTGCGTCTTCGCGTGCCGCGCGATCACGCGATTGCGCGCTTCCAGCAGCTCCGCGTTACTCGGAAAGTCTCGCCCGTGGAACGACCAGTCCGGGTGATTATTTAATTCTTCAAATCGTTCGTTGGTGCGATCCGTCGGAAGGAAAAAGGCTTCCGGATCGGAAACATGGATGGCCACGGGCATTCCAAGCGCTCCGCATGCCTCCCACATCGGATCGAATCGCGCGTCGTCGATTTTCACCAGCGGCCCTTCGGAAATATTCTCGCGCAAGTAAAGACCCAGCGTCTTGAGCACTTTTACGCCACGCGCGCCCGCATCGTGCGCACGTGCAATCTCATCGGCTTGAAACTTTCCGTACCCCGGCTGGTTGGCGCGCTCCCACGTCGGCTCGGTAAACGTCAGGAATCGGTCCGGGTGCGGACGTTGAAATCGCTCCACTGCTTCGTTCAGTCCTTTTCCCGACCCGCCCGTGAGATTCACCATGATGCGAATATTTTTTCGATTCATCACCGGCAAGAGCGATTCCGGCGTCGCCAGAAATTCCATTCCTTCGCCCACGCCCACTCCATTCACGGACTTTGCCCGTATGGAAAGATGGGTGTGAATGTCGATGACCGGGTAACGCGATCGCGGAACTTTGTTTTCCGGCACGTGCAACATGCTTTTCGGCTGAAAATCGGCAAGGTCCAGTTTCATTTTGCCGGAGCCTTCGGGAGACTTGAGTTGCGCTCCGTTGACCGGTTCGGAAAATGTTGCCGCCGCCACAAACGAACCCATCTTTTCCAGCCAGCTCCTGCGATCCATTTCGCTCATCAGTTTCTCCCTCGATAACTTCGCGGCAAGATCGGTCGTCGAAGTAACGCGTCTTTCTTTTGGCTTCTTTCTATATCGTTTGCTTTCGTATGTCAAAATCGTGGCGCGGCGCCTCGTCGCGCCCGGTGGCGTTCGCGTTGCACCAAAAATGTGCCGGCGCCGGGTGGCAATCCGCCCACGCTTGCTGATTCTCCGCGAAATTTCGAGGTGTAAGCGGAGATCAGGCGCTTTGCACCCGCGGTATCTGCATCGAACGCTTCAGGAATCGGCAATGAGTTGGAACTCGAAATACCGTTGCAAGAGCAGTAGAATGAAAACAGTTGCCAAGGATGCGCCCGTAGCTCAGTTGGATAGAGCATCTGCCTTCTAAGCAGAGGGTCGCGTGTTCGAATCACGCCGGGCGCGCCAGAAATTCCCGCAAATTTCCCGATTAGCGCTACGCCGGTTTTTGCCCGGCTTCCACCGGAAGTTTTGCCAGCTCCCATGCGGCGAGACCGCCGGCGATTTCGGCCACATTGGCAAAGCCCGCTTGTTCGAGCAGGCTGGCGGCGATGGAGGAGCGGTAACCGCCAGCGCAATAAACGATCACGGCTCGCTGCCGATCCAGTTCCTTCGCGTGTTCCACCAGGTGATTGAGCGGCATTCGAACGCTGCCGGCAATGAACTTTTGTTCGCGTTCGCGCGGCGTGCGCACGTCCACGAGCTGCGGCGCGCGCGGCGACGCCAGTAAATCCGCGGCGAGCGCCGGACTGTACCGCTCCGAACTCTTCGTCAAGTCCGGGCGCGAATCGAGACTCCGCATTCCGTCTTTCAAATAGCCCGCGACATTGTCAAAACCGATGCGGCCAAGGCGCACCGCCGATTCCGTTTCGCGTCCCGGATTCGCAACGATCACGATCGGCTTCTCGCGGTGCAAAATCGTTCCCGCCCACGTGGCGTATTGGCCGCTCAAACCGATGTTCGTGCTTCTCGCAAGGTGCGCCGCAGCAAATTCTTCCGGCTCGCGCGTATCCAGCACTTGCGCGCCCGCCGCCTGGAGCGCAAGCACATTCGTCAATTCCAGCGGCATCAGCTCGCGTTGCAACGCTTCGTCCAGCGTTGCGCGCTCTTTGCCGTTCAGCACCGCGTCGTACACAAAATACGGCGGCGCTTCCGGCTGATCGGCCGTAACCAATTCGATGAACGCCCGTTTGCTCATCGGCTGCAGCGCGTAATTGAGCTTTCGTTGTTCGCCAATCGTCGAAACCGTTTCCTTGCTGATCGCCTTTCCGCAGAGCGAACCCGCGCCGTGCGCCGGATACACGAGGCTCGCGTCCGGCAACGGGAGAATTTTATTTTGCAGAGAATCGTAAAGCAGCGCGCCCAAATCGCTTGCGGACCAGCCGAGCGCCGCGCGCAAATCCGGCCGGCCGACGTCGCCGACAAACAGCGTGTCTCCGGTCAATACCGCATGCGGTTCCGTTTCGCTTTTCGCAAGGTCGTACACCGCAATCGAAATGGATTCCGGTGTGTGGCCCGGCGTTTCGATCGCCTTCATTCGCACTTTGCCAAATTCCACCGCGCCGCCATCGCTGAGCGGCGTGAACTTGTACTCCGCGTGCGCTTTCGCGCCCAAATAAATTGTCGCGCCGAGCCGATCGCGCAACTCCAGATGGCCGGCGACAAAATCCGCGTGCAGGTGCGTCAGAAATACGTGTTTGATTTGAAGTTTATGTTCCGCCGCGAAGGAAAGATAAATGCCGATATCGCGCTGAGGGTCAACCACGGCCGCCGTCCCTGTCGTTTCGTCGCCGATCAAATACGACGCATGCGCCAGGCACGGCAAATAAAATTGCTTGAGGATCATGGCTGACCCCCTCTCGCGCGCGAAAAATTACTTCGGCTGTTTGACGGTGCGAAGATACGGCTTCAGCGTCTTGAATCCTTCCGGATATTTTTGCTTCGCCGCATCGTCGGAAACCGAAGTCGGAATGATCACGTCGTCTCCCGGCTTCCAGTTCACCGGCGTCGCCACGTTGTGTTTCGCCGTCAATTGCATCGAATCGACGACGCGCAAGACCTCGTCAAAATTGCGTCCCGTGCTCATGGGATAACTGAGCATCAGCTTGATTTTCTTGTCCGGTCCAATCACGAATACGGTGCGAACGGCCGCGTTGTCGGCCGCCGTGCGCCCTTCGCAGGATTCGCCCGCTTCCGCCGGCAGCATGTTGTACAGCTTCGCCACGTTCAGTTGCGGGTCGCCGATCATCGGGTAATTCACCTTGTGCCCTTGCGTCTCTTCGATGTCTCCGGCCCATTTCGTGTGGCTGCTCACCGGATCGACGCTCAGCCCGATGATCTTCACATTTCGCTTCTTGAATTCCGGTTCCAGCCCGGCCATGTAGCCGAGCTCGGTGGTACAGACAGGCGTGAAATCTTTCGGGTGCGAAAACAGAATCGCCCAGCTGTCGCCAATCCATTCGTGGAAGTTGACGACGCCTTGCGATGTTTCCGCCGTGAAGTTGGGTGCTGTATCGTTGATGCGTAACATGGTGTTTTTTTCCGCTCGCGCGGCTCCTTCTCCTGCTGTCATGACTTGCCTCCTGGCGCCCCGCTCTGCCTGTCAGAAAGGTGGCGCCTCACTAAAGATGAGCCCACAGTGTAGCAAGATGGCGCGAGAATCGAAAAATGTGGCCACCTCGCCGTCGCAAGCGATATGATGAGTCAATCAGGCTTCGACCGATGACCACATCTCGCATCCAAATTGACCCTTCGATCATGATGGGCAAGCCGGTTGTTCGCGGAACCAGAATCACCGTGGAACTCCTTCTCCGCAAGCTGGCGGAAGGGGCTTCTGAATCAGATATCCGACGCGACTATCCCCATATTACGACCGAAGACATTCGTGCCGCCGTGGCATATGGCGCTGCCAGCGTCGCCCACGAAGAAGTGGTGTTTCTTCCGGATCCTCAAGTCACGCCGAAATCGTAGCCTATGCAAATCCTGGCCGACGAAAGTTGCGCAAGGCCTGTCATTCAAGCCTTGCGATTAGCCGGCCATGACGTTGTATCCATCGCCGAGGTTGCTCCCGGAACGTCCGATGAAGCTGTCCTCGCACGCGCCGTCACTGAAAAGAGAATCCTTATCACTGAGGATCGCGACTTCGGGGAGTTGATCTACGCACAAGGCAATCCATCTCCCGGCGTGATACTGATTCGATTCCAAGGTCCAAGCTCGACCGCAAAGATGGCAGCTGTCGTCGAAACCGTTGCAATTCTTGGGACGCGACTCCTTGGCGCATTCGTCGTCGTCGAGCCCGGCCGCTTGCGCGTGAGTACGCGACCCGCGCCATAGTTACCATTCATCTCGCTACCAGCTGTGCATCGTGCCGTCGAGTTTGCGGTTCACCGGCAAATACGCGCGGTGATACGGATATTTAGATGCCAGCGCTTCATCGATATCTACGCCCAGCCCCGGCTTTTCCCCTGGATGCATAACGCCATCCTGGAAAGAATATGCATGCGGAAAAACGCGATCCGTCTCCTCGGTATGCCGCATGTACTCCTGAATTCCGAAATTGTGCACGCTCAAATCAAAATGCAGCGCCGCCGCCATGCACACCGGACTCATGTCCGTCGCGCCGTGGCAGCCCGTCCGCACGTGATACAGTTCGGCCAGGCTGGCAATTTTTCGCAGGTGCGAAATTCCGCCCGCATGCACCACCGCCGTCCGAATGTAGTCGATCAATTGCTCCTGAATGAGCTGCTGGCAATCGTAAATGGAATTGAACACTTCGCCGACGGCGATCGGCGTCGTCGTGTGCCGCCGGATCAGCCGGAAGCCTTCCTGCAGCTCGGCCGGCGTCGGATCTTCCAGCCAAAACAAATGATACGGCTCCAAACTTTTTCCCACGCGGGCCGCTTCATTCGGCGTCAGCCGGTGATGCACGTCGTGCAAAAGCGGAATGTCTTCGCCAAATTCTTTCCGCAGCCGCGCGAAAAGCTGCGGCACAAAATTCATGTACAGCTCGGAACTCCACACATCTTCCTGCGGCGCGTCTTTCACCGCCGGCTCGTAGTACATTTTTCCTTTCCCGACGCCGTACGTGCTCGCGATGCCGGGAATTCCGCTCTGCGCGCGAATCGCTTTGTAACCAAGCGATTGGTAATGCGCCACCGCCTTCACCGTATCTTCAATGTCCGCGCCGCTCGCGTGCCCGTACACCAGCACCGATTCGCGCGACGCCCCACCGAGCAATTGATACACCGGCACGTTCAAGGATTTGCCTTTGATGTCCCACAGCGCCATGTCGACCGCGGAGATCGCGCACATCGTCACCGGCCCGCGCCGCCAGTACGCGCCCTTGTAAAGGTATTGCCAGATGTCTTCGATCCTCCGCGCGTCGCGGCCAATCAGGAGCGGAACCACGTGATCGGTCAAATAACTCGCCACGGCAAGTTCGCGCCCGTTCACGGTCGCATCGCCGAGCCCGTACACTCCGTCTTCCGTCGTGATTTTCAGCGTCACGAAATTTCGTCCGGGGCTGCACACGATCACTTTCGCGTCGGTGATTCGCATTACGCAATTGCTCCTTCGTTGCTATAGAATCGGAACGCTTTTTGAACTTCGGTCAGGAGCGAGAACACGTGGGCCATCCTCGCCTGGAACTCGACAAAAAAACCGCAGTGGTCATCGGCGGCACGAGCGGCATCGGACTTGAAATCGCCAAAGGCCTGGCGCAAGCGGGCGCGGACGTGGTTGCCACCGGACGCCGCGTGGATTTGGTGCGCGCAGCCGCAAAAGAAATTCGCGCCATCGGCCGCCGCTCGCTCGAAGTCGCTTGCGACGTCACCGATGAATCCACCATCAAACATTTGCTCGACGCGGCAATTGCGGAATTTGGCGGCGTGCAAATTCTCGTCAACTCCGCCGGCCGCACCAAACGCACGCCAACTCTCGAACTTTCCGACGCCGAATGGAACGGCATCCTTGAAACGAATCTGACCGGCACGCTGCGCGCGTGCCGCATCGTCGGCCGGCACATGATCGAACGCGGTTACGGACGCATCATTAATATCGCGTCGCTCGCTTCGTTTGTCGCGCTCCACGAAGTTGCGGCGTACTCCGCGAGCAAAGCCGCCGTCGCTTCGCTCACAAAATCGCTCGCGATCGAATGGGCCGGAAAAGGCGTTTGCGTGAACGCCATCGCGCCCGGCGTCTTTCGCACGGAGCTGAACGCCGGCTTGCTTGACGGCACGGAACGCGGCAAGGAATTTCTCACGCGCACGCCGATGGGGCGTTTCGGCAAACTCGACGAACTGGCCGGCGCCGCCGTTTTTCTCGCGTCCGACGCGGCAAGTTACGTCACCGGCCATGTGCTTGCCGTGGACGGCGGCTTTCTTGCAAGTGGCGTGAATCGCTGAACATTGCCGAAGAATTTAGCATTTTGAGGGAGGATTCGGAAATGGCGTTTCGGCTTCGCTTGAAAATCCCGCTCGCGCTTCGGATTCGGCCGGCTCGTGGCATCGAATTGGCCATCGCGGCAATGTGCGCGCTCTTTTGCTTTGGCGGCCGCTTCGCCGCCGCGGAACCGCCAAAAGCGTTGCTCGTCTATTTCGTCGACGTCGAAGGCGGACAAGCCACGCTTTTCGTTCTGCCCGGAGGAGAATCGTTGCTCGTCGACACCGGCTGGGACGGGTTTGGCGGCCGCGACGCGGAGCGCATCGCCGCGGCCGCAAAGGACGCCGGCCTCGCCAAGATTGATTACGTTTTGATTACGCATTACCACAGCGATCACGTCGGCGGCGCCGCGCAACTGGCCGCGCGAATTCCGATCGGCGCGTTCATCGACCACGGCGAAAACTCCGATGCGAAAGACGAACCGACTTTGGCCGGCTGGCGCGCGTACCAAAAATTGCTCGCGGAAGGAAAATACAAACGCATTTCCGTGAAACCCGGCGACACGCTTCCCCTGCGCGCCGCGCAATTTGTAATCGTGAATGGCGGCGGAAAAGTTCTGGAAAAACCGCTGCCCGGTGCCGGCGAAGCAAATCAGAATTGCGCCGCGACCGCCCTTCCTCCCGCCGATCATTCCGAAAACGAATTTTCGCTGGGATTCGCGATGAATTTTGGAAAGTTGCGGCTGGTGGATCTTGGCGACCTGCCTTGGGCGAAAGAACTGGAACTCATGTGTCCCGCGAATAAACTTGGCAAAGCGGATATTTATGTGGCGACGCATCATGGATTGTTTTTCAGCGGAAGTCCGGCGCTGGTTCGCGGCATCGCGCCGCGCGTGGCCATCATGGAAAATGGCGCGAAAAAAGGCGGCAGCCCGTCGGCCTGGGACATTCTTCATTCTTCGCCCGGCCTGGCCGCGATATATCAACTGCACTGGTCGGAAGAAGGCGGCGCGGCGCACAATGCTTCGCCGGAATTTCTGGCGAATCTTGCGGGCGCGGACACGGGATATGATTTGAAACTGAGCGCCTTTCCAGACGGAAGCTTTGACGTCTTCAACGGCAGAACCGGCAAAACGGATCACTATTTGCCGCAAAGGTAAAACCTTTGTCTCCGCCGTCGTTATGGTTGCAAGCATAGGCGCGCTACGTTTCCAAAAATTCCCGCAAGAGCATGTGAAAGTGATGGACGCCGTTTTCGCGTTTGACGGAATAGCGGCCGCGGTCGTATGTGGACGACTTCAATCCTTTCTGGACGTTGGTGCAGAGCAGGATGTCTTCCTGCTGGACTTTGTCGCTGAAGGCGACGGCTTTTTCGATTCGTTCCTTCGATGATGGCGATTCGGTGTCGTGGAAAAACCACTCGAAGACGGTGAGGGTTTTGTCGTGCGAAAGCGGAACGATGAGGTTTGTGGAGAAATTGTCGGGATAAATGTTGAGCATGAGGTTGGGAAAAATCCAGAAATAGAGCGCTTCTTTTAAGTTGCCGCTGCCGGGAGCGTACGCGCGATCCGTATCGCCGCCGGGCTTCATGGCGCGAATGGGCGCGAACTGCTGCGAATAATAACGATACGTGTCGGTGCGATATTGCGCGTAGTCGATCTCTTTCATGAGGCCGGGATGGGCGATGGGAATGTGGTAGCCCTCAAGATAGTTGTCGACGTAAACCTTCCAGTTGCAATCGATGACGTACTCGCGGCGCTCGGCGAGTTTTAAGTTCTCGAAGTCGAAGCCGCGCGCTTGATTGGGAATTTCGCCGAGAACTTTTTCGAGCGGTTCGGCGTTGCCATCGAAATTGACGAAAATCAAATCGCCCCAGGTTTCGATCCGGAGCGGAACCATGCCCATGGTGCTGCGATCGAAAAATTCGACGCCCTCGACGTCGGGCGTGCCGATGAGTTTTCCTTCGAGCGTGTACGTCCAACCGTGGTATTGGCAGCGCATGACATTTTTGCAGCCGCTGCCGAGCGCGATGGGGCCGGCGCGATGGCGGCACACGTTGCTGAAGGCGCGAAGAGTTCCCTGCTTGTCGCGAATGATGAGAATCGGTTCGCCGGCGATTTCGGCGGTGAAATACGTTTCGGGATCGGCGATTGTTTTCTTTGCGCCGTTCGATTCGCCGCAAGGTTGCATCGTGGTGCCGACGAGTTGCCAGGTGCGACGAAAGATTCTTTCCTTTTCGATTTCGAGGACGGTCGGATCGGTGTAAAAGCGCGAGGCCAGGGTGAAGGCGCACTCGATCTGTTCATTGATATCTAGGCGAAGGGGCATGTCGAGGTGGAGTGGTTTGGTGTTCATGGGCAAGTACTTTAATGCAAGTGAACTGTGAATGGTGACTAGTGACTGGCCGAAGTCGCAGATGGGCTCAGGGAGGGTGAGTTGAATCGCTGGATGGTCGATCGATCGGGTCGCGCGTCCATCGTGGGATGCCTGGTTAACCATAATCACCCCCCTCCCCCCTATTTTTTGTAAGTGTTGAAAACAAAGGTACTTTAAGTCCTTTGCGCCAGAAGTGTTCATTCTGCAGGGGTTACCGGCGCATTTTTTGTAAGTGTTCATTTCAGAGGACTTACGGGATTTTGGCGGAAAACCGAGAAGGTGGGTGTTCGCCGGGAGGCACAAGGAAAGCGTCGAACAAAGCACAACGCAGCCTATCACATGATGGTTATCACGTCAATACTTATTAACATTGTCATTCGAATGGGCTGTGGAAAACAGTTCGAATGAACTGCGTGATTTGGGCAGGAAGCTAACCGTTTCTCGAGCAAACGTTCCGTCGTCCCCGATTTCCCGTCCTGATTTCCCTTCGCCGACGGAGAAACCAAAATGCGCGCTTGACGCCTAAGCGTGCGTCACCCGGCGGGGCAAGTGGAGCGATGAGCGGGCCTGGCATGGAACTCATCTACCGAAATTTTGCGGCGTGGGTTGCGAAGACCCGGTCGAGCCAGAACTTTCCGTGCACTTTGTCACGCGCGACGAAGAATGCTATATACCACGCTGCGACAGCGACAAAGCCCAAGGCGCATCTTGCGACGGCCATCCAGAAACGAAGTGGAACGCCTGAATCGGAAACAATTTGATAGCCCAAGATGCATGCGCCGGGCGAAGGCTTGACCTTGAGTAGCGGAAATAGAAAGTAAAAAAACAACGCAGCAGACGCAAGAAGCAGACCAAGCAGGGAAAGAAGTAGATCGCCTTTAACGTATTCAGTGCGCTCGATCGTCCACGCAAACTCGCCGGTGCGACGCCATTCGCTTAGAACAGGGAGGATGCCAAAGATTGGAGTGACAATGGTCATAGCCAAGAGGAAGTCGATCCAAAACGCGGCGAATCTTCGAAAAAGCCCCGGCAGAGTGGCAACAATTGCAGCAGGCTCGGCGAACATTAGAAGCAGGTAGAGTCCAGCACCGATTGCGGCTAAAAGTAGTCCAAGTGGATGGGTTCCGCCGGAAAAAAGGTACTCACCGTTTTTCCATTCTGCGGAAACACCCATAGTAGGGACGGAGCCCTTGAAACTGATAACAAGAGCGCCTGCGAACAAAATCAGCAATAACCACCGAACTTCAGCGACCTTCATAGCTCCTGGCATGACGGCAACAACTTCGATTTCGATTTGAGCTTAGCACGGAGGTTCATGGCCGAAAAAAGCAAAACGCCGATCGGAAGATCGGTCACTATAATGGCAAAGATGAATTTGAAATCGAAGAGAGGTCTCCCCACTCCGTAGCGCGGCGTGCACCCTTTTCAAGTAAAAGAGGGCGCACCCAAGAAAAAACCGCGGTACACAGGTTGGCGTTTGGGTGAAATCGAAGAGGCCGGCTTCGGAAAGCCGGACATACAAGAGCAAAACCGGGAAAAGGCTAGCGACGTGTCATCGCCGATAGCGCGGGAAACGGGTGGTGTTGCGGCGACCGGTGGGATTCGAAGAAAAACAAAAGCAGATTCCGAACCCGTCGGAAGACGACGGGTTTGGAATGACAACCAGTGTGGACGGAGGAATGCGCGCGCGACGGGGCGATTGTGGTGTGGGCAACATCGAAGAGGCCGCCCTGGAGGGACGGCGCTACACAAGAAAGAAAAAGAAAGAGGCCGGACTGAAGTCCCGGCCCTACACAGCCGGGGTTGAAGTTGAAATCGAAGAGGCCAGCTTACCGCCACGGCGGGCAGGCGGAAAGCCGTCCCTATACATTCGGCGTTGTGGCGGAAATTGGAGAGAGAGTCTGGCCGCGAGCGTGGGCTTCAATCGGGTTCGCGCTGGGCGTGAAATGTACGATACGCGAGCCAGGCGAGGGTGGCGAGCATGCCGAGCCAGCCGAGGAGGCGGGTGGTGTGGCCGATTTGGACGTCGTGGAGGAGGAGGTTCCATTGGGTGAAGAGGATTTGCCAATCGTGATCGCCGGAGCCGACGAGGGGGAGGGAAAGAGCGCGGGCGTCGGCCATGTACGTGCCGATATAGAGGAAATTTTCGAAGAACCAGAAGGCGCAGAAGGCGACGCCGGTGGTTTCGCGTTTCGCGAAGAAATAAGAAAAACAGGCGAAGGGAGCGATGAGTTCGGCGAGAGTGCCGCCGAGAATGGTGAGGGTGTAGCCGAAGGGGCTGAAGAGCGCATGGCCGGCTTCGTGGATGGCGAGATTGGCGAAATCGAGGATGAGGAAATTGGGCGCGTTGAGCGCGGCGTAGAGGAGAAAGAGAGCGTAGAAGACGAGCCAGGAGATGCCGGCAAGTTTGGAGACGGGCTTCCAATTGCCGAGATAATCGGAGGAGAGATATTCGAAGGGCGTGGGCACGAGGGAAGCGTAGCAGCGGGACGTTGAGGGGAAAAGTGCGGGAACGGGCGGAGTTTCCATTGAAGGTGGTTGTCAGTTATTGCGCCGAGTAATACGGAAGTTGTTTCTTCAGGGGCTAAAGCCCTACTTTTCCTCGCCTCACCGTGGGGGCTAAAAGCCCCCACCTCCTAAAGAACCCACTTCGTAAAGCCTGCACTTCTTAACCCTCCACGTCCTAGAGAACCATTTATGAGATGACTTCGAGCCTGTTCGTGGATGCGCACAGGATGACGAAGTAATGCTTTGCGAGGCAGTGCGAGTGGCGTTGTGTGCGGCGAACGACGGAACATTTTTACGTTGTCGCGCGTAAAGGAAGGAGGGAGGAAGGGATGATGAGAGTTGGGCGAATGGGAACGACGGCGATTGTTGCGGCAATGTGGGCGCTGACGGCGGGAGCGGTTTGCGCGCAAGAGGCGAAGGGCGCTTCGAATGCGGCCGGCGAAACGAAAAAGGCGCACGTGATGGTGCTGGGCGTCTTTCACATGGACAATCCGGGGCACGACATTTTCAATCTGCAGGTGGACGACGTGCTGACGCCGAAACGGCAAAAGGATATTGCGGAGACGATCGCGATCCTGAAGAAATTCCGCCCGACGAAAATAGCGATTGAAGCGAGTGTGGAGAGCAAAAAGGTTCCGCAGGAATACCGGGATTATCTGGACGGAAAATACACGCTGACGAGAAATGAAGTCGATCAACTGGGTTACCGGCTGGCGAAGGAGCTGGGACACGACCGCGTGTACCCGATCGACATCGGAGGAGAATTCCCTTTTGACGCGGTGCAGGAGTTTGCCAAGACAAACGGAAAACAAAAAGAGCTGGACGAATGGATGGCGGCGATACCGAAGCAGCTGGAGAAAGAGTCCGCGATTCTGAAGAACGGGACGATAACGGATTTGCTGGAATTCATGAATCGCGAGGAGCAGGTGCGCGTGGACCAGGAATACTACATGGACTTCGCGCAATTCGCGGGCGGGGGAAAGTACCCGGGACCGGATTTGCTGGCGGAGTGGTACCGGCGGAACGCGCGGATTTTTGCGAACGTGCGGAGCTTGATCCAGTCTCCGGATGAGCGCGTGCTGGTGATTTACGGCGCGGGACATTTGTACTGGCTGCAAAGAAGCGTGCTGGATTCGCGCGATTTGAAGCTGGACCGGTTTGGGGATTTTGCGGGGAAGGCGAAATGAGGTCGCGACGAGCGCGGCGGCGAGCGAAGAGAGAATGTACGTAAGACGGTGTTGCGGTGACGAGCGAGCGAGATGAAGAGCGATTGAGGCTAGGATTACATCGAAGAGGCCGGCTTCGGAAAGCCGGCCCTACAACTTCAAGACCGGGAAAGTGTTTGGCGGACACGGAAAAGCAAGACTAAGAAACTGCGTGGCGGCGATGGAAAAGAAAAATCGGGAAAAGGCGGTGCGCTAGGAAAGCGAAATCGGGAAAGGGCGCGGCGGCCATCGTTCGGCTGGTAGAGGTTTAATCTCCGCGACACGCATGATGCGGTTTAGCTTTTGATGAGGCGGAGCGCTTCGTAGGCGGCGCCGAGCTGCGGCGCGTTTTCGTCGAGGATGACGGAGACGGGCATGTTCTTGAGCAGATTTTCGAAGTGCCACTTGTCCTTGAAGGCGTTGAAGAAACGGCCTTCTTTCATTTCGTCGAGAATTTTTACGGCGATGCCGCCCGCCACGTAAACGCCACCGAGCGCGAGAACTTTGAGCGCGAGATTGCCGGCTTCGGCGCCGTAGATGTCGGTCCAAAGGTCGAGGGTTTCGACGCAAACGGGACACGTTTTTGCGAGGGCATTTTTGGTAATTTCGGGCGCGGGATCGGCGTCGGGATCGTCAAAGGCGGCGTGTTTGACGGTGGTGGAAAGAAATTCGTGGAGGGTGCGGAAGCCGCGGCCGGAGAGAATGAGTTCCCAACTGACTTGCGGGTAGCGGCGCTTCATGAAGCGGAGAAGCTCGATTTGCTGCTCGGTGTGCGGAGCGAAATCGGAATGGCCGCCTTCGGAGGGGACGACCTGATAGCGCTTGCCGTCCCAAACAAGAAGAGATTCGCCGAGGCCGGTGCCGGCGGCGAGAAGCGCGCGCGTGCCGCCGGGCTCGGGTTTGCCTTCGTTGAGCACGCAAAATTGTTTTGCATCGAGATATTCGATGCTGTGTCCCCAGGCGCCGAGGTCGTTCAACAGAACGATCTGCGCGACGCGCAATTCCTCGGAAAGAACGGCGGCGTCGATCATCCACGGAAGATTGGTGGCGCGGACGCGATTATTGATGACGGGACCGGCGATGCCGAAACCGGCGGCGAGAATTTTTTCACCGGCGAGATGCGACGCGGCCTGGCGCGCAAATTCCTTGACGATGAGATCGAACTGCGCAAAATCCTTGCTGCGAAAGCGCTGCCGGAAGACGGGCGTGAGCTTGCCGTCATTTTCACGAAAGAGCGCGAGATTGCATTTTGTACCGCCGACATCGCCCGCAAGGATCAACGTGGTCTCCTGTAGACGCTGAATCGAATTAAACCTGCAAAAATTGCACTATGGGTTGTACCACTTTCTGCCGTCGCGTTCGAGCAGATTGTCCGATTCCCGTGGACCCCAGCTGCCGGCGGCGTACTCCGGAACGACGGCGCTTTTGGCGGCGCTCCAGACGTCGAGGATTGGATCGACAAGAGACCAGGCGGCCTCGACGCTGTCGGCGCGGTCAAACAACGTGGCATCGCCGCGAACGCAATCGTTGACGAGCGTGGCGTACGCGCTGCGCGTGGCTTCGCCGAAGCCTTCGCGATAGCTGAAATTCATGGTGACGTTGCCGATGCTCATCTCCGTGCCGGGACGCTTTGCGCCGAAGGAGACGGAAATTCCTTCGTCGGGCTGGATATTGAGGACGAGGCGGTTCGGTTCGACTTCCTTGCCGCGAAAGACGACGTGCGGCGCGCGCTTGAACTGAATCATGATTTCGGTGGTGCGCTTGGCGAGACGTTTTCCGGTGCGGAGGTAAAACGGGACGCCGGCCCAGCGCCAATTGTCGATGAGAACGCGCATGGCGACGAAGGTTTCGGTGCGGGAAGCGGCGCTGACGCCGGGTTCCTGACGATAGCCGGGAAGTTTTTTGCCGTTGAATTCGCCGGGGGCGTACTGGCCGCGGATGACGGCTTGCGCGACGCCTTCGAGATCGTACGGCCGGATGGATTGCAGGACTTTCAGTTTTTCGTTGCGGACGGCGGTGGCGTCGAAAGAAGCGGGCGGTTCGACGGAGCAAAGGGACGTGAGCTGCAAGACGTGGCTCTGAATCATGTCGCGGAGGGCGCCGGCGGTTTCGTAAAAGCCGCCGCGGCGTTCGACGCCGAGCGTTTCGCCCGCGGTGATTTGCACGTGGTCGACGTAATTGCGATTCCAGAGCGGCTCGAAGATGCCGTTGCCGAAACGAAGGACGAGAAGATTTTGCACGGTGTCTTTGCCGAGATAGTGGTCGATGCGGTAGACCTGGCGCTCTTCGAAGACGCATTGCACTTTCTTGTTGAGTTCCCTGGCGGTGGCAAGGTCGCGGCCAAAGGGTTTTTCGACGATGACGCGCACCCAGGAATTGTCGTTCGCGGGTTTGGAGAGGCCGGCTTTGCCGAGCTGTTCGATGATGTCGGGATAGACTTCGGGCGGCGTCGAAAGGTAGAAGAGGCGATTGCCGCCGAGATTTTTTTCCGCTTCGAGTTCGGTGAGGCGCTTTGCGAGCGCCAAGTACGCTTGCGGATCGGAGTAGTCTCCGGGATTGTAGTGAAGATTCGAGGCGAAGGCGTCCCATTTGGCGGGATCGATGGGACCGACTTCGGAGATTCCTTTTGCGGCTTCGCCGACGGTTGCGCGGAAGCTGTCGTCGCTCATCGGCGTGCGGGCAAAGCCGATGATGGCGTAGCGCTCGCCCAAAGAATTGTGCACGGCGAGGTCGTACATGGCGGGGATGACTTTGCGTTTGGCGAGATCGCCGGATGCGCCAAATAAAATGACGGCGCAGGGATCGGTGGCACCGCCGTACGAGACTCCGGAACGCACAGATTCGGCAGCCATGCTCTCTCCTTGATCTAAACGCGCACACGAGCGACGTTGCGTAAAGCCAGAAAAACTATACCTCAACCCCGAGGTTGCGCAGATCGCACTTCAATTGCTCGGGGTTCTGAAAGTGAACGGTGTGAAAGCCGAGCTTCCGGGGACTCTCGAGGTTGAGCGGGCGATCGTCGATAAAGATACATTTTTCGGGGTTTCGCTGGGTGACTTCGAGCGCGACGCGAAAAATGGTTGGTTCGGGCTTGCGGGAATGGACGTAACACGAGCTGAAGAAGACGGAAAAGTTGCGGCGAAGGCGGAAGGCTTCGATGCGGTATTGATTGAGCTCGAGCGGTTCGTTGTTGATGGCGCCGACAAAATATTTGCCGGAAGAGGAGACGGCGTCGAGAACTTCGCGCGAGCCGGGAAGCGCGCGCGATTGCGCGAACATGAAAGCGATGAACTCTTCGCGCGTGAAGGAGCGCGGACGATAGAAGAGCGTGCGGTTGAGATATTCCTCGAGAGTGATTTGGCCGCAATCGAAGGCGGGAAAAGAGAGGTCGTGGCGGTCGGAGAAATCGGCCCAGTCGAGCTGAAACGCTTGCGCGGCTTCCTTGCGCGAGCCGCGGTCCCAGCCATTGGTCAGGATGACGCCGCCGATGTCCCAGAAGACTGTGTCAATATCGGCCAAGTGCCCCTCCGTGGCGCGGGCGGTTGAGAATTGCGACTGAGGCGCGCCCATGAAAATACACGAAATCCTAAAAGTTTGCTGGCGGGCGGTCAGTGCGGTCGGCGGCAGGATTTCAGCGCGCGCGTTATCAGGGATTCGAGCTCGGCGAGGGAGGTTGCGGGCGGACCGGCAAGGTGCAAGCGCACGATGTGGCGACGGCGCGCGACCATGGCGTCCATATCGCCCAAAGCCAGCGCCAAGCGCAGGTCGGCGAGCGTGTAGCCGGCGCCGGGGACGTCGGCGCGGTCGATCGGATCGCCGGTAAGCATCAGAGCAATGCCGCCGCGCGGGCCGCCTTTGTAACATTGGCCCAAAAGATGGAGATAGCGGGGGCCCGGCGAAGACTGGACGGGAATGCCAAGCGAGAGGCCAACCTCGGCGACGAGCGAATCAATGCGCTGCGAAACGTCCGGAGTGTCCCACAGAAAATTCAGGAACGCGCAGTAACCGCCGGCGCCGGGGAGCGCAAAAAAGGAAGCCAAGGCCTGCTCCAGATTGAGGCTGGAAAGATCGTGGCGGAGGTCGCCCTCCACGAATAAGGAGAGACTGCCTTCGACGATCCGCGCGCGGGAAGTGTCGGGATTTTTTCGTTGAGAAATTAGTTCGATGAATTTCATGGCGGCGTCGCGGCCATCGAGATAATCCGGATCGGCAAAGGGATTCAGGCCGAGCAGGCTGCACGCGAGGCTGACGGCGAGTTCCCAACGGAAAACTTCACCCGGAATGCTTTCGATATTTTTTAATGGAATGGAGAGGAAGGGGACGTGTGCAGGCGGCGGTGCGCCGAGCGATTCGTCGTTCCACTGAATATCGCAAACGGCGCAAAACTCGTCGAGAATCTTTGCATCGGCGATCTGCGAACCGGCAAACGGCAGCAGTCCCGTACCGTTTTTACACGAACTGGAACCAACCAAGTGTCCGAGCCTGCCCGCGAGAGGCGCCAATGGCGGCGGAGCGCGGAAGACGAGGCGGTAAAATCCGGATTGAACGAGGGCGGCAAGGAACGCGGCGAGCGTGGCGGCGGGATTCCGCTCGATGGGCCGATCCTTTACGCACTCATCGCGAACGGACTGAATTCCCGCGAGGATTTCCGGAAGGTCGAGTCCGCAAAATCCGGCGAGCAAGAGTCCATAATGTTGAACGCCGGAAAAGCGGCCGCGAAATCCGTGCGACTCGGTGAGCACGGCCTGAAAGCGATATTGCGTGGCGAGCGCGGCGAGATAGGAACCATCTTCCGTGATGGCAACAAAGAGCGAGCCGGGCGACGACACACCGGCGGATTTCACCTTGGCGAGAAAATAAAGAAGGAGAGCGTGCATTTCCAGATTCTTGCCGCTCTTCGAAGCGACGAGAAACAATGTGCGCGTAAAATCCAGCCGGCTTTCGAGCGCGCGCAATCCCGAGGGCTCCAGGCTGCTGACGGCGTGAAAACGGACGCCGCGCGTGGAAAGCCCGAGGGCGGGAATCAAATCCGCGGCCAGGCTCGAACTGCTGAGGGCCAGGAAAACGACATCTTGTATCCCGCGAGTGCTTAATTTGGAAGCGAGTTCGACAATCCGCGTGACGGCCGGCTCGAGGTGGCCGGAAAGGTCCAGCCAATTAAGCGTTTCGGAACCGGAATGTTTCCGCGAGCCGTTGGCTGGCCAGAGGGACAAATCTTTTTGCCAAAGGCGGGAGACGGCGCGGCTTTCCGCAAGCGCGCTCAAATTGCGCTTGTAGGCCTCGGCAACGGCGCCAAGCTGGAAGCACGGCACGGACATGGGTACATCCACTCTCTTGAGCTGGTGCGAAGCAGCGACAGTTATCCAATAAATAAACGAAAAATGCAACTGCCTGTTTAGAAGACTTCTCGCCTCCCTAGGAAATTCGCGGGAGTTGCAGTAAGGTGGATGTTTGGAGAACTTCGGAGGACTTTGATGGCGGACGATAGCTGCACTCCAGCGCCTTCCGCGGAACCGGCAGCGCCGGGGACGCGAATGGTGAACTGCATAAAATTTGGCAAAGAGCTGCCCGGATTGGATCGTGTGCCCTGGAGAGGCGAAATCGGGAAGCGCGTTTACGAAAACGTTTCGAAAGCGGCGTGGAAGCTGTGGATCGAGCATTCGAAAATGATCATGAACGAATACCGGCTGAATCCGCTCGATCCGAATTCGCAGAAAATCATGGAAGAGCAGCTGGAGCAGTTTTTTTTCGGGCCGGGCGCGAAACTGCCGGAAGGGTACGTGCCGCCGAAGGCGAAGGGCTGAGGCAGTTGGCGATTACGATCCGGCGGAGCGCATCTGGCCGGTGACGGGATGGCCGACGGGAAGCGCCGATTGGATTTTGAATTCGAGCGACGCATGCGCGGCACGAAGCGATTTCTCAGCGAGCTCCGGTTTTTCCGCGCGAGCAAAAATAAATCCCAAATAACTTGAACCTTCCGGCCACGCGGCAATCGCGTCGTGTTCGCGCGCGGTGATGAGAATGTCTTCGACGCCGCCGACGGCGCGCGCGGCATCGAGGCCGCTCACGCCTTCATAGATTCCACTGCGCGGAACCGGAATCATCATGACGCCGGACGCGAGTGTTTCGCGTTGAAATTCATCGACGGAAAATTCCGCAGCGTGGCGGAGCAACAGTTCTTCCAGGCCAATCTCATTGGGAGCGGCGGGCGATGCAAATCGCAGCGCGCGGGCGCAGAGGCCGCCGATGGGCCTCGGAGCGACTTCGAGCGGCCAGACGCCGGATTCGTGCAAGCGGAATTCAGCGTGCACCGGCCCGTGCGAAAGGCCCATGGCGAGCACGGCGCTGCGCATGCAGCGTTCGATTTCTGCCTGCACCGAGGGCGAATGGCGTGACGGAGTGACGTAAATCGTCTCTTCAAAGTAAGGGCCGGTGAGCGGATCGGGCTTGTCGAAGACGGCGAGCACGCGAAGAGCGCCATCGGTGAGCAGGCCTTCGACGGCAACCTCTTCGCCGGGAATATAGCCTTCGACAATCATGTGCTCGAGATTCGGTTCGCGCGCCGCCTGCAAATCCGGCGACTGGAGCAATTTTCCGATTCGTGCCGCCGCGGCGAGAAACTCTTCGCGATTGTTCGCTCGAATGATCCCCTGGCTGGCCGAAAGCGAAAGCGGCTTGAGCACGCAAGGATACGTGATGCCGAGCAGCGCCGGTTCCGGCGCGGGATGAACGGGCAATTTGCGAAACCAGGGCGTACGCAATCCCGCATCGCGAAAAATTTCTCGCATGCGGAGTTTGTTGCGGCACGCCTCGACGGCCAATGGGTGGTTATAAGCAATTCCGAGTCCGCGCGCGGCGAAGGCCGCGGCCACGACGGGGCGATCGCCGATCGCCAAGATGCCATCGATCGGCGTTCCGCGCATGCGCTCCATCACGTCGTGCGCCGCGATCTCCGGCGATTCGAATTTCACGGGAAGCGCGCGATCGCCCCACGGGTCTTCCAGTTGATGGCAACGGTCGGTGACGTAGATGAGTTCAACGCCAAGTGTTTTCGCGGCTTCTTCGAAGCTGCGCGTTTGATAGCCGAGTTTCGCGGCAAAGAGAAGGATTCGTTTCCCGGGCATGGCGGAGGGTGAATTCATTTCAGACAAAGCTATCCGCGGTCCGCGCCATCGGTTGTTTTTGCGGTGCGGGAGCCACGCCAAGCGAAATAAGCTGGTCCTTGGTCGGCTCGGCACAGCAATACCAGGGCTCGCTTAAAAATGGCACGCCCTTCGCCGCCGCTAACTTCAATTCCGGGACTTGCAGTTCCGCCGCTTCGTGGGCCGCTTTCCAAATCGCGGCAAACGTCTTGGCTCTTGGCCACTTGGCTGCGTCGGCAGCGGCCGCGATGGTCTGCACTTCCGCGCTGAGCGCGTCGAGCCTCGCGTCCGGATTGCTCCAGGGATAGACGAGCGATTCGGCGTCAAACGCACGCACGGTATTTCGCACGTCGCCGAGCTCGAGCAGGCGCGAGCCTTCCGGAATCAAAAGCCGGATTCCGAGCTGCACCGGCGCGACATTTTCAATCAATGCTTCCTCGCGAAGGACGTGCAACAAATCGAGGTAACTTGCAAAAGTCGTCCAGGGAGTGAACGGCACAAAGGTCGGATGCAGCGCGAGGCCCAGCTCGCGGAATTTTCCGGCCACAACCAAAAAGTCCGCGCGCGTGTGGCCTTTTTCCAGTTTCGCAAGTACCGCGTCGTCCGCGGATTCCACCGCGCTGATAATGAAAAGACATCCGGTCTCGCGGAGTTTTGAAAGCAGAGCTTCGTGCTTGCGCAAATGTTCGATCTTGATGGTCACATCGTAGGAAATGTTCGGAAATTCCTGGTGAAACTCGTCAATCAATTTCACGGCGTGGCCGATTCCGTTGAAAAAATCCGGGTCGCCGAAGGAAATGTGCTGCGCGCCGGCCGCCACCTGCCGCCGCACGTCTTCCATCACAACGTCGCGCGAGACGATGCGAAACACGCCCTTATAAACCGGAACGATCGGACAATGGCGGCACAAATGTTTGCAGCCGCGGCTCGCTTCGGTGGAACCCACGACGCGGTAGCCGCCATCGGGCAAAACAAGATGCGCGTACTTTTCGATTGCGGGCAGACCGGTGCGATCGGGAACGCGAAACGCGAGGCGGTCCATGGAAGTTACGCTGGATTCGCGCGCAACACCGTTCGCTTCACCCGCCCAGGCGGCAAGTTCGGCTTCAAATTCGCCGCCGATCAATTTTTCGACGCCGAGCGAACGCAAATACTCCGCATTCATTGGGGCATAGAGCCCGTAGCAGCAGAGCCGCGCGCGCGGATTCTTTTCACGCAATTGCGGAATCAGCCGCGCCGCCAATCGCGTTGCCGTATGCATCGGCAGATAGATGGCGATGCGGTCGGCGGCGAGAATCGCCACTTCGTCCAGCTGCTGCCGCGTCAAATCGAGGCACACAACTTCATGGCCGGCGGCACGCAACCACGCCGCGGGGGAAACCAGCCCAAACGGCTGGCGACCCAGCTCATACGTCGAAATCAAAACGACCTTCACGATGGTTCAAGTATAGCGTCACGGCGCGCACCAATCGAATCCACCTTCAGCGCGCGCGCCGTCAATTCGGTTATCATAGATGGTTCTACCTCATTCGAAAGGAAGACGAGATGACCATCTCGGCGACAAACTCCTTCAAGACGCGCGACAAACTGAACGTGGGCGCGCAGGCGTTCGATATTCAGCGGCTGGAAATTCTCGAAACGCAGGGCGTGGGGACGATCGCCAAGCTGCCGTTTTCTCTCCGCATTCTGCTCGAAAACCTTTTGCGCTGCGAGGACGGCCGCTCGGTCCGCGCCGACGACATCAAAGCGCTTGCCACGTGGACGCCGGGCTCGAAAGACAAAGAAATTGCCTTCATGCCCGCGCGCGTGCTTTTGCAGGATTTCACCGGCGTACCGGCGATCGTGGATCTTGCGGCGATGCGCGAAGCCGTCAACAAGATTGGCGGCAATCCCAAGCGCATCAATCCCCTTTTTCCCGTCGAACTTGTCATCGACCACTCCGTGCAGGTGGATAATTTTGGAACGAGCAATTCCTTTGCACTGAACGCCGAACTCGAATTTCAGCGCAACGTCGAGCGGTATGCCTTCCTCCGTTGGGGCCAGACTTCCTTTCAGAATTTCAAAGCGGTTCCGCCGGGCACGGGCATTTGCCATCAGGTGAATCTTGAATATCTCGCGCGCGTCGTTTGCGCCATGCCGACCGGCAATCGCGTCGAAGCGTATCCCGATTCTCTTGTCGGAACGGATTCGCACACGACGATGGTCAACGCGCTCGGCGTTTTCGGCTGGGGCGTGGGCGGAATTGAAGCGGAAGCGGCGATGCTCGGCCAGCCGTCGTCGATGCTGATTCCGGAAGTGGTCGGCTTCAAGCTGAAAGGCCGCTTGAGCGACGGCGCCACGGCGACCGACCTTGTGCTGACCGTTACGGAAATGCTGCGCAAGAAAGGCGTCGTCGGAAAATTTGTGGAATTTTACGGCAGCGGCCTTTCGAGCCTGAGCGTTCCCGACCGCGCGACGATCGCCAACATGGCGCCGGAGTACGGCGCGACGATGGGCTTCTTTCCGGTGGACGCCGAGACGCTCGCCTATTTGCACTTTACCGCGCGCTCGCACGAGCAGATCGCGCTGGTGGAAGCTTATTGCAAGGAACAAGCGCTTTTCCGCACGGACGCGACGCCCGATCCGCTCTTTTCCGACACGCTGGAACTCGACCTCGGCACGGTGGAACCGACCGTGGCCGGCCCGAAGCGCCCGCAGGATCGCGTGCCGCTGACCAAAGCCAAGGCATCGTTTACAAAAGTGATGGAAGGTCTGCCGGTAAAACAAGCGCATGTAAAAAACAACGGCGACTCGTTCGATCTTTCGAGCGGCGCGGTGGTGATCGCGGCGATCACCAGCTGCACCAACACGTCGAATCCTTCGTTGATGCTCGGCGCGGGATTGCTGGCGAAAAAGGCGGTCGAGCGTGGATTGAGCGTGAAGCCGTGGGTGAAAACGTCGCTCGCGCCCGGTTCGAAAGTCGTCACGGACTATCTTGCCGCGTCCGGCTTGAACGTTTTTCTCGATAAATTGAAGTTCAATCTGGTCGGCTACGGTTGCACGACGTGCATCGGCAACAGCGGTCCGCTCTCGGACGCGATCGGCGCGGCCATCAAGGAAAATAGTCTTGTCGCCGTGGCGGTATTGAGCGGCAACAGAAATTTCGAAGGACGCATTCATCCGCTGGTCCGCGCGAACTATCTTGCTTCGCCGCCGCTCGTCGTTGCGTATGCGCTTGCGGGCCGCATGGATCTCGACCTCACCACCGAACCGCTCGGCAACGGTTCCGACGGAAAGCCGGTTTTTCTGCGCGACATCTGGCCGACGCCGCAAGAAGTCGAAGCCACGGTTCGCGCTTCGGTCACGAGCGAGCAGTACCGCAAGGAATACAGCGCGGTCTACGAAGGCGATGCAATGTGGAAGTCCATGCCCGTGCCGAAGGGCGATCTCTACCAGTGGGACGCGAAGTCCACGTACATCAAGCTGCCGCCATATTTCGAAAACATGGCGAAGACCGCGGCGCCGCTGGCCGATTTGCACGGCGCGCGCGTGCTGGCCGTTCTTGGCGACAGCATCACCACCGATCACATTTCGCCGGCCGGTTCGATCGCCGCGGATTCACCCGCCGGAAAATACCTCGTCGCGAATGGCGTGAAGCCGCACGATTTCAATTCGTATGGCGCGCGGCGCGGAAATCATGAAGTGATGATGCGCGGCACGTTTGCCAACATTCGTTTGAAGAATCAGCTGGCGCCGGGGACCGAAGGCGGCTGGACGACGTATCAGCCCGGCGGCGAACAGATGACGATTTACGACGCGGCGGTGAAATATCGCGAAGCGGGCGTTCCGCTGATCGTGATCGCCGGGAAAGAATATGGGTCGGGATCTTCGCGCGATTGGGCGGCGAAAGGACCGCGCCTGCTCGGCATTCGCGCCGCGATCGCGGAAAGTTTCGAACGCATTCATCGCAGCAACCTGGTCGGCATGGGAATTCTTCCCTGCCAATTTCTGAACGGCGAAACGCCGCAATCGCTCGGCTTGACGGGCAAAGAGACGTACTCGATTGAGGGAGTTTCTTCGCTGACGCCAAAAAAGACGGTTACGGTTGTGGCAAAGTCCGACGACGGCGGCGAAAAGCGCTTTTCCGTCGTTGCGCGCGTGGACACGCCGGAAGAAATTCTCTACTACCAGAACGGCGGAATTTTGCAGTATGTGCTGCGGCAGATGATTTAGTTTTCTTGCGGCGCGCCGCGGAAACCCCACAGCAACGCCAAGCCCAGAATCACCGACGCGACGCTGGCCGTTTGCGCGTTGGACATTCCAAAGAACGAACGCGGATTGATGCGGATCATTTCCACCAGAAAGCGCGCCACGCCGGTGAGAATCAAATAGTAAAAGAAAATCCTGCCGCCCGTTCGCTCGCCTTTTTGAATCGCACCGCTGCCGAGCTTCCAGAGAACGAGCGCGATCAGCATCCATCCGATGAATTCGTAGAGCGGCGTTGGATGCACGCGTTCCGTCGTCGGCACAACGCCGTTCGGAAAACTCATTCCCCAGGGCAGCGACGTGGGAATTCCGTAATCACCGTCGCCCGAAAGCAGGCAGCCGATTCGTCCAATGGCGTACCCGACGCACGCGGCGGGCGCGCACGCATCCAGAAATTCCAATATGTAGATTTTTTCATTGCGCGCAATCAGGATGAGCGCAACAAATCCGCCAAGCAGGCCGCCAAACCACGCGAAGCCAAACCGGCTGAAGAGCTGCGGCCATGGGTCGGCAAAAAATTCGCGGGGCGCTTCCAGCACGTGATAGAGCCGCGCGCCGACAATGCCCGCAAGGCCCGCGATACCGATAATCAGAAAGGCGTCGGTTTTTGTGTCTCGCCGCGCAAAATCCGTTTGCAAGACGTACGCCGAGACGAAAAGCCCGGTTGCCACCATCAGACCAAACGTCGGAATCGCGAGCGGACCAAGATGCAAAAATGGAATCATGTGCGTTTCATTTTCCTGAAGCCTTCCAAAGTATACATGCGCCGCTATTTTTTCCGCGCCGCGATTAAGTAAAGCACGAGCCCCAATGCCAGCCAAATCGAAAGGGCAATCCACTCTGCCCTCGAAAAATGGCCGGGAAACGCCGGCACGAGCTTCATCAAAAACAAAAGCAGCGCCACGGTGGCGCCCGCGCCGGCAATGATTCGCCTCCGCAAATTCTTTTCGATCGCCAAAAAGGAAACGCAAGTCGCAAGCCAACCGAAGGCGGACGCCATCGAACCGACCTCCGTCACCGGCACGAGCAACGAATCGCCGAGCAGGAGTCCGACGACGGTCATCGTCGCAATGGCAACGACGGCGACGTAAGGCGTTTGATGGACCGGATGAACCGCGCTGAACGGCCGCGGAATCGTGCCGCGGCGCCCAAACGAAAAAAGCATTCGGCTCGCCGCCACAAAATTTCCGTTGAAGCACTGAAACAATCCCAAAAACGCCATCGCCAGAATTACGCGCACCGGCCACTGCGCACCCAGCGCGCGTTCGAACGCCACTGCCGTCGCGAATTTCTGGCCGAGCAATCCCTGCCACGGCGTTGCAAATGCCACCGCGCCGATCGCCAGCACGTAAAATCCGGCGCCGACGAAGAGCGCCATCGCGATCGCGCGGAAGAATCGCTTCCCGCCGAATCCCGGCGCCGCTTCTTCCGCCGCTTTCGGCACGCTTTCAAAACCCGTCATGAAGTACGGCACGATCTGCAGCGTCAACAGCACGGACGCAAGCGGCGCCACGGGAAATACGGGCCGGAAGTTTGCGAACGATCCGTGCGCCGCGCTCGTCGCGACGATGACGCAAAACAAAAGCAATACCGCGCTCGTGATCCATTTTTGAAACGATGCGCTCGCGCGAATGCCTTTGTAGTTTAGAAACGCAAGAAACACGGTCATGGCAATTCCCAGCGCGAGCCGCGGCAGAAAAACGGCGTGACCGCCAACGCGATACACTTCGAAGCGATCGAGCGCCGGATATAAATACGCGGCCAACTTTCCGATCGCCACCGCTTCCCACGGGCACACGATGAAATACGCAAGCAGCATGATCCAGCCGGTCGCGTAACTGAAAAACGCGGGAAACACTTGCGCGGTGTACGCGGCTTCGCCCGACGCATCGGGCAAACGCTCCACCCATTTGCCGTACACCCAGCCCACCGGGAGCAGCAAAATTCCGCCAATGCCGAACGCCAGCATCGCGCCCGCCGGACCGCCGCGGCCGAGCCAATCGTCCATCACCACGAGCCAGCCGGCGCCAATCATCGTGCCGAACGCCAGCGCGAAATAATCGCGCGCGGAAAGTTTGTGGGCCAGTGTAATCATCGGATCGGCACGGCAGATTCTATACGTCCTGCGCTCCGCACCAAAATGGTCGTTCGGGCGCGGGCTTCTGTACTACACTTTCGCCCGGCCATGAACAATCAAAAGCTCGCAAAATCCTCGGCAAAACTTGCCGAACCGTATCGAATCACCGATGGAGAACGATTTCGATTGAAGGATTTCGATCCGTGCGACACCGGCAAGCTGCACTCGAAAGAAGCGGCGGCGGAAATGCTCGACGACGGCGTAAAGCTCCTGAGCCGCATGCAGGAAAAACTTTACGCGCAGGATCGATACTCCCTGCTCATTGTGATGCAGGCGATGGATGCGGCGGGAAAAGACGGCGCGATCAAACACGTCATGTCCGGCGTGAATCCGCAGGGTTGCGACGTTCATTCCTTCAAGGCGCCGAGTCCGGAAGAGCTGGACCACGATTATCTGTGGCGCGCGCATAAAGCCGTTCCCGAGCGCGGCAAAATCGGCATTTTCAACCGGTCTTACTACGAAGAAGTGCTCGTCGTGCGCGTGCACGAAAATCTTCTGGGCGCGCAAAAACTTCCCGCGCCTCTCGTTACCAAAAACATTTGGGAAGAACGATTTGAAGACATTCGGCGGTTTGAGCGTTACCTTACGCGCAACGGAGTCGTCGTCGTCAAATTCTTCCTGCATCTTTCCCGCAAGGAACAAAAGAAACGCTTTCTCGAACGCCTCGACGATTCGAAAAAGAACTGGAAATTTTCCATGGCCGACGTGAAAGAGCGCGGCTTCTGGAAAGACTATCAAGCGGCGTACGACGAAATGATTCGCAACACGGCCACCAAGTTCGCGCCGTGGTACGTTGTGCCCGCGGACAACAAGTGGTACACGCGGCTCGTCGTCGCCTCCGCCATCATCGACACGCTCGAACGATTGAACCTGCAATTCCCCGACGCCGGCGCCGAAGTGAAAAAGGAATTGCAGAAAGTGCGCGCCGGCTTGCTTGCCGAAAAATAGAAGCCGCGTGTCGCGCGGACGTCTACATGGGGCTCGCGCATTTCGCGTGACGATTTTTCTCTTCTCGGCGTAAAATGCCTGTTCGTTTCGCTCGCAAAATCTTCCTCGGGGAGCCGCTCGCATGAAACATTCCGTCGCCATCATCGGTCTTGGCTTTGTCGGCCGCGCTCACCTTGAATCGCTTCGCCGGCTCGGCATTCACGTTCGCGGAGGCATGCTCAGCACCGCCGAACGCGGCACTTCCGCCGCAAAATCGCTCGGTCTTGAAAAATCCTACGCAACTCTCGCCGAACTCGCCGCCGACAAAGAGATCACTTGCGTGCACATCTGCTCGCCGAATCACCTTCATTTCGAACAAGCCAGCACATTGTTGCGCGCCGGAAAGCACGTTCTGTGCGAAAAACCGCTCGCAATGGATTCGCGTGAATCGCAAACGCTCAAAGCCATAGAAAAGGAAACGGGTTTTGTCGGCGGCGTCGCGCACAATCTTCGTTACTACCCGCTTTGCCAGGAAGCGCGCGCGCTCGTGAAGTCCGGCGCCATCGGCAAGCCGCTCCTCGTACACGGAAAATTTCATCAAGACTGGCTGCTCTTCCCTTCCGATTGGAATTGGCGCCTTGAATCGAAACTCGGCGGCGATCTCCGCGCCGTCTCCGACATCGGCACGCACTGGATGGATCTCGCCATGTTCGTTACCGGCAGTCGCATCACGGAAATTTGCGCCGATCTCGCCACGATTCATCACACGCGGCGCAAACCGCGCGGTCACGTCGAATCCTTCGCCAAAGCCGGCTCCGGCGCGTACGACGAAGTTCCCGTCTCCACCGACGACTACGCTTCCGTGCTCGTTCATTTCGAAAACGATCTCCGCGGTTTTTACAGCGTTTCGCAGGTCAGTGCCGGCCGCAAATGCAGCCTCGGCTTCGAAGTGAACGGCAGCGAAGGTTCGCTCGCGTGGAACGCGGAAGATCCAAACACGCTCTGGATCGGCCGCCGCGAAAAAGCGAACGAGTCCTTGATTAAAGATCCATCACTGCTCGCTCCCTCCGCGCGCGGTTACGCCGCGTATCCCGGCGGGCACGCGGAAGGCTATCCCGACACTTTCGTTCAACTATTCAAAGACTTTTACGCGTACCTCGATGCCGGCGATTTCGAAGCGCCGCGATCGTTTCCAACGTTTTCCACCGGCCACGACGAACTCATCCTCTGCGAAACCATCGCCCAAAGCGCCGAAAAACGCGCCTGGCTCGAAATTCCGTGGGACTAAGGGCCATGGCACGCGTTCGTACGGTTCTGTTCGCCGTTGCAACGGTTCTCGCGGCAATTCTTTTCTCTGGCACATCGCTTCGCGCGCAAACGAACGCGACCGGCGTGACTCTTGTGCTCACCCACGTCGCAACGGTCGACGTGCGCACCGGCGTTCTTCACCGCGAGCAAACTGTCGTCGTCGAAGGCAATCTCATTCGATTCGTCGGCGCAAGCGCTTCGGCCAAGCCGCCGCAAAATGCGCGCACGATCGATTGCACCGGCCTTTTCCTGATTCCCGGCCTTTGGGACATGCACGTTCATCTCCTGTTCGGCGATTGGTTTCCCGGCGCGAAAGAAATTTCGCTTCCGCTTTTCATCGCCAACGGAGTTACCGGCGTGCGCGACATGGGCAGCGAACTCGAAATCGTGCAAGGCTGGCGCAAAGAAATGGAAGCGGGCCAACTCGCCGGCCCGCGAATCTTCACGTCCGGCCCCATGCTCGACGGCCCCAAGCCGCGCTTTCCCAGTTCCATCGCCATTTCCACTAGTGATGACGCGCGACGCGCCGTCGCCGAACTAAAAACGCGCGGCGCCGATTTCATCAAGCTGCAATCGCTCATTCCGCGCGAAGCCGTCTTCGCCATCGCCGACGAAGCAAAAAAACAGCGCATACCGTTCGAAGGCCACGTGCCCGATTCCGTCCGCGCAAAAGAAATGTCCGAAGCCGGAATGAAAAGTTTCGAGCACCTCATCGGCATCTTCGAAGGCAGTTCCCCCGCCGAAGACGATTTCCTCAAAGGAAACAAAACCGAAGCGCGCTTTCTTGAAACCTTCGATCCCGCCCGCGCCGCCTCGCTGGCCGAACTTCTCGCCAAAAATCACACCTGGCAATGTCCCACGCTCGTTTGGGAACGCGGCGGCAATTTGATCGACGTCACCGACTTCTCCAAAGACGCACGCGCAAAATACGTCCCTTCCTCCTGGAAAACGGCAACGTGGAAGCGCTTCACCGACGAAATCACCGAAGGCTACGGCAACGACAACCTGGCCGTCCGCAAAAAGTTTCTGGAAAAAGAACTCGAGGTCGTCCAACTGCTTCACAAAAAAGGAGTGAAGTTCCTCGCCGGTACCGACACGCCGCCCGGCGTTTACATCTTCCCCGGCTTCAGCCTGCACGAAGAACTTCAGCGCTTCGTCGCCGCCGGCTTCACCCCGCTCGAAGCCCTGCAAACCGCCACCATCAATCCCGCGGAATTTTTCGGCATGGAATCCCGCCTCGGTTCCATCGAAGCCGGCAAATTCGCCGACCTCGTCCTCCTCCGCGCCAATCCTCTCGACGACATCGCCAACACCCAGAAAATCGCCGCCGTCATCGCCAACGGCCGCTATTTTTCCGCCGGCGATTTGCAAAAACTATTAAAGCAAGTCGAAGCCGCCGCGGAATAGAATCGCGCGCACGTTCCGCTGGCCGTTATTTTTGAGGATAGTGATATTGCAAATCGGCCGGCAACCGGTCCGACCGCTCGCGCGTGTTGTATTCGAGCTGATATTTCCGGTGCTCCGCATCTTCCGGATACGCTTCCCCGTCCGCGTACGGATACGGTTTCATTCCATGTTTAGGCAGCGGTTCCACGGTGAACGCATGCGCCGCGTAAAAATCCATGTCCTTTTCGAATCCATCCGCATAAAAGAAATAGTCGCGCACCCATCCCGCCGGCAGCGGCTTCAAGCCGCTCGGATCGAAATCCAGTTTCAATCCTTCGCCCGAACTGAAAATCACGAAGCGGTCGTCCGCATTCTTCAGCAGGCTCTTCACGTCGCCATACCGCGTGTAATTTCCCGCCGCCCGCGTGTACGGCCCCGTCATGCTTCGCGCCGACCAGGAATATTTCGTGTCGCTCGCCGGAGTCAGCCTCGTCTCCTTCGGATATCCCAGAAATGCGAGATTCGCATTCTCGAGCGGAACGTTCTGCACACGCGCATCGCGCGCTTCGCCCGTCTGGTCAATCCGCATCGCGTCCCAATAAATTTTCAGATTCGTCACGATGCGAATCCGCCGCGTCCCGGCAGGCAATTTCCCCGTCAGATCCGCAACCATCGTGCGATGCAGCCCCGCCGGAAATCCCATGTCTTCCATCACGCGCTTCCAATTCCCCGCCGCGTCTTGCACTTCCACATACGGCGCAATCACTTTGATTCCCGCCTGATCCGCCGCATACATCGAAGTCGCCGTGAAATAATCCGTGTAGCCATCCGCGATCAATCGCAACGGCTTCGACGCGTCCCATTTTCCCAAATCCAATTCCACCCAATGCAGCTTCGCAAATCCCGCAAACGGCAATTCCTCAAAACTCGTCACGTATTTTCTGTCCGCCGTCGCAAGCAATTGCAAAACGTCGTTTCCCTTGTCGTCCCACGCGCCCGCCGGCGGCCGCGCGCCGCGGCTCGCCACCACGCGAAACTCCGGGAATGGCGGATTGCTCGCAAACCGTTCGTTCGGAAAAACGTCATACGCCGCGGGATGGTCGACCGCCAGCAGCTGCACCTGGTCGAGGTAAACCGTCTCTTCCATCGGCTCCATAAACCGAAAGCTCAGTTTCCCGTCGCGCTCCTTCACACTCTTACCCGACACTTTCAAATACTCCGTCGGGTCCGGCACATCCCGCTCGCCCGGCGCGATCCAATGTCCCACCACGCCCGGCCCAATAATGTCCGCAATAAATTCGTACTCTTTTCCATTCCACGAAAAAAGCGCCGGACACGAACTCCCTCGCCGGTCAAGTTCCGCCACCACCTGCGTTTTTTTCGCCGTAAGTTTGATTTCATCTTGCGGCACGCCCGTCGGCCAGAGCAGCCGCACCACGTCCGCCTCTTTCTGATTTCCCAATCCCACGTGCAAAATCGCCGCGCTCTGCCCCAAATATCCCGACGCTCCCGGCACTTCCCACTTTTGAACCAGCGGCCCGGCAAACACTTCCACTTTCGTTCCAATTCCGCTCTTGTTGTCGTTCAGCGCTTTCAAATCCAGCGCCAGCCAGTTGTTCGCCGCCGCGCCTTCGCTCTTCAATAAAACCGGCGGCCCGTCCGCCTGCGTAATCACCAAATCCGTTTCGCCGTTGCCGCGCAAATCCGCCGCGACGATCGCGCGCGGCTCGCCGAACTTCACTTTGTCCAACCCAACTTCCTTCGTAACGTCCGCAAATTTTCCGTTGCCCAAATTCCGCAGCAGTCGTACCCATCCGCTGTCCACGCCTTCGCCAACAGCCACTATGTCCAGCCAACCGTCGTTGTCGTAATCAATCGCCGCGATTCCCCAACCTCTCTCCCAACCAAAATCCGGCAACGCGACGCGCTCCAGATGTTTTCCATCCACGTTCCGCCACAAACTGATTCCCGGCGCGCCGGTATGCGTGAACGCCAGATCCATCCATCCGTCTTTGTCGAAATCAAACGACACCACGCCCACCGCCGGCGGCAATCCCATTTTCGTAAAATCAATGTCGCCCAGCGGCTGAAACGCGCCCTCGCGCGGATTCAGCAGCACCAATCCACCCGCCGCTCCTCCCGCCAAAATAAAATCAATTGCGCGGTCATTATTAAAATCGCTCGTCGCAATTCCCCCTCCCGTCGCTTCCGCGCCGAGCCGCGTTTCGCCCGAAACGTCCGTAAACGTCCCGTTGCTATTGTTCCGCCACAAAACATTTCCGCTTGCCGCTCCCGGCGCCATCGTCACGTACAAATCCAAATCGCCGTCGTGGTCGTAATCCACAAACGTCAACGCCACGCAGCCCTTCTCGCGTTTGATTCCCGCCGCTTGCGTCACATCCAGAAATTTTCCATCGCCCGTATTGCGAAACAATCTCACGCCATCCGCAAAACAGACCGCCAAATCCGTTTTGCCGTCATTATCGAAATCCCCCGCCGCGCATCCCATTCCCTTGCCGGTAATTTTCAGTCCCGCCTGCTCCGTCACATCCACAAATTTTCCGTCACCCAAATTTCGCAACAATCGGCTCGTTCCGCCATCCGTCGCGCTCACAAGAAACAGCCCCGGCTTTCCATTTCCCTCAAAATCGAAAAAGCACGCGCCCATACTCGGCCCCGGCGATTTCCAATTGCCGCTCACGCCCTTCATCTCGGCGTTGATCGCCTGCGACGAAAATTTCACCGCAATCGCCGCTGGCGCCATCAACACGCCATTCTGCGCATACTCCGCCAGCGAAAATTTTCCCTGGTCTCCATATCCCGCGCCGAATGGCGTGCCCGTCTTGTTCGCGCTCATGTGCGTAAATTTCTGCAAATGCTCTCGCGCCGAATCGCCATCGCCCTTGCGTTGAAAAGCCTTCGCAATTCCAAATTCCGCCGACGCATGAAACGGAAAAATGGCAATCGCCTTCTGATACGCCGCAATCGCCGCGTCGTATTTCTGCAGTTGCGTGTTCAAATATCCGATGAAGTAAAACGCATCCGGCTCGTTCGGCGCAATCTGCGTCACTCGTTCGAACGCCGCAATCGATTTTTCCAGTTCTCCCGTATCCTTCCGCACCAACCCGAGGTTGTACCAGCCGTACGGATCGTTCGGCCGCTTTTCCGTCGCCTGCGTCAACGCCGCCATGGCCGCTTCCGATTTCTGTTGCGCCATCAGCGAAATTCCCAGGTTCAAAGTCGCCAGCGCGTAATTCCCATCCGCCGCCAGCGCCGCCTCAAATTCTTTCTGCGCATCCGCAAATCGCTGTTGCCCCATAAAGGCCACGCCAACGCTGTTCCGCTTTGCCGCCGCCGCGTGGTCCGCCGGCTCGGTTGCCGCGTTTCCCGGCTCCGCCCTCCGCGGCACGCGATTCTCCGCGCGCAATCGCGCGCTTTCCACACACACGATCACCGCTGCTGCCCCAGCCAGAATCACGCCGGCACGGCGAAGCTTCATCCCCATGTTCTGTGTTTCCTTGTCTGCGCGGAGTTTGCCCCGCGCTCTCACAAACGCGCGGAATCCTTCGATTGTGTCACACCCCAAACTTCCCTCGCCACTCTTCGCATGGTCGGCCGCATCGTCTCTCGCTTGACGCTCGCCCCTCCGCCGCATACTCTCAAAAAATCCATCTCATGCCGCCGCTCCACTACTCATCCCTCTCTCAACTCGCCGATCTTCTCCGCACCAAACAAATTTCTCCGGTCGAAATAATCGATTCCCAACTCGCCCGCATCGCCACTCTCCAACCGAAAATAAACGCCTTCGTTCATCTCGATCCGGAAGCCGCTCGCGAAAATGCAATCGTCGCGGCCCAAGCCGTTGCTCATAACAAAACCGTCGGCCCTCTTCACGGCATCCCGCTCACCATAAAAAGCTGCTTCGACGTCGCCGGCTGGCCCAATCCCGCCGGTTCGCTTCTCCGCGCCGACGAAACTCCTCGCCGCTCCGCCACCGTCGTCGAGCGCCTTCGCGCCGCCGGCGCAATCCTCCTCGGCAGCACGAACACTCCCGAATTCCTCATGGCCTACGAAACCGACAATCGCCTCTCCGGCCGCACCAGCAATCCCTGGAATCCCGCGCGCTCCAGCGGCGGCTCCAGCGGCGGCGAAGCCGCTGCCATCGCCTCGGGTTGTTCCTTCGGCGGCGTTGGCAGCGATGGCGGCGGCTCCATTCGCGTCCCCGCCCATTTTTGCGGCATTTGCGGACTAAAACCCACGCCCGGCCGCATTCCCGGCACCGGCCATTTTCCGCCCGGCAACAATTCCTACGGTTGGATCGGCGTCGTCGGCCCCATGGCGCGCACCGTCGCCGACCTTCGCATTCTTTTCAGCATTCTCGCCGGGCCGGACTCCGCCGACGCGCTCACCGTCCCCGCGCCGATCGAGGAAATTTCCTCCGCGGCCGCGCGCCAAACCCGCATCGGCATTCTCGATTGCTCCGCAGTCGGCGCCGCCACGCCCGAATCCCTCGCCGCCGTCTCTCAAGCCGCAAAACTTCTCGAACAATCCGGCTTCCGTGTCGAACCTTTTCAAATGCACAGTCTCGACCGCGCCCTCGATCTCTGGTGGTTTTTCTTCGGAACTTTTATCAGCCAGCTCTTCGCGCAAGCCGTCGCCGGAAAAGAATCGCCGCTCAGCCCTGTTTTTCTCGATTACATGCAAGCTGCGCGCCCGTCCGCCCCGACCACCATGCTGGAATTCGTCGCAAAATCCACCGCGCGCGATTTCGAACGCGCCCGCATCCTCAACGCCATGGAAGATTTTCCCGTCCTGCTATCGCCAGTTTCTTCCGCGCCCGCCTTTCTCCACGGCGAAGGCACCTGGCGCTCGCCCAGCGGTTATCGCGAAACCATGCGCCACTCGCAGTGGCTCAATCTCGCCGGCCTTCCCGGCCTCGCCATTCCCATTTCCACTTCCTCCGACGGCCTCCCCATCGGTGTCCAGCTCATCGGCCGCCCTTTCTCCGAAGAACTTCTCCTCGCCATCGCCGAAACCCTCGAACTCGCCCGCGGCCCCTGGCAAGCCCCGCCTCTCCCGTAAGCTCGATCCGATTCAACTCGTAATTAATTATTTTCATTCCGACCGGAGTGACCCGGCTTTTTCTTGCGCGCGCCCAATTGCCTTAAACAAATAACGCGCGCCGGGTCACGCCGTGGAGGAACCTCTCTTCGATTTCAGATTGGGTCTCCACGCGCCCGTGACCCTAGACTTGTCTTTTTTCCAAGTCTACTCCGCCTTCTCCACTTCCGGATTCGGCACTCGCTGCTCATCAATCTTCGCCTTGTCCTTGTCCAGCACTTGATCAAACAACCTCTTCGACTCCGCCAATTCCGCGCGCCCCTCTTCCGTCCTTCCCAACTTCAACAGCACCTGCCCGCGCAGCAGCCGCACTTTGTGGCTCTTCGGCGCATATTTTTCCGCCACATCCAAATCCTTCAGCGCCTCCGCCTCTTTCCCATCGCGATGCAACAGCCGCGCCAGTTCCAGCCGCGATTCCGGCAAACGTGGTTCAATCGCCAGCGCCTCACGAAATTCCTGCACCGCCCGCACGTCCTGACCCGAATTCAAATAAAGTTTCCCGAGCTGTTCGTGGCTGTACGGCAAATCCGGCGCCGACGCAATATCTTTTCGAAACTCCTCCTCCGCTCGCGCCGCGTTCTGCAAATGCAAATACGCAAATCCAAAATTAAAATGCAAAAACGGCAAATTCGCATCGCCTTTCTCCGCCTTTTCCAGCTCTTCCAATGCTTTCGTGTCGTCGCTCCGCGCCAGCAATGCCTTCCCCATCAAAAGATGAAACTGCGGCGTATCGCCGCCCACTTCAATCAACCGCGCCAGCGCCTTCTGATCCGTCGCTTCATCCTTTGCATAAAACGCCGAATTCCCAAGAACGTACAAATACACAAATTGATCCGAGAACCGCGGCCACAATGGTTCCAGTGTTTTCACCGCATCCGCGTGCCGCTCCACGAACGAATAGCTCAAACCAAGCAAATAGCGCGCCTGCACCGAATCCGGCCGCTCCTTCAACACGCTCTCTAACGGCGCGATCGCGTCCGGATAATTCCCCCGCTTGTATTCCACGAGTCCGATATTCAAGCGAATGCCCGGCTCATTCGGCTGCAGCCGCCCCGCCTTTTTCAACAACCCCAGCGCTTCATTCCACTTCTTCCGCCGCATCGCGATCACCCCGAGGTTCGTGTACGCCGGCCCCGCTTTCGGGTCCGCCGCAAGCACCGCCCTGAAATCGCGCTCCGCCTCGTCCAAGTCTCCCTGCGCTAGCTTCGCTTGCCCCGCCGCAAATACTCTCTGCAAATCCTTGCCCTGGCCTGCCGAGACGCGAGAACTAAACAGCGCCACCGCGGCGATCGCCAGCAACACCCTGCCACGCTTTGTCCCGCAATTCGTCACGAAGTCCCCTTCGCCGCTTTCTAGAAATCATCGTCAGTTTCTGGTACGCCTCTCTCATTTGCAAGTCATCTCACCCTCTAATTAACGTTTCCCGTTCCTGCACACCGCTCCAATATCTCTCGGTTCCCCCGCCGCCTTCCGCCGCAAAATAGCCCCACCCTAAAATTCCCGCTTGACACAAGCGCGAATCTGCCTTATTAACTCGTTTTAATAGCCGGGGGTTCGGGGTTTGTACTTGCAATCCCTGAGCGTAAAAAGTCGGGTGCGTTTCAGTCGAGTGGGCAGGGGTTTCGGGGTTTGTACTTACAAACCCTGAGCGAACAGGGTGGCCTGTGGCGATCATTGCGTTCTTTTGTTTCCGCGCTTCCGTCTATCCGCCTTCTTCCCATCGGTCTCGTTCGACAAAGATTTCAATCTTCCTGGAGGTTGCACCGTGAAAGCATTTCATTCGCGCTCGATCCTTTTGCTTCTCGCAGTTCTCTGTTTGCCGCTCCTAGCCGGCGCTCAGGATACCGGCTACATCGGCGGTACCGTGATCGACAAAACCGGCGCGGCCATCGCCGGCGCTGAAATCACCATCAAAAACCTGACCGGCAGCTTGAACCGTTCTACTATTTCCAACGGTGACGGCGCCTATGTCATCCCCGGTCTTCCCGGCGATACCTATGACATGACCGTTTCCGCAAAAGGCTTCCAGAAATTCACGGCCAGGAAAATCGCCCTCAGCGTCGGCGAAAAGGCCCGCATTGACGTCAGTATGACCGTCGGCGCCGTCACCGAAGAAGTCGTCGTCACCGGCGAAAGCGTCGCTCAGGTCGAAACCACTTCTTCCGAAATCGGTTCCACCATTTCCGGAAAGCAAGTCAGCCAGCTCGAACTCAATGGCCGCAATTTCACTCAGCTGGTCACCCTCACTCCCGGCGTCGTCAATCAGACCGGCCAGGACGAAGGCAAGGTCGGCGTCTACGGCAACGTCGCCTACTCCATCAACGGCGGCCGCACCGAATACAACAATTGGGAACTCGACGGTGGCGACAACTTGGACAACGGTTCCAACTCCACGCTCAACGTCTATCCCAACGTCGAAGCCATCGCCGAATTCAAAGTCCTCACTTCGACCTACGGCGCCCAATACGGTCGCAACGGTTCCGGCACGATCGAAGTCGAAACCAAATCCGGCGGCAGTTCCTTCCACGGCAGCGCGTTCGAATATCTGCGCAACGATTTCTTCAACGCCAACGAATATTTTGACAACGCCTCCGGTATCCCTCGTCCCGCTTACAAGAAACACGACTATGGCTACACCATCGGCGGCCCGGTCTACATTCCGAAGCATTACAACTCCGAAAAGAAAAAGACCTTCTTCTTCTTCTCGGAAGAGTGGCGTAGTCAGAAGGATCCCTACACATCGTCGCCGCAAAACGTTCCCTCCGACGCCGAGCGCGGCGGAGACTTCACCGACGTTTGCACTCCTGCCACCGCTGATTGTCCCAACGTCGCAAACTTCAAGGCCGTACCCATTACTCCCGAGGCGCAGGCCCTTCTTAATCTGATTCCTCACGCCAACACGACGAACGGCAATTTCAAGCTGCTTAGCGATGGCAACGGACCGGCCACCGGCGCTCCCATACCCGCCTTCATTCAAACTGTCTCGCTCCCGACTACTTGGCGTGAAGAGCTTGTTCGCATCGATCACAACATCACCAACAACTATCGCCTCACCTTCCGCTACATTCATGACTCCTGGAGCACCATTACGCCGAATCCTCTTTGGGGCAATGGCAACTCCGCCTTTGAAAACATTCAAACCAACTTCGTCGGTCCAGGCACCAGCTTCGTTGCTCGCTTGAATGCCAACATTACCCCGACGCTCCTGAATGAATTTGTCGCCAGCTATACCGCTGACCACATCTCACTTACTGCGCTGAATAGCCCGGCACTCCCCAGCGGATTCGCCATGGGCGCAATTTTCAACAACGGATTCGGCGGCAAACTCCCTGCCATTCAACTGAACGGCAACGCCGCTTACGGCACCAGCCTCGGCCAAGACACCGGCTACTTCCCCTGGAACAACGCCAATCCGACCTACACTTATCGCGACAACGTCACCAAGATTATCGGCAATCACACGTTCCAGTTTGGCGCCTATGCCGCCTTTGCTCAGAAAAATGAGGATAACTCGCCCAACGTCCAAGGCATTTTGACCTTTGACGCCGCCTCGGGCGTCACCAGCGGCAACTCTTTCGCCGACTTGCTTCTCGGCAACATCGGCAGCTACAAACAATGGAACCAAATCCTCAAGTATTACAATCGCTATAAGATCGTTGAACCATACTTCAACGACGATTGGCGCGTCACCAAGAGACTTACTCTCAATCTCGGCCTTCGCATGAGCCTCTTCGGCACCTACCGCGAGCGTTATAGAAACGCCTTCAACTTCAATCCCGATACCTTCGTCGCCGGAAATGAGCCCGGCTTCAATGGCGATGGCTCCTTGAACGTCGGCGCAGGATCGGGTAATCCCCTTAACGGTATCGTTCAATGCGGCGGCAAGGGCGGCAACCTGACTCTTCTCCCCGGTTCTGCATTCCCCACCGTCGCTGTGGGATCCTCCCCCAACGACGGCTGCCTCTCGGGCCATCTCTTCAATCCCGCCCCGCGCATCGGGTTTGCCTTTGACCCCAAAGGTGACGGCAAACTCGCAATCCGCGGCGGTTACGGCGTTTTCTTCGAACACACCAACGGCAACGAGGGCAACACCGAATCGCTCGAAGGCTCTGCGCCTCTCGTCCTGGCCGCCACGCAATCCAACATCACCGGCTACCAAAACGTCGGTGCCGGTGCTGGCGCCGTTCCGCTCTTCCCCTTGACCGTCGTCACCGTTCCCAACAAAGCCGTGTGGCCCTACGTCCAACAATGGAACCTGAACGTCCAGAAAGAGCTGCCTTCCCACACCATCGTTTCTGTCGCCTATGTCGGCAGCAAAGGTACGCACCTCACTTTGCTCACCAACGGGAATCAGATTCTGCCTACGGCACTGGCCGCCAATCCCTATAAACCGGGCGAACAGATCTCGCAGCCACTGCCCAATCAATCCAATTCGCCAGATTGCGGAGCTACTTTCGACGCGAACGGTGTGCCGACCAACGCCATGACGCCGAGCGGCGTTCCCATTACCGGCCAGGCCGCAGTCAACCTTGCCGTCGCCGCTTGCGGCGCGAACGCGGACATCCTGCGCTCCGCGTTCCCTGGCTTCAGCAACATCACCAAGTTGCGGGACGAAGCCAACTCCATCTACCACGCGCTTCAGGTTGGTGCGAATCGCACCGTCGGCGACCTCACCCTCAGCGTCGCTTACACCTATAGCCACTCCATTGACGACTCCTCCGACCGTTCCGACACCGCTTTCGTCGATTCCTACAACGTCAAAGCCAATCGCGGCAACTCCACTTTCGACCAGCGGCATAACTTGACCTTGAGCTATGTCTACGGCTTGCCCTTTTTCCGCGCCTCCGGCTTCACCCACAATGTTCTCGGTGGATGGCAAATTTCGGGCATCACTACCGTGCAAACCGGAACGCCGTTCAGCATTACCAATGGTTCGACCTTCGGAGACAACGCCGGCGTCGCCAACGGTGCCGGCACTGGCTCTCGTCCGGACCTCGTCGGCGACCCGCACGGCGGCTTCACTTCCAATCAGGATCCAAGCGTAATCGGGCCACTCTTTTACAACCCGAACGCCTTCTCGATTCCCACTGGCCTCACCTTCGGCAACGTCGGCCGCGACACGCTTTTCAATCCGCGCCGCACCAACTTCGACTTCGGCCTCTTCAAGCGCTTCACCATCAACGAAAAGACCGGCTTCGATTTCCGTTGGGAGACCTTCGACCTCTTCAACCATCCCGAATTCAATTCGGTCAGCTCTTCTCTAGGCGCTTCCGACTTTCTGCACGTTAACGGCGCTCACTTGTCCCGCAAGATGCAGTTCGGCTTGCGCTTCTACTTCTAATTTCTCCCGTGACCACCCGGGCGGCGCATTTTTTTCAATGCGTCGCCCCTCTTTTTTGTATACTCGCTCCCGTCTTTTGCGCCACATGTAGGGCCGGCTTTCTGAAGCCGGCCGTTCTTAACCGTCGAGGAGATCTCTCATGAATCGCCGCACTTTCATCGGTACATCCGTTGCCGCAACTCTTGCCGCAAAATCTTCTTTCGCCGCTGGCATGCCAAAAATGGTTCGCCCCATCGGCGTTCAGCTGTACACCGTTCGCGATGCCATGAAGTCCGATTTCGAAGGCACCATCGCCAAGGTCGCCGCTGCCGGCTACAAGGAAGTCGAATTCGCCGGCTACTTCGGAAAAGATCCAAAAGACATCGCTGCCATCGTCCACAAAAATGGCCTCACCGCCTCGTCCTGCCATGTTCCCTACACCACGCTCGAAAAATCCTGGCCCGAAGCGCTTGACGCCGCTCACACCATCGGCCACAAACTCATCGTCAATCCCTGGATCGAGCCCGCCCAGCGCGATTCCGACGACGGCTGGAAACGCGCCGCCGAACTCTTCAACAAGTGCGGCGAATCCGCCAAAAAAGCCGGCATCCAGTTCGCTTATCACAATCACACTTTCGAATTTCAGGCCGCCAAGTCCTTGGGCGGTGGACTTCCCTACGACTACCTTCTGAAAAACTGCGACAAGGACCTCGTCAAAATGGAACTCGATCTCTGCTGGATCACCGTCGCCGGAAAAGATCCCATCCCTTATTTCAACGCCAACCCCGGCCGCTTCCCTGCCGTCCACGTCAAAGACATCAGCCAGCTCCCCAGCCCCGAAGACGCGCCGACCGCAAACCCCGACCGGAATATGGGTTTCCTCACCGAAGTCGGCGCCGGCAAAATTCCCTGGAAAAATATTTTCGCTGGCGCAGGCAATGCGGGCATCGAGCACTTCTTCGTCGAACACGACAATCCGAAAGACCCGTTCGCCAGCATCAAGTCCAGCTACGATTTTCTAAGCAAGCTGGACTATTGATTTCGCGCCGTCGTTGGCGCCGTTGTAGCGCCGTCGTACGCGCCGTCGTTGGCGCCGTTGTAGGGGCCAACTTCCGAGTTGGCCCTCTTCGTAGCGTAGGCTTCAGCCTGCGTGCCGTTGTAGGGCCGGCTTTCTGAAGCCGGCCTCTTGTAGCGTAGACGCCAACTTCCGAGTTGGCCCTCTTCGCAGCACCGTTGTAGCGGCCGCCTTCCGAGGCGGGCGCTTTTTCAAAGGAGGCTCACGCATGATCCGCAAAGTCTTCACCGCTCTCGCCATTCTCGCCATCGTCCTGATCGTTTTTCTTCACCGCACCCGCGGCCAATCCGGCGAATGGAAACAACTCTTCAACGGCAAAGACCTCACCGGTTGGAAACACGTCGGTCCCGGCGGCGTCACCGTCGAAGAAGGCCTCATCAAAACGCACGGCGGCATGGGCCTCACCTACTGGACCGGCGGAAAAATCGGCAATTGCAAACTCCGCGTCGTCTACAAAATGCGCGACTTCAACGACAATTCCGGCGTCTTCATCCGCATTCCCATCGAGCCGCGCGAAGAATGGATGCCCGTCCACTACGGCTACGAAGTGCAAATCGACAATCATCCCGAAACTTCCAAGGAAGACGAGTTCCACATCACCGGCACCCTCTATTCCCTCACCAAACCTCTCGCCAAACCCGGCAAGCCCGGTCCCGAATGGAACACCATGGAAATCACCGTCGACGGTCCGCACACCGTCGTCCTCCTCAACGGCGTCAAGGTCACCGATTACACCGAAGGCCAGCCCGTTCCCGATCGCAAATTCGATTTTGAGCCGCAGCGCGGTCCGCGCCCCAGCGAAGGCTGGTTCGGCCTCCAGAATCACAGCGACAACGACATCGTCTACTTCAAAGAAGTCGCCATTCAGCCTCTGAAGTAGTTGTAGGGGCCGTTGTAGGGGCCAACTTCCGAGTTGGCACTCTTCGTAGCGTAGGCTTCAGCCTGCGTGCCGTTGTAGGGGCCAATTTCTGAGTTGGCACTCTTCGCGGCGCCGTTGTAGGGCCGGCTTTCTGAAGCCGGCCGCGCGCGGCACAAAACGCAATCGCTGTATCTGATTTTTCTCGCACTTGTTTCTGAAATTCTCTTCTCTCGGAGGAAAAAAATGAAATCTGACTTCACTCGCCGTCAATTCCTAAAGCGCTCCGCCGGTTTCGCCGGCGCCGCCACCATCGCTCCAAAACTCCTCGCCGATCCCAATCCCATTCCCCCTCGCAACTCTTACGTTCCTCCAAGCGACCGCGTCCGCTTCGGCATCATCGGCATCGGTATGCAAGGCTCCGGCCTTCTCGCCGGCACCATGACTCTTCCCGGCGTCGAATGTGTCGCCGCCGCCGATCTCTACGATGGCCGCCATCAACTCGCCAAGGAAATCACCGCCAATCCCAATCTCTTCACCACTCGCCACTACAAGGAACTCCTCGATCGCAAAGACATCGATTGCGTCATCGCCGCCGTTCCCGACCACTGGCACAAGCGCGTCGTCGTCGACGCCACCGCCGCCGGCAAAGACATCTACTGCGAAAAGCCCATGTCCCACACCGCCGCCGAAGGCGTCGCCATGGTCGAAGCCCAGCAGAAAACCGGACGCATCGTGCAAATCGGTTCGCAGCGCGTCAGCTCCGTCATTTGCGCCAAAGCAAAAGAAATGATCGCCGCCGGCGCCATCGGCAAAGTCACCCTCATCGAAGGCACCCTCGGCCGCAACGATCCCACCGGCGCCTGGGTCTATCCTCCGCCGCCCGATCTCTCGCTCAAAAATTTCGATTGGGACACCTGGCAAAGCGGCGCCACCACTCGCCCCTGGGATCCCGACATGTCTCCCAAATGGTTCGCTCGTTGGCGCCAGTGGAAGGAATACGGCACCGGCGTCGCCGGCGATCTTCTCGTTCACCTCGTCTCCGGCATGAACTACATGATGGGCTGGAACGAGCCGCCCAAAAAAGTCATGGCTCTCGGCGGCATCATTCGCTTCCAGGATGGCCGCAACATGCCCGACGTTCACGCCGCCCTTTACGAATACGCCGCCGCCGCTGGCGCGCCCGTCTATCTCCGTCTCAATCTCGGTTGCGAAAATCCCGAAACCTACCGCTTCCAGGGCTCCAAGGGAATTCTCGAAGTCACCGAATTCGGCCTCGCTCACTATCCGCAATCCGGCGACGATATGTCGCCCAGTTATTACACCGCCAGCTATCCCCAGGCGCTTCGCGACGCGTATCAAAAACAATGGCACGCCGAACACGACCCGCAAATCGGCAAAGAGCCTCTCTTCGAAAATTACGTCTTCCGCGGCAACGATTTTGACGACGTCCGTCCGCATCTCTGGACCTACTTCTCGTCCGTCAAATCCCGCAAGCCGCTCACCGAAGACGCCGTCTTCGGCCACAACGCCGCCCTCGCCTGCCACATGGCCAACGAATCCTATTTCCGCGGCGGCGTCGCCGTCACCTGGGACGCCGCTTCCGCCACCATCAAATCCTAGCGTCACGCGGGAACGCCAATCTCCCGATTGGCGCTTCTCCAAATCCTCTAAAAATGGCGCCGGAAACGGCGCCATTTTTTTTAGGACTGCGGCGGCCTGCCCTCTTTTTCTTGTTCCTAACTTCGCCATTGTTGGCGCCGTTGTAGGGGCCGTTGTAGGGGCAGTCGTTGGCGCCGTTGTAGGGCCGGCTTTCTGAAGCCGGCCGCTGCCACCTCACCCACACCCCGGCACTTGCAGGGTCGGCTTTGCGCCTGCCCGCCGTGGCGGGAAGCCGGCCCCTCTTCGACTTGAGCCCATCGCACGCTTGTCACTCCCACCGCGCCTCTTGTCGTCCGAATCTCCCATTTCCTGCTTTTTCTTCGCAGCAGCGGTTTTACGCCGCCTTCTTTTTCTCGGTTTTTGACTTCGCACTTGTAGGGCCGGCTTTCTGCCTGCACACCGTGGCGGGAAGCCGGCCCTCTGCCACCCCACCCACAACATTCCATGGCGAACGACCTTCTCGCAATTGAATCCGTTATAGGGACCGCTTTTGCATCGCCCGCTCTTGTCGACCCGGCTCTCACATCACCGGTTCTTGCGTGGCACGCACTTGTAGGGCCGGCTTTCTGAAGCCGGCCGCCTTTTATCCCCCGCGCGAACTTGCAAATCGAACCTCCCCATCCCGCCACCCGTCTAGTTTCGTCAAGCAACTCCTTCTTCACCCTCCCGCCCGATTAACTCTTTGCTCGCCCTTTCTTCCTTCCCGATTGGCTCAATTCTCATTCTGTGCAAACTTAGACCATGCGCCCGCTTCTCTTCACTGTATTGCTCGCTACATCCGCCTTCGCCGCACTTCCTCCACGAGCGCCAGCACAAGCGCAGCAGGCCTTTAACTTCAACGCCAAAGGCTCCCTCTCCGTCGACAAGACCTCTCTCACCCTCACTTCTGCCGTCGCCGTCAGGGAATTCCGCAAATATCCCGCCGGCTATTCTTGGCTCCGCATTCACTTTTATTCTTTTCCTTTGACCGCCACCGACCTCGCCGCCGCCCGCAGCGGCAATGTCGATCTCATCGACAAAAAGTCCAACAAGAATTCGAGCGATCCCAATGTCGGCTCCGCTTCCTTTGGCGTAATTCAGCTTTCTCTCGACGAGAAACTCGCCGTCTCCCAGGTCGACATGTCCATTCCCGGCCATTCCTGCACCATCGCCCCATTTGATAAAGACCTCCGTGCTTTCCTCGAAACGTACCGCTTCGACGGCAAAACCCTTCGCCTCAAAAGCAAAGGCTCTTATACCTGCGACCTCAAAGCCGTCGGCGCCGGCGAAAAAACCTACACCTGGGACATTGACGTCTCCCTTCCCGTCTTCGACAAACCCGGCCCTGCAAAATAACCAACTTGTCGGGCCAGCATTTGCATCGCCCGCTCTTGTCGACCCGGCTCTTGCACTACCTGCCCTTACATCACCGGCTCTTGCATCACCGGCTCTTGTATCACCGGCTCTTGTAGGGCCGGCTTTCTGAAGCCGGCCGCTTTTCCCACGCGCCGCCCAGTCCTACACTAGACAGGTTCGCTTTCGATTCTTACTACCCCTATTATGAATCCCCGAAAAACCATCCGCCTTTCCGCGAAAAACTACCTCGGCCAAGCCGCCATTTTCGTCACCCTCTGTTGCCTCGAGCGCCGCCGCCATTTCGAACATGCGGACTCGTGCCGCGCCACCCTCGAAATCCTCCGCGAAACCTCCACAACCCGCTCTTTCGCCCTCCACGCCTACTGCTTCATGCCCGACCACCTCCATCTCCTCGTCGAAGGCCTTTCTCCAACTTCCGATTTCCTCAACTTCATTAAGGCTTTCAAACTGCGATCGAGTCGCGCCTTTACCCGCAACCACCACGCCCCTCTTTGGCAAGATAAATTCTTCGATCACATCTTGCGCAAGCCGGACGCATACGAATCCGTCTGCCTCTATATCTGGATGAATCCCGTCCGCGCCGGTCTAGCCAAACAACTCGGCGAATATCCCTTCGCTGGCTCTTTCACTCGCCAAATTCTCAGCTCCGCCTCGAATATCACACCGTGGTGTCCGCCCAAATCGCAAGGCCCGCTTCGGAAAGCGGGCCCTACAAAAACCTAACCCCGCGCCAGCTCTTGTCGGCCAAGCTCATGCGAGCGGCTCATGTAGGGCCGGCTCTTGTAGGGCCGGCTCTTGTAGGGCCGGCTTTCTGAAGCCGGCCGCTGCTACCCCACCCAGTCCTCTCCACCCCGCACCAACTCCCCTCCCGATTTCTCCTCTTCGTTCTCTCCGCGACCGCAGTTGTAGGCCCGGCTTTCTGCCTGCCCGCCGTGGCGGAAAGCCGGCCCTCTGCCACCCCACCCACACCACTCACTCGCACACGATCTCCCCTTCCGACTCTCGCCTCCGCACTCCTTTCTTCGGCCCTCCCCGTCGCCCACTCTACCCCTTTGTTTTCATCAACTTACGCGAACGCCGTTCGAACGTCTCCTTAACCCCTTTTCTATCTATTACTTATAAATTATCTTGACATTTAATTATTTACGTGCTACCATGCCTCATGAACCTCGCGCGCCACATCCGCATTCTTCTCTCCCCTAACCGCTCTATCTCCCTTCTTTCCAACTCCTTACGCACACTCTCCGCAAACCGCCTCTCCCCAAATCCACGTAACTTCTTTGCTTTCTTTGCGTTTCGCACACTTCACCAAAACATAGGGGATGTCATCACTACCTCCCTACCCTACCGAGGACTATCATGAATAAATCTTCCGCTAACTCCAATATCATCAACGACTCCGCCCGTTGCCAGCATCGCACCGCTTCCGGCAAACGCTGCCGTCTCCGCGTCATCGACCCTGGCTCGGGCCTCTGTTTCCGCCATTCCGCGAAACAGTCCGAGTTCCTCCATGCCGCTGACCTGCGTTCCGTCCTCGCCGGCAAACTCACACAATTTGAGTGCGCCCACGACGTCAACAAATTCCTCTCTAGCCTGCTTCTCCTTCTCGCCGAAGATCGTGTCTCCCCGCGTCGCGGCGCCGTCATGGCCTACACCTGCAACCTAATCCTCCGCACTCTCTCCGTCCGCATTCAGGAGTTGCAAGCCGACTCCGGCGACGAACCCGTCCGAATCGATTTAGGCGGCCTTCCCCACCCACACCGCAATCAACCCGCCGGAATCGCAGCCGAATCGAGCCAGCCGTGATGATCTTTCCCGGGAACATCCGGCCACGCGCGGGCGTATCTTTACTCAACCGCGCGCGCCATCTCCGTGTGCGCAGAAGAGGTGTCTCCATGTTTCATTCATCGCAGAAACCCTTGCTTGCATCCCTCGCCGCCGTCGCCCTCGCCTTTCTTCCCGTTACCGCTGGCGCCGCCGACAAAACCGAAATCTCCGAACGCGGCATTCCCCATTTTGAAGCGCAGCTCCCTTCCGGCGCTCGCATCGCGCTTCACATTCGTTCCGGCAATATACGCATCGTCGGCAGCGACGACGGAAAACTCACCGTCGACATCTCCGGCAAAAACAAAGACAACATCGACGACCTCCGTTATCGTTTCACCCGTTCCGCATCAAGCGCCGAACTCCGCGTCTCCGGCGGCCCGCGCAACGACCTCGACATCGAAATTCGCATCCCGCGCAATTCCGAACTCTTCGCCCGCATTCCCGCCGGCGACGTCACCATCGAAAACGTCACCGGCAGCAAAGACGTCGAACTTCACGCCGGCGATCTCACCATCTCCGTCGGCAATCCCGCCGATTATTCCCGCGTCGAAGCCTCCGTCATGGCCGGAGACTTGCAAGCCAGCCCGTTTGGTGAATCGCACTCCGGCCTCTTCCGCTCTTTCACAAAATACGGCACCGGCAAATTCACCCTTTACGCCCACACCGGCGCCGGAGACTTGACGCTCAAGTAGCGTAGCCACTCTTGGCTGCGCCAACCGTAAGTAAGGGCAACAATCGCATGTCCTCGAAGCATGCAAAACCAAAATCCGTGAAAAAGAATGCGGCGAAGACGAAGCGCCACAAGTGAGATAAACTTTTTTTATGACCTCTTCCTCTCTGCCCCCTTACGTCACGATCGATGTGAACTGGATGGGCCGCCCAAAATCCATCGCCGCCGCGCTCGTCCAATCCGACGGCGTCAACGCGCTCATCGATCCCGGCCCCGCCTCCACGCTCGAAACGCTTCGCGCCGAACTGCAACGCCACGGCCTCGCCATTCGCGATCTTCACGCGATCTTGCTCACGCACATTCATCTCGACCACGCCGGCGCCGTCGGCGCTCTCGTCAAGGAAAATCCAAAACTCGAAATCTTCGTCCACGAATTTGGCGCCATGCACATGGCCGATCCGTCCAAATTGCTCGCCAGCGCCGGCCGCCTCTACGGCGCGGAAATGGACCGCCTCTACGGCTCGGTGCTTCCCGTTCCCGAAGACAATTTGCGCGCGCTCGAAGGCGGCGAAACCGTCACCATCGGCAAACGCGATTTTGAAATTCTTTACACGCCCGGCCACGCTTCGCATCATTTGACGTTTTGGGACGCGCAGGACGGAACCGCGTTCATCGGCGACGTCGGCGGAATCAGCGTCGAAGGCGACGAATTTATTTTGCCCGCCACTCCGCCGCCCGATATCGACATCGAAATCTGGAATCGCTCGCTCGACACGATCGCCGCGCTGGGCCCCGCGAAATTATTCTTGACGCATTTCGGCTACGCAAACGATCCGCACGCGCACATCGCGCGCTACCGCGAACGCCTCGCCGCCTGGAGCGCGCTCGTGAAAAATCTCCTGGCCGCCGGAAAAACGGAAGAAGCCGCCGCCGAGGAATTTGTCGGCGCCGTCGCCGGGGAAACCAAACACGCCGTCTCCAGCTCCGAAGCCGATCACTACATTTTCAACGGCGGCCTCTATCTTTCCTGGCTCGGCCTTCTTCGTTACACGAAAAAACGCAACGCAAAAACGCAGCCCGCTACTTGAGCGCCTGCAGCGCCGGCTCCAGCCAGGAGAAAAGCACATTATTGATGGCGGGAAATTGCGAAGCCAGCAAACTCAGCACCGGAATCGCGCCGGCGGAGACGAACTTGATCCAGAAATCCCAGCCAAGTTCTCCCGCGCTCGTCTCCGTCAGCCGGCTCAAAATCGCGTCGCGATGCATTTGCGAATAAACGTAGCCGACCGCGAAACCGAGTACGACCAGCGCGACGACGGAAATCGCCTGCAACGCCGGATGCGGCTCGAAAGGATAAACGGTAATCGAAAGCAGCAGCAGCACATACATTCCGACGGCGCTGTACACCAGCGTTCGCATGCGCAGCAGCGCGCTTACGAGGAAATTAACGTACACCAGCGACACGTATTCCTCGGCGAGCAGCGTGACGAGCGACGGCGAATCTTTTTCTTTGCGCGGATCGTCGGAGGCAACAAGGCTCGCGGAATTTTTCCAGGCATCGCCGAGGAATTCCTTGATCAACATTCCGGCGGCGGCGGCGATCGCCCGTTGAAGATCTTCGACGCTGAGCAGAATGGAATCGAGCGCTTCCTGTTTCTTCTTGTCGTGCCTCAGAAATAGCAGCGAGCGCCAAGTCCACTTTTTCTTTTCCGTTCCGCCGCCATTTTGCGCGGCGCCGTTTTCGGCCGCGGCGGAGCCCGTGAGCGCGCGATAAGTTTCAGAGATTTTTTCGCGCTTTTCCATCGCTTGCAAAATCGCGCCGTGGATCGGATCGCCTTTCGCAAGGCACTCGCCGCCCCGGCCGGAATGCAGCGCCGCATGCAAACGGTCGAGATTTTCCAGCGCGCGAGAAAGCACGCGATACGATTCGCGCAGCGTGCTGCCGCCGGGATTCCAGATCGGCTTCCAGGAAAATCCTTTCAGCCGCGAGAACGCTTCACGAATCGCCTTGCGGTCGAGGCCGGAAAGAATTTGCTGCGTTTCGAGCCAGGTGCGAACAAGCTTGAGAAGCGTCGCGAGAAAAATCCAGGTGAGCAGCGCGAGAGCGGAAGTAAATCCCCAATCGTACGCGCGCCCTTCAATCGTTTGCAGCGGATGGCCGTAATCGAGCAACGTGAAAAGAACCACCGCCAACGCGATGAGCGGAGCGATTTGCCAGGCGGAAGAAGTGAGCGGATAAGCGGTTTGCCGCAAACGTTCCGCCTCGCTATCGGAAATGCGAAACGCATCGCCGGGCAAATCTTTCAAACGAGGCAAACGAGGACGGCGCAGATCGACCAGGGAAACGCCGCGGAGGCTCATCCAGAACCACCAGTAAAATGCGGCGGCGAGCAACAAAACCGGAAGCACCGGAGAAACGCCGGAGCCGAAGTGCAAAATTCGCGTGGACCAATACACGCGATGGTAGCGAAGAAAATCGAAGGGAGCGACGACGAGGAGAACCTGAATAACCGTTTGAAGAAGCGCCAGCCACGAAAAAATTGCGGCCACCGCCGGCGCGTGGCGCCATTTCTTCAGATCCCATGCCGTGGCCAGCGTGAAAAGCGGAAGGGGCGCCCACAGCACGAGGGCCCAAAACGTTCCGCCGGACCAGGTTCCGAGCAAAATGCGCGAGCACATGACGAGCGCGAATGCGCAAGTGAGACACAAGGCGCCCAAAGCAAGAATAATCGCGCCGCGAGTGCCGCCTTCGTCGCGGACGCGGTGCGGCGGAGTGGCGCGCGCGAATTGCGCCATGGATTCGGAGTCGGAAAGAATCGTGCCCCGGGCGCTGAACCACACGTGCACGATCATGATCAGCAGGCAAATGTAATACGCGATGCGCCACGCTCCGGGAGTTTGCATCGTTTCCGGTTCGGGCGGCCACGCCGCTCCGGAAATATGTTTGAGCGTGCTGTGCGAAGAATTTTTTGGAGAAAATGTCGCGACGGGAATTTCGGAGCCGGCGTCGGTCAATTTTTCGGAAGTGATGCCGACGATGGGCCAGAAACCTTCGCGGCCAAGAAGCGTGAGCCACAGAAGCGGTTTCAGGGACGGTTGAAACTGTTTTTGCGAGTTGCGAAGCATCGGGCCGCCGTAATCGGAATACGGCGCGGCGGGAACCGGAGAATCGTTTGCACAATAATTCGGCCACTCGCGCGAAGAAAGCATTGCCGCGGAAAGCAAACCGGCCATTGCGTTGTAGGTGCCTTCCGTGAGACTGCTGACGAAAATCCTGTCTTCGTGAGAAGAGGGAGAAAACGCTGCCGGCTTGTTCAAACGATCGTTCAGGCCGGGAAGAAGCGGATAGGAATTGAGGCCGATGACGCCGTGAAGAAGCGAGTCTTCTTCGCGCGCGCTGAGCAAGTCCGGCGTGGTGACGACGATTCTGCCCTGCGGATAAGATTCGCGCAGGTAGCGGGCGAGAAAAAGTTCGTCGAGCGGATCGGTGGCAAACAAGACGACGAATTTCGCATGATGTTTTTGCAAGGAACTGACGATGCCGAGCATCACCGCTTCTTCGGAAAGGGTGGACTGCGAAGGAGCAAACGGAGCGACGGTGTCGTCGTTCGTTCCGGTTTCGGCGAGATCGAGGGGGAGAACGGGAAAGCCGGAGGTGGAGGGGATGCCGGGTTTGGAGTCCGCGGCGGTGGCCGTTTGGCGCTGGAAGGCGGCGCGAAACTGGGAAATTTCGCGCGGAAAATGGAGATGTACTACATCGTGATAATCATTTTGCGTTAACTGCTTTTCACAAGGGAACGAGCAGGAATCGGCGGGCGGCGGAAGCGGCGGGCAATTTGCATCGGCGGCGGCCGGGTGGCGAGTGGAATTTTCGCAGGCGCTGGGAGCGGCCAGGCTGCCGTAGGCCGTTTCGTCTTCGGAAAGCACGGCAATTTCATCCGGCTTGTAACCGCGGCTGTAGGCGAATTCGATGAATTCGGCGAGCAGATAATCGTCATTTTCGAAAAAGGATGCGAACTGCCCGTGACCGGGAAGATTTGCGGCGAAAGTTTGCGCGGCGGATCCGGTGACGGTGCCACTGTAAACGAAAGTGAACTCGGAGGGATTTTGCGCCAGTTCAAACCGGAGCGAAGAGAGCGAACCGGAAAAAGTGGGGCCGAGAATCAGAAACGGATGCGGCGAAGCGTTCGAAGCGGCGGCCGCGCGAATGCCCGCGATGATGTTGCGCGCCTCTTCGAACTGCGATTTGCGCAGGCCGCTCGTTGGCGCTTCGCCGACGATCCAGACAAAGAGCGGCGCTTCCTCGCCGGACGGCGCCGGTGAAACGGCGGGAACACTCAATTGTGAGGATTCTTTGCTGGTCGATGAACCGCCGGCGCTGCCGGTGACCGCGACTTTGCGAAAAATCAGCAAGCCGGGATTGGATTCGCGTTCGATTCGGCTGGCATCGGCCCGCGCGCGAACATCGGGGTCAGTCGACTCGGGATGAGTTTCGCGTTCCCAGGGAAGAATGGCGCGGTCGAATTCGTAGCCCTGTTTTTGCGCGGCGATTTGCAGCGCTTCGATGCTGCGGTCGAAGAAGAGGGCAAGCTGGGTGTGAACCGGGTCGGGGAGGATGGCGATGACGTGGGTGGAATGGGCACGGGCACGGAGCGGAACGCCCCAAGCCTTGGAAAGAACGTCCGCGGACGAATCTTTTTCGCCGGCGAGCGTACCAAAGGATTCGCGAATGGTGCGCTCGATGTCCGCGGGAAAGCCGGTGCGCGCCGTGGCAAAGTGAGCGGCGGGTTTGGTGCGGTGAACGGAGTCCTTAACAAAGGAACGGGAAGCTTGCTGGCGATTGGCCGGGGAAACGGGAGCCGGAACGCCGATACGAAGCACGCTGCCAACGAAGAGCAATGCCGCGAGAAGCATTCCGCCACGTTTCATGCCGGCGTCACCCTAATCCGTCGCGCGAATGGAGCGAAAAAAGTGCGACCCGCTCGGCAAAAATGGCCGCTTGCTGAATCGTGTCTTGCGCGAATCGCCGGGCTTATCGAAGTCATGAAAAGCTCCATCGGCGCCAGCCACGCGGACAAGACACGGATTCGCGCGAACGCTAAATGTGGAGGGCGTGAAGAATAGTGCGGAAGCGAAATGAAACGTTACAGAGGGTGGCAGCCAGACGAAGAAAGATTGCAGAAAAGGACGAGAGTTCGAACGGGGACGGGAGTTACACGGGTGAAGTGGACGACTCGGCAGAGGGCGGTTGATTTACCGGCTCGGACGGAGCGGCGGCCGGCGCTTCCAGGCGGACGGATAAAGATTCGACGAGGAGGTCGACGAGTTTTTTTGCGGCGGAGCCGTCGGTGTCTTTGTCGGGGTTGTACTGCGTGATGGTAAGGCCGACGAGATGGGTGCTGCGAACGGCCTCGGTGAGGGCGTCGCGGACGGCGGCGAAGGGCAAACCGCCTTCGGCGGGAACGTTGACCGCGGGAAACTCCGCGTTCGAAATGATGTCGGTGTCCAGATGGACGAAGAATTCGCGGGAATCGGCGTGAAGGTGCGTGAGGACTTCTTTCGCGGCAAGGGATGCGGACTTGCGCTGGACGTCGGCGGCGAGGATGTGGCGCATGGGCGACTTTGCTAGAAATTCCTGTTCGGGCGGGTCGAGGCGCTCGATGCCAAAAAGGTAGAGGTCCGGCTCGCGAACGAGCGGCGGTTCGCCCCAAAATCGGACGAGCTCGGGCGCGCCTTTGCCGATGATGCAGGCGACCACCATGCCGTCAATGCGGCCGGAAGGAGTGGTGGCCGGAGTATTGAGATCGGCGTCGCGATCCATCCAGAGAAGATTGAGATGTTTGTAATAACGCCGGCCGGCGGTGAGAAGGCCGATGGTTTGCGCGCAATCGCCGCCGAGAACGAGGACGAGTGCGCCACTTTTTACGGCAATCTCGGCGCGCGCTTTGAGGTCGGTGAGGCCGGAGACAATTTCGGTGACGTTGCGGGCGCGGCGGTGTTCGTCGTCATCGGCGAAAAGACGAGGCGCGCAATCGCCGTGATCGATGACTTCGAAACCGGCGGAGGCGAGCCGCTCGACGAGACCGGCGGCGCGCAGTGCGGCGGGAGCTTTTTCGCTGCCCGGTAAGAATGCGGCGGCGCTGGAGGGCGCGCCAATCAAGGCAATCTTCTTCTGCTGACGGGCTATTTTGACCGCCAAGACTCTCTCCTGAAGTTTGCGTTAACAGGCCCGGGACCGCGGCCGGATGATCCCCTGTTGCCGACAACAAAAACCGGAAAACTGGTTGCCCGTAGCTTACACCGTTCGGGCCATCTCGGAAGATGGCCCCTACAAAACCGTTGGCCGCCGTTGTAGTTTGCGGTGCAGGTCTGCCCCGGAAGGCGGATCCTTTGCACCGGTGGCCGGCTTCGGAAAGCTGGCCCTACAAAACCGCTCACCGCCTTCGTTTACAGCGTAGGTCCGCCTCGGAAGGCGGACCGTACAGAAGCCGTGGGCGGACTTGCGCAGGCTAAAGCCTACGCTACAAAAGCGGACCTGCAAAACCGCCGGAAACAAGAAAACAAAATGCTTCAGCGGCGCGGAGCGGGCGCGATGGTGGCCAGTTCCGGCGGCAGCGTGAAGCGAACGTCTTCGCGGATCAGATCGAGATCGCGCTGGTCCGTGAAACCGTGTTCGGCGAGGCGCTGGCTCACCTGCTCGACCAAAACTTCGGGAGCGGAAGCGCCGGCGGTGAGGCCGACGCTTTTTACGCCTTCGAGCCACTTGGGATCAATGTCGGATGCGGAATCGATGAGAGCGGCTTTGACGCCGCGGCGCTCGGCGACTTCGACGAGACGATTCGAATTGGAGCTGTTTTGCGATCCGACGACAAGAATGAGGTCGACGTCTTGCGCAACCTGTTCGACGGCATCCTGACGATTCTGCGTGGCGTAGCAAATGTCGTCGCTTTTGGGGCCGACGATTTTGGGGAATTTCTGGCGGAGACGGGCGACGATTTCCTGCGTGTCGTAAATGCTGAGCGTGGTTTGCGTCAGGAAGGCGAGTTTGTCGGGGTGCTCGACTTCGAGCGCGTCAACGGCTTCGACGGAATCGACGACGATGGTGCGGTCGGGCGCTTCGCCGGAAGTACCGATGATTTCCTGATGGTCTTTGTGGCCGATGAGGATGATGGTCTTGTCTTCCCGGGCGAACTTGAGCGCTTCGAAGTGCACTTTGGTGACAAGCGGGCAAGTGGCGTCAATCACTTTGAGGTTGCGGGCCTTGGCTTCTTCGCGGACGGGGGGAGGAACCCCGTGGGCGCTGAAAACAAGAACCGCGCCGTGCGGAACTTCTTCGATGGTTTCGACAAAAATGGCGCCGCGGCGGCGAAGCTGCTCGACGACGTAAGTATTGTGAACGATTTCGTGGTGGACGTAGACGGGATTGCCGTAGGCTTCGAGGGCCAATTCGACGATGTCCACGGCGCGAACCACGCCGGCGCAAAAGCCGCGAGGGCGGACGCGCAGAAGTACTTTTCCGTTGGTTTCTGTCGGCATCTTCTTCCTAAGTCAGTGGTTTAGCAAAAGACGATTATACCTTAGGGGCGGCGTTTGTTGGATGGAAATTGGTGGGGTTGCGTGTGCTTGCGGCAGCGGCCGGCTTCGCGCCATGGCGGGCAGGCGGCAAGGCGGGCCTACATTTACTTGTACTTGCGCACAGGCGGCCGGCTTCGGAAAGCCGGCCCTACAAGAACCGGGCGGCAGGGGCTTGTTGTGCGGGAATTGGGTGGAGCTTACATCGAAGAAGGCCGGCTTCGGAAAGCCGGCCCTACAAGAACTGGGCGGCAGGGGCTTGTTGTGCGGAAATTGGGTGGAGCTTACATCGAAGAAGGCCGGCTTCGGAAAGCCGGCCCTACAAGAACCGGGCGGCAGGGGCTTGTTGTGCGGAAATTGGGCGGAGCTTACATCGAAGAAGGCCGGCTTCGGAAAGCCGGCCCTACAAAAACCTTTTGGGTAGGCGGAAAGGCGGAGTTAGAAGAAGCGGACGAGTGGCGTTTTGTGGAGGGGAATTCCCTTTTTTCGTCGAAACGTAGGACAATTCACCGAGCCAGGTTAGGCTTTGCCGAAACCCTTCCCGCCCGGCCACTGCCCGGGTTCCGGCGCGAAACGAGCGAGGAAAATGTCCCCTTTCGAAGGCGCAACCCGCCGTCGTAGCGAGCGAGTGATGCTGCAAATTCCCATTGTGGTGATGACGGAAACGCTGGAGCACGAGCAGCTGCGCGAAGAGACGCAGACGATGATCGTGAATGCGCACGGCGGGCTGGTGAAATTGCAGATGGACGTGATGGCGGGTCAACTGATTGTGTTGATGCATCCGCGGTCGGGAGTATCGGCGGCGGCGCGGGTGGTGCGGGTGGAAAATCCGCCGGGCGGATTTACGGCGGTGGCGTTTGAATTCAAGGAGGCTTCGCCGAAATTTTGGCCGGTGGAGTTTCCGCCGGCGGATTGGGCCGCGGCGGGTTCGTAGCTTGTCGGTATGCGTGCGCTACGAATTCGATTTTGTGGCGCGGCTTGGATTGCGCTGCGGATTTAGAGCGGGGTCGTAAGAGCACAGGCTAAAGCCGATGCTACCGGTGGCCGGTCGATTGGCGCGCGGGCGACAGAATGAAGCGGTGCGGCGCATCCCGAAAAAGCGGAAAACGCATCCAACTTTTTGTGCGCAGCCGTGTTTATGGGAAGTGGAGAGGCTTGCCATGAGAACAATGGGATTTACGAAGGGCCGCGCGGGGCTAATGGGCGTGCTGGCGCTCGTTTCGATGGCGTTTTTGGCGGGATGCGATGAACACGTGATTGTGGATCGCGATCCGAGCGTGAGAGTGCAGCGAGGAATGACGTGGGCCTGGCGCCCGCAGCCGGCGCAGGCGCAAGAGGCTCGCGCGGAAGGCGGACGAAAAGTGATTTCGCGCGACGTGATTTCGCCGCGAGAACGGCCGCAACGGGAATTTCCGCGTTACAACGACCCGCAGAAAGACCTTGTGCATCAGCGGACGCGGATTGCGATTGAGCAGACGCTGGCGTCGAAAGGATTGACGCAAGTGACCGATCCGGCGGCGGCGGATTTTCTGGTGGACTATCAGGTTGGAATTCAAGGACGGCGCGAACGAGTGGCCGTGCCGGTGGATCCGCCGGTGCTGGTGTGCGGCTACTACGGCTGCTGGAATTCGTGGGGATACTGGGGACCGGCGGGATATGCGGTGAGGACGGTTCGCTACCGCGAAGGAACGATTATTTTTGACCTGGTGCGGCGCGCGGACGACAAGATGGCGTTTCGATCGTCGTATGAAAAACCGCTGGATTGGAACGGGCTGGATCAGGAACACGTGAATAAAGGCGTGAAGAGAATGTTGCGGGATTTGAAGCCGCAGAGGTAACCACGAAAAAGGCGCGGAAAAATTAAAACAAGGCGAAGAAGGCCGGACTGTGCTCCGGCCTTCTTTTTTTTCGATACGTTAACACGCGTATACCTGTCGCACGCGTACTCGGATTAATTAGCGGTGGCTGGACCGATGAAGTGCGTCTAAGATACGCGAAACGGATCGACACCCGTTCCCAGGTTGCCGTTCGAAAAATGACACGGAGGAAATACGATGAGTGCTGCCAATGCAGCGGTTCACGGCGGCGGAAGCGCGCCTGCACAGACGACAGAGACGGGAGCGCAACCGGTAGAGCAGCTGTTTCAGATGGGGCTTGGGTTCATGACGACGGCGGCGCTGGGCTGCGCGGCGGAACTCGACATTGCGGACAAGCTGAAAAATGGGCCTAAAAGCGTGGCGTTGTTGGCGGCGGAATGCGGCGTGAAAGAGGAACCGCTCCATCGCGTGCTGCGCGCACTGGCGACCGCGGGAGTTTTTGCGGAGCAGGCGCCGAAAACGTTTGCGCTGACGCCCGCGGCGGATTTGCTTCGGCGCGATGCAACGGGATCGATGCGCAACATGGTGCTCTTCCTGGCGACGCGGATTCACTTTGAGATTGCTCCGGAAATGATGCACTCGCTGAAGACGGGCGAAACGGTGGTGGAAAAGGTCCACAAGGTTTCCGTTTTCGAATATTTCGAGAAAGACAAAATAACCGGCGAGATTTTCAACGATGCGATGACCGATTTCAGCGCGGCGGTGATTCCCGCGGTATTGGAGGCATACGACTTCAACTATTTGAATGGGAAGACGCTGATCGATATTGCCGGCGGACATGGCAAGGTGCTGACGGAAATTCTGGTGAAGCATCCGGAGATTCGCGGGAAGCTGTTCGACCGGGAACATGTTGTGAATGGCGCAAAGCCGCGGATTGAGTCGCTGGGACTCGCGGGGCGATGCAGCGTTTGTTCGGGCGATTTTTTTAAGGAAGTGCCGCAAGCCGATGCATACATCATGAAGCACATCATTCACGACTGGGACGACGCGAAAGCGACGACGATTTTGAAGAACATTCACCGGGCGTCGCCGGCGGATGCGCGCGTGATTTTGCTGGAAGGCGTGATCGCGCCGGGAAACGCGCCGAGCGTCGGAAAATGGCTTGATTTGGAAATGCTGCTGATGCCGGGCGGAAAAGAGCGAACGGAGGAAGAGTACCGCGCATTGTTTGCGGGTGCGGGGTTCTGTGTGAAGCGGATCGTGCAAACGAAGTCGCCGCTCAGCGTGATCGAGGCCGTGAAGGCGAGCTGACCTGTGCGCGCGCTTCTCGCGCGGCAAGCGTGAGATAATCGGCCGCGGGCGACGGAGCCGATTGGCGTGGCGAAAAAGAAAACGACCGATCCGAAAAAACTGGCGATCGAGCTGGCGGAGACGGGCCGCGCGTTTCATGCGCGGGGATGGGCGCTGGGGACGAGCGGAAATTACAGCGCGGTGCTGAAAACGCAGCCCGTGCGGCTGCTGATTACTTCTTCCGGCGCGGACAAAGCGCAACTCGGCAAAAAACATTTTTTGCGCATCGACGACCACGCAAATATTTTGGCGGGCGATGGACGCCCTTCGGCGGAATCGCTGCTGCACGTGGCGGTGGCAAGAGCGCGCGGAGCGGGATGCGTATTGCACACACACTCGGTTTGGAGCACGATTCTTTCCGACCGGCACGCGGCCAAAAAAAGCTTGGCGATTCGCGGCTACGAAATGTTGAAGGGCCTTGAAGGCGTGAAGACGCACGAGCATCAGGAATGGATTCCCATTTTTGAAAATTCGCAGGATATTCCGGCGCTGGCGAAGGAAGTCGAGACGCTGCTGAAACAGGATCAGCGGCCGCACGGATTCCTGCTGCGCGGGCATGGGTTATATACTTGGGGCAAAGACGTGGCAGAGGCGCGGCGGCACGTGGAGATTTTTGAATTTTTGCTGGAAGTGGTGGGACGGCGCGAGCTGGCGGAACACACGAATTAAGCGGCGGAGCGGCTTTGATGGCGACACTGCACATTCCCGGCGAAAAGAAAACGCTGCGCGCGTTTGCGGATGTGCGGACGCGTCTCGAGTCGATGGGAATCGACTACGAGCGATGGAAGCCGGCGCACGAAGTGGCGGCGGACGCGTCGGCTGCGGAAATTCTGGCGGCCTACGCACCGGAAATTGCGCGGCTGAAAGCGGAAGGCGGGTATGTGACGGCGGACGTAATCGACGTGACGCCCGAAACGCCGGGGCTTGACGCAATGCTGAACCGCTTTAACAGCGAACACTGGCACGATGAAGATGAGGTGCGGTTCATTATCGAAGGCCGCGGGATTTTTCACATTCATCCGCGCGAAGGAAAAGTGGTTTCGATTACGGTGGAAGCGGGAGATTTGCTGCGCGTGCCGCGCGGGACGTGGCATTGGTTTGATTTGTGCGAAGAGCGTCGGATTCGCGCGATTCGATTGTTTCAAGACGCGAGCGGATGGACGCCGCACTACACCGAGAGCGGCGTGGATCGCGGCTACGAACCGGTATGCTTTGGGCCGAACTATTTTCCCGGCCGGGCGAATCTGAGCTGACCTTGACGTCCTTGCCGGAAAAATCTTGTATCGATCGCCTTTTGCTGGACATCGAAGGAACGACGAGTTCGGCCGAATTCGTGTACAAGACGCTGTTCCCGTACTCTGCCGCGCACGTGGAACCTTTTTTGCGCCGGCATTCGGCGGACGCGGAAGTGAAACGGTTGATGAGCGAGCTTCGCGCGGAACAGGCCGCGGATGCGGCGAAAGATCCGCAGCTTGGCATCTGGATGCGAGGGACGGCGGGGGAAGAGATTGCGACGGCGGCGGATTATGCGCGGCACCTGATTGCGATCGATCGGAAAACGACGCCGCTCAAAACGCTGCAAGGGAAAATCTGGGAAGAGGGATTCCGCGCGGGCGAGCTGCTCGGCCATGTGTACGACGATGTGCCGCGGGCGTTCGAACGATGGAACGCGGAAGGAAAACGGATTGCGATTTTTTCTTCAGGAAGCGCCGAGGCGCAACGGCTTTTGTTTCGACATTCCAAGGCGGGAGATTTGACGAAATACATCGAGGCGTATTTCGATACGACGACGGGGCCAAAGCGCGAAGCGGCGAGTTATGCGGCGATCGCGAAAGCGCTTGGCGCAGACGCGGCACGGATATTGTTCGTATCGGACGTGGAAGCGGAACTGGATGGCGCACGCGGCGCCGGAATGCGGACGGCGTGGATGCTGCGGCCGGGCACGGCCCGGCCGGAAGCTGCGCGTCACGCGACGATTGAAAGTTTCGACGAAGTTTTTTGAGGAGGAATGAGCGATGAGTGCAAATCGACCGGCGGTTTTGATTACGGGAACGAGCAGCGGCTTTGGCCGGCTGTTCGCCGAGAAATTTGCGAGGAATGGTTATTCCGTTTTTGCAACCATGCGCGGCGTGACCGGCAAGAACGCAAAATCGGCGGAAAGCCTGCGCGCGTTTGCGGCGCAGAATTCGCTGCCGATTGAAGTCGCGGAAATGGA
>Ga0209166_10000183_pt1 | contig 80788 bp, 70 predicted proteins | sample Coa_R1_3_FD_187151 | JGI IMG/M metagenome (GOLD analysis project Ga0209166, IMG submission 187151) | Surface soil microbial communities from Centralia Pennsylvania, which are recovering from an underground coalmine fire - Coalmine... | ecosystem: Environmental > Terrestrial > Soil >...
TTGTAGTTGCCGGGCGGAAGAGCCGGATAGCGAGCCTCGCGGCCCGTAGTTTCATTGGGCTCGCTTTCCAGGCCGCCGAGGCGATAGGTGCAGCGGACATTTTCCGGATCGCGGTAAGTAAGAGCGGCGAACGTCACACGGAAGTTATTGTCGCTGCGCAGAGCTTCAGGATTGCGCTCGCGGAGGCGCTCGCGCGAGCCGAGCTGCGCGGAAGTGATCACGACGCGTGGAGGGAGTTCCACACGTTCGTCGGCGGAGATGGGATTGTAGCGGGCGAGGCCGCCGCTGGTTCCGAAGAGCAGGGTGCCGTCGTCTTCGGCAAAAAAGCCTCGTTCGCTGAGGTCGTTCCAGATCAACCCATCGGCGCGGGTATAGCGAAGTGTGTGGCCGTTGCGGAAAAATTCGGTGAGGCCGAAAGCACCGCCAGCCCAAACGTTGCCTTCATGATCGGCACCGAGCATGTAGACGTCGAGAGAGGGCAGGCCGTACGCCAAGCCAAAGTGGGTGAGAAGCGGAATCCCGTTGACGAGGCGCAAGCGGCTAAGACCCAGAGCATCGGAATAGCGGAACCAGACTTCATCGCGGCTGACGGCGGCGGCTTCCACAACTTCGTCCTGCAGCAAGCCATTGGCGGAAGTAAAGTGGAGCCAATGCTTTCCATCAAAGCGCGAGAGACCGCCCCTGCCGACAGCCCACAAAACGCCATCACCGGCGGATGCAAAGCGGCCGATGCCCTGGTGGATTTCCGGAGGCAGAGGAACGTCCACGAAGTGAAAAGGACGCTGCGACGGACGAGCGGCTTTGACGTATTGCGAGTTGGCAATCCAGATGCGGCCATCAGGGCCCATGTGGATGCCAGTGGGAAAAGCCTCGGGGGTGGGGATTTTTTCAGGGCTTAAAGTTGCCGGATCAAAACGTGTGAGTCCCCCAGGATAGCAGAGGACCCATACGGCGCCGTCGGGAGCAAGGGCCATCTCGCGAGCGACGGTGCCATTGAGGCCGTCTTTTGATTTCCACATGCGCCAGCGATTGGCCGGGGGATCCCACATGGCCACCCCGTTATTGGTCCCTACCCAGAGGCGTTTGCGGGCATCACGCAATTCGGACCACACGACACTGTCGGGAAGACCTTCCGCTTGCGTCCAACTCGACCAGGTTTTCCGTCCGATCCAGCGCTCGATGCCTGCTCCGCCGAGCCCAATCCAATAAGCACCCTCGCGGTCTTCGGTAATCGCGAAGGTGGCATTGACGGCCATGCCGCGGCTCTGATCGATGACTTCCCATTGTCCAGAGCTGCGGCGATAGAGGCCCGCCACCGTGGGAATCATCAGATTGCCCGCATGGTCCAGCGCAGGAGAGCCGTAGTCATTGGCGGGGGGAAGATTTGGCAGCTCCGGGGTGAAATGAGTTGAGCCCGGATCCAGGCGATAGAGATGCGCCGCCGTGCGAACCCAGAGGATTTTCTCGAAGTCCTGGAGAATGGCGATCACCTGCTCGTGCGGGAGGCCACTCTGGGGAGGAAACAAGTGAACGTGGTCCTGGGAATCGAGCCAGCCCACGCGGTGTCCGGAGGCGAACCAAATGCGGCCCTCGGCCGTGATGGCAACGGTCTCAGTTTCGAGACTCGGCATGCCCTCGGGAATGCTCCAAAGGCGAGTATCGTTCGGACGATCGGGATCAACGCGGAGCAAGCCACCTTCAGTGGCCAGATAAACCTTACCCCAGGGATCGAGGGCGAGCACGGCGGGATGGCGGAAAGTATTGTAGATCTTTGCGATCGGCAGTTTACGGAGGACTCCACCCTCCATGAAAGCAATGCCCCGCGAAGTGACAATCCAGATGCGTCCGGAAGGGGCAAGCACGAGCTGGACAATGTAAGTGCTGGGCAGGCCCTGTTCGAGACCAAACCGGACAATGCGAGTGCCGTCGAAGCGTAACAGGCCGTCCGGCGTGCCGATCCAGATGAAACCGTCCTGGTCCTGGAGGATGCAGGAAGGGGTCAACGAACCGAGGCCGAAATTATCGCCGACGCGCTGAAAGACGTAGTGCGGCCGAGGCGGTAGAGACAACGAGGCCGTCCCGGAAGGCTTTGCCTCCGCAGCGAGGGAACCCAGGAAAAAAGCGGCCAAGAAAAGGGCGGCGGAAGGCTTGCTCCGCATGAAATCTCCGGATGATGCAGCCCGAATAGTTTAGCGTGCGAGGGTGCGGGGCGGTGTGAGTGGTCCCAAAACGATAATGGCGAATTGGGAGGAATTGGGATGCGGGGTATTCCGAGCAGGAGGTAAGTAATATCGCCCGATTGCCGGAGTCTAAATCACCGGGCGGGCGCGGAAGCGAGATGGCGAAGGCGTTGACGGCGGCAGGAATATCTGTCACAGTACGCATATGACACTGTTCCGGCTGAATCTGCGTCCGGGCGAATCTATCTTCGATCAGCTGGTGTTTGCCGTGAAGAAGGCCATCGTCAGCGGCGAACTCCAGAAGAGCCAGTCTTTTCCTTCTGTGCGGTTCATTGCAGCCGAGTTCAAAATTCACCCCAACACGGCGCACAAAGTCGTGCAGTACCTGATCCAGGAGCGCTGGCTCGAAGTGTGTCCGGGGATTGGAACAATAGTCGCGGAGATTCCCGAACCCCGGCCCGGTGACCGGAAGCGGCTTCTAGGACGGGAGTTGGAGCAACTCGTGGTGGAGGCGAGGCGTTTAGAACTGGAGATGGGCGACGTCATAGAAGCACTCGAGCACCAGTGGGCGAAGCTCGAAATGCCTCAGGAGGCCAGCCGCAAGTGATCCACGTGGAAAATCTTTGGAAGAAATTTGGGCGCTTTGACGCGCTTCGTGGGCTGAGTTTCGATGTGCCCGAAGGAAGCGCATTCGCGCTGATCGGCGCGAATGGCGCGGGAAAGACGACCACGATCAAGGTGCTGATGAACATCATCGAGCCGACGCGCGGAAGCGCGACGCTGCTGGGTGTCGATTCGCGGAAAATCTCGCCCCGGCAGCTTGCTCAGGTCGGCTACGTCTCGGAAAACCAGGACATGCCGTCGCGCCTGACAGTCGAGGAGTACGTGGCTTATCTGCGGCCGTTCTATCCGACGTGGGACCGCGATCTTGAAGCATCAATCGCACGCCAATTGCGGTTGCCGCTGGAGCGAAAAATCGGAGACCTCTCTCACGGCATGCGCATGAAAATGGCGCTAATGTGCGCGCTGCCCTACCGGCCGAAGTTGCTCATTCTGGACGAGCCGTTCAGCGGGCTCGATCCACTCGTGAGAGACGAATTTATGGAAGGGCTGCTCGAGCAGGCCGGCGAGATGACGATTCTGCTCTCATCGCACGAACTGGGCGAAATCGACGGGGTCGCAACGCACGTCGCCTTCCTCGATGAAGGCAAGCTGCTGTTTCAGGAGTCGATGAATGAGCTGACGGGACGTTTCCGCGAAGTGCGTGTGACGCTCGAGATCGAAGCGGCGCGACCAGCTCAGGTGCCCAACGAGTGGATGCACATGCGGACGATCGGAAACGTGCTGACGTTTGTGGACACGCGATTCGACGAGAACGAATTGAATGAACGAATTCGTTCGCGGATCGAAGGAGTGCGAGGAGTCGAGGCGCAGCCGATGGCGCTGCGGTCCATTTTCACGACACTGGCGCGAGCGGCGCGCGATAGAGCAGCTTAACCGGAGGGCGGGCGGAAATGATCTGGCACATTTTCAAGAAAGACTGGAAGCTGCTGTGGACGTTCGTTCTCGCGGTGGCCTCGCTTCACTGGATTGCGGCGTTCATCCTATTCAAACTCGGCTTATTCGGGGAAAATGCCACGCTCGGAATGCTTTCACAAGCGGTTCCGATTCTGGCTTTTTTCAGCAGCATGTTTCTAATTGCAGCCATCGTCCACGTGGAGGCGATTCCCGGAGTGCGGCAGGACTGGTTAACGCGGCCGATCCGGCGCAGCGATTTGCTGCTTGAGAAGTTCCTGTTTGTGATCGTGATGGTGGAGGGGCCGATCTTCGCAGCGAATTTGTTTCAGGGCCTGGCAAGCGGGTTTTCGTTACGATCGACGTTCCTCTCTGCAGCGTCGTATGTCATTTTTCTACTTTTTTTCATGATCCTGCCGCTTTTTGCGTTCGCCTCAGTGACGCGAAATATGACTGAAGCATTCATTTTCGGGTGCGGGTGCGCTTTCGTCATAGGAATGTTTTTGACTGTCACTGAGTACGTAAACTTTTCCGCGAATGGCACCCTCGTTACCGTAACGCACAGCGGGATCGGATGGATTGGAGAGGCATTCCGGTTCGCATTGGTAGCGACGGCGGCTGGCATCATTCTCATTCTTCAATATTTCCGCAGAAAGACCGCAACGGCTCGTGCTCTAGTTATCGCATTCGGCCTGCTAATCCTCACGTCGCAGTTTCTTCCGTGGAGACCGGCCTTTGCCATTGAACAGCGGCTTTCGCCGAAACCGGCCGCTGGAGCAAGCGCGATGATGACGTTTGAACCGGCGCGGGGAAGACTTAGGTCGCCGTCCGGCTTGCTTGCGTCCGCAACAAAGGTTCAGCGTGGTCGCGCTGATGAAAACACTGAGGTGTTTTTACCATTGCAAGTCGCAGGCATCCGCAACGATGTAGTCCTTTTGACCGATCGAGTCGAAGTGCATGTGACTGGCCAGAACGGGGAGATGGTTTACCACGGAAATGGAGAGGGTCTGGAAATCGCCAGGGAAGGTCCAAATCCGGTAAAGGCACCAGTTTACCAGGAGATTGAAATCCCGATACGGGCTTACCACCGAGCGAGGGACCAGGCAGTGCAGATTCGCCTCGATTACTCGCTGACACTGTTCGGTCTTTCCAAATCTTACGCCATGCCGGCGCTGGACGGCGATGAACGCATGCCTGAGTGGGGTTGGTGCCAGACGAAGATGAACGAAGCCGGAAGTGCGGTCGAGCTTCACTGCGTGAAACCCGGAAAAGGGCCCGGATGCGGAACAGCGTTTCTCGAGAACGCGTCCACCGGGGGGCGAAATCCAGCCCGATCGAACTGCCAGTCGGATTACAGCCCCTATGGATCTCGCCCTCTACCCGACAGTTTTGCACGATTTGGAACAAATCTTCTGTTTCGCGATCCGAGCGGGCTCGCAAAGTTTCCGGTTGATGGGCCACAACTCCCAGTTTCGCACGTCGTCATTCGAGTGTATGAGCCGGAAGACCACTTCACGCGTTCGCTGGTGATTCCGCAGATCAAACTAAGCGATTGGGAAGCGCAATAGGAGACCGACCACGGCCTGAAGTGACGCATGAGGAGCGACGTACGCGGTATTCAAACTTACGAGCCGAGCGCCTGGGAAGCGATGGTGTATTGGACCAATTCGCAAAGCAAGCAGCCAATTGGCTAGAGGGCACAGAGGGCAACCGTTAGAGAAACTCCAACTCATTACCATCCAGGCGCAATCGTCCGTACGAGCGGTCAATTTTGTAACAACTTATCCCACACTGGACGCCGCCACGGCGAGACTTCTTTAGGCATGCACACCTGAAACTGGTCCAGGCGCGCGGGCGCACGGGCAGTACTATCGGCGTACCATTGAGCGTATTCATGGAACGCTGATATTCTGAAGTCTCCTCTACCCACCCTCAGGACCTAGACGTGTTTCTGAAAAGGCAGTGAACCATGGACGCCGAAAAACTGCGAAACACCCGCGACAAGCTCACCCGGGTATTCCACTACCTGGAAGCCCTGAACCAGCACCGCAATCCCGCGAAACGCCAGATTCGCGAACAGCCTTGGAGTTTTTGGCTGCGGGAGCTTCCCGAGCACCCCTCCATCCAACGAGGCGCGGCAAAGGAAACCTCTTCGAAGTCAAATGGGAGGAACACTCCCGGCTGCGAAGAGGGTGCGAATTACGTTCTAAAAGCGCAGCGGCCACGGCTGACTCGCGCGCCCGAGCCGCCTGAGGAGATTATCGAGTGGTTGGAAGACGGTTGGGACGACCCTTCGAATGACTGCGTGGTCAAACAAACACGGGAGGGCTCGGAGAAAAGCGGAGAGCAGAGAATTTCGAAATTCGCAGACGATCCCGTCCGGAGCGCGAGCCTGGAACGTTGGAGGCCGCTGCGCAATGAGTGGGCGAAATCCGAAAAGCCCGCCCGGGCGGCCATGAAAATCTTCGAATCCCTTTATGCGCTCTACGGCCGCATCGATCGGGAAGCGGAACGCGTGGACCTCGTCGTGGGCGACGGCATCTTGAGCTGGCCTCGCGCCGATGGAGGGATCTATCACCCGATCCTCCTGCAGCGGCTGCAATTACAGTTCGACGCATCCGTGCCCGAATTCACGGTTTCGGAGGCGGACCATCCTGTTGAACTTTACTCAGCTCTATTCCAATCGATGAACGATGTAGATGGGCGAGCGATCGGCCGGTGCCGCGAGGAATTGGAGGAGGGCGGTTTCCATCCGCTGATGAACGGAACCACCTCCGGCTTTCTGAAGCGGCTTGTCGTGCAACTATCGCCTCGCGGAGAGTTCCTCGAAGACCGCGCACCGGCCGCGGAGGTCAACGACCCAAGCATTGGCCGCGACCCAGTGCTCTTCCTGCGCTCGCGCACTCTGGGTTTTGCCGCGGCGATTGAGGGCATCCTCGCCGATCTCCGTACGCGCGAAGACTTGCCGTGGTCGCTCCTGAACATAGTTGGAGAAGAACTGCCGATTGCCGATGCGGGCGACGCGAAAGGATCCTCCGCCAGTGCCGTGCAAGAGGATGGCGAAGTGCTGCTGAGCAAGCCGGCCAATCCCGAGCAGATTCGAATCGCCCAGCAACTCGAAGAACATGGCGGGGTACTGGTGCAGGGCCCTCCGGGAACGGGAAAAACGCACACGATCGGCAATCTTGTCGGGCATTTGCTGGCGCAGGGCAAGAGCGTGTTGGTCACGAGCCACACCACAAAAGCGTTGCGGATGGTGCGGCATCACATCGTTCCTGAATTACGCCCGCTGTGCGTGAGCGTGCTGGAGAGCGACCTGGAAAGCCGGAAGCAGCTTGAAAGCGCCATTGGATCGATCGCGGAGAGGTTGTCGCGGGCCGATGCAGGCTCGCTCGAACTGCAAGGGAAGAAATTGGAATCCGAGCGCCGAGACCTGCTGAGAAAACTCGAGCAAGTTCAAAACAAGCTGACCGAGGCTCGCGGCGACGAGTATCGGACGATTTCCATCGCGGGGAAGTCCTGGGCGCCAGCCGATGCCGCACGCCAGGTCTTGCAAGAAAAGGAAACCCACGGATGGATCCCCGGCCCAGTCGCCGCGGTGGCACCGCTGCCGCTTTCTCCAGGCGAACTGGCCGACCTGTATCGCACATCCGTCTCGATTTCGCGCGAAGACGAGAATGAACTCGCCACGCATCTTCCGGAGCTGCACGATCTTCCACGGGCGGAAGAATTTGAATCGAGCGTGAGCGAGCGCAACCGCCTCGGCATGGAGGAACTCGATTTGCGGAGCGACCTGTGGGAGTCCGGCGCGGCGCAAGGATCCTCCGGAGAAATAGAGGGACTGGCCGGCGCGGTAGCCCAGGCGGTCGAGCCGCTTTCTGGGAAAGATAAATGGAAACTCGCGGCCGTCTACGCCGGCAAATACGGAGACGTGCACCGGCAGCCGTGGGACCAACTGGTCAGCTTTGTGCGGCTGGTTCATCGCGAGGCAGCAAACGTGCAGGAATCACTCGTCAAGTACGGCCCACAGACTTCCGATGGTTCCGCAGCCAAAGAACAAGAACGCCTTGCCGCGGAAATTTTCGCGCACCTCGAGGACGGGGGAAAGCTGGGCTCTTTGACATTGTTCCGGCACAAGGACTGGAGTCAATTCATCGAGCGCACCAAAGTGAACAGCGCGCGGCCGCGGCTTGCCGAACATTTTCACGCTCTGCGCCAATTTTTCCGGCTCAGAGGCCTGCGCGAAGATCTCAGCGCGCGTTGGGATCGGCAGGTAGCGACTCTCGGAGCTGCGCGCTCGAGCGAGATGGGCGAGGAGGTCGAGAAGACGCTCATGCAGTATTGCGAGTCCGTCGAAGATTGCCTGGGCTGGCAAGAGCGTACCTGGCTTCCGTTGCAGAGGCGGCTGGAAGACCTCGGTTTTCGTTGGGATAAATTCCTTGCCGAGCAACCCGCGGTCGTGGGCGCCGACGGAGAGCTGATACGCATCCACAACGCGGTCACTCAAGCGCTGCTACCCATCCTGGATTCCCGGTTCAAGAAGCTACGGCTGCTGCAGCTGGAGGAAGAATTTCGCGATCTCAAAAGCCGGCTGAAACTTGCGGCACGCGCGGCAAAAGCATCCAAAGTGATTGGCCAGCTTCTTTCAGCGGTAAGCGATGAAGATTCCAACGGCTACCGGGAAGCGTACGAGCGCCTGCTGGAGCTGAAGAGCAAGCAAGCGGATCTCGACCTGCGCCGCGCATTGCTGGCGAAGCTTGAGACAGCCGCGCCCGCCTGGGCGGGCGCGATTCGCAATCGCACGGGAGTGCATGGCCGGGGAGAGCCTCCCCGCGACGCCGCATCGGCATGGACGTGGCGGCAGCTGAACGATGAACTTGACCGCCGGGCCAGCGTCTCGCTCGAAGCCCTGCAAACAGAGAACGAAAAACTACACGAGCAACTGCGCCGCGTGACTGTGGAACTGATTGACAAACGCTCGTGGGCCTCGCAAGCGCGGCGCACTTCTTCCCGGGAGCGGCAGGCGCTTGTCGGCTGGCTGGACACCATTCGCCGCATCGGCAAAGGTCATGGAATTCGCGTGGCTCTGCTGCGCTCCGAAGCGGCCAGAAAGATGAGCGAATGCCGAGGGGCGGTTCCCGTGTGGGTCATGCCGCTCTCGCGGGTGGTCGAAAACTTTGACCCGCGGACAACGCGTTTCGACGTCGTCATCATTGACGAAGCGAGTCAGAGCGACGTCATGGCGCTGGTGGCACTGTATCTGGGCAAAACGGTGCTCGTCGTCGGCGACCACGAGCAAGTCAGCCCGTCCGCCGTTGGGCAGGACCTGAGTGTGATTCAAAACCTCATCTTCCAATACCTCCGTGGAATCCCGAACTCCGATCTCTACGACGGGCAAATTTCCATCTACGATCTGGCACGGCAATCGTTTGGCGGCACCACCTGCCTCGTCGAACATTTCCGTTGCGTTCCGGAGATCATCCAGTTCAGCAACATGATTTCTTACGACGGACGGATCAAACCCTTGCGGGATGCGAGCCGCGTCCACCTGCGCCCGCACACCATTTCACATCGCGTTTCCGGGTCCAGCCGCGACGGCAAAATCAACCGACAGGAAGCGCTCACCGTCGCGTCGCTGCTCACGGCCGCGATGGAGCAACCCGAATACAAGAAGAATGACGCAGGACAGCCGCTGAGTTTCGGAGTGGTTTCTCTGGTTGGCGACGAGCAAGCCATCGAAATCGACAGCCTGGTACGCGCGCACGTCTCGCCGGACCGCTACGAACTCCATCGCGTGCTCTGCGGAAACGCCGCGCAATTCCAGGGGGATGAGCGCGACGTGGTTTTCATTTCCCTGGTTGACACCGCCGAGCACGGCTCGCTTTCCTTGCGTGATCAGGAACTCTTCAAACAGCGGTTTAATGTCGCCGCCAGCCGCGCGCGGGACCAGATGTGGATCGTGCATTCGCTCAATCCGCACAACGACCTGAAGACAGACGACCTGCGCCGCCAATTGATCGAGCACGCGGAAGATCCGGCGCGGCTCATGCGCGCACTGGAGGAGAAAGAAAAGCGCACGCAATCGAACTTCGAACGGGAAGTGATGAAGCGGCTTGCGACGGCGGGGTACAGAGTCACGCCGCACTGGAGGATTGGAACATTCCGGATCGATCTGGTGGTCGAGGGCGATGGCAAGCGCCTGGCCATCGAGTGCGATGGCGACCGCCACTACTCGCTCGAAAAGCTTCCCGAAGACATGGAGCGCCAATCCGTGCTGGAACGAATGGGCTGGATTTTCTCGCGCATTCGCAGTTCGGAATTTCTGCGCAACCCGGCTCGCGCCATGAAGCCCGTCCTGGAAAAATTGCAGATGCTGGAAATACCGCTCGCACGGAATTCCGCGGAGTCTGAATATGCAGGGCCAGCTTCACACGAGGTGATTGACCGCGTTATCCGGCGCGCGGAAGAACTTCGCAGGAACTGGTCCAAGACGAATGGAGCCGGCGTTCGTTCGTCTTCGCGAGTCGCCACTGCTGCTACAACCTAGCCGAGTTACCGATACTGGCTGCGCCTCCGCCCGGAGTCGCTTGCAGACACCTACAAGGTTCTCCGACGACGCAAGAGTCTCAGAGCAAGAAAACGCAGACTGGCGAAAAACGGAAACTAGAATCCGGGGGCGCCGGAGGCGGCGGGACGCATTTCCGGGGCGTTGACGCCAAAGCGGAGATGCGCGAGGTAAGTCTGGCCGAGGGACATCAGGCCGGTATAGAGGTAGCCCCAGACGAATAGAAGCAGGAAGGGGATAGTGGCGTAGTTTTCGTTGGTGATGGCGTAAACAATGGTACCGGCAAAATAGATGCCAAGAAGGACTTCCGCATAGGGCATCCAGCCAGCCTTGTTCTTGTATTTTTTCGCGACAAACGTACCCTTCTTACCTTCAATATTGAATTTGGGCGTCCGCGCGAATTCGCTCTTTTTGCCGACAATCGCTTCCAGAACAGCTTGCGCATTGCGGACCGAAATGCCGATGCCGATGGCCATGACGAAAGGCATATAGAGAAACGTGCGCCACCAGTTTTTCGGGCGAAGCTCCCGTTGCGCCACGAGATAAAAGCTGGAGATGGAACAGGTAGAAGCGAGGAAAAGGGGCAGGTCGATGATGAGCATCTGGAACCAGCCTTGATAAAAACGGACGATCATGGCGGGAAGAAGCATGGCGGAAAAGAGCACCATGAGGGGATAACTGATGTTGGCGGTGAGATGGAAGAAAGCTTCGGCTTTAACGTGCCAGGGCGCATCGGATCTCAGCACGCGGGGGAGGATTTTTTTCGCGGTTTGCATGAGGCCCTTGGCCCAGCGAGCCTGCTGCGCCTTGAAACCGTTCATATCGACGGGGAGTTCGGAAGCGCACTCGATTTGGGGTAGATAGAGGAATTTCCAGCCCTTGAGTTGCGCTCGATAAGAAAGATCCGTGTCTTCCGTGAGCGTGTCGTGCTCCCAGCCGCCGGCTTCTTCGATGGCCCGGCGGCGCCAGACGCCCGCGGTGCCGTTGAAATTGAAAAAAGTGCCGCGGCGGGAGCGGGCGCCATGCTCGACGACGAAATGGCCATCGAGGAGGATCGTTTCGACCTGCGTCAAGAGGGAGTAGTCGCGGTTGAGATAGGTCCAGCGGGTCTGCACCATGCCGATCTTTCGGCTGTCGTCAGGACCGTTAGCGGGCTGGACGAAATATGGGATGGTCCGGCGGAGAAAATCCGGTTCGGGGATGAAATCCGCGTCGAAGATGGCGATAAATTCGCCTCGGGCCGTCTTGAGTCCGTTTTCCAGCGCTCCGGCTTTGTACCCTTCGCGATTGGTGCGGTGAATGTAGAAGATTGGCAGACCCTGGGCGGCGTGGCGCTCAACGCAGGCGCTGGCAACCTGGCAAGTTTCGTCGGTGGAATCGTCGAGGACCTGGATGTCCAGGAGTTCCCGGGGATAGTCGAAGCGAGAGACGGCTTCGACAAGCCGCTCGATCACATAGCGTTCGTTGAAGATCGGAAGCTGGACGGTGACGCGAGGCCAATTCCTGATTTCCGGAGGAGGTCCGGGAACGTTCTTCGAATAGAGGTAATAGTCGTAAACGAGCCAGTAGCGATGGAGGCCATAGGCCGCGAGGACCATCAGGACGAGGAAGTAGGGAATCATCATCGCCAGGTCAAAGGCGTTAGCGTGATAGACGCTGGAGAAAGTGCGGTCGGTGAGCTTGTGCCAGTAATGGCTGAAGGAGCTTTGGGTTGCGAAAAATGTTGCGAGAAAGAGAAGCATTTGCGCGATGGTGAGAGTTTGCGTTGTTTGCTGACGATGTGCTACGACGCTCTTTGTGACAGATGATTATAAGGCGGAAGCAGGTGGAGGGGAAGGCCGCGAGGGCGTGTCTGGAAGGACGGCGCAGACCGTCTTGCCCGTTCAGCGTGCATAGTCCCCTTCTAGTGTTTTCCTATTATTGCTGAACTAATTCTTCCCTATTAGTGTCGCCGACACACAAAAGTGGAACTCGCCGAGGGTGCCGGAGCAGGGGTTCCCTGAATCCCACTGGCTCACACAATCTGGTCCAACAGGGTGCTATGGGGGGATAGCTGATGCGAAGACTCTTGGTCCTATTTCTTTTCTTGGGGCTTGTTCTCCCCGTATCCGGCCAGAGCAATTATGGGACTGTTACAGGGATCGTGACGGATGCGCAGCATCTGGCGGTGGCGGGAGCTTCCGTCCAACTGACCGCGGCGAACACAGGAGCGATACGCAAGATCGTGACAGACCAACACGGATTGTTCGAGGCTGCCGCGCTTTTGCCGGACGAATACGAGGTGAGCGTCGAAGCGTCTGGTTTTGCCACCGAGACGCAAACGCTGCGGCTGGAGGTCGGACAGAAAATAGCCATTGAAATCAGCTTGAAAATCGGAGGTGTTACGCAGGGAGTGAAAGTCACTGCTGCGAGCGAGGTATTACGGACTACGGATGCGAGCGTCGGGGAAGTCGTCGAGCCACAATCGATCCATGATCTTCCGCTCAACGGACGGATGTTGATCGACCTTGTGCTCACGGTTCCCGGATCCCACGTGGGATTTGGCGCGCAAACCGGATCCACCAATCCCCTTTACTGGCGCCCCGGCCAGCGATCTGCCGTGGTCATAGGAGGCAGCCGCCCGAACGCAAACTTTTTCCTGCTTGATGGCGCCACGAATACGGATCCCACGTTCAACACGCAAAACTTGAGCCCATCGCCGGACGCGGTAAGAGAGTTTCAAGTGGAAACGAGCAGCTACACCGCGGATATGGGAGGAGCGGGAGGCGGCCAGATCAACATCGTCACTCATTCGGGATCGAGCCAATACCACGGAACGGTTTACGAGTTCCTGCGCAATGGAGCCATGGACGCGAGCACATTCGAGTCCATGGGCAACAATCACCTCGTGCAGAACAATTTCGGAGCTTCGCTGGGCGGTCCGCTCGCAGGGAAGAAAACTTTTTTCTTTCTCAACTACGAAGGTTTGCGGCTCGCCCAAGCAGACGCGCAGATCCTGACCGTGCCTACCCGGGCGGAAATCCAAGGCGACTTCAGCCTGAGCAACGCGAAGATTTACGACCCGACGACCGCCGTGGCGAATCCGAATTACAGTCCGAGCTTGCCGACCGGTGCAGCTAATTTCCCGTATACGCGCAGCCAGTTCTCCAACAATCAAATCGCGCCGAACAGGATCAATCCGCTCCTCGAAAACTTCCTTCTGCAATACATGCCCGAACCGAACATGACGACGACGCCGGGAAAGCCGGATTCGAACAATTATCTCGATGTGCGAAACGAGTCTCATATCCAAAATCAAGGCACGGCACGCATAGATCATAACTTCGGGAGCGGCGACACCCTGTTGGCGCGCTATTCGGCGGGAGGAGAAGATGGATTTTCGCCGAGCAGCGGGGCTACTTCCACGACGGAGAATCTTCCGGGCTTCGGCGTGAATTTCAACAATCTGTCCCAGCAGGCGGTGGGTTCCTGGAATCATATCTTCGCCAGCAACAAACTCAACACCCTATCGCTCGCCCTCTCGCGGCTTTCGATGGACCGCACATCACAAAATGACGCGGTGAACGACATCGTTGGACAGCTGGGCATCCAGGGCATCGGTTTTGGAGGGAAGAACGCATGGGGCGCCCCGTGGTTTGCAGTGCAAGGGTATACGGGGATTGGCGACACGTTTGCCGCAACACCCATGCATGCCTGGGACACGACGATCGAACTGAGGGATAGCTATTCGTGGCAGCGGGGAAGACACGGGATAAAATTTGGCGGAGAAGTGCATCGCTACATCTGGCCGATGTGGGGCTTCTTCCAGAATCGCGGCTACTACCAATACACGAACGGCTATACCACTGAGTTCGGATTCAATGATGGCAGCGGCTCCGGGCTCGCGAGCATGCTCTTGAGCCTGCCCGCCGTCAAGCAACGCCAGGCGGGAATTCCCCAGATGGATTTGCGCGCCTGGGGAATGGCCGGCTTCGCGGAGGACGCCTGGCAGGCTACGCCGACGACCACGTTGAACATTGGCCTTCGCTATGAGTATTCCAGTCCTCTTTATGACAAGGAAAACACCAACACGAATCTGATTTTTCAGAACGGAACTCCCTCCGCATTTATCGGCGGAGAGCTGGGTTATCCAAAGGGGCTGATGTACGCCAACAAGCACAACCTCGCGCCGCGCCTCGGAATCGCGAAAAATGTGCCGGGCCGCGGGCTCGTCTTTCGCGCGGCCTACGGAGTGTTTTATACGCCAGTGGATTTGAACACCTGGTGCAATCAACGCCACAACGTGCCGTACGTATTCCCGGAAACACAACAGGCGGACAACTTCACTCCGCCGGCTTCGCTCTTCGCCAATGGCCTGAATTTCGGCACGCCGGTGCTCGGCACGGGGGCACTGATTCCCACGACGGTGAGTTTTACGGCATTCGATCCTCATTCTCCCGCGCAATACGTCCAGCAATGGAACGGCTCCGTGGGGAAAAGCCTCGGGCAGAATACTTCCATCGAAATTGGCTATCTGGGTTCGCGCGGCTTTCACCTGCAGCGCGCGCACCTGATCAACAACACTTTGCCGGGACCGGGACCGTTAGGGCCGCGGCGCCCGTTCAAAACAATAACGTTTGTGCCGGGCACGGTGTTGACGCCAAGCAGCACGGACGCAGTAGTGCAAAGTCAGACGTTCCCAGTGAGCACCATCAATTTGCTGGAGAACTCCGCGCAGAGCTGGTACGACGCTGGGTATGTAAACGTGCGCCGACGATATTCCCGTGGGATCAGCCTGCTGGCGAACTACACCTTTGCGAAGAATCTGAGCAACGCGCCTGACTTCCGTTCGCCGATGGACGAGTCAGCGATTCCGCAAAACAACAACAATCTTAATGCCGAAAAAGGGCCGAGCTGTGACGTGCGGCATCGTTTCGCTCTCAGCAGCGTTTTTGACATTCCTGGCTACCGTCGTGGGGCCTGGGCGCAGTTTGTAACGCAGAATTGGCATTTCTCTACCATTTATCAGATTCAATCGGGCATGCCGTTTACCATTTCTGTTTTTGGCGATACCGCGAATTCGGGGGCAGTTCTCGGCGAGAATCCCATTCGAGCAAATTCCACCGGCCAGCCGGTATTCGGTCCTGGCACACGCACAGCGGCGGAGTGGTTTAATCCAGCAGCGTTCGCAGCGCCGCCCGCCTTTGCCTATGGCAACGTGGGTAGGAATTCTGTCTTTGGGCCACCCTTGCAAACCTTGGATATTGCTCTGGGACGCACGTTCCGGCTGACCGAACACTCGAATGTTCAGTTTCGCGCCGAAGCGTTCAACGCACTGAACAAGGTGAACCTGGGCACACCAAATCGCTATGTGAACGAGCCACAATTCGGAACCATCACCATGGCCATGACGCCGGGACGCGAAATTCAACTGAGCGCAAGGATTTCGTTCTAAATGTTTTTAGAGTATTGGTTCCCGCGCCAGGCTCGAGGCGTATAGAGCCGGCACATTCTATTGATTCCAGTATTTTTCAGAAGCCTAAGGTAGGAGCACAATTTTTCCGGCCGCGCCAGGTTCGAGAATTTCCTTGTGCGCGCGAGCGGCTTCACCGAGCGGCAGCTCTTTGCCGACAACCGGGCGAAGCGTGCCGTTTTCGAGGCCGGCGAAGATTGCCGCATAGATTTCGGATTCTTCGGGCTGCGTGATTCCCCAGAGAGTGAACGCACGAATCGAAGCGCGCCGCGCCATCAGCTCGCGAGGATTGATGGTGATTTCGCCGCGATTGCCTATGACGATGACACGGCCGTTGGTGGCCAGCAGCTTCGTGTCGTTGGCGAGATTCACGTTGGCGAGCATTTCGAGAATGATGTCCACGCCGCGGCCTCCCGTGGCCTTCATGATTTCATCGACGTAGCCGGGCTTGCTGTGATTGAAGACTTGATGAGCGCCTTCGCGAAGGGCGAGGTCGAGACCCTTCTGCGTGCTGGCGGTGCCGAGGACGCGCAGTCCCATGGCGCGCGCAAATTGCAGGCCGGCGATACCAACTCCGCCGCTCGCGCCGTGAACCAAGACAGTCTCCGAAGCGCGCGCCAGCGCCGAGTGAACGAGCGCATGGTAGGCGGTTCCGTAAGGAACCCAAACTCCCGCGCCCTGCGCGAAGCTGGTTTTCGCGGGAAGCGGCTGGACCTGGCTTTCGAGAGCGATGGCGTACTGCGCGTAGGCCCCGGTGACGGTTTTCGCCACGTAAACGCGGTCGCCTGGCTTCACCTTGGTGATGCCGGGACCGAGCGCTTCGACCACACCTGCCCCGTCCGAACCAGGCGTGTAGGGAAGCGGAGGCTTGACGGCATACGTGCCGCTGCGCATGTAGGTGTCGTAAGGATTGACGCCGACACCATGAATGCGGACGAGAACCTGCCCCGCGCCGGGCTTGGGAGTGGGGATTTCTTCAAGCTTGAGGACTTCCGGACCGCCGAATTCGTGAACCTGGATTGCTTTCATGGTTTTGGTCTCCGCTGAACTTAAGTTTTAGATCGAATCTGGTGGCAAGAGCTGCCCGCCATATGACGGAGGCATTCCTGCCGGCTGAGGGCGCAGCATCGAGCTCCTCTATAAATACGACTCGCCGGTTGTGCGGGCGTCAGTCTCCTAAAAGTGATCATCGACATGAACATGGGGCGCATCTTTTTCCTTCTCAAACAGCCCGGCGGACTGGCCCCAAGCCGTGGTCTGCCAATTGTCCTTGCCCTTTTTCTGGGGAATCCAGGGCGGCAGCGTTTGATTCAAATAGGCCGCGAGTGCGTGAATGTAGGGCTCGTACATGCGGCGAAGTTCCAGGAGGCGGCGATCGGCGTCCTCGCCGTCGAGCAGCTTCAAGCCGTGCTGCGCCAAGGTGTCGCGAATGCGGCGCAAATCTTCCGCAGGAAGACGGTCGTGTGGCAAGGCTCGGGGCGCTGTGCCGAAGACTTGGGAGAGATCGGCGACGGCGTGACGCGCAATCGCGAAGGTGAGTTCGGCCTGCTTCTCGCAAGAGTCCTCAATGCCAACCATGAGAAGCGCGCAGGTATCCAGAATGGCGGTAAGTGAGGCGATCCAAGATTGGTTGTCATGCTGAGAGCGGAAGTAGGCGAGGACCGGATAGGAGAGGTGACTTTCCATCAGTTCGGCGGCCCACAGCTCCCAGTCTTTGAGAAGATCGCGCAGCGCTTCGAGTCCGCTAGGATAACTATGACGGCGAAGAAGCTCGCCGGCAGTAGGCGGGGTGCCGGCACGGGAATCGAGCAGGGAAATGTCCACCTCGCGTTTTGAAAAGGAACCGTAGATAAAAGGCAGATAACCAATCACGGCAGCAAGAAAGCCGAAGCCAAAGCCCGCTTCCGTGACGACAAGCGCGCGCGCCAATGCCGAACGCGGAACGACATCTCCGAGGCCCAGAGTGAAGAACGTGGTTCCGCTCAGATAAATGTCCGTCATGAAGCTCGATTCGCTTCCAGTCATGTTCACGGCTGAGCCCGCGCCATACTGCATGAGGCCGAAACCGAGAACCAGGCCAACCGCCCACACAGCGACAAGAACGAGGAGCGAGAGCGGACCGTAGAATCCCAGCAACGCTTCGCGCCTTTTCCGGGAGGACACGAGACGCATGACGAGCTTCCAGGTGCGCCAGGTAGATTTATAAAAAAGTCGCGCGAGGCGAAACCTGCGCGTGACTCGGCGGGGAAGGATGATGGACTCAAAGGCATCCCACAACACGATCAGAAAGATCGCGGCTCCGGCAGCGAAAGCGCCTGGAAATGGAATCAAGTGGGGCATTGTACTTGTTTAGTAAGGCCGTCGATCGGCGGCAGGGCGATCAGGAATTGAGCCGGGCGCTGACGCTGATTTCCGCTTTGAAGAGCCTGGAGACCGGGCAGCCCGTCTCGGCGGCTTTCACCGCGGCGTCAAACTTGGCTTTATCCGCGCCCGCGATGGTTGCGACGAGGTCGAGATGGCTCTTGGTGATGGAGAAGCCGTCGCCAACTTTGTCCAAGGAGATCGTAGCGGTGGTTTCCAGTTTCTGAGCGGTCATTCCGGCGGCGCCGAGCTGACCGGAGAGCGCCATCGTGAAACATCCCGCGTGGGCAGCCGCGAGAAGCTCTTCCGGATTCGTGCCGACACCGTTTTCGAAGCGCGTGCTGAAGGAATACTGCGTTTGTTTGAGGACGCCACTGTCGGTGGAGATCGAGCCTTTGCCGTCTTTTAGACCGCCTTGCCAGACTGCTGATGCTTTGCGCTGCATTTTGCCGCTCCTTTTGGAGTGTCCGATGAATTCAAATCCGGAGAATTCGATTCGCCGGCGATAGAGAAGGGTATATTGACGGAGCCAAACTGTCGAGTGAGGCAGACGAAATCTGATGGATCCCAAACTGAAAGAGATTTCTCACCGCCCCTGGCCGCTGCCTGCGAGCCGATGGGTGATGGCGCAAAGTTGGCACGACCTGTTGTTTGCCCACTGGCCGGTCGAGATTTCTGCGTTGCGGAGGGCTGTCCCTTCCACTCTGGCGATTGACGCCTACCAAGGGCAAGCGTGGCTTGGTGTCGTACCGTTTCGAATGTCCGGCGTGCGGCTGCGCGGGACTCCCAGCGTTCCGTGGCTTTCCGCTTTTCCCGAACTGAATGTTCGAACCTATGTCGTAGCCGAGGGAAAACCGGGTGTGTGGTTTTTCAGTCTGGATGCCGCGAATCGAATTGCCGTGGCGATCGCCCGGAAATGGTTTCATCTACCGTATTTCCGGGCGCAGATGGCCTGCCGCGAACGCGATGGATGGATTCAGTACAGAAGCGTACGTTCGCATCGCGGCGCCCCCTGCGGATTCTTCCGCGGCCGTTACCGGCCAGTCGGTTCAACATCTTTAGCCGAGCGAGGAAGTCTGGAACATTTTCTGACGGAGCGCTACTGCCTGTATGCGGCTAGCGGCTCAGGGCAGATCTTGCGCGGAGAGATTCACCATGCGCCGTGGCCTTTGCAAACCGCCGAGGCGGAACTGACCAGCAACACGATGCCTGAGGCTTCCGGGATTTTCTTGCCGCCCGTAAGACCGCTCCTTCATTTTGCGAAGCGGCAGGATGTCGTCGTGTGGCAGCCCCAACGAATATAGGGATGTTTCCTCTTCGTCGGCGGCCTACCATTTGTGGAAAACGAAAAACGCAGCCAGGACGATGCAACCAAACCCGGCTGCGTAATTCCACTTTATTTTCTCTCCCAGATAAAGGACCGAGAACGCGGAGAAGACCGATAGGGTGATGACCTCTTGAATTGTTTTTAGCTGCGCAGTCGAGAACTCGTAGGATCCGATGCGGTTGGCCGGAACCTGAAAGCAGTACTCAAAAAAAGCGATGCCCCAGCTGACGAGGATCACTTTCCAGAGAGCGGACCCGCGGAACTTGAGATGGCCATACCAGGCGAAGGTCATGAAGATGTTTGAAATGGTGAGCAGGAGGATCGTTCGCATGTGTGTTCGGTTCTCTCCGTTTTGAGTAGATTCTCTCCCGGCGGATGCGCCGCTCGGGGTGCAAAGCCCATAAGCGTATAACACTCACGCAAATCCCCGGTTCCCATCGAATCCGTTCGTGTGGGCAGCGCGCCAGGCAACAAGGCTGGGTTTTCTCCCCATTTCGAGTTTAAATCGATTCCATAGGGCATAATGGCGGATTCTGCACATCTGAACCACAAGACACTGCAACGGGGGGAATAAACTCCGCTAAAGTTAGCGTAGAACGACAAATCAGCTTCCCTATTCTTGCGTTCAAAGAAAGCCCGGATGAACCTGGAGGGTCTCGTGGGGCGATTTCTAAAAGGTGGCTTTGCGTTCGGTCTTGGGCTAGCGCTCATTCTGCCGGCGGTCACGAATGGCCAGGATTCCACCGTGCTGGTAGTCACCGGCTCGAGCATGCCGGAGCCGCTCTATTTGCTCTGGAACGATGAGTATCACAAGCAGCAACCAACAGTGAAAGTGCGTTATCTGCCCGAAGGCAGCGGGGCGGGTGCCAGCCGAGTTCTGACGGGGACCGGTGATTTCGCGGGTGGTGACGCCCCCATCCCGGAGAAGGAATTAAAGGGAGCCACCAACAAGGTCGTTGAGCTTCCCACCGTGCTGATTGGCATCGTGGTGATCTATAACTTGCCGGGATCGACGCGGGAGTTGCATCTTTCGGGTCCGGCGCTGGCAAGCATTTACCTCGGCAAAATCACTGCCTGGAACGATCCGGCGCTCGTCAAATTGAATCCGGATTCAAGACTGCCCGCAATCCCGATTCAGGTTCTGCACCGATCGGCTGGAAAAGGTTCAAGTTATATCCTGACCGACTACCTGTCGAAAACCAGCCCGGAATTCCTTGCCCACATTGGCCGAAGCGAATCTCCGAACTGGGCCGTGGGCGCGAATGCCGGCAGCACGCAGGATATGGTAGATAAACTGAAGGCAACTTCGGGAGCAATCGGCTACACGGAATTGAATATTGCGCAGAAGGCCTCCCTGCGGATGGCCAGTATCCGGAACGAGCAAGGTGAGTTCGTGAAACCGTCCGCAAGTTCGATTGCGGCCGCGGCCAAGGCACTGGCTAACAAGACGACGGACGATTTCCGGTTATCGCTGACGAATGGTCCCGGGAAAGAAAGTTATCCCATCAGCAGTTTTACATGGTTTTACGTCCCAGCGGTCGCGAAAGATTCGCAGCGCGGCCACGCCGTCGAGGAATACCTGAAGTGGGTCTACACCAGCGGCCAGAAAATGGCGCAAGAACAGGGTTACCCGCCGCTTCCCGAGGAACTCCTCGCCAAAGTAGCGGCGAAAGCCGCGACGATTCGGTGAATACCTTCCAGAAGTTCTAAACGTTGAGAGTCAAGCTGACCAGGTCGAGCCGCGGAGATGGCGGCACCGGCGGCATCTTGGAACGATCGACGGGGCGATAGAGCGTGTCGCGTTCGACGGGAGTGCGCCCGGCGGCGCGGATGAGGCGCTCCAGTTCGGCGCGCGGCGTAAACTCCGAGGTTCGCGCTCCCGCATCGTGGTAGATCTTTTCTTCGACGACTGTGCCATCCAGGTCGTTGGCGCCGAATCGCTGCGCGATCTGCGCGATGCTCGGGGAAAGCATGATCCAGTAGGCCTTGATGTGATCAAAATTATCGAGCAGCAGGCGCGCGACCGCAATGTTGCGCAGGTCGGCATAGCCGCTGGGTTTCGGAATGTGCGAGAGCGCGGTGTTGTCCGGGTGAAACGCCAGCGGAATAAACGCGACGAATCCGTGGGTTTCATCCTGTAGCTCGCGCAATTTGATGAGGTGGTCGACGCGTTCCTCTTCGGTTTCGACGTGGCCATAGAGCATCGTGGCGTTCGATCGCAGCCCCGCTTCATGAGCCTTCTTTGCCGTGCTCAGCCACATCTGCCCGCTCGTCTTGTGGTCGCAGATAATTTTTCGCACGCGCGGGTGAAATATCTCCGCGCCGCCGCCGGGGCAGGAATCCACGCCCGCTTCCTTCATCTTTCGCAGTGTTTCCTCGATGGAAAGCTTGGCGATGCGCGCGAAATAGTGAACCTCGACCATGGTGAACGCTTTGATGTGAACCGCCGGGCACCGCTGTTTCAGTCCTCGGACCAGTTCCAGGTAATGATCGAAGCTGAGATCCGGGTGCAGGCCCCCGACGATATGAAACTCCGTGGCGCCTTCGCGAACGCCCTGCTCCGCGCGCTGATAAATTTCTTCCAACGCAAAGGTATACGCGCCCGGAGCGTTCGGGTCGCGTCCGAAGGCGCATAGCTTGCAATGGGCCACGCAGACGTTCGTGGGATTGATGTGGCGGTTGACATTGAAATAGGTGATGTTGCCGTGGCGTTTCTCGCGTACGTAATTTGCAAGCCAGCCTACGGCCAGCAGATCAGGCGATCGATAGAGCGCGATGCCATCCTCTTCGCTGAGTCGCTCGCCGGCGAGAACTCGGGCAGCGATTGGTTTCAGCCGCTGATCTGTGATCGTCAGTTCGCTCATTTGGAATCCATTGAAAGCTTCAGACGCGCCAAACCGCTGCCGCCGCGCCCCAGAACAAAAGGAACAATAAACTAATATAACCGTTCACGGCGAAAAACGCAGCGTCGAGCTTGCTAAGGTCGCCCGGTTTCACAAGGGAATGCTCGTATGCCAGGAGCGCGGCGACTACCACGATTCCCGCCCACGCCGGCCACGGAAGCGCAAAGCTCCAGGCCAGCCAAGAAAGCAGACCGACCACGAGAAGATGCATCGCGCGGGAAATCCCCAGCGCGTTGGCTATGCCGAATCGCTTTGGAACGGAATAGAGGCCCGCGCGCCTATCGTATTCGATATCTTGGCAAGCGTAGAGCACATCAAAGCCGCCGACCCAGAGAGTGACCGCGGCGCAAAGAAGCAGCATGCGGCGATCGAGCGCGCCGGTTACAGCGATCCATGCGGCGGCCGGCGAAATCCCCAGGGCCAACCCCAGGAAAATGTGCGACCAGTTCGTGAATCGCTTGGTGAACGAATAGAAAAAGAGGATGGCGATGGCCAGAGGAGCCAGCTTCAGAGCGAGCGGGTTCAACTGCCAGGCAGCGACGAAGAACAGAGCCACGGCGGCCAGCGTGAACAACCAGGCGAATTGCACCGTGAGGGCGCCGGTCGCCAGCGCGCGCTGTTGCGTTCGCGGATTCTCGCGGTCGTAACGAAGGTCGACGATGCGGTTCATGGTCATGGCCGCGGAGCGCGCCGCAACCATCGCGACGACGATCCAGCCGAGCTGGCGCAGCGTCGGCCAGCCACTCGGCGGCTGATGAGTGGCGCGCGCGGCAAGAAGAGCCCCGGTAAGCGCGAACGGAAGAGCGAAGACGGAATGCTCGAACTTGATCATTTCGAGCACGGTGCGGATGCGGCCGGCCATCGGAAATTATGCCTCCGCCTTTTTCACGTTTGCCTGGCCCGTCCAGCGATACATCTTTTCCTGCGGAAGATTGATCTGTGCCAGGACGCGGCAAATATATTGCGTGACCAGATCGCCTATCGTTTGTGGATGATGATAAAACGCCGGGATCGCCGGCATGATCACCGCGCCGGCCTGCTGCGCGCGAAGCATGTTTTCCAGGTGAATACGGCTGAATGGCGTGTCGCGGACGCAGAGGACGAGTCTCCGGTTTTCCTTCAGCATGACGTCCGCGGCGCGGGAGACGAGGTCATCGCTCACGCCGCCAGCGATGGCCGCGAGCGTGCCCATCGAACAGGGAACGACAATCATCGAATCCACGGCGTAGCTGCCGGAAGCGATAGAGGCGCCGATGTCTTTATTCTGAAGAACTTCAATTTTTGCGGCAGAGCGATTCAGAAGGCGGCTCGGGAGCTGCTTCAAATCGCCCGAGGCGATGCCCAGTTCTTCGGAGAAAAGACGCTGGCCGGCTTCCGTAATAACGAGGTGAATGCGTCCTAGACGCGGATCTTTTTCAAGAAGCTCGAGCGCTTCTTGCGCAAGAATTGCGCCGCTCGCTCCGGTCACAGCAACGGTGACGATTTGTTTTTGCGTGTCAGACATGTATTCCGTGCGGATAGAATCAGTCTCGCAGCCGGGTTGGGGCAAGTCAAGTTGAGGCCGCGCGCCCGTGCAATGATAGAATTTGCGTCGGTTGAACGATATGAACCAGCGGGAATTACTGAAAATTCTGGAATTTGTGCAGTCGGGGGAGCTTTCTCCGGCAGCGGGCCTCGAGCGGCTGAAGCACTTGCCTTTTGAAGACCTGGGCTTCGCCAAGGTGGATCATCATCGCGCATTGCGGCAGGGCTACGCGGAGGTGGTCTTAGGAAAGGGGAAGACCTCAACGCAAGTTGCGGAAATCGTGCGAGCAATGCTGCAGAAGAAAGATTCGCGCCACAACATTCTGGTCACGCGTGCGGATTCGAAAATGTTTGCGGCGATCCGGCGGGTAAACGGCAAGAGCGCGCGTTCAGCAAAGTTTCATCCCTTGTCCGGCGTGATTACCATCGAACGGAGCAGGGAAATATTGGGGAAGGGAACGATTGTGGTGGTCTCGGCAGGAACGAGCGACATTCCCGTGGCGGAAGAGGCGGTCCTCACCGCGCAAATGATGGGGAATCGCGTCGAACATTTATATGACGTGGGCGTCGCGGGAATTCACAGGCTACTGGAACATCGTGAGAAGTTGACGCAGGCGAGAGTGATTATTTGCGTTGCGGGAATGGAAGGCGCGCTGCCGAGCGTAGTAGGTGGATTAGTTGGGGCGCCGGTAATTGCAGTACCGACAAGCGTAGGGTACGGCGCAAGTTTCGGTGGCGTAGCTGCGTTGCTCGGGATGCTCAATTCTTGCGCATCGAATGTGACGGTCGTGAACATCGACAACGGTTTCGGCGCTGCCTGTGTTGCATCCTGCATCAACCGTCTCTAGGAATCGCTGGTCGATCAAGCCTTCAAGAGGACTTTCATTATTCCCCGTTCTTGGGCGTATCTAAGGGCGGCGGGCGCTTCAGAGAGTGGATACGTCCTGGAAATCAGCGGTCGCGGGTCGATTTTGCCGGAACGAAGCAGCGCTACCGCTTTAGCGAATGGGCCACACCTGGAGCCGAGAACCGCCAGTTCCTTGACGACGATGGGCCAGGTCTCGATCGGGGCCGTGCCGTGAAATGTGGATTTCAGAACGAGCGTGCCGCGGGGCTCGGTCATGTGTTGCGCGAGCGCAAACCCGGTAGGAGAACCAGTCGCCTCGACGACCAGCTCGTAGCTTTCTTTGATTTGTTTCACGTCAGAAGCGTCCCCACGCACTCTCTTCGTTTCAACTCCGGCGCGCCGAGCGAGCGAAAGTTTCTTTTCGTGCTTACCGTGCATGACGACGCGAGGCAGGGCGGTACGCAAAACTCGCGCGATCAATTGTGCGAGCTTCCCGTCGCCTAATACAGCCGCCTCTCGGAATTGCCTGACATTAACCTGTTTGAGAATCTCGCAGGCCGCGGCGAGAGGTTCGACAAAGACAGCCTGTTCGTCACTGACGCTGTCGGGAACGGCGTGAAGATTCTCGAGCGGCAGCGACAGGTACTCCGCGAAGGCCCCGTCGTGGTTTACGATGCCGAGCACGCTGCGGAAAGCGCAATGCGTTTTCAAGCCTCGACGGCAAAAAGCACAAACAGGCCGGTAGCGATACGCCGAACAGGATACATTGATTTCGCCAACGACTCGCCGCCCGAGCCATTTTTTCCGCAGTGATGCGGAAATACCGTGGAGGTCCGCCACTTCACCGACGAATTCATGTCCGAGGGTGCCGCGGAACGCATGGTAACCACGCAGAATTTCGACGTCGGTGTTGCAAATTCCGGCAAGCCTGACGCGAATCGCCGCCCATCCGCGGCGCAGCTTCGGGAGGTCCGCTTCCCGCCGTCTGAGCTTACCGTTTACAACCTGGAAGGCGATCACGTTCGCCTATGTTGCCGCAATCCTCTCGTTCGAGTCCAGCGGAGCCGTCCTCGGACCCATGCGCACATGGCGGCGGAGATTAGTGCGTGTAGCTCGTCTCGATGAACTCGTCGACGTCTTTGTGCAGCTTGTGATGAGCCTTTTCGTCCACGTACATCATGTGCCCGCCTTCGTAATACGCGAAGCTGACGTTCTTGCGGACGGATGGCTCGAGGTGCATATGCGCCACCGTGTTTTCGATCCCGTTAAACGGTGTTGCCACGTCGTAGTAGCCGCAGAGAACAAGCAGTTTCAAATACGTCTGCTGGGTCATCGCCGCGCGCAAGACTTCGGCGACTTCCGTATTGCCGGTTTGATCCCACGGCCGGACATTTGCAGTCACTGTGTAGTAGGCATCGCTGTCCCACTTCAGTTCGCGCCGCGTGTAATCGTGGAACGTGGCCACGAATGCGCCTTCGTAGGAAGCTTCGCTCGGATCGTATTCGTTGCGCTCGCCAGCGGCGTCGACGTCCATGCCCTCGAAGCGTGAATCCAACCGCCCGATGGTTCGCCGCTTTTCGCGCTCGAGTTCCTTGAACCAGCGGAACGAACTAATGCGCAGATTGGTCTCCTCAATATATTTTGTGGAGAGGCCGGTATAACGCGCGATGTCCTCGACCACCTTTTGGCGGTCCGCGCCGGAAAGCTGATCGCCTTTTTCCAGGGCTTGCGCGTACTCACCATGCGCGAATTCGCGCGCTTTTTGCGCCACCTGTTCGATGGTCAGGCTCTGCAGATCCGCGGGCAGCAAGTGGTGATACCACGCGGTCGCGGTGTAAGTCGGCAGGAAAAATTCGAACCGGTTGTCCGCGCCCCAGTTGGAGAAGGCCACGGAAGAGAGGAGCACGATTCCGCTGAGATACATCTGATGGCGTTCTTGTAAGACGCCCGAAAGCTCGGCGGATCTTGTCGTGCCGTAACTCTCCCCGATCAGAAACTTTGGCGAAGCCCATCGTTCATTGCGTGTCGTGTACGCGTAAATGAAATCGGCAAACCAATTGGCATCCTCGATGATGCCGTGGAATTGCGCCGTTGCTTCGCCGGGAGCGGGACGGCTGTAGCCCGTCGAAATCGCGTCGATGAAGACAAGGTCCGTGGCGTCAAGGAAGGAATCCTCGTTATCGACCACGGTGTACGGCGCGGGCATGCCGTGACCATCCGCCGTCAGCGCCACTCGTTTCGGCCCCATGCCCATGTGGGTAAATAGGGAAGCGGAGCCCGGGCCGCCGTTGTATACAAAACTGACGGGGCGTTTAGCCGGGTCGGCTACGCCATCTTTTGTGTAGGCCACGTAGAACATCGTCGCCTTCACCGTGCCGTCGTCGGCTTTTATGTTGTAGGTGGCCGCCGTGGCCGTGTAGTTGATGGTTTGCCCGCCGATGCGCGCGGAGTGATGCGTGACGACGGATTTTTCTTCGGGAGCGGGTGGATGTGGAGATTGCTTCCCCTGAGCGCCCTCGCCTTGCGCCGCCGTTTGCTCAACCGCAGGCCGAGTCCGCCCGCGCATCTGCGGCGGCTGCTGGCCGGGGGGAACCGTCGGCTGCTGGGCCGCGGCCGTGGCCAGGCCGCATGACAGAACAATTCCTGCGAGGACGCACCAGTCTCTCCTCATTTCACATTTCTCCTTTATCATTCAAAACTTTCTTCGGGCAACAAACGCTGCAGTGAAATTTCGGAAGAATCCGTCCACTCTCCCGAAACATTTCGTAGGACGCGCGGAACGCTCTTCGAGTTTCAGTCTGGAAAAAATCGCATCGGGAATGAGCGAATCCGGAGAAATGTATTCAAGCGATTCACACGAACGATAAAGGCGAGCAACCCGAGGAATCAATGCAATGCTGCTGCAAGCGTCTTGACGAGCAGTGGCTCTTGCTCGGGAAAGACGGTCCTGAGGTCGAGGACCAGCTTGTCGTCTTCCACGCGCGCGATTACCGAAATCCCGGCAGGCGCGCGGCGAAGCCTTTGCTCGAGTTGTGCCGCGGAATAACGGGCGCTGGCGAGGCGGATTAGTTTTGTGGGCAGTGCTTGTGCCGGAGTTGAGCCGCCGCCGGCCAGCGAAGAGCCATCGACAATTTCCATTTCTACTTCGTCGAGGGGAAGCTCTGGCCGGAGCTCTCGGAGAAAATTTTCGGAGCGCCGCTTTATCTCTTGGGCGCTTGTTCGGATCATCCGCAAAGCGGGGAGTTCGTCCCAGGCCGCCCGCAAGTAGGCGCCCAGCGTGACTTCCAGAGCCGCCGTCGTGAGCTTATCCACCCGCAAAGCGCGGAAAAGCGGATGCCTGCGCACGCGCGCGACGAGCTCCTGCCTGCCCGCGATCACTCCCGCTTGCGGTCCGCCCAGAAGTTTATCGCCGCTGAACATCACGATCGAGACTCCCGCTTCGATGCTCTGGCGGACAACAGGCTCGGAAATTCCGCTCCCGGAGAGATCTACGAGGCAACCGGAACCCAGATCCTCGACAAGCGGCAGTCCAGTTCGCTTGCTGAGCGCGGCCAGTTCTTCCAGCGACGGTTTTTCCGCGAAACCGGTGATGCGAAAATTGGAAGGGTGCACGCGCAGAAGCAGTCGCGTTTTTTCGCTGATGGCATTATCATAGTCGGCGAGCCGCGTGCGGTTCGTGGTGCCGACTTCGCGCAGAACCGCGCCGCTCTCCGCCATGATTTCCGGGATGCGAAATCCATCGCCAATCTCGATGAGCTCGCCTCGAGACACAATAACTTCTCCGTCCTTCGCCAGCGCAGCGAGTACAAGGAGTACGGCGGCGGCGCAATTGTTGACCACGATGGCCGCCTCCGCGCCCGTCAAGCGCTCCAGCAGCGAGGATGTGTGCACATCTCGTTTGCCGCGCGACCCCGCTTCCAGATCGTATTCAAGATTCGTATACCGCGTCGCGGTCCTCCGGAACTCTTCCACGACCGCCTCGGAAATCGGTGCGCGTCCCAGATTCGTGTGGAGGATGACGCCTGTGGCGTTGATAACCGGCTGCAGCGAGTGCGTAAGAATCCGCTCGACGACTGCGCTGATATGTTCCTCGAGAGAGCCCGGATCGGCCGCCATGAGCGCGAATTCTCCGAGAACTTGAAATTTCAGCTGATCGGCGATGCGCAAGCGTAATTCCGCCAGGACCGTCCGGGTGACTTCCAAAAGAAGTGTGCGATCGACCCGTCCCGCCAGCGCGGCGAGGCGCGGCAGCGCGAGAACTTCATCCACCGAGGGTATCTGACGCAGGAGGTCCGCCTGCTCGGGTGAGAGAGCCCGTTTCGCTCGCGCTTCCATGCCCCTATTTCAGCATAGCGCCACTCTCCGGGCAATCAGACATTCCTTACCAAATGCTCTCTTGCGCCCGCAGCGCAGGGAGCGGTGGGATACCCGATGCGCAGCGCCTCGCTCTCCTTTTGTTGACGGTTCCGTTTTGTGTCCCTAGCATGATAGTTCGAGGGGCGTTTCCACCCATGGCGACCATCGACGAGGAGCTGGGCCAACTCGAGCGGGACATCCGCCAGCTCAAGATTGAGTATGACCAGTACTTCGGCGGGGGCAGAAAGCGCCCGCCGACGGAAATCGAGTGGCGCATCGAGTTGATGGTGAAGCGGTACGCCGAGCGCGGAGGGGATTTGAAGTACGGGCAGCGGTTCCGCTTAAACAACCTCACGCAGACCTACGCAAAATACAAAGACATCTTCCGGAAGAAGACGCAACAGAAGGAAGAAGGAAAAGTGCAGAGGCACTTCGGCGCCGCCGCGAAAGCAATGGAAGCGGAACGCGCGAAGAAGCAGACACAGAAATCCGTTGAGACGCGAGAGGCGGCTGCGCCAGCCTCATTTAGCGTCGTTTGTTCCGAACCGGAACGCGAAGCGGAGAAAGTCGACCAGCTCTACCATGCATTCGTGCAAGCCAAGCAGCAAGCCGGAGAGCAGACCGGAAAGCTCTCACGCTCCAGCTTCAACGAGTTCGTCTTGAAAAAGACGAAGGACCTGCAGAAACAGAAGAATTGCCGTGATGTCGAGTACGTCGTCGAAGTCGTGAACGGCCAAGTAAAGCTCAAAGCCCTCGTCAAAGCCTGAGTCACTCGAGAATTTCCTCCCTGGGCAAGGCTCAAGCTGCCAGATGCTTGCCTCTGGGAGTTTGGATTTCCACCGAAGGCTCGCCCATCTCACCCCCTGAATTTCCATCTTCTGGTGTTTCCGCTTTCCGATTTTCCGCCGCGCGCATAAACTGTTGTGCTTTTCTTTTTCGGGAGGATTACATGGCGGTGGAGCGCGCGCTCATCAGCGTGTTTGATAAGACAGGTATCGCGGAATTTGCGAAGCGGCTCGCAGCTCTCCGCATCGAGATTCTTTCGACCGGTGGCACTTCCAAGCTGCTTCGCGAAGCCGGTGTTCCTGTGCGCGACGTTGCTGACTTCACGGGGTGGCCGGAGATGCTTGGCGGCCGCGTGAAAACGCTTCATCCAAAGGTTCACGGAGGGCTCTTGTATCGCCGCAATCATCCCGAGGACCAAAAGCAGGCGGCGCAGCACGGCATTGCGCCTATCGACCTCGTGGTGGTGAACCTCTACCCGTTCGAAGCCACGGCCGCGAAGCAGGGTCTGACTTCGGAAGAGCTGGTCGAGAACATCGATATCGGCGGGCCCACCATGCTGCGTTCGGCCGCAAAAAATTTCGAAAGCGTGACTGTAGTGACTGATCCAGCCGATTACGGGAAAGTTGCGGATGAGTTGGAATCCACAGGAGAGACTTCGCCGGCAACGCGCCTGGCGCTGGCCCGGAAGGTTTTTGCGGCGACGTCGCGCTACGACGGAATGATCACAACAGAGCTGGAGCGGCTTTCCCTAGTAGAAGGTCACTTGCAACTCGGCGAGAAGCAGTTGCTCCCGGAACGCCTGCATCTCAGCCTGCGCAAGGAAGCCTCGCTGCGTTATGGAGAGAACCCGCACCAGGCCGCCGCGCTTTATGTCCCGTCTGGAGCCCCGCCAGCGGGTCTCGCGGCGGCAAAGCAGCTGCAGGGCAAGGAGCTTTCCTACAACAACTACGTGGACCTGGAAGCGGCGCGAAGCCTGGCGGCGGAATTTACCCAGCCTGCCGCGGTGATCGTGAAGCACAACAACCCTTGCGGTACGGCAGAGCAAGGAACGCTCTTGGATGGCTACTTGAAAGCCCTTGCGTGCGATCCCGTCTCGGCCTTTGGAGGCGTGCTTGCGTTCAACCGCGTAGTCGATGCCGCCACGGCGGCGGAGGTCGCGAAGATTTTCGTTGAGTGCATTGCCGCGCCGGGTTTTGAGGAAAGCGCCAAAGCGATCTTCGCGGCGAAAAAGAATTTGCGCTTGCTGGAGTTGCCTCCGGGCGGACTGGAACCGGAACGCGAATTGCAGCTCAAGCGCATACTGGGTGGAATGCTGGTTCAGCAGCCCGACCTGGGCGAGATCAGGGAAAGCGAGCTGCGGACCGTCACGAAGCGCGCGCCCACGTCCACGGAGGTGCAGACAATGCTCTTTGCCTGGAAGGTCTGCAAGCACGTCAAATCGAACGCCATCGTCTTTGCAAAGGACGGGGCCACACTCGGAATCGGCGCCGGGCAGATGAGCCGCGTGGATTCCGTCAAGCTCGCGGTGATGAAGGCCCAGTCTTCGCTGGCGGGAAGCGTGGTTGCCTCGGATGCATTTTTCCCGTTCGCGGACGGTGTTGAGGAAGCCGCCAAGGCCGGCGCCGTTGCTGTGATACAACCGGGGGGCTCGGTTCGCGATAACGAAGTGGTTGCAGCTGCCGATCGCCTGGGAATCGCGATGGTGTTTACAGGGATGCGCCACTTCTTGCACTAAAAAGTTCCGTCTCTTCCTCAATGCTTGCCCGGACCCGGCCTCTTCAACTCTTTTGCTCTTTCTTGCATCTTACGAACTGGCGCCTTTTAGCACGCTTTGGCCTTGGAAACGGGCGGCTTTTCGCTTTTGACCGCGTTCCATCGGCATGGGATACTTTTTGTTTCCGGGGCATCTATGACCTTAAGAAGAATCAGTCTCGCCGCACTCCTTACCGGCCTGTTTTGCGCAGCAACAAGTGCCCAGACTCCTCCGGACAAGGGAGAGCTGCAGAATCCGCTTGTCCAGCCGAAGCCCGATGCTGCTCCGTCCGAAGCGCCCGCCCCTCCTTCAGCTCGCGCGGACGCTTACTACAATTTCGCCATGGGGCATCTCTTCGAGCAGCAATTCGAGTCAACCAATCAACCGGAGTTCGCCACGCAGGCCATTGACGCGTACAAAAAAGCTTATGCGCTCGATCCGAAGTCGCCGGTCATCGGCGAACGCCTTGCCGAAATGTACTGGAAGGCGCAGCGCGTCCACGAAGCCGTGACGGAAGCGCAGGAACTCCTCAAGCGCGAGCCGAATGACCTTCCGACGCGCCGTCTTCTTGGGCGCATTTATTTGCGCAGCCTGGGAGATCTCAGCTCGAGCGCTCAGTCGGAAATGGCGGAACGCGCCATTGAACAGTACCGCGAAGTCTACAAGCTGGATCCGACGGACTCCGAGTCTGCTCTATGGCTGGCGCGGCTGTACCGCCTGCGCAATGAGCATGACAAGGCCGAAGATGTTCTGCGAAGCCTTTTGAAAGAGGATCCTGAAAACGAAGCTGCGGTCGAGCAGCTTACGCAGCTTCTCCTGGATGAAGGCAAATCCTCGGATGCAGTCTCGCTCCTCGAGGGAATCACCAGCCGCACGCCTTCCCCCGCTTTGCTCGATCTCCTCGGGGATGCCTATACGCAAACTCACGAACTGGAGAAGGCCGAAGGGGCTTACAGGAAAGCCGTGGAGCTTGACCCATCCGAATTGAGCCACGAGCGCGGGCTGGGCCAGACCCTCCTCGCCGAGGAAAAGTATTCCGAAGCGCTGGCCGTCTATCAGAAGCTTGCCGATCTCATGCCTGACGACTCCGACGTTTACCTGCGTCTGGCTCAGATTTACAGGGAACTCCACCAACTCGATCACGCCGAAGAGAATCTTTTGAAAGCGCGGCAGTACGCGCCGGGTAGTGTCGAGGTCATGTACAACGAGGCCATGCTCTACGAAGCGCAGGGGCGCTATGAGGACGCCATCCGCGTGCTGTCGGACGCCGTTTCCGGTCTCAAGTCGCAATCGACCGTGCTGCCCTCCCGGCGCCGTTCGCTCGCCATTTTGTATCAGCAACTCGGCCAACTCTATCGGGACTCACAGAATTTTCAGGCCGCCGTTTTCACTTACGAGGAGCTTGGCCGCCTTGGCGACGAAGAGGACCGCCGCTCTCGCATGTTGATCATGGACACTTACCGCGCGGCGAAAGATCTTCCCAAGGCTCTTCAAGCAGGCAAGGAAGCGCTGGCTAAGTATCCCAGCGATCCCGGGCTTCGGACCTCCAACGCCCTTCTGCTCGGAGAGAACGGCCAGACCGATGAGGCCGTAAAAGTTCTTCGTTCGCAGCTCACGAAAACCGAAGCTGACCGCGATATCTACCTGAACATAGCTCAGGTATACGAGCGCGGCCGCCGCTATAAGGAAGCCGAAGAGGCCGCGCGAACCGCGGAAGCCATCCCCGGTCAGCCGCGCGACAACGAGATGGTCTGGTTTTTGCTCGGAGCTATCTATGAGCGGCAAAAATATTATGATCGCGCCGAAGAGGAGTTCAAAAAGACGTTAGCCGTAAATCCAAGGAACGGCCCGGTGCTCAATTACTACGGCTATATGCTTGGGGATCTCGGCATCCGGCTGGATGAAGCGGAAGCGCTGGTTCAGCGCGCCTTGAAGGAAGAGCCGAACAGTGGCGCGTATCTCGACAGCCTCGGATGGATTTACTTCCGGGAAAACAAACTTGCCAAAGCGGAAGCCACACTTCGCAAGGCCGTCGCGCGCGAAAGCCATGATGCGACTATTCGCTCGCATCTCGGCGATGTTTACGCCAAGTCCGGCAGGACCGATCTCGCGGCGATCGAATGGGAGAAGTCCGTCGCGGAATGGCGCCGCGCCCTGCCTGCGGACCTGGAAAACGACAAAGTCGCCGAACTGGAAAAGAAGCTCTCCCAGGTAAAGCATCGCGTGGCACAAAAATCTTCGCCGCAAGACGCGAAACCTCAATAGACGGCATGCGCGAAGTCCGTATCCCCGCGTTTGCCAAAATCAATTTGCGTCTGCATATCCTTGGGAAACGCCCCGACGGGTACCACGAGCTCCGCACCATTTTTCAAAGCGTTTCCCTTCACGACGAATTGCTCCTGCGCGCTTCCCGCCGCCCCGGCATTTCCTTGTCCATTCGAGGAGACGCGACTCTGTCTCGCGAACCCTTCCAGAAGAATCTTGTCTATCGTGCCGTGGACGCGCTTCGCGCGGCCCTCAAGGTTCGTTCAGGAGTGGAGATAGAACTCCAGAAAACAATTCCGGCGGGCCGGGGATTGGGCGGGGGTTCCAGTGATGCGGCCGCGGCCTTGCTCGGTTATCTTCGCCTGACCGGCAGCAAGCTGCCCCTCCCTCGATTGCTCGAAATTGCCTCGTCGCTCGGCGCCGACGTCCCCTTTTTCCTCTTCGGGGGTCGTGCCATGGGTGTCGGCCGCGGCGACGAACTTTACCCGCTTCCGGACATTCCTAGACTTGCCGTACTTATCGTGTCTCCCAAACAAATTCATGTTCCCACATTGGAAGCGTACCGCTGGCTGAAAGCCCATCCACTGACATTGACAAAAACTGCCGCAAACCCTACACTTTGGGAGTTCTGTGCTCTGAGTTGGAGCGCGCAGGGAAGCGGCCTTTCGAATGATTTCGAGCGGCCAGTTTTCCGGCGTCATGCCCGTCTTGGCGAGATCAAGCGGGCCTTGCTTCAAAAAGGGGCTGCAGAAGCCTCGCTGGCGGGTAGCGGTTCGGCGGTGTTTGGAGTTTTCCCGAGCCCAGCGATGGCGCGCCGAGCCGCTGTTGGGTTTCCGGACGATCAGACCTTTGTTTGCGAGACTCTCTCGCGCGACAGGTACGTTCGTAAAATGCAGGGCACTCGTAGAAGTTGATTTGTGTCCTCGTGTTGCCTCGGTTGATCCGCAGCGTCTCCTCAGAAGCAATTTATTAGCCTGGGAAAGTTAATACGCCGAAGTAGCATGCGGGCCCCATCTCGAGCCGACGGAGCGCCAGTGTCGTGAACGACGACCGTTTTAAAATCTTCTCTGGGACCGCGAATCTGCCGCTGGCGGAAAGCATCTGCCGCCACCTGGAAGTGCCCCTCGGTAACGCCAAGCTGGGGCGCTTCAGTGACGGTGAGATCTACTTCCAGATTCTCGAGAACGTCCGAGGCGCCGACGTTTTCGTCGTGCAGCCTTGCTGCTACCCTGTGGACAACCACTTGCTCGAGCTGCTACTGATGATTGACGCCTTTAAGCGCGCCTCGGCTTGGCGCATAACCGCGGTGCTGCCCTATTACTGCTACGCTCGACAGGATCGCAAGGATAAGCCGCGCGTTCCGATCTCAGCAAAGCTTGTCGCCGATCTTCTCGAGACAGCCGGCGCAAGCCGCGCTCTGACGCTGGATCTCCACGCGCCGCAAATTCAGGGCTATTTCGACGTTCCTGTGGACCACCTGTACGGGTCTCCTGTACTCGTCGAGCATTTCCGGCATCTAAATCTACCGAATCTTACAGTCGTTTCGCCGGATGCGGGCGGCGTGGAACGCGCCAGGTTCTTTGCAAAAAAGCTCGATGCGCCGCTGGCCATCGTAGACAAACGCCGCGTCGATGTGGACGTCAGCGAAGTCATGAACCTCATCGGCGACGTCCGCGGCCGCAGCACGCTGATTGTGGATGACATTATCGATACCGCAGGGACCTTGGTGAAGACTGCCGAGGCGTTGATTCGGGAAGGTGCAACTCAAGTGTACGCGGCTTGCACGCACGCCGTGCTTTCCGGCCCGGCCATCGAGCGCATCGCCAACTCTCAAATCAAGCAAGTGGTCGCCACGGATTCCGTTCCACTAGCTGAATCCGCAAAGGGAATGGGCAAGATCAAGGTTTTGAGCGTGGCGGATCTGCTGGCGCGGGGGATTCGTTCGATTCACGAGGAGACTTCCATCAGCGAGCTGTTTATCTAGATTTTGGTGGGACAGACTTCAGTCTGTCGCCTTGTTGAAGTGAGTAGTGAAGCTGAAGCTAAAGGGAAGTACCCAAATTAGACCTTTAGCTCCACAAGATTTCAGGGAAGGAAAGAAAGTATGGCTGAGACCCAAATTATCGTAGAAGGAGCGCCCCGCTCCGATCGGGGCAAAAACGAAGCTCGCCGTCTGCGGCAGACCGGCAAGGTTCCCGCCGTGCTCTATGGCGGCAAAGGCGCTTCCATCACGCTCGCGCTGAACGCCAAGCAGATTGGGGCGATTTTGCGCTCCGCCAGCGGCCACAACACTCTCTTTCAGGTGGACCTCGCCGGCAAACACGAGCCCGCCATCTTGAAGGACTGGCAAGTGGATCCTCTCAGCGGAAAGCTGCTCCACGTCGATCTTGTCCGCGTCGCCATGGACGTTCGCATGCGCGTCAAGGTGCCCGTCCATACTTTCGGTGAGCCCGCTGGCGTCAAGCAGCAGGGCGGCGTCTTCGAAGTCGTCACGCGCGAAGTGGAAATCGAGTGCTTGCCTACTGACATTCCCACGGAGTTCAAGGTGGACGTCAGCGAACTCATGCTCGGAAAACAGCTTCGCGCTGGAGAGTTGGCAATTGACTCGACGAAGATGAAGCTGATCACCGAGCCGGAGCGCGTCCTGGCTCACGTCGTCGCTCTCAAGGTCGAAGAAGAGAAGCCCGCCGAAGTCGTAGCGACGGAAGCTGCCACGCCCGCCGAGCCCGAAGTCATCAAGAAGGGCAAGAAGGAAGTCGAAGGCGAGGAAGGCGCGGAAGCCGAGGCCAAGCCGGAGAAGGCCGAAAAGGGCGAGAAGGGCGAGAAAAAGAAGTAGTGCTGCTTGTTTCGATTCACGGCGGCTCGCGTCAATCAGGCCGCTGGACAGAGGCCTATGCGGTTCATCGTTGGACTTGGGAATCCTGATCCGGAGTACCAATGGACGCCGCATAACCTCGGATTCATGGCCGTCGACGAATTGGCGAATCGCGGTTCGATTCGCGTCGAGCGGCCCGAAGGCAAAGCGCTCGTCGGCAAGGGGAGACTCGCCGGAGAAGATGTCGTTCTGGCCAAGCCGCAGACGTACATGAATCTCAGCGGCATTTCGGTCAGAGAGCTGCTGGAAAAATACGAGCTGGCTCCGCCGGACCTGTTGGTGATGTGGGATGAAGTGCAGCTGCCTTTTGGCACGATTCGTATCGACCGCAAAGGCAGCGGAGGCAGCCACAACGGCGCGAATTCCGTTATCAGCGCCGTGGGCACGCAGGAGTTTTCTCGGCTTCGCTTGGGTTGCGGCCCGGATCATCCGCTCAGCAGCCGCAAGGAATTCGTGCTTCGCCCCATGAAAAAGGCCGAGCTCGAAGTGGCCGCGGAAATGGTCGGCGAAGCCGGCGACGCCGTCGAAATGATTCTCGCGAACGGCATCGAAGCGGCCATGAACAAGTTCAACCGCCGGAAACCGGCGGAGCCTGAAGCGGACGAGCCGGAAAAGTAAGGACTGAATTTCCCGGGCTTGTAGCCGCGGTCTTCAGCGGCGGGGCTTCACGGCCCGGAAAGATTTGCGGTACAAGGAAAGAGGTCATCATGGAAGAACGTTTGTACGATCTGATTTTCATCGCCCGCCCGGCCACGCCAGAGGACGAGATCAAGAAGGTTCTCACCGGCATCGAGCACACTTGCGCCGAAAAAGGCGGCAAGATCGAGAAGACCGAGCACTGGGGCACCCGCAAGCTCGCCTATCGCGTGTCCAAACATCGCGAGGGCATTTACGTCTACCAGCAGATTCGCACCGCGCACGGCGAGCTCATCGCCGAGATCGAGCGCCGTCTCCGCGTCCAGGACGTGATCATCAAGTATTTGACCGTGCGCCTTGACGAGGATTTGAAGCGCCAGAAAAAGCTCGGTGGAAAGCGCGAGCAGCGCGCCGCCCGGCGTCCCCGCCGCAGCGCCCCGGCTTCGGTTCCGGCGCCGGCTCCCACTCCCGCCGCGGAGCAAACGGCAGCGAGCTGAGTTTCCGTTCTCGTTTTTCGAATTTCGTTTTTAGAGTTTCGTTTTTCCGTTCTTAGAGAGAAAGGCAGGATGGTATGGCAGAGGAACCGAAACAAGCACAGACTCACAGTGGACCCCCGCGCCGCGAAGGCGGATCCGGCGGCCACGGCGGTCCCGGCGGCGGTCATGGCGGTCCGCGCCGCGAAGGTGGACCGGGCGGCGGTGGTCCGGGCGGTCCCGGCGGCCGTCCACGCGGCAAGCGCCAGTATTTCCGCAAGAAGAAAGTCTGCAAGTTCTGCGTCGAAAAGATGGATTTCATCGACTACAAGCGCGCGGACATCCTCTCGCAGTTCGTGCAGGAGCGCGGCAAGATTCTTCCGCGCCGCATGACCGGAGTGTGCTCGCGTCACCAGCGCTGGCTCGGCGTAGCCATCAAGCGCGCCCGCAACATCGCCCTGCTGCCGTTCGCGGGCAGCGCCGCGGGTACGCAAGCACCGCGCCAGGTCGTCCCGCAGGCCGCTCATGGAGCGCCTGCCGCTCAGCCGACGACAACCGCAGCCGCACCACCAGCTGTGCCAAACGCCGCAGCCGAGGCCCCGAAGGCGTAAGCCTCGCGCATTATCACTGCAAGAACTACGGGAGTTAGGAGCCTAGAGAGACAACATGCAAATCATTCTTCAGGAAGACATCGAAAAGCTCGGCCACCGCGGCGACGTCGTCACCGTCAAGCCCGGCTACGCTCGCAATTTTCTTTTGCCGCGCAAGCTCGCCATTGAAGCCAGCGCCGGCAATATGAAAGTGCTCGAAAGGATTCGCACTTCGCTCGCGAAAAGGACCGCCACGGAACTCGAAGTCGCGCAGAAGCAGGCCGGTTTGTTGAACGGCGTCTCGCTCAGCTTCACGCGCAAGACCGGCGAGAACGACCAGATGTTCGGCTCCGTCACCACCGCCGATATCGCCGAATCCCTCGCCGCCCAGGGCTTCAAGATCGACAAGCGCCAGGTTCAGCTCGCCGATCCTGTCAAATCCCTCGGCGAATTTCCCGTCACCATCAAGGTCTTCCGCGACGTCACCGCCCAGGTCACCGTCCACGTCGCCAAGGAAGCATAAACTCTCAATCCAAAATTAGCGTAGGGGCGCAACCTGTTGCGCCCCGTTTTTTTTGCGTCCTGTAGTCGCCGCAAATATCGCGCGAAAAAGTTTTTCAACAATTTCCGAAACGATGCACAGCTTTGCACAGATTCTCTCGTTGACGTCCGAAATTCTTCCGCGCACAATGCGCTCACCGTCGAGCAACTCACACGGAATACGTCGAGCCCAGCTTAGTCTCTCGACCCGAAAAATACCGTCGGCAACCCGGCCGCGCGAACCTTCTTGCGCGGCGGAAGGGCTTGTGTTACTGTAGGCGAAGAAAAAGCGAATACAAAACGGCATTCTCATGGCCACCTCTCAAACCGCTCTCGAAAAGCCACTCCCCAACAATCTCGACGCCGAACGCTCCGTCCTTGGCGCCATTTTGCTCGATAACAACGCCCTGAACGCCGCCATCGAAAATCTCCGCCCCGACGATTTCTTTCTCGATCAGCATCGCCGCGTCTTTACCCAGATGATCTCCCTCGGCGAAGCCCAGCAAGCCATCGACCTCATCACCCTCACCGAAGAACTGCATCGCCGCGGCGATCTCGAAGCCGCCGGTGGCGCGCCGTATCTCGCGTCGCTTGCCGACGGCATGCCCAAAGTCTCGAACATTGAGCACTACGCCCGCATCGTCAAGGAAAAGGCGCTTCTCCGCAATCTGATTCACACTACCCACAATATCCAGGAGCGCGCCTTTGAAGGCGAGGACGGCGCCGACGCCATTCTCGACAACGCCGAATCCTCCATTTTCTCCCTCGCCGAAGACCGCATCAAAGCCGGCCTCATCTCCGTCAAGGACATCGTCCGCGACAATTTCGAGCGCCTCGAAAAAATCTTCCGCGAAGGCAAAAGCATCACCGGCGTGCCGACGGGCTACGTCGAGCTGGACAAGCTCACTTCCGGACTGCAATCCTCGGAGCTTCTCATCCTTGCCGCGCGCCCCTCGCAAGGAAAGACCGCCCTCGCCCTGAACCTCGCCGAAAACATCGGCATTCGCTCCGGCCAGCCCGTCGCCATTTTCAGCCTCGAAATGTCCAAGGAATCGCTTCTGCAGCGCCTCGTCGCTTCCGTCGCCCAGATCGACGCTCACAAATTCCGCACCGGCCATCTCAGCCGCGAAGACTGGCGCCGCATGACCGAAGCCCTCGGCACGATTTCTTCCGCGCCGCTCTGGATTGATGACGCCGGCTCCATCAGCGTCCTCGAAATCGGCGCCAAAGCCCGCCGCCTCAAGCGCGACAAGGGCCTCTCTTTGTTGATCGTCGATTACCTCCAACTCATCACCGCGCGCGGCCGCTTCAGCAACCGCAACGAGGAAGTCTCCAGCATTTCCCGCAGCTTGAAGGGCCTCGCCAAGGAGCTGAAAATCCCCGTCCTCGTCCTCAGCCAGCTCACGCGCGCTCCCGAACGCGAGGAACGCGGCCCGCAGCTCTCCGACCTCCGCGAATCCGGCGCCATCGAGCAGGACGCCGACGTGGTCATGTTCATTTACCGCCCGCATTTCTTCAAGCACGACGCCCAGCCCGACGAGCGCGAACAAACCGAACTCATCATCGCCAAGCAGCGCAATGGCCCCACCGATAAAGTCCGCTTCGTCTTCCGCAGCCGCCTCACCCGCTTCGAGGAAGCCGCCCCCGACGCCTTCTCCCAGTTCTCCCCCGACGATTTGTAGACGAAATGTTTGACGCGAAGGATCCCAAAACTACCAGCGCGATACGCGCACTACGATCAATCGCAACCGAGCGGTCACGCCCAATTGTCCTTTGGCTTGGGGCTGGCGTGGGCCGGTGGTGCGGTTACGCCAGCTGGGATCAGCTCGCGCAGCACTTTCACTCCAGATTCCTTCGAGAGGCGGGAAACTATAATAGGAGTGAGTCGGCAATTCTTCTCGAAACAGGCGATCTTCCCGCGCTATTCCAGGCCTGCCGCGACACCGATCGCGGACTCTATCATCGTCTTCTGGCGGACAGCTTCGGGGAGGCCCGACCAACACCAGTCTTTGATCGACTAGTCCGGCTTCTCACGCTGAATGCGCCCGTTCAGGTGCTCACGACCAATGTTGATGAATCGCTCGAAAAACACTTAAATTGCATTACCGTACAGCGTTCTGACGTTGAGAGGCTGCCGCAGCTACTCCAGTCGAATACATCCTTCGTTTGCAAGCTACATGGAACGATCAGCGCGATCGAAACGGCGGTTTTCACGCGGGAGGATTACGATTCACTGACCGCTAACAAGCCATTCCTCAAGACGATTGACGTGATTTTCTCCAATGCCTCAGTCGTCTTCCTCGGATTTGGCCTACGGGACAAGTACGTCCTCGAGCAGCTTGCGAATGCTAGGGCGGAGAAGCCACTCTTCGGCGCTGGTCCTCACTTCGGAGCAGCAAGCCCCAACGCGGTAGAGTTACCCCCTGAGGTTCAACGAATCGGTTATCTGGATGATCCGCGACATGATCACCGCGGAGCGCTCCAGATCCTCGATGTTATCAACAGGGCTAGGAGCATCGTCGCAGGTGCGGAACGGCCACTCGAGAATCAGGTAAACGCTCTCCAAAGCGCTTACTTTATCGCTCATTTTCTTCCGCCCGGATCATGGGTGACCTCTCAACAGGTCTCCGCTGAAGGGGACGGGCGCCAGATCCACGTCACGATTGGGCCAGGCTTCGTCGCTGCTGAGGTTCCTTCTAACGCCTCGACGGCGATGCACGACCTTGCCGTTGGGTTGATTTGCTTCGATCTCGTCTATTTGCCATTTTCCGACCTCGCCAAGGTTCACCACTTGATTTCATCGCAGTGGTTCTCGATTTTGGTGAACGCGGACCTGCTACGGTTCGTGCATTCTCCAAGGGAGCCAGCGGTGATTTTTCCCGATCCCTTATCCGTGACGGGGGGCGATCTTGGGATGTTGGGCCGTATGAACAAGGGTGGACAACCCATCACTATAAGGAGCGAGATCCAAAGGATGTTTTCGCCCGCGAGGGGACAAGAGGCTGCGGCCCAGAGCCTTTTCGACAAACTTACTACATCTGTCATCGCGCTAGAGGATCATCAAACAGCTCAGCTACCGGAGCTCGTGCGCGGAGCCTTGATTCACCCATCTGTTCAGAAGATGTTAGGCATTAGCGAGGCGTTTCTACCGACGCAGATCCCGCGCTGGAATGTCTTTCCTGCACTTCGCCTAGCTAGTCTCATTCTCGCTGGTCAGGTATGCCAGCATCTAAAAATTCCTGCAGCGAGAGTCGGGTTCGGCGGCGAGGCACTCGTGGGGGCGGCGTTTTCCATAGCAGCAGCTCAAGACTGGGCCGGCGAAGTGGCAAGTTACGTCCTAGGTGGTACATTTAACACAGATCTCGGCGAAATGATTTTTCGCGATCCACAGATATTGAACGCTATTTTGCAGTTCCGCGACACCCAGGAAGGCGTATCACTTCGGCAAAGGATCAAAGAACTCCTTCTGCTCAACGAGGGAGCCGAGTTCGTTGCTTCAGTAAACGCGAGTCTAAAACGAAACATACCAGGAAAGCTATTGGACGACGCGAGGAATCAGCTCTCTGGCCTATTGATGCCCCAGGTCGCCCGACGGCCCCTCGCAGGCGCCGTGTGGAACAATATGCGAAATTCCGACTCGTCATTACGGCTGTGGAGGGCGCGAAGTCTATCGATCCTCGAGGACCATTGCAGGAATGGCCGAATTGAAACATACGACACCTGCCCCTGCGGATCAGGTGAGAAGCTCCGATTTTGCTGTCTACCCCCACTTAAGACCTAGAACAGCCGGGTGTCGCAAACATGCGTCGTATGCAAGGGTGCGGATTCTAACTTTTCTATCCTGAGCCCTTCTTCTCGTGTTCCCATTGCCTGCTCAATAAGTTCGATTCTCGCCTGCTAACTCCTTCGCCCCAAACCCAGCGGAATTCCCAAAAACGCGTAAGCAATCGCCAGCCCTGTGGTGGAAAGCCCTACGAAAACTGCCGCGACGAACACGATCCGCCGGATCGGCATTCCGCCTGTGCCTTCGCTCATCTCTCCCGCGAAGAAAAACACGCCTAGGATCGCTCCGATCAGTAAGACAATCCCCCAGCGGTTCCTCCGCACAAAACTTTGCTTGCCAGCGACAGTTTCTCCCGCTCCAGTGGCTGGCTCATACGGAACAAGCGCCATGAGCAGCGGCCGCATCGGCACAAACAAAATCAACGCTCCCGCCACGACCGTCAGCAAGTGCGTCGCGGTTCCATTGATCAGTCGCTCCGGATACACAGCAAGCAGGAGAATCGCAACTAGGCTCACCGCGACTGCGCGAATCCCGGCACCCGTTGTCCTCGCCGATACGATCTCTTTTGCGGAACGGTGGATCAACGACTCTACCGAAATCGCCGCAATCGCCATGCCAGCAAGCAACGCGATCAGTTCGTTGCGCTGCGGCGCGGACTTCCACATGCTCGCATGGCGCCCCATCGCTACCGCATCCGAAACAAGCGTAATAAACACCGCGAGAACGACACACGTCTGTGCGCGGACCAGGTAAACCCGCTTGTCGATGGACGCCCCATTCGGCGGGTACGGCCGGAACGCCCGGAACACAGAAAGCAGCGCGGCGAGAATCCCGATGATGATCGCGAAGCTGCCAACCGCGTCATACGGATCCTCGCCGAAAGGAATGATCTTGGAGAGTGCTGCGTCGTGCTTGGCGAACATGAAAAGCCAATAGAAAAGCACCGCCACGACGAACACAACTGCGGCGTTGACCTTGTACATCTTGGGCATGAATTCCTCTCGGGCGCGTTTCTATGGCGATTGGGCTCCCGCGCGGCAACCTGAAAGCGCCGCGCGTCATGAGGGAAGCGCGCGCCACGCGAATCTAAGATATGCAAAGTACTCTGCAATGTAAAGGTAATCAATGGGCGTCTACCGGAGCGTCGCGTTCCAGGAAATCGACTACTCCCTTAACTTGCAGCGCGTAGTTCTTCTTGGGCCCGTGGGATAATTTGCTCGAGGTTTTTCAACCGACTACCCTCGCCTTCTTCGACTCCTGACCTATCGGTGGCTCAAGCTCCACACATACGCCGCCACCGCCTTCACCTGCTCGTCCGTAAGCTGCGCCCCACCCTTCGCAGGCATCGGGCTGCGATACTCCTTCGGCTGCGCAACACCGTCATTAATTGTCTTCGTAATTCCCGCAAAACTTCCATCGCTCCAGAGCCATTTCTTCCCATCGAGCGGCGGGCCCAGCGGCGTCCCCTGCCCTCGATCTCCGTGGCAAGCCGCACAAGCGGCTCCCCCCACTTGCCCGCGGTAAATGCGCTCTCCCAGCGCGACCATTTTCTGTGTCGCTCCCTCGGGAACGGCCACTTTCGCATTCGCCGCCGCGCCCGCGTTCGGATGCGTGCCCTCCGGCGGCTTGGCCGCCGCGGACGCCACCGGCCCCGGCGCAGCCGTCGCGCTCTCACACGCCGTCACCGACTTCTCATCAAAAGGCCCGCCGCGATAAGTGATGCGGTAAATCCGCCCGCGGATATCATCCGAAACGTAGAGCGCCCCATCCGGGCCCACAGCCAGCCCGCTCGGACGATGTTCGGCTCCGCCCGGCGATACCACCGCGCCTGCAAAACCGCTCGCAAAAACCTCGCAACGCCCCACGGCATGCTCTCCGCTCATCGGCTGAAACACCACGTTGTATCCCTGCTGCGGATAAGGCGCCCGGTCCCACGATCCGTGAAAGGCCACAAACAAGCCCTTCCTGTATCGCGCTGGAAATTCCTTCTTGTCGTAATGCACAAGAGCATTCGGCGCCCAGTGCGCCGGAAACGCCGCGGCCGGTTCCTGCTTTTCCGCGCACACGCCGATTTTCTTTCCGTCTCCCCCGTATTCCGGCGCCAGCACCAGCTTCCGCACGAACGAATCGTAGTAACACTCTGGCCAGCCATAGTCTCCGCCCTTCTTCAGCAGCACCACTTCTTCCGCCGGTAGCGTCGCTTCCTCTTCTGGCTTGTACAGCTCCGGCCAGTTCATGTGCAATTGGTCGCGCCCGTGCTGCGTCACAAACAGCCGGCCTGCATCGTCGAACGCATACCCTTCCCCATTGCGAATCCCCGTCGCGTACCGCTCCGCCGGCGAAAATGTCTGATCCAGTTTGTTCGCATCAAAGCGCCACGTCCCGCCGCGCGTCTCCAGTTCCCTGCAGGGATTGATTCCCGGCGAATTCAGCGTCCGGTTTTTCACCTGGCAGGAATTCGTCGCGGTTCCCACGTCTACGTACATTTCGCCATTCTTGTCGATAATGAAAGGATGCATGGGATGATCGCCGCCTAGCGGCAGTCCAGAAACTATCGTCTCCGCCGCCCCGCTCGGCACAATCGATCCGCTCGTCAACGGATATCGCACAATCTTGTCGTTGCTTTCCGCATAAATAAAATCTTTGTAAAGACCGATTCCCGTGCCGCCATGCCCGCCGCTCGCCACCGTTTCCCCGAAGCGTTCGTCCACATCCGCCTTTCCTGCTCCGGCCTTGTCCTGCAGCGCCACCAGGAATCCGCCTTCGTGCGTCGCCCCGTTGCCGTAATACCGCCCCGACCAGGTATTCACGTACAGAACTCCGTTCGCCGCCGCCACCATGTGCCGCGCGTGCCCAATTCCATCCGCAAACACCGTGGCGCAAAATCCCGCCGGCAGCTTCAGCCCGCTGTCATCGTTGGAGCATGCCTCGCTAGCCGCCGCCATCGCGGCTTTCGGCTGGCTCCGCACCGACGCTAGCGATCCAAAAACACACACCGCCCCAATCACACCAAGCAAAGTGAAAAATGCTTTGTTCCTGCCGAACCATCCCATCGGAATCCTCCTGGCTTCGAGACCAGAACTTGCCGCCAACATTCATTACAGATTGCGCGGCGAAATTCTGGTCAATTCTTATTGTTTTTCACTTTAGGAATTGTACGCCAGCTGGGCAAGCGTTCACGCCGGCGTCTTCCCGGGCCACACTATCCGTCCGCCACCGCGATACGCCAGATTGGCGATATGTCCTGCACGTGCCGCGCTGACTCCCGTTTCCACCGGCGCGTTGGGTTCCTTGCGCGTCCTCACGCACTCAAAAAAATTCCGCATGTGGTCGATCGTCCCGTCCTGATAACTCTCCGCCTTCATCACCGGATTCAATCTCTCCAGAACTCCCTCATGATAGACGCCGAATCCATTCCGGTTGAGCTTCAGCGTCGCCTCCGTCCCGCGAAACTCCAGCCCGCCGTCGTCGATTGACGAGCCCATCATCCCCTCATACACCACATCGAATCCCGGATAGCGCACCGCCGCCTGCACCGTGTCCGGGCAATCCCACTGTTCGAACAAATATTTGTCCCCCAGCATCTGCGCCTCCTTGGGCTGGTCCGCTTTCATCGCCCAGTGCACCACGTCAATCCAGTGCGTGAACAAATCCGTCATTGCTCCGCCGCCAAAATTCCAGAACCATCGCCAGCGATAAAATTTTTCTTCGCTGAAAGGCTGTTCGGGAGCGCCGCCAAGCCACTGCTTCCAGTCCAGCGCCTGCGTATCGATCGGCTTGGCCGTTCCGTGCGCCAGATAATTCTGCCACCAGTAGGTCCTCACCTGAGGCACCCGGCCAAGGCTCCCTCCCTGAATCAGATCCACGGCATCGCGAAAGTGGCTCCAACTCCGCTGCTGCATCCCGCACTGCAGGATCTGTTTGCTCGAACGCACAGCCTTCGTCAATAGCGCTCCCTCTTCGATCGTGTGCGTGACCGGCTTTTCGAGATAGACGTCTTTCCCGGAAGCGATGGCGTCAACCGCCATCCGCACGTGCCAATGGTCGGGAGCGGCGATCAGCACCGCGTCGAGCTTCTGATCGAGAACCTCTCTATAGTTCACATGCGTGGTCACAGCGCCGCCGCCCGCGCGTTGCTTCACTTCGTCGCACCTCGGCCCGTATACGTCGCTCACGGCCACAAATTGGCATCCGCCCACTTTTTCCGCGCAGCTGAGCAGGTAATTCATCCGCCCGCCCGCGCCGATCACTCCCACGCGGATGGTGTCGTTGGCCCCCAGCACTCGCGTTGCCGCCAGCGCCGTCAGCCCGGTCGTGACAATAAAACTCCGGCGATTCAGTTGGCTTGTCATGGCCAGCATCTTAGCGATTGGGCTTAGCTTTCGCCATACCATTTGGTATAATGGTGATTGGGAGAAATCCCGAGTAGTAAGAGCGGCAGCCATCTTGCCGCTCTTTCGTTTTTCAGTTCGCAAATCTATTTGGCTAGTCCGTTCGTGCTCTCAGCAGGTTCGGCGAATTCAGAGCACTCCGTCATCACCGTGTAAGAATCGCCACGCTCCGTTCCTGAATACAATCCTGGAATGAGCTGTCGGCTCCGGGCGACCGGATTTGGCCCGGTTTGGTGCCGCTCTAAGCCATTTAGATTCAACACCTACGAGGAGTCTCCCAAGTGTTGATTCTAAAGCACTTACTAGCAAACTAAGTCTTTTAGATGCAACACTTACAAAAAACTGGGGGGAGGGGTCCGAAGTCTCTGCGTGCCAACAAACAGGCCTTCCGCTTGCACAACAAGCGGGTGTTGTCATTCTCGCTGCAGGTTACTGTGCCATCGGTCGGCTTGCTTCAAGGGAATGACGTAAACTAATTCCTTTCCGGGGCGCGCATGCCAAGTGCAGAGAACAGTCCGAAAAACCTGAAAAGCCGTCCCATCTGGGCGGAAATTTCTCTCGGCGCTCTTGCCCAGAATCTCCGCGTGATTCGCGATTTCGTGAATCCGCCGGAAGAGAAACGCAAAACACCGCGAAAAATTCTCAGCATCGTCAAAGGCAACGGCTATGGCCACGGCGGCCCGCAAGTCGCCAGAGCGCTCGAAAAAGCCGGCTCGGACTGGTTTGGCGTTACCTGCACGGAAGAAGGCATTGCCGTTCGCAAGGCCGGCGTTCGCAATCCCGTTCTCGTTCTCACGAGTTTCTGGCCCGGCGAGGAATCCCGCCTGCTCGAGCACGATCTCACCGCCGTAATTCACCGTTGCGAGCAGCTCAAGCAACTCGATCGCGCTGCGGCACGCCTCATTTCCAAAAAAGGCGGAAAAAAATTCAGCAAAAAGTTTTCATTCCATTTGAAGATGGACACCGGCATGAACCGCTTGGGAATCGCCCCCGGCGATGTCGATTGCTTCGCCGGCCAGCTTGCCAAATGCAAGCACCTTGAACTGAGCGGCGTATTCACGCATTTCGCTTCTTCCGAGGTTTTTACCAACACGCGCACGGGAGAGCAGACTCGTCAGCAGGAAGAGCGCTTTTACGCCGCGCTCGATCGACTCCGCGCTCTCGGCGTCGATTCCGGCATCGTGCATCTCGCCAACAGCGCCGCCATCGCCACGCGACCCGACACCTGGGCCGATATGGTCCGTCCCGGCGCGATTTTGTACGGCTATCATCCCGGCTACGATCCCGCGGAGCGGCGCGCGGAAATTGAGGCGCTTCTTCCCGTCAAGCCGGTGATGAGCCTGCGCACGCGCATCATCAATATCCGCAACATTCCCGTTGGGGCGGGCGTCGGCTACAACGAAACTTTCATCGCCAAGCGTCCCTCGCGAATCGCCGTCCTCGCCGCCGGCTATGGCGACGGCATTCACCGTTCTCTCGGCAATCGCGGCAGCGTTTTGATTCGCGGATTGCTTGCCCCCGTTGTTGGAATCGTTTCAATGGACGTTACGATGATCGACGTCACCGATGTACCGGGCGCCGAAATCGGCGACGTGGTCACCATTCACGGCACGGACGGTGATCGCGTGCATCCCGCTAATGTCATCGCGCGCAGCATCGGCACGGTAACTTCCGACTTGCTCTGCGCCGTCAGCCAGCGGGTGCCGCGCATCTATTTGCGGTAGTTAAGAACTGGATTTCTCCTCACTCTACCTGTCGTTTTTGCATTGCACGATTCGCCTGACGCGCTGCGTTGAGGTACACTCTGAAGTTTGCGGCCCTATCGTTATTCGTGTCCGGCGGGTCGCGTCTACTATGAGCCGCGTTGCCGCCATACTTCCGGCCGCTGGTCTCGGCACTCGCATGGGCGCCGAAACGCCGAAGCAATTTCTCGAACTGGACGGGACTCCGCTGGTCATTCACAGCGTTCGCCGCATCGCCTCTTGCCCGCTGGTCACCGATATCATCGTCGCCACCCGCGCCGATGTCATCGAATCGCTTCAAGAGCGCATTCAGGGCGAGCAGTTCATGCAGTCAGTCCGTGTCGTGCGCGGCGGAGATTCGCGGCAGGATTCGGTCGCAGTGGCGCTCCAGGAAGTTTCAAACGACACGGAAATCGTCCTGGTCCACGACGCTGTCCGCCCATTCGTCACCCGCGAACAAATCGTCCGCGTTATTGAAGAAGCCCGCCGCTGCCAGGCCGCGATTCTCGGCATTCCGGCCATGGACACCGTAAAAGAGGTCAAGCGCGCGAGTCTGCCGGAAGACGTCGCGCTCATCACCGGCACAATTCCGCGCGAACGAGTTGTGCTGGCTCAAACGCCGCAAGCCTTTTCTACAAAACTTCTCAAGGAAGCGTTTGCTCGCGCGCAAGCCGATGGCGTCAATGCTTCGGATGAAGCCGGGCTCGTCGAGCGCATCGGCCACGACGTCCATGTCGTCCTCGGCTCGGAGCGCAACATCAAAATCACCAAGCCCGCCGACATGGACCTGGCCCGCTTCTACCTCGAGCAAGAACGCCAAAAAACATGAGCATGCGCTGCGGAATTGGATATGACCTCCATCGCCTCGCGGCAGGGCGAAAACTGATTGTTGGTGGGATCGAGTTGCCCTTTGACAAAGGATCGGTCGGGCACTCCGACGGCGATGTACTGGCGCATGCCATTTGCGATGCGCTGCTCGGCGCCGCGGGGCTCGGCGATATCGGAACGCATTTTCCGGATTCCGATCCGAAGTGGAAAGGCGCGAACAGCCTGCTCTTTCTGGAACACGCGCGAAAATTGCTCGACGAAAAACATTTCGCGATCGAGCACGTCGATGCTGTCGTCATCACGGAAAAACCAAAGCTTGGGCCGCACTTCCCTAAAATGCGCGAAGCGCTTGCGCGCGCGCTTGGCGTCTCCGCCGATCACATTCATTTGAAAGCCAAGACAAACGAAGGTGTCGACGCCATCGGCCACGGCGAAGCCATCGCCGCGCACGTGGTCGCCACGCTTTCTCAGCGATAAAAGTGCTCTTGGCGCCCTGCGATTCCGCGAGCGTGAGTTAAAATTTCGAGATGCCTCCGCAAGAAACTCCGAATCCGGTTCCAACTGTTGCAGCGAACGCTTTCACCGCCCGCGATGTGGCTGAAATCCTGCGCGAAAAAGGCTGGCTTCCCGGCGACGCTACTTCCGCGCAAATCGCATGGTGCGAACGTGCTGCGGCACTCTTCGGTCCGCATGTTGCGGACCGCAACTCTCTTGGCGATCTCTTGCAATTGATTTTTCACTACGACGCGCGAGAAATCCTCGCCAAAATTGAGAGCCATTCCGTCCTTTCTCGTTCCGGCGCACGCGACGTGTTGCGCCATCTCGCGCTTCTCCTGCTCGATGGCACTCCTCTGACTACCGATCGCTTCAAAGAAGTCGTCAATACGCTCAAGGAGACTGTGGGACTTCGCAGCCGCGAACTCTTTCATCCCATTCGCTTGGCCATCGCCGGCCGTGTCGGCGAAGGCGATCTCGACCGCGTGATATTGCTACTCGATGAGGCCGCAAATCTTTCGTTCGCGGTTTCCGTAAAACCGGCGCGCCAGCGCATCGTCGAATTCTGCGCCGCCCTGGATTGAGAGTGCGTTCTGGCCGGTAACGCGAGCGATTGCTTTATTGCCCTCGCGCCCCGGTTATTTTCTTTTGACTGTCGGCGATTAGCGGTCAACTGTAAACTGTCTTCCCGATGGACAAGCTCACCGGCATTCACGCCGTTCGCGAAGCGCTCGAAGCGGGCCGTCCGTTCGATCGGATTTTGATCGCGCGCGGCCGCCAGGACACGCGCGTCGAGGAAATTGTCCAGCTGGCCCGCGGACGCGACATTCCCGTCCGCTTTGAAGACCGCGGCCAGCTCGATCGACTCGCCAATGCGAAAGATCATCAAGGTGTCGTCGCGCTGGCCGCCGCGCGGGCACCGGCCACGCTCGAAAGCATTCTCGCCGCGGCGAATAAGGGCGCCGATCACGGCCGCAAGGGGCTCATCGTGCTTCTCGATGGCGTCGAAGACCCGCACAATCTCGGAGCAGTGATTCGCACGGCGCTGGCCGCAGGCGCGCATGGCGTGATTATTCCCGAGCGCCGCGCCGCGGGACTCACCGACACGGTCGCGCGCGCTTCCGCAGGCGCGCTGGCGCATCTGCCGGTCGCAAAAGTAACCAACCTTGCGCAAACGATGGAAGAACTGAAGGAAGCAGGATACTGGCTCATCGGTCTCGACGAAGGCGCCGACAAGAGTTACACCGAAGCGGACTACACCTCTGCGGTAGGCATAGTCCTTGGCGGAGAAGGCAAAGGTCTCCACGACCTTACGCGCAAACGATGCGACTTCATCGTCTCGCTGCCGACAACCGGCCCTGTGAAATCTCTCAACGTCTCCGTCGCCGCCGGTGTCGTTCTCTTCGAAGCCCTCCGCCAGCGCGAGCGAAGGTGAATGGCCAAATGGCAACATCCAATATCCCGCTTGGCTCAATTTGGTTTTGGCTAACATGGCGGCTGACCACGATCTTCGTATTGGTGGTGGCTCCGGCGATAGCCTTTTCTGATCTCCAATTCAGTGGACCGGGACGCTTTATCTTCGTAGGGATTATCTATGCGGTGATGATCGTCTCCAACGAAGAGCTGGCTTATGGCCACGCGGGAGAAGATGGAATCTATTACCGCCGATATTTTCGAATCCAATTTTCTCCGTGGGCAGAGATTTGTTCGATCCGGTGGTCGAGGCGCAATCAGATTGACTTTGGTTTGAGACGGGGTTTCCTCTTTCGACGAACCGTGTCAACGCAATCGTTTGGTGAAAAGATATCCTCCGAATCATTTTTAGAACCGCCTGAGGTCGTGCGTTGGCTATTGCTAGCCAAGCCGGAGGGCTCAGATGGAATTCTTCTGAAAGGTCCGGGTATCTAAATCAAGTCACTTGTCGTACTGAATGAGCGAGAAGACATCGACGCCGTTGAGTTTCGAGCGGCCGTTGAGAAAGGTCAGTTCTACGGCGAAGGCTGCGCCTTCAATTTTTCCGCCGAGCTTTTCGATTAGCTTTCCGGTGGCCGCGGCTGTGCCGCCAGTAGCGAGCAAATCGTCGCAAATGATGACGCGCTGGCCCGGTTTCACGGCGTCTTCGTGGATTTCGAGCGTATCCGTTCCGTATTCCAGCGCATACGAGATGCTGGCGGTTTTCGCAGGCAATTTCTTCGGCTTGCGAACCGGGACGAATCCTGCTCCGAGCCGGTACGCCAGCGCGGGGGCAAAAATAAATCCGCGCGCCTCGATGCCGGCGACGACATCGATGGTGTGTCCCTTGTAGTGGTCGCAGAGCCGGTCGATGAGCGTGCGGAATCCATTTTTGTCCTTCAATAGCGTGGTCAAATCGTAAAAAAGAATTCCCGGCTTGGGATAGTCCGGCACTTCGCGAATCAGCTTTTTCAAGTCATTCATTCGGACGGCTCCTCTTCATTCACTTGCGCTCAAGCAGTCGGCTCGATCACAAAACCTTTTTCGTACTCGCGGCTGGGCTGGGCATCTTCTTCCTGCACACCAGAGACGCTCGAAAATCGCGGCCCGCGTTCGAGCTCGCTCTTGAGCTGATCGAGCTGGGTCGTCGAGCCGATGGCGAGGACTTCCACTCTACCGTCGAAGAGGTTCCTCGCGTAACCGTCAATGTCCAGTTTTTCCGCCACGCGCTGCACGAAGAACCGGTATCCCACGCCCTGCACGGTCCCGGAGACAAAATAGCGCCTTGCTTTTTTCTGGTCGCTCACAAACTTCGGAATTGTAGCAGAGACGCCGCGAATTCCGGCGAACTCCGATTCGCGGAATAGGCAGTCCGCCCTTCCGGGCGCATACCGGCTGTGTCCAGAAAAGTGCGCTAAACTCAAGGAGGCGCGCTCATCGAGGATGCCACTCGGGGCGTTGCACGCATCCAACAGCATATGAAATCGCGCAGCCTCCATCTTCCTGCCGACCTTTCCCGGCTTTCTCTAAGAGCCACCTTGCTGGCTTGCGCCCTTTTCTTCTCTCAGGAAGCGTGCCACGCGCAGCAAGGGCCGCTGACTCCTCCGCCGGAACACGACGTCCGCCGCATCGGCACGGAACCCGTTCCGCCTGCTCCTCCCTCGATTCCGCCTGCAGAAATTATCAAGCGCTTATCTCAAAAAGAAGACGAGTATCTGGTGGCCCGCGCCGCGTACACCTACAAAAAAACAATTCGCCTCGAAGAGTTCGGCCCCGACGGCAAGGCTGCGGGAGAACTCACGCTCGCCATCGAAGCGAAACCCGGCCCTGACGGAAAAATGTATGAAAAAACCGTCGGAAGGCCGCAATCCACATTGCATTATCTGGAACTGGGGCCGGAAGATTTCCAGAGGCTGGCGCGCATGCCGGCCTATCCGCTGACTACCGCGCAGCTTGCGAAATACGACTTAAAATATCTGGGCAAGGAACTCGTCGATGAGATCAATTGCTTTATCTTCCAGGTGAAGCCCAAGGCCGTGGAGCGCGCAAACTACTACTTTGACGGCATTGTCTGGGTCGATGACCAGTATCTTGAAGTAGTGAAAACGTACGGAAAATGGGTCAACGATCTCGGCGACCTTCGCACGGCCACCATGCCGTTTTCGATTTTCGAAACGTACCGTGAAAATGTCGATGGCAAATATTGGATGCCGGACTATATGCGCTCCGACGACACGTTGAATCTCAAGGATCTCAACGTGCCTGTCCGCATGGTGGTTAAGTGGACCGATTACAAGCCGATCGCGTCAACTGCACCCGCCAGTGCGCAACCCGCGGCCCCCGCCAAACCATAGCCCTGGATACCGCCATTCCTGGTCGAAGTCACCCGCAAAGAATTTTCAGCGTGTCCGGCAACTCGCGAATCGATTCGAGCAAGAACTCAGGCCGCGCCGCGCGCAAGCGTTTTTCCGTCGGAAATGGGCCCAACACCGCAATCGCGCGGACTCCCGCGCTCTTGGCCATTTGCAAATCCTCGGGCGAATCTCCGACGTAGACGCACGCGGAAGGTTCCAGCCGAAGCTTCTGCAAGGCCAGCCGCAATGGCGCCGGATGCGGTTTTTTCTCCGGAGTGTCTCCGCTGCAGACGCGCGCTCCGAATAGTTGCGTCAGACGGAAATCGCGCAATTGCTTTGTTACGCGATCGCGGTCGCCGCTCGTGACCAAACCCAGGCGGTGCACGCGGCCAAGCCGAACGAGCACTTGCCGTGCTCCCGCAATCAGTCCCGGCGAATACCTGGCGTAATGCGCGCGCCAGGCGCGGTCCGCATCATTCCATTTCGCCTTTGGCAGTTTCGCCGCGCGATACACGTGATACCAGTTCGGCGAATAATGCCGGTCCAGCTCTTGCAGTCCCCATGGAATGCCCATCTGCTTGAACATGGCCAGGTAGGCAGCAGAGTCCGCTTCATAGGAATTCAACAGAGTGCCGTCCCAATCGAAGAGCACGCCCTGCACAATTCTATTTTTTCGCACGGCCATGGCCAATTAGCTTAGCAGACCTTCACTCGCCGCCAATTCTACGAAAGCCAGTTTTAGCTACCCGCTGTCGCTTACATCCGCTCTTCAGGGACCCGCTACTCGAACGCAGTTTCGCCAGTCGCGCCTATGGCTTGGCGCTGCACGCTTGGAGGACGTACGAACGAGCGCGGTCTGCGTGTATACTCTCGGCAGTTTGGAAACTCGGGTCGCATCTTTATTGTGAGGAGAAAAATGACTTCTACAACTGCTCAACAGCAGTCGCCACCCGCCCATGTGGCAATGATGCAAATCCTGACTGGCTCTTATATCGCGGGCGCCATCGCCTGCCTGGCCCAGATGGGGGTACCGGACCTTGTTGAGGGCGGTCCAAAATCAGCTGAAGAATTGGCGATTAAACTGGACGCCGACGCGAAGGCTCTCTACCGGCTGATGCGGGCAACCGCCAGCGTGGGAATTCTCTCGGAGGGAGCCGATGGAAAGTTTTCGGAAACGCCGATGTCGGCAGTGCTGCGCCGCAATGGAAAGCCCAGCTTGCGATCGTTCGCGATTATGGGCGGGCGGGAGTGGCATGGGCGCGGTTGGTCGCAACTTGAATATTGCGTTCGCACAGGGAAGCAAGCTCTCGACAAGATTTACGGCATGCCTATCTTCGAATATTTCGCGCAGAATCCCGGGGAAGCACAGGTATTCAATGATGCCATGACCGCGTTATCCGCGATCGACAGCCCCGCCGTGGCCGAAGCGTATTCCTTTGACGGAATCCATTCCATCGTGGACGTGGGCGGCGGACACGGACTTCTCTTGGCAACTATCCTGGCGCGCAATCCTCATATGAAAGGAACAGTCTACGACGTGCAGCGGGTCATCGAGGGCGCCAAGGACGGACCGCTGAAGCCGTTTATGGAACGGTGTACGCTCGCTTCCGGCGATATGTTTTCTTCCGTTCCTCCGGGCGCGGATGCCTACATCATGAAACATATCATTCACGATTGGCCCGATGACCTGTGCCTCAAGATTCTGAAAGCCTGTCGCAAGGGAGTCAATTCGGGCGGCAAACTGCTTGTCGTGGACTGGGTGATTCAGCCGGGAAACGATTTTTCGCCGGGCAAATTTCTTGATTTGCAAATGCTGATTTTTCCGGGCGGCTGCGAGCGCTCGGAAAAGCAGTTCCGCGACTTGTTCGCCGCGAGCGGCTGGCAGCTGAGCAGGATAATCCCCACGGCTGCGGGGGAGTGCATCGTGGAGGGAGTACCAGCTACTGCGAGCTCTTAGTAGATAGAAGCCTAGGGTTGCAGGAACCGCGAAGGGACGCGATCATCGCGGTCGAAATGCAGTTCGTCAAAGGATGCGGCCACACCGAACCAGCCGGGCATCGCTGCCGGCTCGACCCGGCGCACCTGCGCCACCGTGGCTATAAGTACGCTGCCGTGGCCCATGGGGCGGCTCACGAGGACAATCTCGAGTTCGATAATCGAGCCAACGGCAATCTCTTTGGGACAAAGGAAGAATACGCCTGTCGAGCTGATGTCCCGGGTAACCAGTGTTACGGGAAACTCTTCCGCGATAGAGTTGACGCTGCGAAGGCGTAACGGAAGTTTCAGGGATGCGCGTGGATATTCACGCTGCTCGCTGTGGATTCCCACGGCATGGGTCGGCACGCGGACAAATTGGCGCGGGCGCCCGGGCGTGAGCAATGGCGTCACGCGCAGCGCAGGTACGCGCGCGGGTTCGGGCGCCGGTTGCAGTATCGGAATCGGCGTCGCCAGCGTGCTCTTGACTGCTTCTTTTTCCCCAGACGGAATGGGTCTTACGCGGTTCGTCGCGCCCATCTCACCCTCAGAGATGCCACTTCGTTGCTGCCATTTCTGGCCCAACCACGATTGCGTTCGATCTTGCCCCGGGGTCCCCGATGATGCTGAGTGGGTGGCTAAAATGCCATTTAAGTGACCGCACGTCAACCTGTGGGAAACTCTTGAAGTGTCTTAACGTCAAACACTTGGTTATAGTACTGCATGCATTGGAGGGGTTCTCTGTCTGTATTGTGGATAAGTTCGTCCAATATGGTGCTCGACGCGGGGTTTTGCAAGCGCTAGTTTCACTCTTTGAGGGTGGAAGGAATGCTCGCGCTTGCTTTTCGTCACTTCCTCGGAGGCTCAGCTTCCAGAGAGAAGCAACGCACCGGTTTTGCCGGGTTGATTTGCGGTTCGAAGCCGGATATGCAGGAGAGTTCAGTTCCAGTAGGATGAAAGCGGTCTGAAAGAGGCGCGTATTGCTTAGGCACGCCGTTCCGCTTCTCCACGTTTCCGATTCCACTGCGGCCGCGGATTTCTATTCCAGCCGACTCGGTTTCCAGTTGGAATTCGCCCACCGTGCGGATGACGCCAAACCGGATCCATGCTACATGGGCATGAGTCGCGATGGCGTGTGGATTCATGTTTCCTCGTTTTCTGGGGATGGCGTTTCTGGTGGCGTGGTCAATTTTTTCGTTGAGGATGTGGATGCTCTTCACGCGGAACTGGTAGCCAAGGGCGTGCGAATTCACGTCGCCCCCGTTGACCAGACCTGGGGCAACCGTGAAATGTACGTAAAGGATCCCGACGGCAACTGCCTCCGCTTCATCCGCGAATGACTCCGCTAGTCCAGAAGTGCGCGTTCGAATGGTGCCAGGGAGGAAAAGATTAAGACGGCCCCAGCCTCCGCGGCGATGAAGCAAGACAATGAGAAGCGAGCCGCAATCCTGCTCGTGCTGGCCTTCGCAGGGGTCTACATAATCTGGGGATCGACGTATCTGGCCATCGCGATCGGCATCGAGTCCTTTCCGCCCCTTCTTCTTCCGGCTGCACGGCATCTGATGGCGGGACTTATTCTTTACCCCGTGCTGCGCTGGAAAACCGGCATTCGGCCCACCCCGATACAATGGCGCACGGCGATTATCACGGGTCTACTTCTACTGCTCATTGGTAATGGGGGAGTCTGCCTGTCAGAGAGCACCGTTCCATCCGGGGTGGCCGCTCTGCTCGTCGCCATGGTTTCTTTCTGGATGGTGCTGTTGGATTGGCTCCGTCCGGGTGGCATGCGACCTCTACCCAGAGTCGTCGCCAGCCTAGTTCTCGGGTTCGGGGGATTGGTGCTGTTGGTTGGCCCGGCGCATTTGGGGGGCTCGGAGCGAGTCAATCCCATCGGCGCGGGGATTCTGCTTGTCGCTTCCTTCGCATGGGCCTGCGGCTCCATCTATTCCAAGCACGGCGATCTTCCCCAATCTCCTTTACTGGGTGTGGCCATGCAGAGCATCGCGGGCGGGGCCGCCTTGTGGGTTGTGGGATTGCTTGCCGGCGAAGGCCGCCAGCTTCATCTCGGGGCGGTTTCGGCGCGCTCGTGGATCGCCCTTGCGTACTTGATGGTATTTGGGTCGGGACTCGGCTTTACGGCTTATGTGTATCTTCTGAAAAAGAGCTCGGCGGCGCGAGTCGGAACTTACGCGTTTGTCAATCCCGTCGTGGCGCTCTTTCTCGGCTGGCTGGGAGCCGGCGAAGCGATCACGCTGCGCACGGCGCTGGCCGCGGCCGTGATTCTCACGGCGGTTCTCCTGGTGATCACCGCGCCGCACAAGACTCCGCTCGAGGCGGCGGAAGTATTGCCCACGCCCGGCGAAGCGTGAGCCGGCTCCGAAACCGCGTTTCGACACCGCTCGATCCCATGGGGCGAATTCACTTTGCCGCTGCTTTCCGGATAGATTTGATTCGAGCCGTGCGCTATTTTCGTAGCATGCAATCGATGATGAATTTCCGGATAGCCGCAACAAAGGGGGTTTCGCCCAGAAAGGCGGCGCAGTACTGGCGGGCGACCCTGGAACGCGACGCGCGCGCCGACGGTACTTTTGTATTAGCCGTGCGCTCGACCCATATTTACTGCCGGCCGTCATGCCCAGCGCGCCGACCGCTGAGGCGGAACGTCATTTTTTTTCACACCGGGGAAGAAGCGGAGCAACAGGGCTTCCGGCCTTGCCTCCGCTGCCGGCCGAATGAGACTGCAGCTTCCGCCGCGCTTGTCGCGCGCGCGGCAAAGTTTCTTGCGCAATCGCAAGAGGAGGGCGTACGTGTTTCCGCACTCGCGAGGGAATTGCATTCGAACGCGGCAACCCTTCGCCGCGCCTTTCGCCGCGTCACCGGGCTGACCCCACGCGAACTGGCCGAAGCATTGCGGGTGAAGCGCTTCAAAAGTTTGCTGCGCGCCGGGAGAAATATCACCGACGCACTTTATGAGACGGGCTACGGCTCGTCCAGCCGCGTGTACGAACGCAGCAACGCACAGCTGGGAATGACACCAGCCACATATCAAAAGGGAGGAAAAGGAATGAAAATCGAATACACGATCGCCAAGTCGCCGCTCGGGAAAGTTCTTGTCGCCGCCACGGAACGCGGCGTTTCCGCAGTGTATCTTGGCGACGCACAAGAGAAGCTCGTCGGCGAACTGCGGGAGGAATATCCTCGCGCGGAAATCACGCCAGCGACCGGAGGCGCTCAGCGTTGGGTCCGTGAAATTGTCCAGCGCATTGAAGGAAAGCTCGCACAAGCGGAGCTTCCGCTCGATTTGCAGGCGACCGCGTTTCAACGGCGAGTCTGGCAAGAATTGCAACGCATTCCGCGTGGAGCAACCCGCAGCTATTCCCAGGTGGCCTGGGCACTCGGAAAGCCAAAAGCTGTCCGCGCGGTCGCTCGTGCCTGCGCGAGCAATCCAGTTTCTGTCGTCGTTCCGTGCCACCGCGTCGTACGCGAGGACGGAAATCTGGCCGGCTATCGCTGGGGACTTGCGCGGAAGGAAAAGCTTCTGGCGGCCGAACGAGCCGCGGGTGACTGAAAAGATGCTGAAACGCCGCATTCAAGCTACTGGTTGAGTACGGCGGTCTCCGTGCAAGAGCCTGCCAGCGGCATCCGTCGAACAGGTTTTGTGGGTTACAGCGGACAAACGAGGATGCAGGACCGAGACTTCTCAGGCATGCGGCCTTTCGTGACTGGCACCTTTGGGCCAGTCCTGCTTAAACTTGGACTCGCTGATTTTCAGATTCTTCATGACGTTGGTGTAGTGGAAGGTGATGTAGTCGCCTGAGCCGGTTTCATAAAATTTCTGGCGGATAGGCAGCCAGGAAGCTTCATCAATCCACATCTGAATACGAGTGATCTGGCTGCGCACCTGGTCGGATTTCGGGGTCAGCTCCATGACCACACTCTTCTTATGGTCTAATTCTTCCTCGCCGGTGACGGTGACCAGATAACTTTTCTTGATATCTTCGCTCTTGGTTCCGAAGCCCAGGCGAATATATTGATCGACCATCGCGCGATTTTTCCCAAGATCGTATTCTTCGACGCGATTCATCTTGGGATTGTAGAGAAACAAGGAATCGCCACTGCGGAGAATCGTACGCGGCTCGGGTTTTGTGATGTCAATCCGCATTTTCTGGTCGTGCCTGACGAATATCTGGCCAGTTTCGGTGGAGGTATCGTTCACAACCGCAGTGTATTTGATGTTTTCTATATCGGCGGTGAGGCTGCGAAAATCTTTGGCGGACTTATCCATCATCCCGAGGACGCCCTCGGTCGTCCAGCGTGCGCCAGTTTGTGCGTTGCCCGCAGCAGCCGTGGCGGTGGCCGCAGCAATTCCCAAAATCAAAGAAACAAAATTCCTTTTTATCAATCGAAGCCCCTGTATGTTCCGAATCCTGCGGCAAGTCACGTCCGTTCAAATCCTAGCATATGCCTATAGATAGAGATGCGCGGACATCGGCCAAAGTTACCCATCCTGTTCCTTCACAGCACGAAAGGAGGCTCTCCTGAGCTGTATAGAAGCGTCGGCAGGAGAGAGGTAGAGGCGAAGAATAGCTATTGGTGTATTTCGACGTGATAGGCGATTACCGTGCCCTGCTCGTCCCGAACTGGATCGATTTTGGAAATGGTGAAGCGCAGGTTATGAAGCTCCGGGAGAGCTTTCTTGAGAGCGTTGTGTAGCTCGTTTTCGAGAGCGGGAGTCTGCTCGGGAGGCGCAAGGATACGGGCGTCAACGCGATAGGTTTTGTTCTGGCCCTGATCCTCGAGGAGCACGACCTGCCCGGGGGCATTCGCGGGGAGGCCCATCTGAGGCTGGTCGTGGAACCAGGAGCGGGGGGTGGCGAGAACAAAAAGCAAAATAAGGATGACGGCGACGTCATACTGCCAAGTGCCACGTTCGTAGGCCCAGAAAAACGTTCTTGAGAGAATTTGACCGAGAGTCGCCATATCAGTCCGCCGGGACGCCATCGACGATCACGCCATCGCGCATGTGCACCACACGGTCGAAGTAGGCCGTAGCCTCCGGATTGTGAGTGATCATGACGATGGTCTGGCCCAGGTCTTTATTGAGCTGGCGCAACATTTGCAGCACGACTTCCGAGTTCTTTGAATCCAGATTACCGGTCGGCTCATCGGCCAGCAAAATTTTCGGTTCGTTGATAATCGCGCGGGCGATGGCGACACGTTGCTGTTCGCCGCCGGAGAGTTCGGAGGGCTTATGCTGAAGGCGGCCACCAAGGCCCAGGAGAGTTGTGACGACTTCGAAACGGTGAGGATCGAAACCGTCGCCGTGGATAAATTGAGCGATGGCGATATTTCCCCTGGCGGTCAAAGTAGGAAGAAGATTAAAGCGCTGAAAGACGAACCCGATCTTACTGCGGCGCAACTTGGTGCGCTCGGCGTCGCTCATGGCAGTCAAATCGTTGCCATCCACAAGGACGCGGCCCTTAGAAGCCTTGGCCAGGCCGCCAATTACATAGAGGAGAGAAGATTTTCCGCAGCCCGAGGGGCCCATAACCGCCACCGACTCACCTGGGGCCACCGCAAAGTTCACGCCACGAAGGGCGGGAACGTCCACCTTGCCTGCGCGGTAAAGCTTCAACAAATTTTCAGTTTTGAGTATCGGCTCCAAGCTTTTCTTTCCTGGGACATTCAGCCCTTCGGCAGGTGCCTGTATTGTAGCCGCGAATCCCATCTGTGCCTAGCGATGGCGGCGGCCGCCGGCGTTTAACTCGCTTGCTATTCTGCGTTTCTCAATCATAGGAAAGCGCCTCGACGGCATCCTTACGACTGGCCATCCACGCCGGATAACTGGCGCCGAGAATCGCTCCAATGAGGGCAATCGCCGAAGCGCGAAGAATCCACGGAGTGGTGATGAGAATGGACAGAGTGGGGAAGCCGGCAAGAAAAGCGGCGCGGACAGCATAGCTGAGGCCAACACCGGCGGCGATGCCCATCAGGCAAAGACTCGCGGATTCCGTCAGCAAGGCGCGCACGATGAATACCCGGCTGGCTCCGAGCGACTTGAGGACCCCGATATCGCGGGTCCGCTCAATCACGGTCGTGTACATGGTCAAGAAAATCACGAGCAGGCCGATGGCCACGGCCAGGGCAATCATGGCATTGATGAAGGATTGCAAGCCGGGAATGTTGGTCGAAGTCATCAGGGACAAGAGGGCGCTTAGAGGGCGAACGGTGTAGCCTGGGAGCAGGTGACGAATCTCATCCATGGAGTCCTCAGTGTGCTCGGGGCGCGTGCACTTCAACCAGAAAATGGAGGCTTTATCGGGTGCGCCGACGAGGTCCTGCAAGGTCGCGAGAGGGACAAACAAACGCGCTCCCTTGCCATGTTCCACAATGCCTGCAACATGCCAGTCGTGATTCAGAAGTTTAAAGGTGTCGCCGACTTTGATGTGCTTGGCCGCAGCGGCGAGATCATCCACCAGTAAGTCTTCAGGCCCTTCCATGTCGTGTCCCTGGAGGAATACGAAACCGCCTGACACAGCGCGAAAACTTTCGGGGTCGATGCCATATACAACGTCCACACCGCCAGAGGAGCTGAATTGCAGGAGCGCGGGAGCAACGGCTTGCACATACTTCAATTCGGCCAGCTTCTCGCCAATCTTGATGGGCATGGGAGCGCCGGTCATTCCAATGAACACGGAAGCAGCCGGAGGCTGGACCATGATGTCCGCGCCAATGCCTTCGATGCGCTTGGCGGTTTCTGTGAGCAAGCCGGAGGTCAGGCCGACAATCAAGATGACGAGCGCAACTTCAACGGCAACGGCGAGCACACCGATGAAGGTGCGAAGCGGGCGGTGAAGCAGATTGCGGAGAACCAGCTCACCCATCATGGCTGCTTATCCTTGGCGTCCTCGCCGACGCGCACCAACTCTGAACCCGAAGGCTGTTCGAGCGTGAAGCGGTCCGCAGGAATTTCTTCATTCAGCATGAGCTTGGTCACCTGCAGATTCAGCAGGTAATCGTCGTGAGGCCGGTCGATTTGAATCGTGTGCGGGAAGGCGTTTATGGCGGAAGGCGAGGCCGAGGGCTGCTCCTGATCGGAGGTCACGGCCTCCCAATCCGAATAACGGACATCGGAGAGCAATGCGCCCTTCGGCCCAAACTCTTCGAGCCTTGCGACCTGGAGATCGGCGCGATTGAACCAGATTTTACGAAGGATTTCCGTCCGGTATCCGCCACGCAAGACGGTCAGAACATAATATCGTGCTTTTTCGTCATTGAATTCTTCAAAGAGCACGGCTTCTTCCTTGCGAACTTCGTTCCAAAGCAGAGCATCCAGCAAATGCTGGGGCCTAAGGTTCTCGATCGGCTTGTTGCTCGAACGCTGCTCAGCCACGGCGCCGACAAGAAACTTGTTTTTTGAAGGGATAGAAACCCAAAATGATTGCCCGTCGCTGGTCATGTCGAAGATAGTCTTGCCGATCACCGGGGCCTGGCCGATCACGCGAACGTAGGCCGGCCGCTGCGCGAGAAGAAAAGCTTTGACCTCGTGATATTCCTCTATGACGCCGCTGTACATCGAGCCAGTCGTGGGTTTCAGCTCAACGGTGGCGTTGAGACTCTTCAGGCCCCGGGCGATGGCGTTGTATTTCTCGAGCAACTCCTCGCGGGTGGCATCTTTCGCCACGACAATCTGGGTGGCAGGGACATTGTGTTTTTTACTGACGGCGCCACCGCAACCGCAAGAAAGCACCGTCACTGTCGTCAATAGAGTGCATGCCAACGCCTGCCGCATCCGTTTTTCTCGCCCTTTCACACAAATGAAGCAATCTAACAACCAGGCTCAAACCCGTCAACAAAACGCCGCTGACGCGGTCCTGGCACGCACATCTGATATCCATTATGACCGAATCCGCAGCCCGACCGCGAATGATGGCGGGTAAAGGGCCTACTGAGGACGGGCAATGTAGATGTCGAAGGGTTGGACGGCGGGGCGGGCGCGACGAATGACTTCGCTGGCCCAGAGAGTAAAGCTGAGGAGGGTTACCCAGGCGTCCTCCGGCTCGCAGACAGCACAAAAGAGATAGCGCTCGTAGGCTGATTGGTAGGCGTCTACACCGCGTTTTGAAAGGTCGCCTTCGAGAGCGGCGTCGGCAGACTCAGTCGCAGAGCCTGCGCGAATTCCAAAGGTTTCCGCTTCGAAGCGCTCGAAGAGTTGGAAGAGTTGAGCTTGCCGAGGTTTGGGCACGACCAGGCAACGCGCGCCGGCCTCGCGAAAATCAATCTTTCGAGCCTTGCAAAATTCTTGCACGCGTTCGATGTGGCTGAAAAAGTCCACGACGCAGGATTCGTCACCAGCAATGGCGGGGAAGAGCGCCGACCAAATTTCTGCGCCGGGCTTTCCGCGGACCGGCTCGCGGTTTTGCGTTTCGATCAGTTCGAGGCCGACGGCCTTAACGCCGGGGCCAAGATCCAGAGTCTCCACGTCCAGAGAAAACGGAGGCAAATCGAGGGCGCCCGGGGGCACGCCCGGAGGGAGACTCATTCGAGGGACTCCACTTGAGGAAATCTGGAGCGAAAATCGGGGGATTGCTTGCGGACATCCAGCCAGTCGAAGAAAGCGTCGGGAGTCTCGAGCCAGATGCGGAACCACTCGGCGATTTCTACTTTCTCAGCGCGCTTGTGAGGTTCGACTTTGTGATTGCGGGAGATCATCTCGGCGCGGCGTTTGCCGAGGCGCGCCACTCCGAGGACGCGCTCGACGGCGGCATGTTCGCCATGCGCCTGGAATTTTCGCATCAGCTCGTCAAGGCGCATGATGCTGACTTCGGCGTCCTCGAGAGTTTTGAAATGGAGCAGGTCTTCAAATTCTTCCTCGTACTGTTCTTCCGCCTCCTCCTGAAGAGTCAGGAGCACTTTCCAGCCGGCACTTTTCAAGACGTCCGCGATGTAGTCCGAGCTGGTCTTCCCCGGTTCGCCATGCTCCGCCTGTAGGCGGCGGCGTAACTGGTCGATTTCCGCGAGAGTCCATTTCGAAGCGCCAATCTCACGAGCAGTCTCGAGGATGAGGTCTTTTTTCGATTTTTGCGCATCTGTCATCAAGCTGTGCCCTTGCGCGGCTTTGCGTGAGCCTTTTTCTTCGTGCGCGCATGCGCTTGCGTCTGCAACTGCTTCTGCGCTGGCTTCACGGTCTGCTTTTTTCCCGGCTTCTGCGCTTGAGGCGGGGGAGGCGGAGGATCGGCCGGGAGCCCCGCCATCAAACGACGGTACTTTGTCACATTTCTGTTGTGTTCGGCCAGTGTCGCACTGAAAAAATGTCCGCCTTGAGTGTTGGCGACAAAATAGAGGTAATCGGTCTGCGCGGGTTGAAGAGCTGCCTTCAGGGAAGCTTCGCCCGGGTTGCCGATGGGTCCCGGCGGCAGACCGGTGTGCTCATAGGTGTTGTAGGGAGAATGCACGTGCAAGTCGGCGCTGCTGAGCGAGCCGTTATAGAGGCCGTCCTGTTCCAACGCGTAGATGACGGTCGGGTCGCATTGCAGCATCATGTCCTTGCGGAGACGGTTCTCAAAGACGCCTGCAACCAGAGGGCGCTCCTCTTTTTTGGGAGTCTCGCGCTCGACGAGCGAGGCCAGCGTCACGATGGAGGAGATCGGATACCCGGAGGCAAGCCGCGTTTTGTCTCCGGCAGCCATCTGAGGCGAGATGCGAGCCCACTCTTCCTTGAATTTTTTTACCATGGTGGCGGTCAACTCGACGGCGACGGGATGGCGGGGCAATTGATAGGTCGCGGGGAAGAGAAAGCCTTCGAGAGTGAGTGCGCTGGGAGCAATATCGCGAACCATCATGGGGTCGCTGGCGGCCTTCACGAACTCATCGGCGGAAAGAAAGTGGCCGGCCTCGAGGTCGTGCGCGATGTCGTATAGCGTTTCGCCTTCGCGGACGGTGAAGGGCACTTCATAGACTTCACCCTTGGCAAGCTTCCAGAAAACGTCGCCGCTGGTGAGCGGTTTGTTGAAGAAATATTCGCCGGCTTCGAGGGTGCGCTTTGGATGGCGCCGAGCATAGATTTCGAAGGCGAGCGCGCTGCGGACCACGCCGTTGCGCTGAAGCAGATGAGCGACGCCGCGACGCGAGGCGCCGTGGGGCACGGCTACGAAAACGCCTTCGGCTCCAAAACCCTGATAAGGATGCGTGATGCAGTACCACATCCACACGCCCGTCCCGGCGGCGGCAAGCACAAGGAGCACGATGAGAATGAGAACTTTCTTCAAGTAATCCTCTCAGTTTAGATGCGCACGCAGTTCACTTGGCCGCGTGTGCTGATTGTTGCGACTGCCGCCGATCCAGAAACTCCTTTAAGATGAGTGCGGCAGCAACGGCGTCAACTCCGGGTTTTGCGCTTTCTTGCTTGCGCTTTTTGCTCGAAGAAGAGTGAATGGTCCTGCCCTGCTGTTCTTCGAGCAATCGCTCGGCTTCCCAGCTTGTCAGGCGCTCGTCCACCATTTCGACGGGCAAACCGAGTTGCTTGTGAACGCGCCGGCCGAATTGGGCCGCTTCCTCGGCCATGTCGCCCCGCGTTCCATCGAGGCGCAGCGGCAGGCCGACGACGATTTGCCTTACGCCGTACTCGCGGACGAACTCACGCAAGCGCCGCATGTCCTCGTTACGGTTGATGCGGTCCAGTGTTGCGAGCGGCCGGGCGAGGGCATTCCCGGAATCGGCAATGGCTAGCCCTATCCGAGCGCGCCCATAATCCAGCGCCAGAATCCGCCCCGTTTTGGTACGCTCCACGTCCAAGCTTTCTCCATCCACGCTGAAACACATTGTCATGACTCCTTCCAGTATAACGTGAAGACCTGAACGCAAGTGGGGGCGGTATTGGGAGCGTACACGGCCTGGCTTGCGGTGCTCCAAGGCGTGTGCTATTCCATTTCCCGTTATGGACCACAAGTCTAGAGGGCTCCGAATGGTCGCTGGAAATCTCTTCCGAGCAAAAATCTGAGCACAAAGATTGGCTGTTAGCGTATCCCCAGGAAGTCTCGCCCTGCGTTGCGGCAACGAGTTCCCACTGAAGAACTTTTAGATCGCGGCCTAGGGTTTGCGGCCGCGGGCGCCGGACTGCCAGGAGTCCCAATAGCCGAGTAGTTTCATTTGCTGGTCGAGCCCGGTTTGTTTGATGAGGACGTCGAGCTCGGGGCGCGAGAGGCGTTTGCCGAGCGGCTCGGTGCGATCCGCGATACCCCAGGCAGTCAGCGCGGCGAGGGCGGTGTTGAGTTTCAACTCGCGGATGTCCAGCTTATCGAACGTGTCAGACGCTGCGTGGTAATTCGGCAGATAGTTCGCTTCTTCCTGGTTGGCGACCAAATTGGGCACGCCTTCCAGAAGAAAATCGAAGTTGTCAGTGCCGAACGATGCATCGTAAGTGTGATTGTTCGCGCCCCACGGTTCGAGCGGCTTCAGCACTTGGCGCAAGGCGGTTTCGATGTCACGGCGGCCGCCCAACGAATAGCCGGTCACACGGCCGTTGCCAGAATCAAACGCGATCATCGCGCGAATTTTGTCCATCTCCGCGCGATGCGCTTTCACATATTCATACGAGCCGATGGTGCCCTGTTCTTCGCCGCTGAAAAGCACGAAACGAATAGTGCGCCGTGGCAAAAGCCCGGTAGCTTTGATGGCGCGCGCCGCTTCGATGACCAACGCCGCGTTGCATCCATCGTCGAGTGCGCCCGTGCCGAGGTCCCAGGAATCCAGATGCGCGCCGAGAATCACTACCTCATCGGGCTTTTCGTAACCACGAATCTCGCCGACAACGTTTTGCTGCTCGATGGGTCCGCCGACTTTGTTGGGCATGCTAAGACGCACGCGCACTTTTCCCGGGGACATGGAGGCGGCACGAGCCAGCCGCATGGCATCCTCACGCGCAACGATGGCCTGAGGAATCCTGTCGATCGCGCCGGTCAATGAATTGGTATGGCGATAAAGCAGCAGGCGTTCCCGGGCGCCCATCCAGAGGATTGCGGCGGCGCGGGCCTGAAGAGCTCGTTGAATAATTTCCGGCGGCCGCAAATATTCGTTGAAGAGATCGGCCCAGGTGGAACTGACATCGCTGTGCACCAGCAGGATCGATCCTGCGACCGACGAGCCTGCCCGCGCAAAGTCGTCTTCGGCCCCGTAGCCGACGTCAACAAGCTGAGCTTCGATGCCGCCCGCGGGCGTCGCTGGGGACCAACCCTCGGCCTTCAGCCGAACGGGAAAATTCAGCGGACCGAGAATTTCGAGCCTGGTGTTTCCTTCGCTCCACGTCACGGGCAGGGTGTACTTTTCCGTGTGGACCTCGACACCCGCGGCGCGAAAGGCGGCCACCGCCCAATCGACGGCTTTGGCCATTTCGGGCGAGCCGGTGACACGGCCGCCGATTTCGTCGGTAAGGCGGCGGAGGTTTTCTTCCAAAGGCGAAGAGCCAATCACGAGCGGGAGGATTTTCGCCGCCGCCTCTGCGCAGTTGGAAGTGTCCGTAAGGGAGCAGGAAGCGGATGGTGGCGCGGATTGGGCGGGAGCGAGAGAGTCCTTGGCAGGCGGAAGTTGAGCTGAAGCCAAAGGCGAGCTGAGGAGAAAAAGAAAAATTGGCGTCATCGGAATCGGGATTCGGCGCATCGGTTGGGTCTCCGCGATAGATTCCTATTGCAGATGCAAGATTGCGGGGGCAAGCCCGTGCATCCTGGCGCGGAGTAGTATAAGCTCGCGACGCTTCGGTGAGAAATTTCCGTTGCAAACCATTTGATTGAGAGAATTTGGCATGAAAAGATCCTTCTTCGTTCTAGCGATTCTGCTGGCGCTCGGCGCCGCAGCAAAGACGCAATCACCCGCCCAGGTTGCAACCCCGAACCTGGAAGCGCGTGCGAAGGCCGCCCTGGCACAAATTCGCGGCACGCTGCGCGCTCCCGGCCTGCGGGAGACTGTTCGCGTTCAGCGCGACCGATGGGGAGTCGCGCACATTTACGCGCAGAACGAGCACGATCTATTCTTCGCGCAAGGTTTTGTGGTGGCGCAAGACCGGCTATTTCAGATGGAGCTTTGGAAACGCTCCGGCGAGGGCAGGCTCGCGGAAATACTCGGGCCTGCTTTTGTGCAACGCGACCTCAACGCGCGCCTGCTGCGTTATCGAGGCGACATGGATGCGGAATACAAAAGCTACGCTCCCGACACGAAAGAAATTTTGGATGCCTTCACGGCGGGCATCAACGCGTATATTGAGGAAACGCAAAAACCGGGCGGAAGCGGCCTCCCGCTTGAATTTCAGCTGGCCGGATTCAAGCCTGAGCCCTGGAAACCCGAAGACTGCCTGAATCGCCTAGCGGCCTACTCGATGACAGGAAACGGAGTCAGCGAGTTGCTACACGCCCAGCTTGTGGAACTCCTGGGAGCTGAAAAGGCTTCTGAACTCTTCGAATTCGATCCCGACGTGAAACTCGATCCGGCTCCTGGAGTTGATTTCGCCGGCCTATCACCCAAGCTGCTCGAGAATCTTGTTGGCAGCGATGTGCCCCTGCATTTCCCGGAAGCGCCGGTTCAGGGAAGCAACAACTGGACGGTCTCGGGCTCGCTTACCGCCACCGGAAAGCCATTGCTCGCGAACGATCCGCACCGCGTAATTGCCGAGCCATCGCTCCGGTACATCGTTCACCTTGTCGCGCCAGGATGGAACGTGATTGGCGCGGGCGAACCGGGACTGCCCGGAGTGGCCGTGGGCCACAACGAAAATATCGCGTGGGGTTTCACGATTTTCGGGCTCGACCAGCAGGATCTTTACCTGGCGCAATTGAATCCCTCCAACCCTGAGGAATACAAAACCGAGCACGGCTGGGAGCGAATGAAGGTTGAGGCAGAAACAATCCAGGTGCGCGGCGGGGCGCCGGTAACAGCGAAGCTGAGGTTCACGCGGCACGGGCCCGTGCTCTGGCAAGACGCGAAGCGCGCCTTGACGCTGCGTTGGGTGGGCGCGGAGCCGGGCACGGCCGGATACCTCGGATCGCTCTCCGTCGACCGAGCGGAGAACTGGCAGCAATTTGAGCAATCGATGGCGCGCTGGAAAGTCCCTTCGGAAAATATCGTCTACGCGGACCGGAATGGCAACATCGGCGAACATTCGACCGGCCTGGCGCCCTTCCGTAGGACATGGACTGGCCTGCTCCCCGTGCCGGAAGACGGGGGCTATGAATGGAGCGGCTTTGTCCCGAATAGTGAGCTGCCGCACAGCTATAACCCCGCATCCGGATTTGTCGCCAGCGCCAATCACAAAATGATTCCGGAAAATTATCCGTACGCCGTCGGATTCCAATGGGCGCCGCCGGAGAGATTCCTGCGGATTTCGGAAGTGCTCGGCGCAGCGTCAAAAAACGGGCGCAAGCTCAGCATGCAGAACATGGAAGATCTGCAGAATGACACCGTGTCGCTGCCCGCGCGCGAATTGCTGAGCTTGCTGAAGAAGGCCGCGGGAAAAACTCCGCCCGTTTCTACCAAGCTATTGCTGGACTGGGATTGTGCTGTATCCGCTGACTCTTCCGCGGCTACGCTTTATGAATACTGGGTTGGCGAACTTCGCGATGCCGTTACCAAGCTAATCGTTCCCGCGGAAGCGCGAAAGATCGTAGGAAAACTTTCGCTGCAGAGAACCATCCGAGAGCTATCTCAGCCTCGCGCCACATTCTTTGGCAAAGACGCCGAAGCCGCACGGGACGCTCTGCTGTTGCAAACACTGCGAACGGGGGAACAAAAACTAACAGCAAAACTGGGCCCCGATCCCAAGAACTGGGCATGGGGGCGACCGCATCGCGTTTCATTCATTCATCCAGTTGGAGGAGTCTCTCCGGGTGCTGCCGCGCTTTTCGACCTGGGCCCTGCCTCCCGGCCCGGGGATGGCAATACAGTGGATGCTACGTATTTTGGCGGAAGTTCCTTTGACCAATTGGCTGGCGCAAGCTACCGCGAGATTTTCGATCTGAACGACTGGGACAACGCGGTGGGCGTCAATGTTCCGGGGCAGAGCGGGCAGCCCGGCAGCGCGCACTACGACGATCTGCTGCCTCTGTGGCTCCAAGGCAAGTACTTCCCGTTGCGTTACACAAAACCGGCGGTCGACCGCGAAACGACAGATTTGCTGGAGCTGATACCTTGACCATTCGAGGTTTCCGCGACCGCTGAAACTACGCCTTGCCGAGCCGCGGATTGACGACGCAATCTGCGACGCGGGCGACCTGAAGCATTTCCGCGACGTCATGAACCCGCACGACGTGCGCGCCATTCAGGATGCTCGCCGTTACCGTGGCAGCCGTTCCCCAAATCCTTTCCTCTGGCGGCGCCTGCTTCCCGTGGCGAGCGAGAGTCGCTCCGAGAAATCCTTTGCGAGAAGTTCCGATGAGCAAGGGATAACCCAGAGCCGCGAGCCGATACAATTTCTGCAACAATTCGTAATTTTGCGCATGGCTCTTTCCGAAGCCAATGCCGGGATCCAAAATAATTTGCGATTTTGCCACACCGGCTTTTGCAGCTTTTGCCGCGGAAGCGCGCAGCCCCTTTTCAACGTCCTTCAGGACGTCTCGCGCGAAAGGCGTCTTCTGCATTGATCCAGGTTCGCCGCGCAGATGCATGAGGATAAGGGGAGCATGGTGTTTTGCGGCGACCTGGGCGATACGCGGATCCTGGTTCAGACCGGAGATGTCGTTGATGATTTCCGCGCCGGCTTCCAAGGCAGCTTCGGCGACTTCCGCCTTTCGTGTGTCAATGGAAATGGGGATTTTGATGCGGCCGCGAAGGCCCTCGAACACAGGCAAAATGCGAGCCAGCTCTTCTTGCGCGGTGATGCCGCTGGAACCGGGGCGGGTCGATTCGCCGCCAATGTCCAGAAGATCGGCGCCTTCGAGCTCCATGGCGAGAGCATGCTCGATGGCGACGTTTGCGGAGTGGTACTTGCCGCCGTCGGAAAAGCTGTCCGGAGTGACATTCAGGACGCCCATAACCAACGTGCGCTCGCCGAGGGTGAGGGTGCGCGAACGCAGTTTCAGCCGGAATTTCATTCGAGAATTCATGGAGATGACGCGCTAGAAGTTTAGCGCAGTACGGTGAGACAGGCATTCCCGCCTGTCAATTCGACGGCATTCAGGAAGAAAACGACGCGCAGGAATGAAAGTCCCACGAGCTAGTCCAAATCAAAATCGCGAATGGGCTTCCCGGCGGGAGCATCCTTGGCCTTCTTCATGGCCTCTTCAAATTTCTTGGCGAGAATGTCTTCCTTGTGAGTTTCCTGGAAGAAAGAGTCCGCGAATTTATCTTCACGCTGGCGGTGCTGCTCGGCAAGAATCCCATGCGCATTTTCCAGGTCGATGTTGGGGCCGGCTTTCACGGGGGCTTCGTGTGAAAGTACGGCACCAAAGACCGCGTCAACCACAAGTTTGGCCTGGCAGCACGGGCAGGTCACATGCAGATTGTCGGTTTCCTTCTTTCCCATTCCCGCATTCTACGCCATTTTGAGCGGAACGGGCAGCGGGGAAGGGCGGGCGCGGTTCAAGTCCGCAAAAAACAGGGGCACGAAACATCATGCCCCTGAGCCAGCTCTAAAACAGTCTTATGCTTTTGCCGGATTCTCGCCGCGCGTAAAACCCGGGGCGGGCCGCAATTCCGGCCGCACCACCTTGGGGTCCGTGCTCGGAGCCGCCGGTGCAGGCGGAGGAGTCCGCGGTTTCTCCGGCAGCGTCTTGCCTTCCATCAGCATCTTCACTTCGTTGGCGTCAATCACTTCGCGGTCGAGCAAGGCCTGCGCGATGCGCTCAAGCGTAGCGCGATTGTTGGAGAGAAGCCGCTTGGCATTCTCATAGCCGCCGTTGACGATCCGTTTCACTTCCTTATCGATCTGAATGGCGGTGTCTTCCGAATAGTCGCGATGCTGGGTAATCTCGCGGCCCAGGAAGATGGCTTCGTCTTTCTTGCCGTAGGCCAGCGGGCCGAGCTCGCTCATGCCCCATTCGCAAACCATGTTGCGAGCGATTTCCGTGGCCCTTTCGATGTCGTTGCCCGCGCCGGTGGTGATGTGTCCGAGGAAAATTTCTTCCGCGGAGCGGCCGCCCATGAGGACGGCGAGCATGGCTTCCAGGTATTCGCGCGTGTAGGTGTGTTTATCGTCTTCGGGCAACTGCATCGTAAGGCCGAGCGCCATGCCGCGAGGAATGATCGTAACTTTGTGAACGGGATCGGCTCCTGGGGTCATAGCCGCCACCAGGGCGTGACCAGCCTCGTGATACGCGGTGTTCTTCTTCTCCTCGTCGGAGAGAATCATGGACTTTCGCTCGACGCCCATGAGGACTTTATCCTTCGACATCTCGAAGTCCACCATGAGCACGAACTTGCGATTTTGCCGAGCGGCCCACAATGCGGCCTCGTTCACCAGATTCGCCAAATCCGCTCCGGAAAAACCCGGAGTGCCGCGAGCAATGATGGACAAATCGACGTCATCGGAAAGGGGCACTTTACGCGTATGCACGCGAAGAATCTCTTCGCGGCCCTTCACATCCGGCCGAGCAACGACCACGCGGCGGTCAAAGCGTCCGGGCCGTAGCAGGGCGGGATCCAGAACGTCGGGCCGGTTGGTGGCAGCAATCAAGATGACGCCTTCGTTGGATTCAAAGCCATCCATCTCGACGAGCAAGGCATTGAGCGTTTGCTCGCGCTCATCGTGTCCGCCGCCGAGTCCGGCGCCGCGGTGACGACCAACGGCATCGATTTCGTCGATGAAAATGATGCAAGGCGCGTTCTTCTTGCCCTGCTCGAAGAGGTCGCGCACGCGGCTGGCACCGACACCGACAAACATTTCCACGAAATCGGAACCGGAAATGGAAAAGAAAGGAACATTCGCTTCGCCGGCGATGGCCCGCGCTAGCAATGTTTTGCCCGTTCCAGGAGGCCCGACAAGAAGCACGCCCTTGGGAATACGTCCGCCCAGTTTCTGAAACTTCTGCGGATCTTTCAGAAACTCGATAATTTCCTGAAGCTCTTCCTTGGCTTCGTCGGTTCCGGCCACGTCCTTAAATGTTGCTTTTTTCTGCTGCGCGGAGAGCAAGCGCGCGCGCGACTTGCCGAAGCTCAAAGCTTTGTTTCCGCCAGCTTGCATCTGCCGCATCAGGAACAGGCAGAAGCCGACCAGCAGGAGCAGCGGCGCGGCGTTCAGCAGGATGAGGATCCAGTCGCTGCTGCGTACCTCTTTCATCCCTTTGATCATCGCTCCCTTGTCTTTCAATTCCTTGACGAGATCCGGGGCCGCTTCCTTGAAAACCGTGACGACAAACTTAGTGTTGGCAGGGTGAAGATACTCGCCCTGGATTTCGTAGCTGTTGGGAGAGAGGTACAGCGTCACTTCTTTGATATCCCCCGCGTCCACCTTGGCTATGAACTCGCTGTAGCTGGGCGTCTGCTCGTGCTGCTGGCTTCCATTCGCGGACACCAACCTCCAGAGCATGACGCCCAGGAAGACAATGGAGATCCAGAAAAGAATGGTTTTCGCTGTAGAACCGGAATTCACGTTGTCCTCACCTTTGTCCTTGGCCTCGCGAAAATATATTCCGCGAGGAAGCGACAGGCCGATTTTTCACTTCTACCGCTAGCTTCTCTGCCGTCGCTTCACCTGCGCCGGGCCGGTGGAGAGAGCGCGATAGTTGCGTCCCGTTCCATTGTCCGCGGCCAGGCCGTATCCGACCCATACATCTTTAGATGCTGTCCGGAACCCAAAGTAATCGGGCTCCAGCCCCACGCGCCGCCGCGCGGGCTTATCGAGCAGCACCGCCAATCGCAGCGACCGGGGCTGGCTTTCGCCCAGCCGCCGCAGAAGAAATTCCTGCGTCACGCCGCTTTCGAGCACCGCGTCAAGCAGCAATACGTCGCGGCCCTTCAACTCCGGCCGCGAACCGAAATAAACTTCGCGCCGTTCGCGCCCGGCGTCATCCACGTCGCGCACATCCTCGCGCACGAAGTGACAAACGACAGCGGTGTTAATCTCGCGAATCAGGTCGGCGGCAAAAACGAAGCCGCGATCCAGCGTGACAACCACATCCACGCGCCGCCCCTTGTACTCCCGCGTGATTTCCCGCCCCAGCGCCGCGACTCTTGCGCCAATTCGCGCGGCGGAATAAGCAGCGCGGCCCGGCGCACTCGACTTGACACCTGCGCGGCCCCGCATCAAATAGTTTCCTCGGTGATCAAAATACCTGCTCGTGTCCCTTCATTTGCTGCAAACCCGGCAGCTACCGGAAAGCCGCGCGCCCAAACAAGTTCGCCACCGCTTGTCAGCACCGGCCACAGGTCACGCACCCACCGGCTCACGCGCTTTTCGTTCAACAGGCGTTTCAGCTTGTGCGCATTCCGATGCCCGGCGGGTTGCATCCAGTCCCCGAAACGCCAGTTGCGCAAAACGAGCGGCGTTCGCAACCGGTCTCGGTCTAAGACCGCCCCTAATTTACTAGTTTCCTCTCTCTGTAGAGGCCAGTCAATCACCCTGAGGCGGATTACGCACCCCGCTTCCGGAATCCGGACAGTTGCGTGGCCATGCTCAAAATCGATATTGTGCTCGTACGGTGTAAATGGGGATTTCTGCGCGCCGAGTTTTTTCGCGAACCGGTGCGACGAAATTGTGCAGAAAACCAGATCGTCGCGTTCTTTGCGTACTTCCACGCCGCCTGGCAATTGCAGTGATTTCCCGGCCTGTCCCTGCCGGGCCAGGACCATCACAGCAGCGATGTGTAGCGCGGTGATTTGTCCCTCTCCGCTTTTCCTCTCCTGGATCAAACGAAACAGCATCCGCTTTGTCAGGGCAGAAGTTTTCTTCCTCTTTTCCGTGTTCTCTGTGTTCTCAGAGCCCGCCGTGTAAATGCTTTTTCCCTCCATTGGCCGCAGCAAATCCGCAGCAGGGATCCGCGTTTCATGCACATTTTTCTTTGTTAGTATTTCGCACCGTTCCTGCGCAAAGCATTCCAGAAACTCTTCATCTTCGCGCGCGAACTCCGCGAGGGACGCCAAGTGTCCCACGACCAAGGGCTGGAATTGCCGCTCGAGCAACGGAAGCAATTTCAAGCGGATCCGAGCCCGTAGTCGCGTCGTGTCTTTATTCGTTGCGTCCTCACGCCACTTCTGTTTTTTCGTCCGCAGATACACCCGCAATTCAGATCGACGCACACCGAGCAATGGGCGAACCACGCATTCCGTCTCAGGATGAATGCCGCCGAGGCCCGCGAGGCCCGTCCCGCGCAGAATGTGAGCAAGCACGGTCTCCGCCTGGTCATCCGCCGTGTGTGCCACCGCGACTCGATTGACTTTTCCGCTCGCAACCAGCCGCGAGAAGAAATCGTAGCGCGAGCGCCGAGCCGCATCTTCGAGGTTCGCTTTTTCGCGGCGCGCTTTCGCTGCCACGGCTACGCTCTCGCAGAAGAATTCCAGTCCATGCTTTGCGGCTAGCTGCGCCACAAATTTTTCGTCCGCGTCCGAAGCTTTTCCTCGCAATTTGTGATTCAGATGCGCCACGCTCAAGACAATTCCCAGTTCGTCGCGAAGTTCCAGGAGGAGCAGGAGCAAGGCCACCGAATCGGCACCGCCAGACACACCCACGCCCACGCGCTGTCCAGCACGCAGCAATTTCTGCGCGGTCAGTATTGGCAATATGCGTCTGGCAAGAGTCGTTGTGCGCACGGCGGTTGGCCTCAAGCTGCCATCTCGTTCGCTTCGCTCAAACTGGCCCTAGTATCGTGGAAATCAAGCGGGGAAGCACGTTCGAAAGAACGTGAGGTGTACGCGTGGAGAACAGCCGGAGTTCTAGCGAAGCTCGGGAGGAATTGGATTGCCCGGCCGCTCCTCGTCCCAAACCATGGAGAGAATCCACCAGCGATTGCCGTCGAAGTAGAGTTGAAAGATATTTACGCCGCGCTCGACCCCTTTGCCGGAAGCCGCCGCGCCTTCATAGCTGCTCAACACCGTCGCCACATTGCCGTAGCGGTGAATCACATGATTCAATTCGCGCTCCGTGAAGCCTTCCCGCACCGCCGAAGCGTCCGAACGGTCCGCAAATTCCTGCTCCGTCATCGAGGTGGCCGAGACTGCGGCTGTTTTCGCATCGACACGAATCGCCACCGACCGCGAGTTCGGATCGAACAGGGTGCGGTCGCGTCCCCACTGCCGCGGCACGCCCACGCCGCCTGAAATCGTTTCGTAACTCGCCTTAACGATTCCTTCAATCGTGCTCACATCTTCCGCCCGCGCCTCAATAATTGGCCGGTCCACATGCACCTTCTTTTGCGCCTGCGCCACGCCAAATCCGCAAGCGCCCGCCGCCAAAATCCCGCAACCCACGAGCCAAACTTTCATGATCCCTCCTATTGGGCGGATTCGATTTTGCCCAGTGCTAGTACAGCGGCAACGAGCGGGCCGAAGGTTCCCAGGTCTCTGAGGATTGAATCGCTATCGGGAACTCCAACTCCAAACTCATCTTCCACGTCATCAAAGAAGAGCAAGCAGGTTCCATTCCTCGCGACGACGAAAATGCGTCCAATGCCAGCATCCGGATTCCGCACGCACGATTGCTCATAAGGCGCGATTGCATACTTCTGCCAAATCTTTAGAGCCGCGGGAGTCAGCCTCTTGAGTTCTTCGCGCAAAAGGTACTCAAAGTTGTCTCTACTAGTCGGGTGCCAGGACATAGAGGCTATCTTACCGGTTCCAGGTATTTTGCTGCGGCTTAAGGCTTGGTTTGGGCGGGCTTTGCCTGGTTCGCTTTCACCATCATCTCCCGCACATCGAGAACTGGGCCCGAGAACCGAAGATCGCCTCAATCACTTTGCGTCTTGCGCCAAGAGCTCAGTCAGAGCGTTCGCCAGCGAAAGTATTGCCTTCCCTCGCGCTTCCGATTCTGCTCGGGCGAGCGTTTCATCAAAATTGAGATCCGAAGGTGTTCTTGTCATATCGATGTTCTCGGTCGCGCGAGCCGTCTGGACGACGATTCCCGTGCGCACATCCAAAAGCACAGATTCCGCAACGCATCGCGCATGAACTTGACCGGCCTTAAAAAAGCGCTCCCTCTGAAACGTCTGGATTCGGGTCGTGTAAACAAAGAGCAAGTCTGCTTGCACGCGGGCCGCCGCCTCTCGCAGGTACGGCACTGTCCGCTTTTCGGGCACCAACAGAGACGGCAGTAGGCGCACATCTGTCAGCAGCGGCGAAGACTTGAGCGCGCGCACAAGGTTGTCAAAGTTCTTTGTCTCCAGGTCAGCGAGTTCCTCAGACCACAGGTAGCTTGAACTTAGGTTCAGAATCGCCAAGCGGTGGCGATCCTTCAACGTAAGCTGTGTACCGAGGATTCTTGCGATGTCTTCGTCCGACAGGACCGTCTGGTCGCCCTTGAAGAGGGACTGCTGCAAGCTTCCGTTTCCCTCATCACCCAAAATCGTTTCGGGAGGAGGTGGCGGTGGAGGCGCCGCAAGCGCTCTTTTCATGCATCCGCAGGCCATGAAGACGATGGCGACCGTAACCCATAAAATCTCCGTTTTGTGCTTCATAGACAACTCGGTCCCCAGAGCTCTGTGCCTACCGTGAAGCTCGCAGAGTGCTCGACTTCAGAATTATCTCCGTTTCGGTTACATCTCCTTCGCAGGAATTAAGTCCCGTTTGTCAAAAGTGTCAATCCTTGTAGGAAGCCCATTCGAAATGTGTCTCGCCACACCTAGTGGGACGCCACTCTTCGATACGCTAGGGCTTGAGCGCTGCCGGCTTTGCCTGCTTCGCCTTCGCTACCATCTCGCGCACATCGCTCAGTAGAGCCTGCGAATCGAAAATCACTCCATCGCGAATCGTGTACTTCACGCACTGCTCGTGAACTTCTTTGCGGTCCGTTCCCACCCGCGTTACACCATTCCCATAAAACACTTTCACGTCCGCAAGCGGATTCTCGGTAAGCACCACCAGGTCCGCCAGATAGCCGGAACGGATCAATCCCAGCTCGGGATTCTTCACCACTTTTGCCCCGTTTTCGGTTGCCGCATGCAGCGCCTCGAGCGGCGAAAACCCCGCCTCTTCCAGCATCTCGAGTTCGCGAATCGTTCCAAATCCCCAGAGCGAAAACAGAAACCCGGTATCGGATCCCACGGCAACCACGCCACCCTGATTCTTATAATCGTTCACAAACTCCATCCAAATCCGGTAAGCTTGCGCCCAATCCGCTTCCTTGTTTGAGGTCCACTCATAAAAGTAGGAGGCGTGATGCGCCGGATTCGGCAAAAACGAATCCATGACCACCGGCAGCGTGTAAGCCGAGTGCCACGGCAAATTCGCCGCGCGCGTCACATCGCGATTCGCTTCGTAAATGCTGAACGTCGGCACCATGATGAATCCCGTGCGGTGCATCGTATCCAGCAGCGAATGAATTACCTCGTCGTGTAATTTCCCCACGTCCGCCTGCAGCCACGACCGCCCCGTCTCCAAAAACCGGTCCGGCTCATTCGAATAGTTGTAGTCAGGGGGCAAATTCTGAATCGTCTGCGTCGTATACGAAGACTCCGGATACCCGTAGTGATGTTCAATGGTCGACGCCCCGGCTTCCGCGATTTGCACTGCGTTCATCGGGTACACGCCGTCCTGGCCGATGTGCACGGCCACCCCCATGCCGTTCTTCCGCGCTTCGTCGGCGATAGAATGAAACACATCCGGCCACAAGCCCGGTTTGCCGATAATCTTGATTCCGTCTACGCCTTCGGCATGCCATTCGTCGACGATCTGGCGCGCTCCCTCAGGATTCGAATAGCGCGGATCATCTCCCCGTCCCCAGAACGGATACACGTACATCCGCGGGGCAATAATTTGATTCGCCGCAATCTTCTTTTTCTCCGCTACCATCCCCTTGGGATCGTCCCGACCGACATTAAAGGTTCGAATGGTAGTGACCCCGTGCCCCAGGAGCAGCTTGTAGATGTATTCCGCGGGCACGTCCTTCGTTGCGTTGATATGGATATGCACGTCGATCAATCCAGGCATCACATACATGCCTTTGCCATCGATCACGCGGTCGGGTGCCTTTTCTTCTTTCCCCTTTGCCGTCCCTTCCTCAGAGCGGCTGCGCGCGATCGCGTCCACTGCGGCGATCCGCTCGATGCGATTTCCCTTCAAGAAAATATTCACCGGGCCAAAGGCCGGCGCGCCCGAGCCGTCGATCACGGTGACATCGCGAATCTCAAGGGAGCTATACGGACCCGCCCCTTCGGCCGTGCTCGCAGTTTGCGGGCATGCGCGCGGAGCGAAAATCAAAACCGCTGCGCAGATAATCGTACCTATACAAGTCATCCGCCGGGCCACTGACAATCTGTTCAGCATCAACGATTTCTCCTAGACGAAACCCGCAAGGCTAATTTCATTGCGCGTAGAAGTCCAGCATTCATTCGTACTAATAAGGCCTGCCGCATCCCTAACCCGCTACTGCGGAAGGCGTTATGCAGGGGCAGGGTGGAGGCTGTGGAAGACTGAGGAAATCGTTAATCGGCTGTTGACAGAAGGGGACGGTATTCGTATACTTCTTGGGCTGTAGAAGTGCCTTTCTGCAAGACAGGGGGGCTTCGCTCTTTGACAACCGATACGATGTGCCAGAATCCGTTCGAAACCATTCGGCCTTTTCGAGCCCGAATGGTCTGAGTAAATCGAGCGACAATAATTCGCTTGGCAGGCTGGCTCTCTGATGCAAATCAGAGGGCATTTTTTTTCGCCAAGCTACCAGTTTCAAACGAGAGTTTGATCCTGGCTCAGAGCG
>Ga0209166_10000184_pt1 | contig 80636 bp, 69 predicted proteins | sample Coa_R1_3_FD_187151 | JGI IMG/M metagenome (GOLD analysis project Ga0209166, IMG submission 187151) | Surface soil microbial communities from Centralia Pennsylvania, which are recovering from an underground coalmine fire - Coalmine... | ecosystem: Environmental > Terrestrial > Soil >...
GATACTGACGCTTCGCGGGATTCCCGAGCTGTATTACGGGGATGAGATCGGCATGTCGGGCGGCGGCGATCCGGATAACCGGCGTGATCTTCCCGGTGGTTGGCCAGACGATCCGCACAACGCGTTCACGGCCGAAGGGCGTACAGCCGAACAGCAGGAGCTTTATACCTACGTGCAGACTTTGCTGCGGTTGCGCCAGGAGCATCATGCGCTCGCGACCGGTAGGCTCTGGCATCTCGCTTCGGACGACTCGTCTTATGTTTTCTTGCACGAAAACGAAGAAGAAAAATTAGTGATCGCGTTCAACAACTCCGCACAACAAAAGGACGAACGGGTTGAGCTGAATGACACACCTGCCGCAGGGACAGCTGGCTTAACCTTGCTGTTCGGAAGCGCGACGGCGGAAATCTCGAAAGACGCAGCGACCTTCACGATGCCCGCAAAATCGCTCTCAATATTCCTGGCGGACTAGGAGTCAGGGACCGATTCGAACGGTCCAGTCGCGCAGTGCTTCCGGGACGACGAGCGATACGGAATGCGTCGCGCCGTCGTACCGCCAGTCGTGTATGGACTTGTCTCCGACGCGAACTTCGCTCGGCTGAGCACCGACTCCAAAAACGGTAAGTTTCATGCTGGTCCACCAGGGCCGGAAGGCGTTTTTCTCGACGCTGCTCGAAATGCTGACGGTCCCGGAAGCAACCTGGCACAAAAAATTCACACGCAGGTATTGTCCCTTTTGATAGGCGAAAGTGAGTCCATCATCCTGGTAAAGCGTTCCGTGGCAGTTGTCGCCTGGATAGACGAGTAGTTCGAGCGGCCCGTCCGGTTTTTCATTTGTGCTTTGCACGACCGGCTGCATGGGAATGATCGCCCCGGCGCGCGCGTACAGCGGGGTTTCGGACAACGTCGGATGCAAGGAGATATGTTCGGTGGAAGAGTGCTTAACGCTGGTCCAGAAATCGTACCAATCGCCTGGCGGCAAGTGGACGACCTCAGCGTCAACTTTTTCCGTGACGACCGGCGCGACGTACAAATCGCGGCCGAAGAAAAATGCGTGATCGTCGCCGTAATAATCCTGTGCGTTGGGAAATTCGAGAAAGACTGGTTCCATTAGCGGAACGCCGGTGCGGGACGTCTCTTCCATCGAGGTATAGATGTACGGCAGAAGTTTGTACCGCAGTTCGATGTATTTTCGACGAATAGCTTCCTGCTCCTGGCCGCTGGCCCAGGGCTCGTGGTCGGCGGTGCCCTTGGCCGCGTGGTCGCGGTATATGGGATAAAAGACTCCGAGCTCGTACCAGCGCGTCAAGAGGTCAACGGGAGGGGAGCCTGCAAAGCCTCCGACGTCCGCGCCAACCATCGCGTAGCCGGAGATTCCGAGGCTCATGATCTGCGGCACGCTCATTCCGACGTGATTCCACGTGGCGCTGTTGTCGCCAGTCCACGTAGCGGCATAACGCTCGGTGCCCGCGTAGGCGGCGCGCGTCAAAACGAACGGCCGCTCATCGGGGCGCAGCTTGAGCAGGCCGTCGTGCGTGGCGCGGACGTTCTGCATTCCGTAGATGTTGTGAACGGCGCGATGATCCAGCGTGGTTCCATCGTCGAGGCGGTGGACGTTGTCGAGAGGCATCGTTTTCGAAAGCGTCAAAAACGTCGCGGGTTCGTTCATGTCGTTCCAAAAGCCGGCTACACCCATATCCACGAAATTCTTGTACAGTCCGCCCCACCAGTTGCGTACACGAGTCAAAGTGAAGTCAGGGAAAACGCTGACGCCCGGCCACACTTGGCCGACATAAACCGAGCCGTCGGGATTCTTTACGAACACATCGTTCTTCATGCCGGAGTCGTAAGGCGCGTAGCCGTGGTCCGGGTCTTTCTTGATGTGCAGGTCGGTGATGAGAACGCTGCGCATGCCCTGGGCGCGGAAGTCGGCAATCATCTGCTCGAAGTGCGGGAAATACTCGCGATTGATGGTGAAAGGTGCGTAGCCCTGCTGGTAGTCGATGTCGAAGTAGATGACGTCGGCGGGAATTTTGTCTGACCGCAGGCGCTGAACGATTTCGCGGGCGCGCGATTCAGGGTAATAGCTGTAGCGGCTCTGTTGATATCCCAGCGACCAGAGCGGCGGGAGGGGCGTGTGGCCCACGAGATCGGCAAAGGCCTCGACAATGCCCTTCGGTTTCGGCCCCGCCATGAAATAATAGTTGATCTCGCCACCATCCGCGCCGAACGAGAAGTAATCCGGAGATTCCTTTCCGAAATCGAAGCTGCTGCGGTAAGTGTTGTCGAAAAAAAGTCCGTAGGCGCTGCCTTTTTGCAGCCCGATGAAAAACGGGATGGTTTTATAAATCGGATCGTCGGATTCCTGCCAGCCGAAGAAGTCCGTATTCCACATGGTGTAGGCATGATTGCGGCGGTTCATCGGGCCGGGCTTGTCGCCGAGTCCAAAGTAATACTCCTCGGCAGGCATCTTCTTCCACACGTGTAGGCGAGCGCCGTCCCATGCCATTGGCAAGGAAGGTTCGTCGGCCAGGAGCACTTTGCCTGAAGGATCGGCGAATGAAATCAGAAGCGGCTTTTTGTTGATGATGACGATGACTCGGCCTGTATCGAGGCGCAGTTCTTTGGCGCCGTCTTCGAGTTTGACGGGAGGCGGAGCGGGAGACTCCACGATGGCCCAGGAATAGTCCTTCTCGAACGCGCCGAGAGGGGCCACACGAACGCGGACAATTCCGTCGCGATATGCGGTGATGCGCACCTTGGCGGCGCCGGCAGTCAGCTCTACTCCATCCGGTAGCTTTCCGACGTGCTGGACGTTTTCAATGTGGTGCCAACCCGCCGCTGAGGTGCTGAATACCGCGACGGCTTGCAGCAGGAATGCAAATGCTATTCGTTCGGGGCGTCGTGACATGGATGCGCTCGCTTACGCCAGCCTTAATGCAGAATAATGGTACTGCGCTTGAGGGGAAGCGGAACAACTTGATGCAAAAGTCTCAGGCTGCGAGCCATTCCTGGAAGAATGCGGCGGCCTTGGCGCCTTCAATTCTGCGTCGCACCGCATCCAGCACGCGAATGGCTGCCGAATCGCTCTGCCCGTAAAACGCCAGCCAATAGGGCATGTTCAGTTCAAGCGGGAGCCGTTCGATTTCCAGCCCCACAGTGCGCAATTTGAAGAAACCCTGCGAAAAGAGCAGGCGTAAAACTTTTGTTCGGAGCAACTCCTGGGCGGCGCCCGCATCCAGACGCGCGGCCATTCGGTTCCGTGTGTCTACGATGAGCAGCTCATCCTCACGCGGCGGATGCGGAAACTCGAATAGATCGAGCGCGCCGTGAACCGCGTCAAGAGCGAAGATCTGCGTGCTGAGCGTGCTGTTCATCTGGTAGCGAACGCGATAAAGCCAGAACGGAACGTAAACATCCGCGATGCGCCTTAACGGACCACAGCGGAGCCGCCAATAGGCCGCGGCGAAGCCTGCCGATCGAAACACACGAACAGCATCGTCCTGCGAGACGTTTGGCTTGAAGACGCGAATCGAATCAGAGTTCATCCCGAGCCGTCCTGGTTCGACACTAACGGAAGTAAATCCACAGGCCGATGACGGTCGCCAGGAGCAGCAGACTGAAAAATATGTTTACGCGACGCTCAGTCGGCGTTTCGTGCGCCGGCTTTCGCTGGGGCGCGCTGACGGTCGTCGTATCGAGCTTGTCGTCAACAGTGGCGAACGTTAGTCCGGCGAGCTGCGCCCGTTCGGGCGCCTTGCTCATAAGGCTGACCGCGACCAGAACGACGGAACAAACTACGAACATGAAGATCGCATAGTGCAGAAAGTTCATGTCGATGATCCATCGAGCGACCGGAGAGGCAAAGTGCCCTGCGCTTCCACGATCGGCGAGCTCAAGAATGAATCGCGTGGCGCCTAAGACGAACCCAGTCAGAAGCGAGGTGATGGCTCCAGAACCGTTCAGCCGCGGCCAAAGGATTCCGAGAACGAAGCAGGAGGCGATTGGTGGGCTGATGTAGGCCTGAACGCTTTGCAGATAAATGTAAAGCTGGCTGCTGATGAGGTGAATGAACGGCACCCACAGCAGCCCGAGCAGCACCATGATTCCAGTCGCGATGCGGCCGAAATTCACAAGCTGCCCTTCGGACGCCTGCGGACGGATTTTCTTGTAAAAATCGAGCGTGACCAGAGTGGATGCGGAGTTGAATACGGAACTCATCGCGCCCATAACTGCGGCAAGAAGTGCGGCCATTACCAGTCCGACGAGGCCGGTCGGCAAGAGATTAAGGATAAGTGTGGGGTATGCGAAGTCGGGAGTCTTCAGCTGATCGCGGAACAGGGCGTAGGCGATGATTCCCGGAAGCACGAGCATGAATACGGGAAGGATTTTCAGAAAGCCGGCGAAAATTGTTCCCGCTTTGGCGTGACCTTCATCGCGGGCGGAGAGCACGCGCTGCACGATAACCTGGTCGGTGCACCAATACCAGATGCCGAGAATCGGCGCGCCAAAGAAAATCCCGGTCCATGGAAAGTCATGATCCGATATCGGCTTGATCATGTGGAAGTAGCCGGGCGGGACCATGGTCTTGAGGTGCTCGAAGCCGCCGACTTGGTGCAGACCGATGATCGTCAGTGCAACCGCGCCCGTGATCAAAATCATCGTTTGAACGGTGTCCGTGTAAATGACTGCGGCAAGTCCTCCGGCGACGGTGTAGATGCCGGTCGCGATGACCAAAACGACCGCCGTCTTCCACAACGACCAGCCAGCCACGCGCTCGAGCACGACGCTCGCCGCGTAAAGTTGCACGGAGATTTTTGTGAAAATGTACGCGATGATGGAAATCGCAGCGAGATAGACCGCGCAATTGCGGTTGAAACGGCGTTCGAGGAATTCCGGCATCGTGAAGACGTTCGAACGCAGATAAAACGGTACGAACACCCAGCCGAGAATCAGCAGGATTAGGCAAGCCCACCATTCGAAGTGCCCGACGGCCAGTCCCGACGATGCGCCGCTCCCCGACAGACCGATGAAATGTTCAGTCGAGATGTTAGAGACGAAAAGCGATGCGCCGATGAAAAACCATCCGATATCGCGGCCCGCCAGAAAGTACTCCTCGGAAGAGCGCTTCCGTCGCGCGAAGTACAGCCCGATTCCGAAGACAATGGCGAAGTAAACTCCGATAATGACGAGGTCCAGAGTAGCAACAGCTTGGTGTCCCGAAGTGACATCCGCTGCAAGCAGCATCCGTTCCTCCTTGGAGTTCTACGGCACTTGCCGGATAGCATCCGTCGCTCGGATGACCGCTTCCTCGCTAACTGGCTTTACGCAGTATTCCCTGGCGAGGAGCGGAAGCGGCCATGAGTTCCTCTTGAGCTTTGCGCCGCGATTGTCCGGGGCGCAGTCTATAACAGGGTCGGGGAACGCTCAATGGGTGAATGGAGCTCAAAGATTGCCGGCGCTTGCGTTGGCGCGCCTGATCCTGGCGCTTCCCTGCTGGCGCATTGCCCGGTGACGAGGGCACAATCGTAGCTGATGGCGATCATTGCGCTGCAAAACGTCAGGAAACACTACCTCACCGACGGCCAGCAGGTTCGCGCCCTCGAGGACGTATCTCTGGAGGTCAATCGCGGTGAATTCGTGGCGCTCGTGGGGCGCAGCGGCTGCGGTAAGTCCACACTCTTGAATCTGGCGGGCGCGATGGATTTTCCGACCTCGGGGAAGGTAATGCTCGATGGCGCCGATACGCGCGTCTTGAACGACGCCGGTCTGACAAAGCTACGCCGCGAAAAAGTTGGATTCGTGTTTCAGTCGTTTCAATTGCTGCACACTCTGACCGTCTTCGAAAACGTAGAGTTGCCGTTGCTTCTGGCGGGAAAAGCTAATGTGCGAGAGACCGCCTGCGCAAAGCTCGCCGCCGTCGAACTGAACAACTTAGGGGATCGTTTTCCCCACCAACTCTCGGGCGGACAGATGCAGCGCGTCGGCATTGCACGCGCTCTGGTGCAATCTCCGAGCGTGCTTCTCGCCGACGAACCGACGGGGAATCTCGATACCTCCACCGGCAATATGATTCTGCAGTTGCTGCAGCGCCTGACGCGCGAGATGAACACCGCGACCATTATGGCCACGCACAGCGCGGAAGCTGCGGCATTGGCGGACACAGTCGTGTGCTTGCGTGATGGAAAGATTCAGGAGATCTCCCGCCGCTAAGATGAGCCGCCTGCTACTCTTTTATCGTTTGATGCTGCGACCGCTTCTGCAGGAGCCGGTCCGCGCAGGGCTCACCATACTCGCGATTACGCTGGGAGTCGCGGTCGTGCTCGCGATTGATCTCGCGGGCAACGCGGCCACCGGGTCCTTCCGGTCATCCATGGAGACACTCTCCGGCGACAGCGATTTGGAGATCATCGCAACCGGCGGAGTTCCCGACAGTGTGGTTGGCAAGTTGTCGTCGTTGCCGTACTCAATCCGAGTCGTGCCCCGCGTCGAGGATGTGGCGACCGTCGTCGGCACAGGACAAACTCTTCCGCTCATTGGCCTCGATTTGATTGCTACCGGCAACTTTCACGACTCGGGGCAATTTCATGCGGTTAACTTGGGCAACGATGTATCTTCTCCTGAAGAAACGCTTCATTCGTTGTTGCAGCCTGACAGCATCTGGGTTGGCGAGAGCCTGGGTAAGAACCCCGGTGATTCCCTGAGGCTTTTGATCAACGCCCAGATTCTCAAGTTCACCATTCGTGGCGTATTTGCCGATGCGAATGGCACGGAATCCGCTATCGTCATGGATATTTCTGCGGCGCAGCGCGCGCTCCACCGCTTCGGGGGCGTCGACCGCATCTTGCTCAAGGTTCCTGGTAATCCGAGCCTCGACGAGTGGGAGCGCCGGATTCAAAGCGCCGTGCCGGACGGAATGGAAGTTCGTCCGCAGGGAACTGGCACCGCTGAAAATCGCAAAATGCTCGCGGCGTTCCGCTGGAATCTGACGCTGCTCAGCTACATTGCGCTCGTCGTCGGCGCGTTTCTGATTTACAACACGATTTCGGTATCCGTCGTGCGCCGTCGTCCGGAAACCGGCATTGTGCGCGCGCTTGGCGCCAGCCGCAGATCGGTGCTGGCCGCATTTATTGGTGAAGCCGCTTTTTTCGGAACCGCCGGGGCTCTACTCGGCCTTCCTGCCGGCAGGATCCTGGCGTCCAGCGCGGTGAGGTTGATGTCCGCGACCGTGGAAACGCTATACGTAAGCAGCAGGCCTGGGCCGATTGCATTGAGCGCGTACAGTGTGCTGCTCGCGGTTGTCGTTGGCGTGGGAGTCGCCGTCTTTTCGGCGTATTCACCCGCGCGCGAAGCGTCGCGAATCTCGCCTGTAGAAGCCATGGCCCCGGGGCGGCGCGAATATGAAACTCGCGTTCACAAGGCCCGCGACCTTTGCATTGCGCTCGGCCTAGCCGCCGCAGCTACGGCGCTGGCATTCGCCAGACCAATCGAAGGCAAACCATTGCTTGGGTACGTTTCCGCGCTCTTCCTCGTCGCGGCTTCCGCGCTCGCGATTCCGGCTATCACGGCCGTGCTTCTCTCCCTTTCATCACGCGCCCTGGGCAGCACACTCGGAGTCGAAACCTTACTCGCCTCGCAAAGCCTGGCAGCGTCGTTGCGCCGGACGTCGGTATTGGTCGGAGCTCTTTCGACGGCCATTGCCATGATGACATCGGTCGGTATCATGGTCGGAAGCTTTCGAGAGACCGTCGTGTTGTGGATGAATAACCGGCTGCCCGCGGATTTGTATCTTCGTCCCGCGGGCCGGCCTGCACCAGATCGGCATCCGACAATTCCCATGGAACTGGCAGCGAGAATCAGCAAGCTACCTGGTATCGCCGGCGTCGATCAGCTGCGCGCCTACGAGATCGACTTCGATGGCTCGCCCGCTACGCTGGCCTCGGTTGACCTCAGCGCATTGCGTTCGAATCGTCAGTCCAACTATTTGTCCGGCCGCTCGACGGATGAAGTGCTCGCCCAAATACGCAATCGCGATGCCATCCTCGTCAGCGAGCCATTCACCTACAAGCACCATCTGAAAGCTGGCGACACCATTACTTTGCCGCTCGGGGCGGCGCGCCCGTCATTTCGCATCGCGGACGTTTATTACGATTATGGGAGCGAGGCGGGGACCATCCTGATGGATCGCCAGACGATGCTCCGGTATCTGCCCGATCCCGCGCCTTCGAATCTGGCTATTTACGTCAACCCACAAACCTCCATCGAAACCGTGCGGTCAGAAATCACGCACGCTGCGGCCGGTCAGCAGGTATTGATTTTTTCCAATCGCGACCTACGAAGCGAAGCGGTTCGAATCTTCGACCGCACCTTTGCCATTACCTATGCGCTGGAAGCAGTGGCGATCATTGTCGCGGTGATGGGAATCGCAGGGGCGCTGGTGGCGCTCGTCATCGACCGGCGTCGCGAGCTGGGACTCCTGCGCTTTTTAGGCGCATCCGTGGACCAGATCCGGAAGCAGACACTCGTCGAGGCTGGATTACTGGGGCTGCTCTCAGATTTCGTTGGCCTTGCGCTTGGGTTTGCCTTGTCGCTGGTTCTTGTCTACGTCATCAACAAGCAGTCCTTCGGTTGGACGATTCGCTTTCACTGGCCTGTCGCTGTTCTTGCCGGCGCGATGACCGTGGTCTACGCCGCTACCGTGCTCGCGGGTCTCTATCCGGCACACATCGCTGTGACGCTCAATCCGCTCGAGGCCGTTCATGAGGAATAGCATTGCGTTGGTCTGTACAATCGTGTTTCTTCAACCATTTGCTCCGCAATACCGCGAGGCAGTGCCCGGCTACCGGTTCGAATTCCCGCAGGATTTCTTCGGGCACCCAGACTTTCAAACGGAGTGGTGGTATTTCACTGGAAATCTTCAGGCGCAAGATGGCCATCGCTTTGGCTTCGAATTGACGTTTTTCCGCCGCGCTGTCGACCGTGAGCGGACACCAACCGATCCATGGGAAGTGCATGATCTCTACCTGGCGCATTTCGCGGTGAGCGACTTGGATGGTCGCCGTTATTTTCATTCAGAAAGATTGAATCGTGCTGGTCCCGGAATCGCGGGAGCATCTGCTACAGCCTCGCGCGTCTGGAACGGCAATTGGCAAGTCCAATGGAATGGCTCTGAGCAGGAATTGCAAGGAATCGACAGCCACGTTCAGCTGCGATTGACGTTGCGCGAGCAAAAGCCCCCCGTAGTTCACGGCGAAAATGGCGTGAGCCAAAAAGCGGCGGGCGCGGGTCACGCGTCTTACTACATTTCGCTGACGCGTCTCGCCGCGAACGGCTCTCTGGAGATTGACGCCACAAGCTATCAATTATCCGGGTTAGCCTGGATGGACCACGAATTCTTCACCCATCAACTCGAACCGGATCAAGCCGGCTGGGATTGGATCTGCGTACAGCTCGATGACAATACCGAGCTCATGCTCTTTCGAATTCGGCGGAAAGATGGCACCCTCGATCCATATTCAGCCGGCACATTCATCGGTGCGCAGGGCAAATCCACGCATTTGCGAAGCAGCGATTTTGCGATGCAGCCGCTCGCTGACACCTGGACCAGCCCGACGACGCACGCGACTTATCCCATCGCCTGGAAGATTGACGTGCCGTCGCTCGGCATCGAGTTACGAACGCAGACCAAGCTCGCCAACCAGGAGCTCGCCGCGAATGGCGGTTTCTTCCCTTGGTATTGGGAGGGAGCGATCTCCATCGACGGGAACCGGGGAACTTCCGTGCTAAAAGGCGTGGGCTATCTGGAAATGACGGGCTACGATCACCCCATCCAACTCGCTCCCTAACGCGCCCCTCGCATTTCGACAACCTTTTCTTGAACGTAAAACGAGCTCTTCGCGGCCTTTGCAGTGCTTGCTCGTACGATCAGTTCCGGCTCGACGACGATCTCCTTCGGATACGACACTTTAGCGGGAGCAGTGATGCGGCGCAAAAGCGTTTCCGCGGCAATCAGGCCCATTTCGCGTAGCGGTTGGCGAACTGTCGTCAACGCAGGGTTCTGAAAGGCCGCGCTTTGAATATCGTCGAAGCCCACCACCGAAACTTCCTCTGGAACGCGGCGCCCCGATTCGCGAAGCGCATGAATTGCACCGATGGCGGAAATGTCGTTAAAGGTGAACAACGCCGTGAAAGGTTCGCCGCTCTCGAGTAACTTTTGCGTGACCTGGTATCCCAACTCCGGGGACGACGACTCGCCTTCCAGTTGCCCGGTCAGCTTTTGCTTCACCTCGACGCCATGTGTTTCGGCCGCTTTGCGCACCGCTTCCCACCGGACTTGCGTATCCGAACTGAAAGCCTGCCCTTTGATGAACGCCATCTTACGGTGGCCAAGCTTCGTCAGATGCTCCAGAGCAAGGCTCGCGGCGCGCGAATGATTCAGCACGATGTTGGTCAGCCCGGGCATGTCTTTGTGACCGGAAACGGCGACGCTCGGAATATCCACTGCCTCGGCCATCGCGGTGTCTACCACGATAAGTCCCTCAACGGCGCGCTGCTGAAGGAGAAGTGGGTACTCTTCGATGAGATCTTTCCTGTGGCGGTGGCTCACGACAAAGTAGAAGTAACCTTCCTGCAGCAAGTGGTCTTCGATGCCGGACATTACCAGCGCAGCGTACCCTTCGCTGATTTCCGGCACGACCACGCCAATCGTGAAACTGCGCTGCTTGCGCAACGAGCGCGCCAAATGATTCGGCCGGTAGTTGAGTTCGCGAGCCGCCGCCCGGATCAATTCCTGCGTGCGATGAGGGATGGATTTCGCGGCAGGCGAACGGTTGATGACGAACGAGACCGCGGCCTGCGAGAGGCCGAGATGTTCGGCGAGAAACTTCAGGCTTACGCCATTGCCGGAGGGCTTGCGCGCCTTCGGGTTACTGCTCGATTTTGTGCGAGACATGGTGAAATCTTGGTCCGGTAGTCTCCCACAAGGGTGAGGCGAGGACAAGACCCTGCTTCGCGTGAGCTATTCCAGTGCATCGAATCGCTTGAGTCTGCTAGTAAATCGGTTTAGTATGCTGTTCCCGGAGGGGAGGCCGCGACGCTTCAGATTCGGCTGATCGCAACTCTGTAATATTCCCTTTAGAAAATGGATTTTTCTGGTTGCATGAGGCGACTGGGGAATTGCAGAATCTTCCACCGGCAATCCAGGAGGCGCGGACCAGCAGTCGACGCTCGCGGTACCGCGCGGCATCTTTCCTCATCCCAAATGCGCCTACGGAGTCACCCCAACGTGCGTACCAACCTTAACCGTTTTCTCGTTGCGACGCTTCTCATATTCGGCTTCCAGGCTGCTTCCGCGCAATTGAATGATTCCTCGGCTCTTTCATCGAAGAAAGCCGCTGGTTCCAGCCTGAACGATCCCGCCACCGAGCAGAAGATTGACGCGCTCCTGCGCACGATGACCCTGGACGAGAAGGTCGGGCAATTAGTCCAGTATTCCGCGGGCCAGCCAACTGGTCCGGGCACCGGCCGCACGGATTACGTCGACATGATCGAAAAAGGACAGATCGGCGCCCTGTTCAACATCACCAACGCCCACGACGTAAACGCCTTCCAGCGCGTGGCAATGGAAAAATCGCGATTGAAGATACCGATTATCTTCGGCCAGGACGTGATTCACGGATTCCGCACGGAATTCCCGATTCCGCTGGGGTTGGCGTCTACCTGGAATCCGGAACTGGTTCAGCGCGCAGCGCGCGTTGCCGCGCGCGAGGCTTCCGCGAATGGCATCCGCTGGGTCTTCTCTCCGATGGTGGACATTGCCAGAGACGCCCGCTGGGGGCGCATGGCCGAAGGCTCCGGCGAAGATCCGTACCTGGACGCTACAATGGCCCGCGCCTACGTGCTCGGCTATCAGGGGGAACGGCTCGAAGCGCAGGACAGCGTCGCGGCCTGCCCGAAACATTTTGTCGGGTACGGCGCCGCGGAAGCAGGCCGCGATTACAATTCCGTGGAAATCTCGGAACATACGCTCCGGGAATTCTACCTTCCGCCCTTTCGAGCGGCGATCGACGCCGGGGCTCCCACGATAATGAGCGCGTTCGATTCTTTGAATGCCGTTCCCGCATCCGCAAACCCGTTTACATTGAAACAAATTTTGCGCAAGGAGTGGGGCTTTCGAGGAATTGTTGACAGTGACTGGACTTCCATCGCCGAACTCATTCCTCACGGCATTGCCAACGATCCGGCCACTGCCGCGCGCAAAGCCTTCGTGGCTGGCGTGGATATGGACATGGTCAGCAGTTTTTACCACGACACGCTTGCCGGACTCGTCCGCTCGGGTGAGGTTCCCGAAGCAAACGTCGACGAAGCCGTGCGCCACGTGTTGCGAGTGAAGTTCGCTCTCGGACTCTTCGATCATCCCTACGCGAATGAAACGAAGGAATCGCAAGCCGCAATGAAACCGGAGAGCGTCGCGCTTGCACGCGATGCCGCAGAGCAGTCGCTGGTTCTGCTGAAGAATGATCCCGTAAGCGGCGCGTCCTTGTTGCCCTTATCCGACGCTTCAAAAACTGTCGCGCTTATCGGCCCGCTCACGGATGACGCTACCGACATGCTCGGTTCGTGGTCTGGTCCGCAGAGCCGCGCCGAAGACGTGGTGACTTTGCGTGCTGCCCTCGCGGCGAAATTAGGGAGCGACCATGTTCGCTACGCATCGGGCGGCAGCATCACCGGATCCACCGACGATCAGTTGGCCGATGCCGTCAAAGCGGCGCAGGCTTCGGACATCGCGGTTCTCGCGCTCGGTGAAAGTGGCCCGGAAATGACCGGAGAGGCAGCGTCGCGCGCCCGCCTCGGATTGCCGGGCCGCCAGGAACAGCTATTGGAAACTGTGGTCGCGACCGGCAAGCCCGTAATCCTCATACTCTTCAGCGGGCGACCGCTGGCGCTGCCGTGGGCTTTTGCGCGTGTCCCGGCGGTTCTCGCGGCGTGGTTCCCAGGAATTCAAGCGGGCCCGGCACTTGTTCGCACGCTTTATGGAGAGGCCAATCCATCGGGACGACTGGTAGTTAGCTGGCCCCGCGCCGTCGGCCAGGAACCGATCTACTACAATGAGCTCGATACGGGCCGACCCGCTGGAAATGCCGACCTAACGAAACCTCCCCGGGAGGGTTCGGCAAAATACGTTTCCCGCTACATCGACGAGCAGAATAGTCCGCAATTTCCGTTCGGCTTCGGGCTCACTTTTACGAGTTTTCAATTTGGGGAGACGCATCTGAGTTCGCCCCGCATCAGCGCCAATCTACTGAACGACGAATTGCACGCAGACCATCACGGCGCGTCAGTTCTAACCGTTTCTTCTGATGTCACGAACACCGGCTCGCGCCCCGCGGAAGAGACCGTCCAACTGTATGTTCGTCTGGAGGGTACTAGCACGGCGCAACCTGTCCGCGCCCTGAAGGGATTTAAGCGCATCAAACTTTCGGCTGGGGAAACGCAGCGCGTCACGTTCGACCTCGGTGCAGACGCTTTCGCGCTATGGGACATCGAAAATAAATACGTCGTCGAGCCGGCCCGCGTGACGGTTTGGATCAGCCCGGACTCGGCGCACGGTTCTTCGGCCCCGTTGGAAATCACTCAGTAAGAGCGAGCGGGCAATGCGCCAGTATCGAATTCATTCTCGTCGAGACCTATTGCGCTTAGGTGGCGCCGCCGTGTTTTCCGCGGCGCTCCCGCCGACTCTTCTCTGGAGCGCGGGCCGTCAAAAGTCTTTCGTTGAGCCATCTGGCGCTCCATACCGAGGCAGCGACGATAGCCTTCTCGACGAAATCCAGAAATCCGCCTTTGACTTTTTCTGGACCGAAGCCGGCCCCAAAACAGGTCAAGTAAAAGACCGCGCCTTGGCCAACGGAAACGATACCCGCGATTTCTCCAGCATTGCCGCTACGGGGTTCGGCCTCACCAGCCTGTGCATCGGCGATCGCCGCGGTTTTGGCAAGACGGCTGATATCGTCGAGCGCGTTCGAAACACACTGCGTTTTCTTGCGAATGATCTCCGCCATGAACACGGGTTCTATTTTCATTTCATCCACATGAATACCGGTGAGCGGTGGGAAAAGTGCGAGCTCTCATCCATCGACACCTCGATTCTTCTCTGCGGCGTGCTCACTGCTCGCCAGTATTTCGCCGATCAGGAAATCAAAGACCTCGCCACCAAAATCTACGAACGCGTCGATTGGCCGTGGATGTTGAACGGCGGTCCCACGCTTTCCATGGGCTGGCATCCCGAAAGCGGCTTCCTGAGCGCTCGCTGGGAACACTACTGCGAGCTGATGATGATCTACCTGCTCGGCATCGGCTCTCCTACGCATCCGCTTTCCCCTGAAACCTGGAGCGCCTGGAAGCGGCCGGTGATCAAGTACCAGGGTCTCGAATATATATCCGGCAATGATCCGATTTTCACGCACCAGTATTCCCATGCGTGGTTCGACTTCCGGAAAAAACGCGACGCTTACGCCGACTACTTCGAAAACTCAATTATTGCCACAAAAGCACACAAGCTGTTTTGCTTGTCGCTGCGCGATCGTTTTCCGGACTACAGCACGGACCTCTGGGGTATCAGCGCGTCGGACTACGCGAAAGGTTATACCGCCTGGGGCGGACCTCCGCCGCAGGGACCCATCGACGGCAGTATCGTTCCTTGTGCTACGGGAGGTTCCCTGGCGTTTCTGTTCGAAGATTGCATGCGTGTCTTGCGCAATATTCGCGGCCGCTACAAAGAAAAAGGCTGGGCGCGCTACGGATTCGTGGATGCCTTCAATCCGCTTACTGGTTGGTACGACCAGGACGTGCTCGGAATCGACCTCGGAGTCACCATGCTGATGGCGGAAAACCATCGCAGCGGATTCGTGTGGGATGTGTTCATGAAAAATCCAGAAGCGAAATCGGCTATGCAGAAAGCCGGCTTTCATCCGTATTGAGTTGCTGCTGATTGCACACTGATCCTCGACCGCTCAACTCCGTTATTATTTGTAGAAGCAGCCGCACGCGCGGATTGTCGCGTGGCTAGTGCTGTCGAACTTTCGCTGCGAAGAACGCCGGAGTTAAGGTGTTTCCGGCATTTTCAATGAAGAGGGCTCGGACAGCCACAGCGCTGCCTTGCGCCAGGCTCGCTCCGCTGGTGATGCCGTCAAGATTCGTGACCCCTTCCGTCCCTTGCGTGCCACCGAAAGTTTGCACCTGGAATGTGCTGGCTCCGGTAACTCCAAACTGTGCCGGCAGCGCAGTCACAGTGAATTGCGGCGCGGAGGCGATCGAGACCGTCGAAATAAAGCGCGACCAGCGCAGCGTCACGGTGTCCGTGTTCGCTGAGGCGGCGGTCGCCCCGTTGGCAGCAGTGAACGTGGTCACATGCACTGCCACGTTTTGCCCAAGATGCAAAGCCGTAGTATTCGTGGCGCCACTGAAAAACCCGAAATTGTTGGGGAACCCAGCCGCCACCTGCAAGCCTTTCGTGTCCACTTGAAACGTTTTTACGTTTGCCGCCAGGTTAACCGTCAGCGGCGCGCCAATACGCAGGCTGCCGATCAACGAGTTTGAAGCCGCGGGGAATAAATCCGTCACAATGACGCCAAATTGCGTCTGATTGCCCGAGTTGATGGAGACGACCGTGCCCTCAATCGTGTCCACAACTGGTGTGGCGAGGAGCGGTTCCAGTTCCTGCACCGTGAAGGTCCCATCCGAATTCAGCAGCGCATCCATACTCGCCACCTGGCTATTCGCAACGCATGACGAAGCGTTCCCTGGCGTGGGCGACTTGCAAAGCGTCCCGCTCGGATCGGTATCCAGCACCGTCGAAGTGTTCACCGTCCCCTTCAACGATCCTCGACCGACATTTCCACTTGAAGCAATCGTCACGCTCGACCCGGAAACAGCAACCACTCCCGTGAAATCTTCAATCAGGTCCAGTTGCCCCGTGGCGAGGTTCGAGTTCGCACGCGGAAGCGCGAAGGCACGGACTACATTGAGACTGGTATTCGTGGTGGAATTGGTCAGATTAAGCGTAAGGGCTCCGGCTTTCACGGATAGCGCATTGGCAAGGTTGAAATCGATACCGAATCCCGTGTTTCCATTCACGGACTCCGATTGCGTGATGACAGGAGTTCCGGTGCCGGACAATGCCGCGCTACAGACCGTATTCGCCAAACACTGCGGACTCAAGTTGGTAATCGTCGCACCGGTTCCATTAAAAAAAGCGACTTCGGCGTTCGCAAGGGACACGGTAATGCTGCTGATCCCGCCGGTTTCGACGTTCGTAAGCGTGCCGAGAAACGCAGAATCCGATTGTGCCCGAACAAGATCCACCGTTACGCCGCTTCCGCCGTTTATCGTGAGCGTCGTATTCGTTCCAGTCGTCGAGGTTAGGGTGACGGAGTTGACGGTAATGCGAAAACTGATCAACCCGAGGTTGGAAGGAACGGTATCCGCGACGAGCACGAAACTTACTTTGTTCGTTCCGTTTCCATTAGTACCGTGTGGGACGCCGCTGCAAGATGTCAGGGCTAAAGAGGCTGCTAAACCGAGAGAAAGAAAAGGCTTACTTAGCTTCATGAGCTACCCCACTGCTGCCGGATTGGACCCAGGTCACGCGCTGGAAGGATTGCTCCCCCCTTTCGAATCTAACGCTACCAGGCCGCGCGGGGCTTCTTAAAACCGCGCCGTTTGCCCAACTACTAAATGACATACGCACACTTGAATTCGCTTCCCGCGCCTGCAAAGTAGGCTCCAACCTAGTGTGCTATCGTTACGGAATCCGGATTCGTGGGGAAAGGAATAGGTGCGCTTGGCCAAATCATCGGGCAAAGCGAAGGCCGCTAAGGGTGCGCGGGCAGGGAAAGAAATAGCCACTCCGCCGCTGCGGGAATACGTGTCTCTGGATGACGACGTAAGCAGGAGCGATGACAGCGTGCTGCGACGTCACTTCCAGGAGACACGAACCGCAGAGGATGCCGGACAGTCGAACGGCCAGAACGCGCCTCCGCGTCAGTCCACCAGCACCGAGGAAATTGCGAAGCCTACCATGCGCGAGGTCTTCGGGCCCGGTGGGTTGCTTGAACGCTGCATGATTGGCGGGTACGAGCATCGGCGCGGCCAATTGGAAATGGCGGAGGTTGTGAACGACGCGTTCGAAAAGCACCATCACGCGATCGTGGAAGCCGGAACCGGCACGGGTAAGACACTGGCTTATCTGCTGCCCGCGATTTGCAGCGGCCGCCGCGTGGTGATTTCCACTGCTACCAAGTCGCTCCAGGAGCAGCTCTACCAAAAAGATATTCCATTTTTGCAAAAACACTTCGCGCCGAATCTGAAAGTCGCCGTGATGAAAGGCCGCTCGAATTTCTTGTGCATCTCGAAGCTGAACCAAATGCAGGATCACGCGCTGCTGCAAGGCATGGACGAACTGGACGCCTTCCAGAAGATTAAGCAGTGGTCCAAGCTCACGGAAACGGGGGACCGCGCCGAATTAACGTTTTTGCCGGACGAATCGGACCTGTGGATGCGCCTGGACGCGCGGAGAGACACCTGCTCGGGGCAAAAGTGCCCGCAGTTCAATCCCTGTTTCGTGACCGGAATGCACCAGCGCGCGAAGGAAGCGGACCTGATCATTGTCAACCATCACTTGTTCTTCGCGGATCTGGCGCTTAAGCAGGATGATTTCGGAAGCATTTTGCCGGAGTACTCGGCGGTCGTCTTCGACGAAGCGCACGAAATGGAAGATGTCGCCAGCGACTATTTCGGACGCCAGATTTCGAATTTCCGGTTCGAGGAACTCGCGCGTGATGCCGACCAGACCTTGCGTTTGCTGAATCTAGCGACGCCCGCATTGTTGCGCCGGACGCAACGGATTCGCGAACGCAGCCGCGCATTTTTCGAGACCTTCCCGCCGAAGGACGGAAGGTTTCCATTTTCACGGAATGAGCGCGAAGCCTTTCTGGAGCAGCATCGCGAGGCGTACGACGCGCTTGCGACGGCACTCAAGGGCTTTGAGACGGAATGCGCGGCCCTCGCGCAAAAACCGGAAGAAGTCCTTAGAATTGCGCGGCGCAGTTTTGAAATTCGGCAGGAACTCTCGTTCCTCTTCGAATCGAACGAGAAGAACTTTGTATATTGGTACGAACGGCGCAATAAAGGAATTTTCCTCGCCGCGACGCCCATCGACGTCAGCCAGATTTTGCGCGAACGGCTGTTCGAAAAGTTCGACACCGTCGTCCTGACCTCGGCGACGCTCACTGTAGGCGGGAAGTTCGAATTCATTCGCAGCCGTATGGGTCTCGACCACGCGAAAGAGCGGGGCCTTCCGCACGAATTCGATTATGGACGCCAGGCTCTGTTGTATCTGCCCCGCACCATCCCCGACGTGCGGAATCCGGGTTTTGCGAGTGCCGCCGCGGATGAGATTGTGAAATTGCTCGACGCCAGCCAGGGCCGCGCGTTTTGCCTCTTCACAAGCTATTCGCAGATGAAAGAGCTTTACGAGCGCGTGAAGACACGCGTGGATTTTCCGCTGCTGCTCCAGGGCACCGCGCCGCGCTCGGCACTTCTCGAGCGCTTTAAGAACACCCAAGGTGCGGTCTTGTTCGCGACCGCAAGTTTCTGGCAGGGCGTCGATGTTCCCGGCGAACAGCTATCGATGGTGATCGTCGATCGTTTGCCTTTTGCCGTGCCCAGCGATCCGATCGTCGCGGCGCGCGTTCGAGCGCTTCAGGACGATGGACGAAACGCCTTCGCGGAGTTGCAAGTGCCGCAGGCTGTGCTGGCGTTGAAACAAGGTTTCGGGCGCCTCATTCGAACGAACACTGATCGCGGCGTCCTGGCGCTGCTGGACAACCGCATCACGCGGATGCCATATGGTAAAATTTTCTTGGAGTCGCTGCCGAAGTACGGCATGGCGGCGGATGTTGCGACGGTCGAGCGTTTTTTCAGTACACGGGGCCACGTGGCAAAAGGCTAGCCACGGGAAGAAGTAGCAAGCCGAGTGTAGCGGTTCAACTTCGACAGTAGTCCCCGCTGCGAGACAGGACAGGCATGTTTCAAGTCAGTGTAGAAGAAACCTTTTCGGCCGGGCACGCACTGCGCGGATACAAGGGCAAGTGCGAAAACGTCCACGGCCATAATTACCGCGTGCGCGTAACGCTCGAAGGTCCGCAACTTGACTCGATCGGTTTGCTGGTGGACTTTACCCGTCTGAAGCACCTCTTGCGCGAAATTATGGGGCGTCTGGACCACCAGTTCGTCAACGATCTGGAGCCCTTCAAAACCGTGAATCCGTCGGCCGAGAACATGGCTAAGTACTTTTACGAAGAGTTGACGCGCGGCCTTCCGAATCTGCCGCCCGGTGCGCGAGTGCGTGACGTGATTCTGTGGGAGACGGACACCAGCCGGGCGCAGTATCGGCCGGCCAGTTAAGATTCTGCGATAACGCAGTGATCGAATGAATCGCGCTTACTTCATCATTATGATTCCGGCACTCTTGGTGTTGATTGGATACGTCCTGGTATTTCGGATGATCGGCATCGCGCTTCCATATCCCGCCGTGGTTGCACCGATAGTGCTTCTCGCTGTAATCGTGGTTTGGATGGTGAAAAGGAGCATGAAAAAGTCAGGGGCGAGTACGAAATAGCACAGCAGCCAACGAAGCGGACGTGAATGTTGTCGGCGCAATTCGGCCGAGCGACAAACCGAGAATCTACTCGAAGGAATGCTCATATTTAATCGCGCGAAACTTTTTCGAAATTATGTTCATTACCGAAATCTTCAAATCCATTCAAGGAGAGGGAACGCGTGCGGGATTGCCCTGCATCTTTGTTCGCTTGACGGGATGCAACCTGCGATGCACGTGGTGCGACACGGCGTACGCTTTTCATGGCGGAACAAAAATGACCGTCGAAGAGGTAGCTGCGCGCGTGAATGATCTAGCTGGCTGCGAGTCCGATGCTCACGCGGCCAACGCTTCTGTGCCGCTCGTGGAATTAACAGGTGGCGAGCCGCTATTGCAGGAAGATATTTACCCGCTCGCGGACAAACTGCTCTCGACGGGCTACACCGTCATGATCGAGACGAGCGGCGAAAGATTCGTGGGCCGGCTGCCCCGCGCAGTGATCAAGATCGTGGATGTGAAATGCCCCGATTCGGGCGAAGCGGATACGTTTGAAATGCGCAATCTCGACGAATTGGACGCGAAAGACGAGGTGAAGTTTGTCCTTTCGACGCGGCGCGACTATGAGTTTGCGCGCGCGTTCACCGCGCAACATCGTCTTGCGGAGCGCGTCAAACAAGTCTTGTTTTCCCCGGTGTTCGAGGACCCCGGAGGCAAGTGGTCCGGACTGGAGCCACGGCAGGTCGTCGAATGGATGCTTGCGGATGGCCTGCCCGTCCGGCTGGGACTTCAGTTGCACAAATTTGTATGGGACCCCGCGACGAAAGGAGTCTGACGCGCATCTCGCGGTGGAAGTTGCCATGTAACCAGGGCGCACAGACACAATGTGTACTGGCGCTTAGTTCGGGAGTTAAAACCGATCGATGGCGATGGATTCGCGAAAAGCGGTAGTGCTGCTCAGCGGGGGCATGGACTCGTGCGTTTGCGCGGCGATTGCGCGTGAAAAACACGGCGCGCAAAATGTTGCGCTCTTGCACGCGGGGTACGGCCAGCGCACCCAGGCGCGAGAGCGTCAGTCGTTCGACGACATCGCCGGCTTCTATGGCGTCCAGCAGCGTCTGGTCGTACAGCTTGACCATTTCCGAGCGATTGGGGGCTCTGCGCTAACCGATAAAAATATCGCCGTGCCCGAGAACGATTTGGGTGCGTCCAGCCCGCGCGGCAGTGTAATTCCCGTGACGTACGTGCCGTTTCGCAATGCACATTTTCTATCCGTCGCGGTGAGCTGGGCGGAAGCGATCGGAGCAGGCGCGGTGTACATCGGTGCCGTTGCCGAGGACAGTTCCGGCTATCCCGATTGCCGCGAGGAGTATTACAAGGTCTTCCAGGAGTTGGTGCGCGTTGGCACGCGGCCGGAGACGCAGATTTCGATCGAGACGCCGGTTATCCGATTGAAGAAAAGCGAGATTATCCGGCGAGGCTTCGAATTGAATGCACCGCTGCACTTGACATGGTCCTGCTATCAGGACGAGCAAACGGCGTGCGGCGTTTGCGACAGTTGCGTGCTGCGGCTGCGTGCGTTCGCGGAGGCCGGCATTCCGGATCCGATTCCGTATCGCGCCGCGGTTCCGGCACGAGCTTGAGCTTTCGGGACGACCGCTTGGAAAAGAGTTAAAATTGTGTAGATAATACGGCCCATCCCGCCAGCCAGGCCGCTAGGGGATTCGGCCCGGCAAAGGAGAAGAAAGCATGAAGAGATTCGCAAAGAGCTGGGCGCCGGCTGCGGTACTTGCGGCGGCAATTATTTTCCTTCCCGCTCACAATGCTAACGCGCAGGGCGGTGGCTCGATCAGCGGCCAGATCTTGGATATCAACGCGAAGCCTTGGGTTGGGTTGACGGTTGAATCCGTCAGCGAGCAAGGTGCAAAGCAAGACGCCACTACCGATTTGGAAGGCCGTTACAATATTCGAAATCTTCGGCCAGGAATTTACACCGTCACCATCATCAAGTTTCCGCCGCCCAACGACAAACAAGCTCCCATAGTCGTAGGGAAGCTTCAGGTCACGAGCGATACGGAAGCCAAAGCGGACATGAATTTCAAGGATGTTTTGGCCAAGCAGGGAGCTGCCGCGCAGGAGCAGGTAAAGAAGCAGAACGAAGAAAAACAGAAATTCGAGAGCATGAAAGCGCACTTCACCGCCGGAGTTGCGCTTTTAGACCAGGAACGTAAGGCGAAAGACGACCTAACCAAGGCCGCTCCTGACCAACGCGATGCCCTAAAACAAAATCTGAAAGATCTATCGGATAAAGCCGTCGCCGAATTCCAGGAAGCGCAAAAATCAGCTCCCGAAAAGGACCAGAATCAGCCGTTGATTTGGGGCAACCTCGGCCAGGCCTACGATCTTGCGGGTCGCAACGACGAAGCCGCTCAGGCCTATCAGCAGGCTGCAAATCTGAAGCCCGACGACCCCGGGGCGTTCAACAATTTGGGAAACGTCTTGGCGAAGGCCGGCAAGATTGACGAAGCCCGGGCCGCCTATACGAAAAGCGCAGAACTCGATCCGACGAAAGCCGCCATGGCGTGGCGAAACTTCGGCATCAGCTTGTACAACGCAAATCGTTTGGGAGATGCCGTCGAGCCGCTCCAGAAATCTCTGGCGCTTGACCCGAACAGCGCGCAAACCTGGTATCTCCTGGGTGCCTCACTCGTTTACAAAATGACCATCAAGAAGGTTGGAGACAAGGACGTCCCGGAATTCGCGCCTGGAACTATTGAGGCCTATCAGAAGGCTGTTGAGCTTGATCCGAACGGCACTTACGGGAAACAGGCGCAGGAGGGGCTCGAACAATTGAAGGCCATGGCCCCGGGAATCGACATCAAGGTGAACACCAAGAAAAAGAAGTCTTGAGCGAAAATTTCATCGAGTTAATAGGCCGGTCTCAACTATTGGGGCCGGCCTCTTTTTCTTCTCAGACTTCCAGATTCGCCCACATAAGGTTGAGATGAACAACTATGAGTAACCGGCCAAGCTAACGGTGGCTTAGCGTACCCGTACTTTTTGTTCGTCGCAACGCCCACGCAAACACCGTTACGGAAGCTGGTAACAGCGCCGCGGCGAAGAGCAACAGCACCACGAGCGGCTTCCAGACCGCTGCGAAGCCGTCGCCACCGAGCAGCGCGGCGCGCATCGCCTCCAGCGCGTACGTCACCGGGTTCCCGCGTGCCAACAACTGTAGCCAATCCGGGAGGACGCTTAAGGGAAAAAGCATCCCGCTAGCGACGCCCGAGACACCCAACAGAAACCATTTCGCGGGATTTCCGCGCTTGAAGAGCAGCAGGTAACTTGCCGACAGAATTCCGAGCCCCGTAAACGCCAAAAGCGTGGCGATAAGCACGGCCGCCACACCAATCCAATTGGCTTGATGCAGCGGAAACCCGAACAACGCCGCACCCCAACCGATGTAAATCGCAATCCGCAGCGTCGTCACCGCGAAGGGATACGCTGCGGACCCAGCGAGGATGACGGGCAGCGAGGTCTGCGTAACCAGCAGATGTTCGAGCGTACCGGAATCGCGCGCCTCTTCCAGGCTGCGGTCAAACGTGTCCATTGCTGCATTCAGGTAATCAAGGAACACGAATCCCACGAGCGAAAACGCAAAATACCCGCCGCCTTGCGGCAGCGCGTGCTGCAACTGCGGGCTATCTACGAAACGCGCCACGTAATAAAACATCGCCACGCCGAACAACGCTTCGATCGCTTCCAGAACGAAAACCGTCCGGTACGTACGCGCGATACAAAGGTCGCGCCAGAAGAACGCCCACATCTCGCTGAGAGTACGCATCATTCCCGTGATTCCGCATCGTGGAAGTTTGATCCTCGGCCCGTCAGTCGCAGAAACACGTCTTCCAGAGAACTCGCGCCGGTGTTTCGTTTCAGTATGTTCAGCGTGTCACACGCGACTATTCGACCAGCGTCCATCACGAGGATCCGGTCCGCCAGCAGCTCGACTTCCAGCAATGTGTGTGATGCAAACAGCAGGGAAGTGTCGCCGCCCGCAAGAATATCCGTTTTCAGGAATCGGCGAAATTCTGCCGCGCCAATCGCGTCCAGGCTGCGCGTGGGTTCGTCGAGCAACAAGACGGGCGGTTGGTGCAGCAGGGCGCGCGCAAGGCTGAGACGCTGAATCGTGCCGGAGGACAGCGTCCGCACTTGGCGGTCAAGCGCTTCCTTCAGACGGAATTGTTCACCGAGCCTTGCGATTCGCTCAGTAATCGTTCTGTTGGATAAATGGTTCAGCCGGCCAAAGAATTCCAGGTTCGCCCGCGCGGTCAGGCGCGCATAAAAACCTAAATCGCTCCCGGCATGATAGCCAAGCTGGCGGCGCACGCCGCGCGGATCCAGCGCCGCATCATGCCCCGCGATTTGGGCAAATCCGCGCGTAGGCAAGAGCAAGGTCGCCAGAATCCGCAGCAGCGTGGACTTACCCGCGCCATTCGCGCCCAGCAACGCGACGGCCTCTCCCGGTCGCACTTCGAAAGATATTCCCGCCAACGCAGCTATCGTCGGTTTCTCAAATGGCTGCAGGAACGCTCTCCAGCCGCTGCGCGTCGGTGGAAAATATTTTTCCAGCGCATCAACTCGGATTGCCGTTTCGCTCACGCCGCAACTTATAGCCTGTCTTCCGGTCGAAAACAATTGTGACCGCGAAGGCAACTTCCCGTACACTCGGCTCGTCTTACACTCCATAGCGGAGACTCCCAATCCCCGGTAGAATGTGGAGTCATCGGTCCCAGCATAGAAGACGCCGGTTTACTCCGGCTTACGCGCAAGGAGCCTGACTGATGGTGTCATTTGCCGATCGCGCCGCGATGCTCCCGCATGTGTTGGTGCGCTTTCTCGATAAAGAATCTGTGCTTCTGAATCTCGACACCGAGCGGTACTACGGTCTGGACGAAACCGGCACGCGCATGTGGCAGCTTCTCACCTCGGCGCCCACCATCGATGCTGCTTACCAGGAGCTCCAGAACGAATTTGACGTAGAGTCCGAACTGCTTCGCTTGCATCTCACAGAACTTTTGGGACGGCTCGTCGAAAACGGGCTGCTCCAGATTCAGCCGGCCGATGTGGGAACGGCTTCAGCGGTTTAGCGCGCTGGCACCTCCGGCGCGTCGGATTTTTTTGCGCGCTTCCGTGATGCTGCCCCTTCTCTCTCTAAGCTTGCGTTTCCGCGGGTTTCTTAAGACGCGGACATTTCTCCAAAATCATCTTTCATCCGCAAACCACCTGCCCGGTTCGCCAGATCCGGCGCTGACGGTACGCATGGTGCGTGCCGCCGTGCGCCACAGTTGGACCCATCCCACATGCCTTCAGGAATCGCTCGCCTTGTGGTGGCTGCTCGGGCGCCAGGGCATTGCGTCCGAATTGCGTGTCGGCGTGCGCAAGCAGGGGAGCAAATTTGAAGCGCATGCGTGGGTCGAGCACGACCGTGTCCCCTTGAACGAGCCGCAAGCCATGCACGAGCACTACGCCGCGTTTGATTCCGCCTTTGCCTCGCTTCCTGCGGAGCCGCGATGAGCGGTTTCGCAGGCATCGTGTGCGCGGATGGCGGAACGCCGGACGCGAAACTCCTCGAACGAATGGCGGATCGGCTCGCGTTCCGCGGGCCCGATGCCACGCAGGTCTGGACGCGACCAGGCGCGGGATTTTGCTTCACTTTTTTGCGCACCGGCCCCTCTCCGCAAGCGACAAGTCAGCCATGCACGCTCGACGGCCGCGTTTGGCTGCTGGGAGACGTGCGCCTCGACGGGCGTGACGATTTGCGGCGCGAGCTCGAGCAGTTCGGCGAGCGAACCGAGAACAGCGCGACCGATGAAGAGCTGATACTGCGTGCTTGGCGGCTATGGGGCGAGGAGGGTCTGGCCAAGCTGCTCGGAGACTTTTCGTTTGCTCTGTGGGACGAGTCTGCGCACCAACTTCGGTGCGTGCGCGACTTGCTGGGCGTCCGCCCTCTCTACTATGCAATCTCTGGCGACGATGTCTGTTTCAGTAACACGCTCGACGTGTTGCGACTCGTCCCCGGCTTGTCCGGGATGCTCGACCCCGAATTCATTGCGGATTTCCTGCTGGCGGAATCGAGCTCGGACGCTGCAAGGACGGCCTTTCGCGACATCCGTCGCCTGCCGGCCGGTCATGAGTTGAGATATGCAGGGCGAGAGCCACGCCTTCGCCGTTATGCGGCGCTCCCTATTGAGGAGCCGCTATCGCTAATGCAGGAGAACGAGTACGTTGAGCGCTTTCAAGGTCTGCTGAAGCAAGCGGTGCGAGAGCGCCTGCCCCGCGAGCCGTCGGCCATCTTTTTAAGCGGCGGACTCGATTCGACTAGCGTCGCGGCGGTGGCCTGTGCGATTGCCGGGCAGGACGGAGGGAATGGACTCCGCGCGTACACGATCGACTGCCGGACGATGTTTGAGGATGAAGAGGGTTCGCTGGCGGAGCTCGTTGCACAGCACCTCGGCATGGACATCGAGATTCTTTCTGGTGCGTCGTGCCTCCCATACCAGGGTTGGGACGATTCACTCGCGCGAATGCCGGAGCCTTGTCACGACCCTTTTCTCTTTCTGGGTAGGCGTCAATGCCGTCAGGTGCAGAGCCGCGCTCGGGTCGCCTTGTCGGGCTATGGAGGTGACGACATCCTCACTGGACAAGCTTGGCCTTATCTCGTTTACTTATTCCGGCGGCGAGATTTCAAGCCGATAGTGAAGACGTTTGGTTCCTATGTGTTGCGGCGTGGACGCATCCCGCCACTGCGGGGAGGCTTTCGCGCTCGGCTGCGCCGATGGTTGGGCCCCAAGGACCCCTTGACGGAATTCCCAAGATGGCTGGAGCCACGCTTTGTCGAGCGCAGCAATCTGCGCGACCGTTGGCGCGAACTTCAGGAACCGCCCCAGTCGTGCCATCCCTTGCATCCAGTCGCGCATGCCGGCCTTTCCAGCGACTTTTGGGCTGGCGTTTTCGAAAGTGAGGATGCCGCCTGCACCGGCGTGCCCGTCGATTTGCGTGCGCCGCTTCTTGATCAGCGCCTCATACGCTTCCTCTTGCGCGTGCCTCCGGTGCCCTGGTGCATGGAAAAGGCCCTACTCCGCGAGGCGATGCGAGGCATGTTGCCGGAAAGAGTACGCAGGCGCCCAAAAGTTCCGGTCCTCGGCGACTCCATCAGATATTTTATCGACAGCAAGAAATGGAGTGCGGTGCCGATTCCTGAGCCGGCTGCCGCAGTCCTGGAATATGTCGATTGGAAGCGGCTCGGCGCAACTTTGGAAACTGCGGTGGGTTCATCCCTTTGGGCCGGCCTGCGTCCCGTTTCTCTATCCTATTGGTTAAAAGGCATTGTAAACGACGAACGGATTGGTTAAAGTTTTTGCATGGAGATCATGAATGAAGCGACAGGCGGCTGATTTCCCTGCCAAGAGGCCTTATTATCCGCCAAAACTGACCGTCTACGGCGATTTAACCGAGCTGACCATGACGAAGATGACGAAAACAGGACAGTTCGACAATGTAAAAAAGACCAGACGCACATAACTCTTTGCTTGGAGCGGTGCTCGCTCTGTGAGAATCTGCGCCACGTGATGTATTCCTATTGCTTATACGGTCTAGCTCTCCATTCCGATACTCAGATTTCCGCACTTCCAGAAGCACCAGTCTGTCTCGAACGCCCTGACGCAGTAATTGAGCTCGGCCTGGCACCCGATTGGGTGCGAAACGCCACTTTGCTGCCGTTCGAGGTGAAACGGCCGAAGGCTGGAACAACGGACGGAGACGATTCCCCATTCACTCTCATTTCCTACGGACACGGGGAGTTCTTTCAACTGGTTTACGGTGAAGGTGCGCACTTTTTTGTGGACGGAGATGCGACACGTGTATGGGGAACTTGCGGACCTCCGTTGATGGACGAGGATCTTGTTACCTACCTCTTGGGTCCCGTGATGGGATTTGTGTTACGGCGCCGAGGGGTCTTGGCTCTCCACGCCAGTTCGCTTCGGTTATTCGATAGCGCAGTGGTCCTTTGCGGCCCTTCAGGTTCTGGAAAGTCCACTACCGCTGCGGCGCTGGCCCTGCGCGGCGTCCCAGTTCTCGCCGAAGACATTTCTCCCATGGTTGAAGAAAGCGGCCGGCTGTGCGTAGAACCAGGTTATCCACGCGTCTGCCTGTGGCCAGGGGCTGTTGAGATGCTTTGTGGTGCGGCAGATGCGTTGCCGCGACTTACGCCGACCTGGGAGAAGTGCTACTTGCCTTTGGACGGAGTAGCAGCAACGTTCGAGCCAAAGAAACAGCCTCTCGGACTGGTCTATATCCTCGCGCCTAGCGCGGAAGAGTCGAACGCTCCACGAATCGAGGGACTTGCATTGCGGGAAGGGCTCCTAGAGCTGGTAAAGAATACCTACATGAATTGGCTTCTGGACCGGAACCAACGAGCGGCGGAGCTGGATGTGCTCACCCGGTTGGTCGCGAACGTCTCCGTGCGCAGAATTATCCCGCCGGCGGATCCCACCCGCATTGCTGCGCTTTGCGACGTGATCGTTCAGGATGCCGAGAAACTCCTTAGATCGCGTTCGTTCGCCGCGGGCGCTGGTCATTGACGTATGTATTCACTCGGTGACTACGGCGGCATGATCGGCGACGCTGTCCGCACGCCCGCGTATGTACGGGCTATTGAAGCGGCGGTGCGGCCAGGGAGCGTTGTCGTGGATCTGGGCTGCGGCACCGGTTTTTTCGCTCTAGTGGCCTGCCGAGCGGGCGCCCAGCGAGTCTACGCGATTGAGCAAGCGGAAATTATCCAATTTGCCGAAAAGCTCGCCGCCGTAAACGGCTTCTCCGATCGCATCACGTTCCTTCGCGGCGATTCCCGTCAGATGCAACTGCGGGAACGGGCCGACTTGATCGTTTCGGACCTCCGAGGCGCTCTGCCATTTTTTGGCCAGGCACTCTTGGCGATAAAAGATGCTCGACAGCGGTTTCTTACCGATGGTGGAGCAATAATTCCGCGGCGCGACGTTCTATACGCCGCGATTGTGGAGGCCGAAGCGGCCTACGAGAAGATTAGGGGACCTTGGCAGACCGGGGCGGACAATCTCGATTTATCGGCAGGGCTTTCGTGCGAGCTGAACCAGATTTGCCAGGCCTTCGCCAATCGGGACCAGCTCGTAACGGAGCCGCAAGCCTGGTGCGAGATTAACTATACGAAGGAACTGGAGCCGAACGCCACAGCCAAATTGTTCTTCCGCGCTTCCCGCTCTGCAACCGGTCACGGAGTATTGATCTGGTTCGAAGCACAACTCTACGGCAAGATTGGCTTTTCCTGCGCTCCCGGCGCCCCAAAAACAGTTTACAGCCACATCTTTCTGCCGTGGCTCGAGCCGCTTCCGGTCTCGGCGGGACAGGAGATTCAGGTGGAGTTGCACGCGAACCTCGTTGGCTCAGACTATGTTTGGCGTTGGGAAACGCAGACTATCGAGAGGGAAAGCGGAGTTCTGCGTCATTTTCGGCAATCGACTTTGCAGGGCGCTCAGTTTTCGCCGCAATGGCTGCGCAAGCACGCTTACGACTTTGTTCCAATGCTGACCGCGGAAGGAGAAGCGGAACGCTGGCTCTTGCATGCCATGGACGGCAAAATGGCATTAGAGCAAATTGCCAAAGCCGCCGCGGATCGGTTTCCTGGAGTGTTCCGTAAGAAAGAAGAAGCGTTCCGGCGAGTCTCAGCATTGGCGGAGAAGTTTTCTCGCTGACGGATACAAGTTCCTACGTCAGCACTTACCACAGTCTCCGCCGGAGGCTTTTTCTGCCCCAAGCACTTCCACAGGGAGCTCAATCTCTCGGCTCGGAGTGGGCGCTCCTCGTCGAGTGCTCCCGGCCGCAATGCGACGCGCCACATCTCGCCGAGTGCTTGCATTCCTCTCTGCACTGGGAATCGTTCACGCAGCTCGCCGAAGACCACGGCATGCTCGGTCTGGCGGCCTCGCAATTGCTCAACGACCACGAGAATTTGCTGCCGCCCGACGCGGCGGAGTCCATCCGCGCCTGGCGTCGTGGTCAGGCTCTCTTCACTTTAAACTTAATGGCCGAAATGTTCCGGCTTTTTGACGCTTTTCGCCCGTCCGGAATCGCAGCGCTCGTCATCAAAGGCCCGGTGTTGTCTCTGCGATGTTATGGCGACGCGGGTCTGCGCCAGTATGGCGATCTGGATTTAATCGTTCGCGATCGTGATATCTTGCGCACCACGGAGCTCATGCTCGAGCTTGGCTACGAAGCAAAAGTTCCTCTCGCCGCCATTCGCGCTAAGAAAATTCCCGGTGAGTATGTGTTTCCCCATACGCGGTCAAAACTGCTCGTTGAGTTTCATACCGAGCGCACCTTTCGCTACCATCCCCGGCCCATCCCGCTCGACGCTCTATTTCTTCGGCAAGCGCAAGTTGCTTTCGACGGCCGCTCCGTGCCTGCGCTTTGCCCGGAAGATGAACTCATCCTGATTTGCATTCACGGCGCGAAGCACTTTTGGGAGCGGTTAATTTACGTTGCCGATGTCGCGGCGCTGGTTTCGCGGCAACCGCTCGATTGGGACCTCGCCATTACTGCAGCTCGAGAAATCGGCGCCACTCGAATGCTCCACGTGGCCCTTCAACTCGCAGCGGAGGTTCTGAACGTCCCGCCGCCCGAGCAGATTGCTAGGTTCGTCCAATCCGACACGGTCGCAAAACAACTCGCTACGCAGATATTGCGATGGCTTCCCGCAGCGGGCTCCGCGCCACCAAGTATCCTGCAGCGCGCCGCTTTCCGCATGCGCATGCGAGGCAGCATCCCTCGTGGGTTGCCATATTTGCTGCGCCTAACTCTTTCTCCGACAGAAGAGGACTGGGCCGTCCGCGACGAAAACAAGCGTCATTGGTTCCTCGACTCTTTGGGCCGGCCATTTCGCCTTGCAAAAAAATACGGCCGCGACGGCAAACCGTAGCAGCTCTTAGCAGTCCTCCCGAAAACTGGGCAACGAGGTTTCAAAAAGAAAAAAGGCCCGGACGGAGAGTCCGGGCCTTCGTCGCAGGATGAATCTTAAATACTCGTGCGGTGGCCAATCGTTCGCGGTGTTCTTGACGGTGGCGGCGGCAATTCGACGCTGATCGACATTTCACTCTTGTTGCGCAGCACGCCGAGCTTGACAGTCTTGTCCTCTCGCTTGCCGGCCAGCTTTTCCCGCAAATCACCCAGCGAGCGCACCCGTTCACCGTTCAGCGAAGTGATTACGTCGCCGCTCTTCAGGCCGGCCTTTTCCGCGGCCGATCCCGAACTCACTTCTCGCACCAGCACTCCCTCGCCGTCCGGCGCTCCAAAGTACGCACCAAATTGCCCGCTCAGATCCTCAGCATCAATTCCGAGCCGCGGCCTCCCTCCTGCCAGCACGCCGAAGTTCCAGTCCATTCCGGGTTCCACTTGGATGTCTGGAATCTCCACTTTCGGGAGGCGGAACGAGTAGCTGTCCGGCCCGTTGGACTTGAACCAGAGATTTCCCCGGTCCTCCGACTTTCCCAGCGTCACCGTGATTGTTTGTGCTCGGCCATCGCGCCACACCGTGAACTGCGCTGAACGACCGGCAGGAATTTCGTGAATCATCCGCCGGAACTGCGCTTCACCTTCCACGCGCTGCCCGTTAATTTCTGTAATCACATCATTTTCTTTCAACCCAGCTTTCGCCGCAGGGCTATCCGAAACGATTCGACCCAGCAAAACCCCGCGTTCCGCGGGCAGCTTGAGCTCTTTCGCTTTGTCCGCATTCACGTCTTGCGATTCCACGCCGAGCCAGCTTGTGCCTTCGTCGCCGAGCACCATCGCCATCGCGTCGTCCGGCTCGCGCGACTGATCCATCCTCTCAAGTATCCGCTCCTGTTCTTGCTGCGCGCTGTTTGCCACGCGGTAAGACGCCCGCATCGCGCGATCCTGCAACCTCTGCGCCAATCTTGCTTCCGCGTCTGCAAACCGTGCTTCCATCCGCGCTTGCAGCTCTTCCATTCTCTGTTCGACCTGCGCCATCTTCGTGTCCGTGCAGTTCTGCGAGTTCGCCGCCGGACTCGGCAGCGCGATCAGCACCAGCGCCAGCGCCGCGGCTCCTCCGCCCAGGAACAAATTCCGTTTCATCATCGTCATCCTCCTCCTGTCTCACTTAGACGTAGCTCAGGCTAAACCGTCGATCGCAAAATCTCGATTCGTATCCCACCGTTTATCGTATTCAATCGGATGGGCGTGCCACCCTTGCCCAGCTTTCCGCGCGTCTCCCTCGGCCGCAGCGAACTCTCAAAAGCCACGGGTAGCTCCGAATAAAAACTTCCATTCATCGAGCGCGCTTCGAGGTTGGCCTGCGTGTCCTGTGGCACTGCCAGCACTACAGACCCGTTCGTCGTTTCCGCGGTCATTCCTCTTTCGCCGAGAATCCGCAGCAGTTCGAGGTGCAAGTTGCCGTTCGTCGTATGCGCATGCACGCTCCCGCCGCCCTCGTACACTTCAATGTTTCCGTTCACGGTGCGCAAATCTTCCACCGCGTCTACTCCCGCGATTTTCAGCGTGCCGTTCACCGTCCCCAGATGTTCCACGCGCGCGCCGTGTGGCACGTGCACGGTGTACACGACCGCAACTTCCACACCTTCATTTTGCGGATAGCGCGTCACTACCGAGACATCATCCGGCTTTGCGGAAATTTCAATCGAAACGCGGTCGATGTCCGCTTCGTTCTCTTTGGCCACTTTCACCGCGTGAATCTCGACCTCGTTCTTGTCCCATCCTTCCACTTCCACCGGCCCGTTCACGTTCTGCAATTCGAACGTGCCGCCCGGTTGCAGCGGGTACGACTGGTTGAATTCTTTGCTGATCCCTTTGCAAGGCGCGACGGCCGCCGCCGCAAGTATGAGGCTCAGCACCACCGCTGGGCGATAGCTGGGACGGAACATGGCGAGTTACCCCCTTCGAAGTTCTTTCCGTGACTACTGCACCCACCTGGACCCGGAAATCAACGTCTCCTGTGACGCGCGGGCCTGCTGCACTTCCTCCGCACTCTTAGCGCCGCAGCTCAAAATCAAATTTCACCGTCGAAACCGTTTCGACTTTAGTTCCGTTTATCAGCGCCGGCCGCGCTCGCCACCGTTGCACCGCGTCCTTTGCCGCATCCGCCAGGACTGGCTCGCCCTCCAACACCTTCATCACTTCTACGCTTCCGTCGGTTCTGACCTTCACCTGCAACACCACGACTCCCTGGATGCGGGCTCGTCGCGCGAGTTCCGGATACGCCGGATGCGGCGATGCAATCAGCCGTTTGAAGAAATCGCTGGAATCCTCCCGCAAACCCCCGAGAAGATAGATTTCCAGTTTGTCCATCCAGCTTTCCAGCCAGTCGCTTCTCTCCTCGAAAGGCTGCGCTCCCCGCGCCGCCTCTACTTCTTCCGTCGATCGCACCGGCAGGAAGTCCACATCGTGCATTCGGTTGAGTCGTTCGTTCTGCTCGCGAATCAGTGAATCCCGCAGGTCTTGGTCTGTATCGAGAAATTGCAGCCGGATTTTGCCGATCGTCGAGCGCAACTTCAGCACCGTGCCTCCGCCGTTGAGCGTGCCGATGGCGTGTACCGTGCCGTTCCCGCGATTGCCGTCCCACTGGAAATTCACCGATAACGCTGGGTCCGCGGAGATGTGACTCGTTCCGCCGCTATCTACCACCGCGTCGATCGTTGCGGCAAGATTTCTCGGCAGAAACACCACAATGTCGCCTGCGCCGGAAGAAAGTTGCGACGCGCCCGCCAGGCTCACCGTTCCGCCAGCCGGCGTCGCATCCGGATTAATCCACGCTTGAATGTTTCCGCCGGCGGTCGCCGCCTGCACTGCGCCCGCCACGCGCGTCAGGCACACGCTCCCGCCGTTCGATTCCACTTCCATCGGCCCAGAAACCGTGACGATGCGGATTCCGCCGCCGCCCGTTTGCGCCCGCACCGATCCGCGCACTTCTCCAAAATCAATTTGCCCGCCGCCGGTGCGCACGCTGACAAAACTGTTCGCCTGCTTCAGCGTGATGTTTCCCCCTTCCGTCTCCAATTGCGCGCGCCCCCCGATTTGTCCTGCGCGGATGTGTCCGCCGCCCGTCTTCAAAGCGGCATTTCCCAGAATATTTCCCGCCACAATATGCCCGCCAGCGGTAAAAGCATCGAGGTCGCCGGCAACGTCCTGCACCTGGATGTGCCCGCCTTGCGTGGAAAGCCTCGCCAGCATGTGGCCCTGCCAGCCTCCGCGCGGGCTCATCGTCCCAATCCGTCCTGTGCGAATGTTTCCGCCCTGCGTGACCAGCGTCGCGATTCCTCCGATGTCTTGCGTTTCGATGTCCCCGACGCCCGTGTTCACATCCAGGTTGTAATTCGCCGGCACTTCAATCAGGAATTGCACCCAGAACTGCGCGTTGCTTCCGTTTCGTGCCGCTTGCGCTGGAGATGTCCCTACAATCTCTACGCCCGAATTCGTTGATCTCGCCGTGAGCGAGTACCGGTCCAGCAAACTCTGCGCCATCGGCGCCCGCGCGTCGGTTTCCACGTGCACCGTGTAGCGCACTTCCGCCGCCGTCCCTGGCTCCAACGCCACCACCCGCACCGAACCTAAATCCGTCGTCAGATGCAGCGTGCGCCCGTCCGAAGTGCGCAACACTCCCGAGCGGTCCGCACCCACGCGCGGCCCGGTGTCGTTCGCAGCAGGCGGATCGATCCCTGGCGGCTCCGGGGTATTCGCCGCCGCGAGCAACTCCGGCGAAAGCGCGGCAGCCAGCGCCAATGCTGCCAGCAACGCCATTCGCGCGTAAGCGCCGCGAGCTTCTCCCGAAATTGCCATCGCTTTCATTTCTGTTTTGTGACTCTCTCGAACTTACTGCACTTCACGCGAGCCGATCTGCCGCAATGCCGCCGCGCTGCGCAGCCGGACATTCGGATTGGGATCCCGTCGTTCAAGTTCCTGCAGTGTCCGGACCACCTGTAAGAGAGATGGATCGAGGGGACGTTCAAATCCTTCCGGCGCGATTGCGGGTTCCACGCTGCGCGGCGTATTCGCGGATTCCGTCTCCAGCGAATGCACCAGCAAATTCACCGCTTCCACGCGCACGCCCGCATTCGCATCGTGCTCGAGCGCCCCAATCAGTGTTTCGCGAACCTTCGGATCCGTCGTCACATCGCGCAGGGAATCCATCGCCTTCATCCGCACCGCAGGATTCTGGTCCTTCTGCGCGGCATACAACAGCGCGCGCCGCACGTCCGCGTCGCTCGTGCGCAGCCGCAGCGCATCCAGGCAATCCAGCCGCACGCCTGCATCCGTCTGGTCGCCGTTTTCCACGACGTATGTCAGCACGCGCCGCAAGTCCGGATCATCCACGCTTCCGGAAAGCACCATCGGCTCTTCCGTTCGCACGTGAACTTGCAAGCCTCCCGGCATTCCATCTTGCGCGGGTGTCACGCTGATTCCTGCCACGGCCATGTTGCCCAGCTGTTCGTCGGTGAATTTCGGAGTGGCCGAGATATTCACCGGTGTTACGCCTGCGCCGGGATTGAATCGCTCGGAAATCCTCGGCACCACCTGCGTCCCCACGGCTGCGCCAAACAGCACCAGCGTCGCGCCGCTCAGCACCGGCCGCATCACCATCACGCTGCGCAGCCAGCCGAATGGCTTCCACGGCTGCCGCAATGGCGGCGCGGACAAGTCATCCAGCGCTTCCGCCAATTCACTTCGGCACTGCGAAAGCAAAATTCCGCCGCTATCCACGTGTTCGGTCGCCTGCAGCGCTTCCATCAGCGATTCGTGCAGCGAACGCTCTTCCGCAAGCTGCGACGCACACGTTTCGCAAAGCGCCAAGTGTTTTTCGACCCGTTGATTTTCTTGTTCGTTGGTGTCGCCGCACGTGTAGAACACCAGAAGTGCGCCGATTTCGCGGCAAGCGCGCCGCGGATCCGCCAGGCTCATCGCAGGCCTCCCAACTGGCTGCGGAGCTTGCGTGTTGCGCGGAACAACGAATTCTTTGCGGTTTCCTCGGTCGTCCCTAGCGCTTCGCCAATCGCGCGTAGCTTCAATCCCTGGTAGTGCTTCAACTCGAAAACGATTCGCTCGCGCGGCGAAAGCCGTTCCATGGCCGCCGCCAGCCTTCGGCGAATCTCTTTGCCGAAGAATTGCCGTTCCGGATCGAGCGCCGGACGCTGCTCGCGCTGCCGCTCGAAGAAGTCTGCAATGCCTTCCTCGTGGTGGGCCGATCCCGGCTCCGGCGCCTGATCTTCCGGACGCGCTTGCCGCCGCCGCAACTGGTCCAGGCAAACGTTCGTGACGATGCGGTACAACCACGTGTAAAAGCTGCATTCAAACCGAAACCGGTGCAGGTTCCGGTAAACCTTCAGGAAGGCCTCTTGATATACGTCGCGAGCGTCTTCCGGGCGCTTCATCAGGTTCAGCGCCAGCCGTAACACGTCCCGATCATACCGGTGTACCAGCTCTTCGAACGCGGCCCGGTTTCCCGCTTGGGCTTCCGCCACAAGCGTGCGCTCTGTATGACCGGACAATGTGTTCGGCGCGGCTAGCGACGCGTCCGTCCCGCCCGCGAACCCGGTTTCATTTCCCACAGCAAGCGCCCATCTTCGAAGCGGCATTTTTCGCTTTCTCTTCTCTTTGCTGGTGTACTTGCTGGCTTTTCAACACCTTAGGCGCCGGCCCCGTCCCGGTCACCCGCACAGAGTCTTGCGACCACCCAATTTGGACGTCCTTGAACGTCCTTGGGTGAGCACCGCTTCCTCCTTGAAAACGAACTTCGAGGCCTGTTTGTTTCGGATTTCCACAGCCCGGCTGGGGTTGCCCAGCCTCTGTTTGACCGCTGCGCCCGCACGGTTATTCCCGCAGGGTGATCCTTGCAGGGTAGACCGGCGTGTCAGACGCCGCCGCCTGGCACCCCGCCGTCGCTCGCCGCGGTTTCGCCGCTCCGCATTCGCCAGATTGCGAGTGGAATCAGCAGCATCAGGATTATCACCATCAATACTGCATAGCCATTTGTCCGGTAAAACGCTTCCGGCTGCCCCAATAACTCCGCCGCCGCTCCCGCGAGCCCGATGCACGCCACCAGCAGCACGTAGCCCAGCACGTTGAATCGCACGATTCTCCGCACGCCGAAAACAATTACCGCGAGGATGATCGCTTCCGCCACAAATTGCTTCGCGAAATCGGCCCCACCTTGCCAGTTGCCACCGGTCAAGAACAGCGCGCCCAGCAGGAACATCCCGAACCGCATCCACCGCGCCTTCGCTACTGCTCCCACAAACGCGGCGATAAACACAATCAATCCTGCAAAGTACAGTGCGCCGGTCAACGCTCCTCCCACTGCCGCCGCGGATGGCAGCGCCGCGTCAAAATTCGCGCCCGCCGCAATCGGATAACTCCGGTGCATCGCCGGCCAGTGCGCCGCAATCACCTCAATCAGTTTCTGGAGGCCAATAAGCCCCGCCGCTCCGCAGACTCCGATCCAAACTGCGTCGCGGTAATAGTTCGCAGGCATCCGCGCTCCCACCGGCAAGCGTTCTTCTCCGTACGCTCGATTACTGAAGTACGACGCCAGCCCGAATAGCGAAACGGTCCCCGCAATGTAAAAGATAAGCCCGATTAGTATTCCGATGACCAGTATTCCCACCATCGTCTTCATCGGCATCGCCGTCTGGTACATGTTCATTCTCTCTTGCCAGACATTCCCAAACGTCACCGTCAACAGGTATCCCGCAACCATCAGCGCTGCCCAAAATGCCGCGCGCTTCCACGGGATCGCTTCCATCGCTTCCGACTTCAGGTTCTTGAAGAACATCACTATCGCCGTAATTCCCAGCCCCCCAAGAAACACTATTGGCATGCCGACGCTGAAGCTTGTTCGTCCGAGCGTCAGCTCTTCCTGCTTCCGCCGCCACTCGTCCGGAATCTTGATGTAGCTCCACGTCGTTCCGCCTTCGTTCGCTTCCTGCTCATCGCGTGCTTCCGGCTTCGCATAATACGAGCCCCGGTAATCCACCACTTCGTCGCCCAGCACCGCGATTTTGATCCGCTCATACGCGTGGTCGTCGCTGTTCGTTGACATCGCCGGCTCTCCATCCAGCGGCGCATTGCGTTGCCAGCACAGTTCATGGTCCGTGCGGTGGATCCGTTTGTCCGAATCCGCCTCCACCATCGTCCATCTACTGAGATCGATTTTTTTCACTTCCGTCAGGTATTTCTCGGCCTTCGCGATCGCCTCCTCTTTGCTCAGCGTCGCTCCCGCCGCGTCTTCCGACAGCTTGTGATTCAGCGCCAGGAACCCGCCATCCGGCCCCAGCTTGATCGAAAACTCTTCCGCGTCGCCATCGCGGAAATACCTCACTTGCCAGAACGCCACCGGCACTTCTTTGCCGTAGACTTCGTTGATCAGCGCGATTCCTCCGCGCCGCCGCAGGAATTCGTTCGTAACCGGATCCGCCAGTTCCGCGAAAATCGTCGCCTTGCGATACGACTTTGGGTCCTGCCCGTGCTGCCGGAGAATTTCGTCAGCCCGTTCTTTCACCGTGCGCGGATTCACCGACAGCTTCAGGTAGTCGCCGGCTTTTGGAGTTTTCACCCGCCATGCTGCCAGTCCGCCGAACACCAGGCATACCGCGAGAAACAGCATTGCCGTCGGTGTCAGCGCGTCATAGCGCCGCGTCTTTGCCGCGGTGGCCGCTTTCCCCGCTGCCATCTCGAACGTGATCTTCTCGATAGGCTGTGCGCTATTGAGCAGATCTTCGTCCGCTTCAAATTGGCCCCGCTGCAGGTACGCTACCGCCGAGAAAAGCAGCGGCGCTACCGCCGCGGCGCCCACGATGACCCCGGAAACTTTGAAATACAAATTGTTCGACCGGATGAGCAGCAGGCCCACCAGCGACGCGTCCACCGTGTAATGCCAGATGACCGTCGTCAGGATTCCCCAGCGCAGCATCACTATTCCCGCCACGATCCCGATCAGGCCCACTTCCAGCCCGCGGATGTACGGCGGCTCGTTCGGATACGCGGAGTGCAGAAAGCTCCAGCAGAACGCCGGCACAACGACCGCCACTACTCGCGAGCCCGTCAGCCGGTGCATGAACGGAATCGCGAACAGCCGGAACAGAAATTCTTCGCTCGTCGCTGCCAGCATTCCGATGGCGACTCCCGAAATCCACGGAATCGCCGTGTTCACCGAGTTTTCGTAATCCACTTCTTGCGGCGCCCACGCTCCGAAATGATTCGCGACAATGTAAAAAGCCACGATGAATCCGATGTGCGCCGCAGCCATCGAAATTCCGATCGTCGCCGACTTGAAAAACTCCTTGGTGCGCATTCCGCGCAGCGTGAACGCCTTCGCCAGCCGCAATTGGGTTTTCTGCGCCGCGCGGTACAGCGGTTCGCCTCCGGGAATGGGCAGAACCACCGTAATTGCCGAAAACAGCCCGAACAACAGCGCCTTGCCGATCTCTCCGAATACGAAACTCCCATACGACGTGTTCGTGTCGTAGCCCATGCGGTCCAGTTGCCAGTTGTTCAGTTGCATGAAGGTAAGCAGGATCGCCACCACGATTCCCAGCTTGATTGGCCCCGCCCAGTTCGTCTGTCCTTGCTTCGTCAACGCGATCCCGATCCACAGCGCCGATCCCAGGAGCAGAACCCACGGAAGGAACGCCACCACGTTGTAAAACGTGTTCGTCGAGCGCAGCTTTTCGTAACTCCGCTCCCACGCTTCCGGAACGTGCAGGAACTCCTCCGCGCTTCCCGCGCGGTCTCCTGCGAGCGTCACGCGCAGCCGGTACGGCGCATCCTTCGCCCGAAAGCCGTGCTTCTCCCAGGTAAACGACCAATCCGTCCGGTTCGGTTTTTTGCTCGAATTTGCCTCTTCGGCCAGGAAATCCCACTTGCTCAGATCCACTCCCAGCTTGCCGCTCAGAAAATCCTGCGCATCCTTTTCCGCCGCCGCGCGTTCCAGCGCCGCTCCCGCGCTCGCCTCTTTCACTTTGTGGTCATATCCCACCACTTGCCCGCCGGGGCTGACCCGCACGTGAAACTCTTCCTCCTGCTGTGGGCGGAAAAATCGCACATCCCAATACCAGATGTTCAGCTCGTGCGACATCAACTGGTTTGCTTGCTGCAGTCCGACTTCGCGCTCCAGGTACGTCTTCGCGTTGTCGTCGACCTCGAACGCGACCGCCGTTTCATATCCGCTGACGTTCTCTCCCACGCTTGCCACAAACTGTTTCGCGCGATCTATCGCTTGCCCTCGCGAAACGTGAAAATCCACCGACGCTTCCGGAAACGCCCGGAAGAAATACCGCTGTGCAAACACCGCGCCCACGACTCCCAGGATGATCCACAGCAGGAGCGTTCGCTTGTCCGAACCCGTCAGCCGGTTTTCCGCCACAATGCCTCCCGCAACAATTCTTGCTCCGCGATATCCGCGCCGTGCTCGCTTTCCTGAACGCCCACCTTTATACTACGCACTAGCCCGGAACCAACCCTCGCCACGATAATCGTGTGCTTCTATCCATCATCGGAGCAGCAAACGCGACGCCGCCCTGCAGTAGACTTAACTCCTTTAGAATCAACACTTGCAGCGCCTCCCGTAAGTGTTGATTCTAAAAGACTTACAGTGTCCCTAAGTCCTGTAGATGCAACACTTACAAAATTCGCAGGGGGGCTATCTCAAACGCGCGCCCTCAATTTTCCCGCGTCCGCCCGCTCGCAGGCCTCGCTCTCACGTCGGCTTAGACGCACTTCGCGACCCGCACCCCATCCTCGCCAATGGTATAAAGAACTGCCAATGCCTCCCGACCTCTCCACCGATGTCCGCATGATAAAAGGTGTGGGCCCGCAGCGCGCCGAACTTCTTGCCAAGCGCGGCATTCACACTTTCGAGGACCTCCTCGCGTATCTCCCTTTCCGCTACGAAGACCGCATTCACTTTTCCAAAATAAAGGACATCCAGCCCGGCGGCATTTATACCATTCGCGCCAAAGTGATGAGCGGCCAGGCCATTCCCAACAAGTTCGCGTACAACGCTGTCTATCATTTATTAGTGCAGGATGCGACAGGCGGCCTCTTGCCCTGCCGCTTTTTTCACTCCGGGTATCTCGAAGACCGCCTCAAGCCCGGCCAGCAGCTCGTCCTGCACGGCAGAGTCGAAGTGGATAAGCTGCGCCCCGCGCGCATCGAGATGATCAATCCGCAGCTCGAGCTGCTCGGCAACGACGAATCCGCCGATTCCACCGAAGTCGGCCGCATCGTTCCCATTTACGAAGCCATCGGCGCTTTCGGTTCGCGCCAGATTCGCCGCGCCATGTACGCCGCGGTCCAGCATCTCACCGACGGCGGCCTTCCCGAAATTCTCCCGGAAACGCTCCGCGCGCGACTCAATTTTCCTTCGCGGCGCGACGCGCTTATCCATTCGCATTTTCCGGAACCTGGCGAATCGCTCGACGCGCTTAATACATTTACCAGTGCCGCGCAGCAGCGCCTCATCTTCGAAGAATTTTTTCTTTACCAGCTCAGCCTGGCGCTCGACCGCAAAGCCGTGCGAAAAGAGAACGCCATCGCGTTTCGCGTGCGCGACGACAAAATCCGCGAAGCGCTCAAACGCATTCTCCCCTTCAAGCCCACCGCCGCGCAAAAGCGCGTCCTCGCCGAAATTGCGAGCGACCTCGAAAAGCCCGCGCCGATGAATCGTCTGCTGCAAGGCGACGTCGGCAGCGGCAAAACGATTGTTGCGCTGCAAGCCGCGGTCATCGCCATCGAAAACGGCTGCCAGGCCGCGCTCATGGCGCCCACGGAAATTCTCGCCGTGCAACATTTTCTTTCCGCGCGCCGCGTCCTCGCTCCCGGCAGCTACAACGTCGAGTTGCTCATCAGCGGCCTCAAGCACGCCGAAAAATCCGCGGCACTCGAACGCATCCGCAGCGGCGAAGCGCAACTCGTCGTCGGCACGCACGCCCTCATCGAAGATCAGGTGCAATTCGCGCGCCTCGGCTTTGTGGCCATTGACGAGCAGCACCGCTTCGGCGTCCTTCAGCGCAAACGCCTGATGGACAAAGCCGCCGCGCACGGCCACGCGCCGCACGTTCTCGTGCTCACCGCCACGCCCATTCCGCGCACGCTCTCGCTCACGCTTTACGGCGATCTCGACGTCTCCGTCCTCGACGAGCTTCCGCCCGGCCGCACGCCCATCGTCACGCAACTCACGTCGGAACCGCATCTGAAAGGTGTGTGGAACTCTCTCGCGCGAGAAGTTGCCGCCGGCCATCAGGCCTACATCGTTTATCCGGTCATCGAAGAATCGAAGCTCGAGCTCAAAGCCGCCATCGACGAATACCAGCGCCTCTCGAAGCAGGTTTTCCCGAAACTCAAGCTCGGGCTGCTGCACGGCCGCCTTTCGAGCGAAGAAAAAGACGACGTCATGCAGCGCTTCCGCAACAACGAAATTCAGATTCTCGTCTCCACCACCGTCATCGAAGTCGGCGTGGACGTTCCCAACGCCACCGTGATGGTCATCGAGCACGCCGAGCGCTTCGGCCTGGCGCAGCTTCATCAGCTTCGCGGACGCATTGGCCGCGGCTCCGCGAAGTCCCATTGCATTCTCGTCGGCCCGGCGCGGATGACGGACGACGCGCGCGCGCGCCTGCAAGCCATGGTGGATACCAACGACGGCTTCAAAATCGCCGAAACCGATCTCAACCTCCGCGGCCCCGGCGAATTTTTCGGCACGCGCCAGTCCGGCGATCTCGGCTTCCACGTTGCCAATCCCATTCGCGACAAATCGGTCCTGGAAGTCGCCCGCCGCGAGGCATTCTCCCTCGTCGAAGACGCCGCGCAATCCCCCGCCTTGAAGCGCACTCTGGCGCAACTTCCCGCCGAATGGCAGCGGCGCTACAACCTCGCGAAAATTGCATAGTTTGGGTATCTTGGCTGTGACGCTCTTGTTCGCTTTCCCTGAAACGGGCTTTTGAAATGGATACAAAGAAACGCCCCCACACTCCATTTCGCTGGATCTTGCCTGCGGTTCAGTTGGCGATATGTATTTCACTGCTTTGGCCGCTTAGAGGTTTCCTCCTTTTTCAGCTCCAGTCGAGCGCCCATGCGGCGCGGACCCAAACACAGAAGACTACTTACGATGTACAGTTGCCGCCGGCAGGCCAGGCACGAGCGGTCCCTGACATGAGTTGGATCGAACTCCGAGTACAGATACCCGCACTCCTTAATTTCCCGTGCTTTCTGTTGGGCTTGGCACGGCGAACAATGGTTCCGGCGGGAATATTCGCCGAATTTTGGCGGGCTGTAACTTGGCCTCTCGTAGGAGCTGTCTTTTGGTGGATTGCCGGCCGTGCAATCGAAGCTCTGGTGGCTTCTCGGCTCCGCATTGTGTCGCCAAAGATCGTGTGGGTCGAAGTGCTAGTGGCATCTCTCGTGATTCTGCTCGGCTCTGCGCTCTGCGTCGGTTTTGCAGTTGACCCCAGTGTCCGCGAAGACCTTATCTATCCTTGGCGCGCGACGGCCGCCGCGGCAGGATTGTGGATTCTACTCGGAGCGGCGACTCTTGCCGCTCGCCTCGCGCAGCGGCGCATACTTCGGCGGCCGAGGCCCGAGCCTTTCTGAATCGGCTGGCGGTACCCGGAACGATTATTTATCACCTAAAGAAAGAAAATCGAAGTCTCGACCATGCGCATCATCGCCGGTAAATATCGCAGCCGGATACTGAAAAGCCTCAAAGGTGACGCACTGCGTCCTACAAGTGACCGGCTGCGCGAGACGCTGTTCAACATTTTGGGCAGCGCAGTGGAAGGCTCGCGTTTCCTCGACGTTTTCGCGGGCACTGGCGCCGTGGGCGTCGAAGCGCTTAGCCGCGGCGCCATCGAAGCCATCTTCATCGAACATCACGCGCCTGCCGCGAAACTCATCCGCCGCAATCTCGACTCTCTTGGAATCACGCGCGGCGCGACCATTCTCACTGCCGACGCCCTCACCGCCCTCGAAAAACTCGCCGCCCGCTACGCGCCGGCGACTCCGCCCTTGAACTTCGTCTTCGCCGATCCTCCTTACGCTGCTCACGATGATTACGGTCGCACGCTCGACTTCCTCTCCTCCGACCGCGCTACATTTCTCGCGCCCAACGGGCTCATCATCTTCGAGCACCATCACAAATTCGCTCTCCCCGAGCCTTCCGGCCGCCTCATCCGCATCCGCCTCCTCAAACAAGGCGACGCCGCCCTGAGTTTCTTCCGCCTCGCCGACGGACGCGCACCGCTCCAGTAGCACAGGCTTGCCTTGAGAAAAAGCGCTTGACAGATATTCTCTATATATATAGACTTTATTCATGAAATTGCCGCGACTTTCGCCGCAAACACTGCTTGTCCTGGAAGGCTTTCTGCAGCGCCCCAGCGCGTGGCGCTACGGCTATGACCTCAGCCGCGAAACGGGACTCAAGTCCGGCACGCTTTATCCCATCCTCATGCGGCTCGCGAAATATGGCCTGCTCGACACGAAGTGGGTGGCGACGGAAGATGGCGTGCCGCCTCGCCACACGTACCGGCTCACGTCCAAGGGGACGGAACTGGCCCGCGCGCAGCAAAAACCGGCGCGAGCCGGCTTGCGCGTGCGCCGCGCCGCCCTCGACGGAGGCAAAGCATGATCGCCGCCGCCCTCCCGCGCCGCATTGCGACGGCGCTTCTGCAATTGGCGATTTCCATCGCGCCGCAGGAGGGGCTCGACTGGGGCCACGCCATGCTCGGCGAACTGCGCCACGTGGAAGGGAATTGGTCCGCGTTTTTTTGGTCGCTGGGCAGCGCGGGCGTGCTCGCGAAGCACGCGCTGGTTGCGCTGATTTTTCCAAGTCGCAACCGCTCGCCCATTCCTTCCGGTGGCGATCTTTTTTCCAAGGAGGGCTCCATGCGCAAACCCGCTCTCGCCGTAATCGCGTCCTGCGTTGTCGCCTCGCTGCTCTTTTTCTTGGCGCCAGTTTTTCGCCAGGCGTTTCGTGTTTCGCTGCTCCAGTGGCATTACGTAATCCACGTTCCGTATACGGTCGACGGCTGGGAACGCGCGGGCGCAACGCTGGAAACGCTGGCGAAGAAAGGCGAAGAGAATCACGACGCGGATGCGCTGGCGTTTGTGGCCACGCGCTCGATGAACCCAGAGACGGCGACGCGACTGGCCAACGAAGCGGTTCATCTCGATCCAAAGTTGACATGGATTTACGCGAACGCCTATACCGGTTATCCGCCGAGGCCCGAGGCCGCGCAGTGGGTTGCGGAACTGGAGAAATTCGATCCGCAGAACGCCGTGCCGTATCTGATGGCGGCGCAGCGGATTGGCGTCCACGTGGTGCACACTAAAGACGCTCCGGCCGGGAAGGCGGAGGGCAGCCCTGAATGGGAGAGCGCAATGGATCTGGCGTTCCGGGCTCCGAAGGTGAACGATTATTTTTCAAAGCAGCGGGACCTTGAGCGCCTCGTAATCGCTCGCTATGGAATTGATGATCCGCTTGCGGGGGCCAATGACGGTGATCATTTCTTCCTTCCACACAATTCGGCCTGGTATACGTATCTCGACGCGCAGGTGTTGATTGCGGCCGGGGAAAAGCTGGAGGCGCAGGGAGATACGAAGGGTGCCGTTCAGAAGTATTCGGAAGTCGCGACATTCGGGCAGCGCGTCGTGGACAACAATTTCCTTTTTCCTTACCCGTTTCTCGCGAACGCTCTGCAGCATCTCAAAACACTTTCTGCGAAGAGCGGCAATCCGGAGCAAGCGGCGTTTTATGCGGCGCTCGCGGAGGACACCGAAACTCACCGCAAGGCGACAATCGCAATGATGCGCGACCGGTACAAAGGGCGCACGGTTTCCGCGTGGAACGCCATTGTGGCGCGAGCAGCCGGGGCGGCGATGCTGGTAGCGGGCCTGGTTCTGGCGATTTGCTTGATCGGCGTGGTTTTGCGATTTAGGACGCTCAAGGTTGCGGCCCTTCACCCGAGCGGGTTGACACTTGGGATAGCGTGCTCCGCGGCGGTGGTCGCGCTGTTCTCAAACGTGATGCTGTATGTGAGCTATCGGCCCTACTCGGACATTTTTCACAGATTTGTGAATGATGGCGACGAATCCGGTTTGCGTGAGATGTCAGATTTTCTAGCAAGCAGTCAGGTCCCGCTGGGGACCGGAGCGAACCGGTTTCTGGATTTCCAGTCGGCGGTATTTTATTTTTGGCTAGGCGTTGCGCTCGTATGCGGGTGCGTGCTTGTGGTTGCCGTTCTTCGGCATCTTCAGACCCGGCGGCGAACGGCGACCGCCTGAGCGTCCTGCTCACTTCTCACTTTTCACGTTTCGCTCTCCTCGCAGGCATCCCGCGTGCGCCAGGTTGAATCTATCGTTCTTTGACTCCCCCGGCCACGCTATAATTGGGCACTTCATGTCTCTGGGCCAGGTCAATCGTGGGTTAAACCTCTTGGGACAGGGCGGCGCGGCCACTGCGGCGAGGATGGCGCGCGTCCCGGAGCCCCCGCCGGCGGTCGTCGAGCCCAAGCTTGGCATTGCGTGGGGCGACTTTCACCAGGGGTTCTTCAGCAGCGTTCGCGCGCTGTTTTCCCGCCCGTTCACCCTAGGAAAATTTCTTGGCAGCGACTGCTTTCGCGACTGCTGGGTGGAGCGCCGCGTGCCCAAGCGTGCCGTGCTGGCCGCGGCGCTGTGGCACATCGTGTTTCTCGTTTCGCCGTTTTCGCTATTGAGCACGACGGTTCGCCACAACTCCGCATTCGACAACACGCAGCTCACGTGGTCCGGCGCGATTGAAGATTTTCCGGCGCTGGAAATTGCCGCGGCAAAACCGCGGCCCACTCCGCCCACCGACGCTGCGAAAAGCGCGGATGCGTTTCACCCGCGGCAGCGCATTGTCACTGACCCGGTGCGGCCAAATCATCCGCGCCAGACTTTGATCAACCCTGCTGCACCGCAAATCGCGCCGAAGATTCTGCCGAATCTGCCGAACGTCGTTCAATTACAAGCGGCCGCCGCTCCGATTCGCCCGCGCATGGAAATCAGCGCCGCGGCGCTGGCGAAGCTTCATCCGGTGCAGAAGCATCGCGTGGCCACCACGACGGACCCGTCCGCTCCCGTAGTGCCTCTATTCGAGCAAAAGCCCGCGGAGCTCGCGTTACCGCTTTCAGCGAACGGTCCGGCGCGCCCGAAACTCGACCTGAATACTGGCGCTGCGCCTATCGTCGCTGAGCACGAACAAAAAGCAGACACGGTCGCCGCGCCGGACCTTGCGGCTGCGCAAGCCGTGAACGGGAGCGCAAATCCGTTAATTGCGCTTTCCGCGTCACCTGCTCCGCCCAAACCGGACGTGCAGCCACCGGCGGGAAATCTTGCAGCGCGTATGTCCATTTCTCCGGAAGGCAAAAAGTCCGGCGTGCCAGCGGGAGTCGCGAATGCGCCGGCGGAACCCGGGGGAAGTTCCGCGTCGGCGAGCAACGCCAGCGGCAACAGCCCGGTCGCGGTAAGCATCAGCGGCGGAAATCCTCAGCCCAAGACGAATTCTTCGGCTTTGGGAACAGGACATTCGAGCTTGATTCTGCCGAGTTCGCGCTCGGTCATGAGCCGCGCCGAGCTAAAACCAGACGACTCGCCCGAGCGGAGCGGTCCGCCGAATTTCGCGACGCTGACGCCCGGTGCGAAGCCCGAGCAGATTTTCGAGGCGAAGCACGTCTACACGCTTGCGGTGAACACGGCGAATCTCAATAGCGCCAGCGGCAGTTGGATTTTGAACTTCACGGAGTTGAGTGCGCCGCAGTCCGGATCACCGGCGGCAGCTGCTGATTTGACGGGGCCAAACCCGATCCACAAGGTGGATCCGAAATATCCGCCGGACCTCATCGAGCAGAACGTGCAAGGCGAAGTTGTGCTTTACGGAATCATTCGCGGCGACGGCAGTGTGGACAGCATCCAGGTGGTGCGCAGCGTCGATCCGCAACTCGACGCCAACGCCAGGAGCGCTTTCGCGCAGTGGAAATTCCGGCCCGCGATGCGCGGCAGCACGCCGGTGGATATCGAAGTCATTGCGCATATCCCCTTCAAGATCCGCGACGACCGTTGAAGCTCTCCGTTCGAGTCGAGCTTCCGAGAGGCGTCCTTAATCCCTCTGCGCCCGTGGCTTCACTGGATATCGTCCTTCGCCAGCCTGGTTTGGGTTTCCTTAGGCGACGAACTCGCGTTCTTGGCAGAAGCGTGGTGCTTGTGCTTCATCTCGTACATGCAGCGGTCCGCCGTTGCCATGAGCTCGCCCAAGGTGACGGGGTTTCTCGGATCGAATTGCGCGACGCCGGTACTCACGCTGAGTTCGTATCCTACAAAACCATTTGGCTTCTTGAGCGCTTTGTCCAGACGCCGGAGTATGGTGTCCTTGGTTTGATTGGGCGAGCCAGCGGTTAGCACCAGAAACTCGTCGCCACCGAGCCGCGCAATCACATCTGAACCTCGAAACGTATGTTCGAGAGCGTCTGCGACACGGATAAGCGCCATGTCGCCTTCGCGGTGGCCGTGGGTGTCATTGATGCGTTTCAGGTTGTCCACGTCGCAGAAAAACAGAAGCATTTCCTGGGTGTTGCGGCGGGCCACGCGGAGCTGCTGTGTAGCTGCCGCAAAGAATCCGCGCCGGTTGAAGAGGCAAGTCAGCTCATCGGTGAGAGCGAGGTAACGCAATTCCCGGTCGAGCAGGGCCTGCTTCACGGCGCTCCACACCGCCGGATGGCCGGCCACCCGCAACATTCTAGAATCCGGATTCTTGGACTTGAGGACCGTCGAGATTTCGTCGACTTCGCGAAGTATCTGGCCCAGTTCATCGTCGGAGGCCTGCACCGCCGAAGCCAATGTGTCTTCCAGCCGACTCTCGGGAACGTTCTCCTTCTTGTCCATAAAGATCAACCTTCGCCGGTTGTCCGTGAGCCGCGAGTTCCTGCGTACATACTCGGTTCGCGCCGCATCATTCGTTCTAACCGACTCCGCGATATCCACGCCCATAACCCCTCACTTTGTCCACTTCAAGGACAGAATTACGTTCAACGACCGATGTACTATCGACTTGCCCGCGTATGTTTGCATTTCGGGTTTACTGTCACAAGCCGGTCTGCCCCCCATTCGGCACGCAGGTAAAACCAGTAGTACCTCGCATGCGAGACTGAAACCAACTTCGGCTGCTGCGCATCCCAAGACTGGAGGATTTTACTGTCAGGTGTTTACCCTAGTCCGATTTCGGGGATGGCCCGATTGCGGACCCCTCTAGATGATGCTATTCGTGTCAGATTCCGCCCGGGTGTGCGGAAACGAAGAGTAGAGGTCTGAGAAGGAGTCACGTTCCCATGCCGCGAAGAGACAACCGCGTCGACTTGCCAACCGGCGAAGAGCCGTCCGAACTGCTACGCGAACTTGTTGCGCACTTAAGACAAAACCGCACGCAACTACGCGAAGAGTGGGTGCAGCGCATTTCGGAAACGCGCTTGCTCACGGCCATGACCAAGGAAGAAATCTTCGCGGAAGCCACGTCGGTTTACGACAGTTACGTAGAAGCTCTGGAGACGGAAACGTTTGAGGCGTTGCAGGCGTACGCCCGGAATCTTTCCGAACGCATCATTCCGCGCGGCGTAGAAACGCACGAAGTCGTCGGCATCGTGTTGCTGCTGCGCGACGTGCTGGCACGTTCGCTTTTCGCCAAGTACCAGACGGACTTCAAGAAGTTGAACCGCATTCTCGATGCGTACGAACCCGCTGCTAACCGCATCGCCAACACCGTGGCTGTCGGTTTCGTGCAGGAACGCGAACGCGTTATCCGCCAGCAGCAAGAAGCCATTCGCGAACTTTCCACGCCGGTCTTGCAGGTGCGCGAACGGCTGTTGATTCTCCCGATCATCGGCGTCATTGACCCGCAGCGCGCACGCCAGTTGACGGAACAGTTGCTGCGCGGAATCCGCACCAACCGCGCCAAAGTCGTAGTTATTGATATCACCGGTGTGGCGGCCATGGACGTTACCGTGGCCAACCACCTGGTGCAAACCGTTGAAGCGTCGCGGCTGCTCGGCGCTACGGTCATCGTCACCGGTCTTTCTCCCGAAATTGCCCAGACCCTCGTTACCATTGGCGTCGACCTCGGAAAGATGAACACCGTGGGCGACCTGCAAGGCGGTATCGAACAGGCGGAGCGCCTGCTGGGCTACAAGGTGGTCACACTCGCCGAAACCCGTTAGTCTGTCCCGAGGAAAGAGGCAATTTGGAAGTCCCCATTCTCAAGCAAGGCGAAGTGCTTATCGCTACGTTTCAGGCGGCACTTTCCGACGCTGACCTGAACCAGTTGCGAAGCGGACTCGTTCAACAGGTGGTCAAGCTCCGGTCGCGCGGCGTGATCGTGGACGTCACCGCTATGGACGTGATGGATTCCTTCGCCTCGCGCACGCTGCGCGAAATCGCGCACATGATCCGCTTGCGCGGCGCGGAAACCGTCATCGTGGGAATACAGCCCGAAGTCGCCTTTGCCATGGTGCAACTGGGGCTGACGCTGGAAGGAGTCGCAACGGCTCTCGATCTCGAAGAAGGCCTGGCGTACCTGACGCAAAAATTCAAGAACATCGCCTGAATCGCCATGCCCGCGCCTGAAGTCACACGAGTCTCGATTCGCTCGGATCAGGATATCGTCCTGGCCCGCCAAAAGGGCCGCGCGCTGGCGGCCCAACTGGGTTTTTCCCCCGGTGACGCCACACTCATTGCCACGGCGATCTCCGAGCTGGCGCGCAACATCGTGAGTTACGCCCGCGAAGGCGGTATCAGTCTGCAAGCCATTCAGAACTCCACCCGGCAAGGCATTCTGGTGATTGCCTCCGACAACGGCCCGGGCATCGCGGATATCCGGCAAGCCATGCGCGACGGATTCTCCACGTCGGGGAGCCTCGGACTCGGGCTGCCCGGCGTTCGGCGCCTGATGGACGAATTTGAAATCAACTCGCAGCCCTCGCGTGGGACAACGGTGACGGTGAAAAAATGGAAACCGTAAGCGTTCCATTGATCGAATACGGGGTCGCGAAATTTGTCCTGCCGGGACAATCAGAGTCGGGCGACTTGCACCTGGTGCGCTGCGACAACGACTCCGCTCTGATTGCGGTAATTGACGGCATAGGGCACGGCCAGGAAGCGGCCAATGCGGCAAAAGCGGCTGTCGCGGTTCTCAAAGACGGGATCGGTGAGCCGGTGATTTCCCTGGCGACCATGTGCCACGAAAAGCTGAAAGCCACCCGCGGTGTGGTGATGAGCCTCGCGTCGGTAGACACCCGTCATCGCATGGTGACCTGGCTTGGTGTCGGCAATGTTCAGGGTGTGCTGCTGCGCGGCGGCTGCCGGCAAGGGAGCCCCCAAGAAGTTCTGCTGCTGCGGGGCGGGGTTGTCGGGTCACAACTTCCGGCTTTGCAGGCTGCGGTTTTGCCCGTTTGTGCCGGCGACACCTTGGTATTTGCCACGGACGGAATCAGGAGCGACTTTTCCGAAAAACTTTCGGCGCTCGAGGCTCCGCAACGCGCCGCCGATCGCATCCTGCAGCGTTACTGCAGCGGTTCGGATGATGCGCTGGTGCTCGTGGCGCGATTGACAGGGATCTCTACATGAAAACCGTCGCCAAGCCGAAGCGAAAGGCGCGGTCGGGCTTTGAGCAGAGCTATCGCGTGGCACTGCTCGAGTATGCGGGCCATAGGGGAGAAGCCGCGCTGGGTCAGGCCTACGAACTTGGCCGGCGGGCGATATCTGAAGGCAAGAGTCTCCTTGAAATCGCCACCGTCCATCACCAGGCGCTTCGCGAAATTGCGGCCTCCGGAAAAAATGGCGGCAGCCCGGCGGATCTTTTGAACGTGGGCGCGGAGTTCTTGGCGGAGAGCCTTTCTCCATACGAAATGGCGCACCGGGGATTTCACGATGCGGTGATGTCGCTGCGCCGGCTGAATGAAACTCTCGAAGCGGAAATCAAGCGCATCGCGCACGCCGTACACGACGAAGCGGGGCAGTTGCTCGTCGCCGTGCATCTGGCGCTCACGGAATTTTCACCGGAGTTGCTCGAGCCGCAAAAACGCCACGTGCGCAAGATCCAGGAATTGCTCAGGCAGGTCGAAGAACAGTTGCGCCGCTACTCGCACGAATTGCGGCCGTCGATGCTCGACGACCTCGGCTGGCTCGCGGCGATTCGCTTTCTGTCCGACAGCGTCTCGAAACGCACCGGCATTCGTGTGCACATCGCGTCGAAAGTCAACGACCGGCTGAATTCCGCGCTTGAGACCACGTTGTACCGCGTTGTGCAGGAAGCCCTGAATAACGCCGCCAAACATTCGAAAGCCAGCCTCGTGCGAATCAAGATCACCCGCGAGGACGCGACGCTGTCTTGCGCGATTTCCGACGACGGCGTCGGTTTCCATCCGCAGTCCATGCATGCGAATTCCACTCGTGGGCAACGCGGCCTCGGCTTGCTCAGCATGCAAGAGCGGCTGAACGCCGTCGGAGGCACGCTCAACATCAAGTCCAGTCCGGGCCAGGGCACAAGACTTTACATTCGATTTCCATTGGAGAAAGAACATGCCGATTAGAATCGTTCTCGCTGAGGATCACGTCCTCGTCCGCCAGGGGTTGAAATCCCTGCTCGACCGGGAAGGCTACCAGGTTGTCGGAGAAGGCTCCGACGGGCAAGAAGCGATGAAGCACGTCGCCACGTTGCAGCCGGACATCGCCATCATGGATATATCCATGCCGCTGATGAACGGAATCAACGCCGCCCGCGAAATCCATCGCTCCTCGCCGAAAACGAAAGCCATCGTGCTCACGCAGCACGACGAAGACGAGTACGTTTCGGAGGCGCTGGATGCCGGAGTGAAGGGCTACGTGCTGAAGAGCCAGGTCGCCAGCGATCTGCTCGAAGCCATCCGGCAGGTTTCGCGCGGGCAGGTTTACCTCAGTCCCGGCGTGGCGCAGGCGGTGATGAACGCTTACAAGAAAAAAGCGGAAAAACCGAAAGACCCGCTTACCCCGCGCGAACGGCAAGTCCTGCAATTGATCGCCGAAAGCAAATCCACGAAAGACGTCGCGTCATTGCTCGGCATCAGCGTTAAAACCGCCGAATCGCACCGTTCGCGGCTGATGCAAAAACTCGACATTCACGATACCGCCGGCCTGGTTCGCTACGCCGTGCGCCGCGGAATGGTTCAGCCGTAGTCACCAGTCGGCCCACAAATACCAATTGGTTTCGATGCGCCGGAAAACCGGCTTCCTGGGCTTCGGCATTCGATAAAAATCATCGAGGCTTGCGACTTGGTTTGGCGGCGTTTCCTTTTCCCAACAAATATCCAGGTGCCGCGTATCGCCCGCCCATCCCGACGCGAAGATCCAAAGGCAAACGTCGGCAGGCGGGTCAGCCTGGTCGCGTTCTGCTCCGAATCCTCCGGCTTGCTGGAGAAGGTCCATATACTGGTGGTAGCGTTCGGTAGGGAAATCTGCTGTCGGGTTCTCGCTCGTACCCATCGCCTTCGAAGTCTGCACTCCCCACTTGGCTAATCGGATAAGGTTTTTGTCTTCGACGAGCATGCTGTGTAGCCGCTCGAAGTCCGCCCGATGCGCATTAAAGTTCTGAATCACTTGCTGTTCGTTAGGAGGCGATTTGTGCGGGAATACGATGAGAAAGAAAGCGGCGGCGAGAACCACGCAAATCAGCACGCTCAGCAGGACGGCGATTCCGAACAGTTTCAACGAGTCGCGGCTGTTGGTTTCAGCGCTCATTTTCTCGCTATTGCGCAGCCGAGGCCGGCGCCGCGAAATTCGCTTCGTTGAGCTTTACCAGCGTGTACAGCGCGTGATTCACCGGAGTGGGCACGCGCAATTCCGCGCCGCGCCGCGCGATGTAACCGTTCAGCGAATCGACTTCCGTGCGCTTGCCGCGGTTCATGTCTTGCGCGGTGGAGGACAGCGCCTCGGCCATCTGCGTAGCAATCTTGAACGCACCTGCTAACGCGAACTGCGGGTCCTCAAATCCCGGAGGGTGCACACCGGCAGCTTTTGCTACCGCCAGCACTTCGTATACGGCAGTTTCCACAACTTTTCGTGCGTCGGCATTCGCCGCAATCTGGCCATACTTGGCGCGGCCCAGTGCGGACACGGCATTCAGCGCGCAATTCCACGTCAGCTTTGTCCAGAGTTCGCCGGCAATATTTTCGGTGATGCGGCAACCCACGCCCGCTCGTTCAAACAGCGAGGCGAATTTTTCCGTGCGTGCGTCGCGCGGCCCGGTTACCAGATCCCCGCGGCCGGAGTGCTTCACGCGCCCCGGTTCCGGAACTGCCGCGGCCACGTAAACGACGCATGAAATCGCATCGATCCTGGACGCTGCGCGAATCTGTTCCGCATTGTCCACGCCGTTCTGCATGCTCGCGACGATTGCGCCCGGCGCGAGAAGCGGCGCAAGCGCTTTGGCGGTTTGCGCGTTGTCCATGGTCTTCACACAAAACAAGACAATCTCCGCGCCGCGTGCATCTTGCAGTTCGCTCGACGCCTCCACGTGGACAGTTTCCTTGAACTGCAGCGTATCGAGGAATAGCCCCTTCTTGCGCACCGCTTCCGCAAACGCCGGCCGGCCAATCATCACCACGGGAGCGCCCGCGCGCGCGAGCATCCCGCCGAAGTAGCCGCCCACGGCGCCTGCCCCCACGACCGCCACGCGCGGCCAGCTTGTGTCGCTGCTCATTCCGCAGCCTCCGACGTTAGCATCTGGTCGCTTCAGATTTTATCGCTTCACGCGGTGATTACCGAAATCAGCCGGTCAATATCCCGCTCGGTGTTGTACAGATGCGGCGAAACGCGAATGTTGCCTTCGCGCAGGCTCACAATCACGTTCTCCTTCCGCAATTTGTGATAAAGCTCCGCCGTTTTTTCCGGCGAGCGCGCAGCAAAGCATCCGTACGGCCCGCGGCGCGCCGGATCCAGCGGACTCGCCGGCACGCAGCGATCTTTCGGCAAGCGCTCGAACATGAATTCAATCAGGCTGCGATTGTGCGTCTCCACCGTCTCCGCGCCTGCGCGCAACACAAATTCCAGCGAAGCATCGAGTCCGACGAGATTGAAATTGAAATGGCTGGCCCACTCCGGTGCGTCCCAGCGCTTGGCGCTGTCGTCGGGTTTGGGGTCTGCGAAGTTCAACTTGGCGAAGTCATGGGCGCCCGGGACAGCCATCCAGTTGAAAACGTCTGGGCGAAGTTGCGCGAGGAGTTCGTGCTTGACCCAGAAAAAGCCGGTACCGTACGGGCCCAAGAGCCACTTGTAACCGGCGCACACGAGAAAGTCGGCGCCAAGTTCGCGGACGTTGAGCGGGATAGCTCCGCAGCACTGGCTGACGTCGAGGAGCAGCAAGGCGCCGTGGGCTTGGCAGGCGGTGGCAAGTTTCTTCCCATCGAGCATGACGGCATCGTCGAAGCGCACCATACTGACCGAGATGAGTTTTGTTTTCGGGGTCATGGCGGCGATGAGGTCTTCGGCGGTGAGAAAGCGGTCGCGCGGCTCGACGATTTTCAGCGTAAGGCCGACGCGTTGTTGCATGGGCTTCCAGGTCGTGTATTGCAGCGGGAATTCGCGCGCGGCAGTGATCACTTCATCGCCGGGCTTCCAGTCGAGCGCGTGAGCGACAGCAATAGTTCCCGCGCTGGCGCCGGTGGTGACGGCGACTTCCTCCGGCTTTCCACCGATAAGCTGGGCGATGTTGGCGCGCATGCGATTGGGGATTTCGAAGAATACGGAATCGAGCCGGTGGTGCGGATACTTTTTGTCCGCGATGGCGGCTTGCACTGCGCGCAGGGAGGCCTTCGGCATCGGAGACTCGCCCGCGAGATTGAGATAGGTGGCGTCTTCGAATTCGAACCATTCTTCGCGCCAATCTGTCTTTGGGATAGGGCTCGCCGTAGCCATGGCAGTTCCTCCAGCAGAATTCCGACTAGGCTCGCGCAGTCTGGGAAGATCTCCAACATCCAATTTGGCGATTCCGGGACCTTGGGTAGCACGGTTTGTTGCGGCGGCATCCCGCGCGCGGAATGAGTCCGCGCGAGCGGCTGCTGTCGCCTTCGCTGCTAAAAATGGCTGCGTAGTTCGCGAAACGAGGGAACAATGACCAGCTTGCCCGAACCGGACATCACCGGTTCGTGCTCCAGTTGCCAGGTGTGTTGATGCGGAATGAAAACGGCATTCAAACCAATTTTCAACGCAGGATTGATATCGCTGCGCGGGCTGTTCCCAATCATCCAGCCCTGCGACTTCACAATTTTGTGCTTGTGCACCAAGCCGCCGTACGTTTCCGGATCTTTTTCGCCGACAATTTCGATGAATTCAAAAAATCCTTGCAGTCCGGAGCGCTCCACTTTCGCCGCTTGCTCGGCAGGCTCGCCTTTCGTGAAAAGAATCAGCCGGTGCCGCTCGGTAAGATACGCCAGCGTTTCGGGCACGCCGTCGAGAATTTTCGGCGGCGTCCGCTCCAGCTCGACCACGCGGCTGTGAATCTGCGCGAGGATTTCGCGCCGCACCAGGTGCTCCGCGAGCTTCAGATACGTTTCCTCCAGCGATCGCCCAAAGCTGCGCACGCCGTAGCCGTATTGGCGGATATTCTTCCGTTCCGTTTCGTTCAGGATGTGCCGGATGTACGCGCGCGTGTAGCCGCACGGCTCAACGAGGGTGATGAAATCCTCGATGAGCTTCTCGAAAAACACGTTGTTCTCCCACAACGTGTCGTCGGCATCGATCAAGAGTGTGTTGCGTCGCATGGGGACCGGTGTTAAGCAACCGCCACGAAACAAAATTCGTAAGAAGCAAAACGCCGGAAGCGCCTTGCTTGAGAAGCGCAGTCAGTCTAACAGGCGGAGCGCGTCTTGCGCGATGTTTGCGGCGGAATTTGGTTTGCTCATGTGTAGCGCCGCCTCGCGCATTTTTCCGAGCCGCGCGGAATCATCGAGCAGCGCCGCGATTTTCCACGCCGCGGCGGGAAGATTGTTACAGCGAATCGCCGCGCCCGCCTCGAGAAGATGATCGGCGTTGCGTTCCTCCTGGCCAGGAATCGGTTCGATGAGCGCCATCGGCAATTCGCGCGCGAGGGCTTCCGAAGTGGTGAGCCCTCCGGCTTTTCCGACGAGGAGATCGGCGGCGGCCATATATTTGTCCATCTCTTTTGTGAAACCCACGGAAACCAGCCGTGGCGCGCCGTTCACTAGCAGGCCTGCGCCGCGCGAAATCTCTTCGAGGCGCTTCTGTACTTTTTCCGCTTTGCCGGCGATTGCTACGATTTGCCATGGCTTTTTCAAAGCCAGTAAGTCACTCACGAGCTGTTCGACAGGTCCGATGCCGTAACCGCCTGCCGAAATCAGAAGAGAAGTCGCCGTGGGATCGAGGTCGAGCGCGCGCCGCGCTTCCGCGCGATCAACGGGCTTCGCGAACAACGGATCAATGGGAATTCCTGTGACGCGCAATTTTTCGCGCGGCACTCCGATGTTCGTCAGGTATTCCGCGGCTTCGTCCATCGCCACGTAGTAGCGGTCAACCGTCTGGCACAGCCACATGGCGTGCACGTCGTAGTCCGTGACCACGATGGCGTTGTGCGCGCGCAGTTTTTTCTTGGCGATCAGCCAGGCGATGATCTCCGCGGGCAGAAAGTGCGTGGCCACGCACAAATCCGGCTGCGTGCGTTTCAGCAAACGAATCATTGGGCCGGTGTTCAGGCGGTCCAGCGCCAGCCTGCGGCGCGCGTGGCGCCACGGCTGGTCCGTGCGGTCGTACAGCACGCCCATTAAACCCGGGGCGCGGCGAACCATCGCGATATACGCCTGGTCGTAGGCGCGCTGGAAAAGTTTGCTGACGTAATGAATGACGTCAATGTGTTCTACGGTGCAGTCGCCGCGCGCTGCGAACGCTTTTTCGAGCGCCTGGGCGGCGCGCACATGCCCCGCCCCCGACGATGCGGACAGCAGAAGTACGCGCGGCTTGGAACTCATCCGCGGCGCGCTCCGCGGCTTGCCGATTGCGTGGAAAAGATTATCCGCATCCCCGTCACGAAGACTTGCGATGGCCGGCGGCGATTTTTTCCAGAATGCCGCGCGCCACCTTTTGCAAGTCGCCGAACCGCGTCAAGTAGTCCTGAAATTCGTGGTTCAGCAGCTTGGCTTCGTCTGGGCCGAGTTGTGTGCGCAATATCATGTCGCGCAGTTTGACCGGATGCGGCAGCAGGGCGTCCTCTTGCAATTCTTCGAGAGCCAGGCTCGCGTCGTAGTGATACATGGTCCCTCCTGCGAAAAAACGGGCCGAATTAGCGGCTTTGTGGCGGTTCCAACGACAATGTTATTGTACTCGCGCAACGCCGCGACGCGCGAGCGCCGCAGACCGCGAGAGAATTCGACGTTATACTTAGCAAAAAATTGGGCGAGGCTTCTTTGAAAAAACGCGACAACAGCACTGCGGTTTCAAAATCAATCGTCGATGGCGTTCTGGTGCGAATCTTTCTACTGTGTGCCGCGCTCTTCTTGCCAACGGAAGCGTCGCGCGCTCAGCAGCCGCCCGCAACGATCACGATTAGCGTCCAATACGATCAGCCGGATGGAACATTTACGCCGGCATGGAACTATTTTGGCTACGACGAACCGAATTACACCTACGCCCCGCATGGCCAAAAACTGTTGGGAGAACTTAACCGCTTAAGTCCCGTGCCGGTTTTCGTGCGCGTGCACAATCTTCTGACCACCGGCGACGGCTCTGCTTCTCTCAAGTGGGGTTCGACAAACGCATACACGCTCGATTCGAACGGGAAGCCGGTCTATTCGTGGACCATCGTGGACCGGATTTTCGATACCTTTCACGCGCAGGGCATCAAGCCACTTGTGGAACTCGGTTTTATGCCGGAAGCGCTTTCCACTCACCCGGAGCCCTATCGCCACGCTTTTCCCGAAGGCAATATCTTCACGGGATGGGCGTACCCGCCGAAAGACTTTGCAGCGTGGGCGGAGCTGGTCTTTCGGTTCGTCAACCATTTGCGCGCTCGCTACGGCGACGCTGAACTAAAATCCTGGTTGTGGGAAGTTTGGAACGAGCCGGACATTGACTACTGGAAGGGAACGCCCGAAGAATATTTCAAGCTGTACGACTTTTCCGTCGCCGCCGTTTTGCGCGCGCTTTCGCATGCGCGCATTGGTGGCCCCGATACCACCGGACCGGCTTCTCCCAAAGCGGTGGAATTCCTGCGCAATTTTCTCGAGCACTGCGCGCGCGGGAAGAATTTCGCAACGGGTGCCACTGGAACGCAGCTCGACTTCATCAGCTTTCATCCCAAGGGCGCAGCGAAATGGCGGGAGGGCCATGTTCAAATGGGCATCGCCCGCCAACTCGCGTCTATTCAGGAAGGCTTCCGGATCGTGGCATCGTTCCCGGAGTGGCGGCAAACGCCGATCATTTTGGGAGAGTCCGATCCGGAGGGATGCGCGGCATGTTCAGCGCGGAGCAATCCTCAGAACGCATATCGCAACAGTTCGTTGTACGCCGCTTACGAAGCGGAAGTGATTAACGATACGTACGCGCTGGCCCGTCGGCAGGGCGTCCATCTGCTAGGTTCCGTCACGTGGGCTTTCGAATTCGAAGGCCAGCCGTATTTTGAGGGATTCCGAGAGCTCGCGACGAATGGGTTGGACAAGCCCGTCCTGAACGCATTCCGGATGTTTGGCTTGCTCGGTAAAGAGCGATTGCCACTCACCAGTTCGGGGGCTCTGCCCCTGGAGGACATTGTCGCTTCCGGAGTCCGCACGACGCCCGATATCAACGCCATCGCCACGCGAAGCGACCATGCCGTGGCAGTCTTAGTCTGGAACTACCATGACGATGACGTCGCCGCGCAGGACGCTCCGCTGCAATTAGTCGTCAGCGGGCTGCCCACCGGAGCCGGCCTCGTGGAGCATTTCCGCATCGACAGCAGCCACAGCAATTCGTTTGACGCGTGGAAGCAAATGGGTTCACCACAAGAGCTCTCGGCGGAACAGCGAGAGCGGCTCGAGGACGCGGGTCAACTGCACCTTCTCGATTCTCCGGCATGGATCGCATTCGCCGGAGGTAAGGCCGATCTAATCTTCAATTTGCCGCGGCAAGCCGTCTCGCTCGTGCGGATTTCGTGGTAATTCGCGCCTCCGGCGCTCAATGTAATGCATTGGACACATCAAAACTGTGGTTCTATTCAGCCAAAATGTTCTGGCCCGAATACTAGTGGGGTATGCACAAAGAAAAGCGCGGTCTACGATTCCAATTCAGCGCCGAGGCCGAAGTGCGCTCAGAGGGTTCGCAGCAGAGCGTTCCAGCGCGCGTCACGGAGCTAAGCCTGCGCGGCTGTTTCCTGGAAACGTCCGGCTCGTTTGCCGATCACGAGCGCGTCCGCGTCAAGATTTTCAACGCCGACGACTGTATTGAGACTCTGGCGGACGTCATCTACACCCGAACCAACGGAGTCGGGGTCTTGTTTGCCGACACCACCCCACACGTTCGCGGCGTCCTGCAAACCTGGGTACTCACCGCTCTGGACCATCACGCCGAAGAAGTTACCGCCAGCTAAAACTAGGCGCCAGCCTTCGCGCTCGCGGAGAGATTTCGCAGAAATGTTCCCGAAATGTTCTGGAGTGGCGACGTCACGCAGCGTTGGCCGCGGCGGGCATGAATTCGTAGCGGTCGATTTTGGCGGCGATGCCCACCCGGCCGTTCGAATCAGGCTCGACGCGCACGATGTGGCCGAGGCAGCGGATGTTGACATCGGTGGCTTGCGTCACCTGTTGCGGCAACGTGATCACGAATTCGATTTCGCTTCCGATTTCAAATTTGGCTTCGGCGTGAAAATAAAGCCCGCGGTAGCTGACATCGCGCGTCTGCGCGTTGAGTTCGGAGTGCTGCGCTTCATGCGGAAGCACGCGCAGCGGCAGCGTCATATTAAAACGCCGGGCTTCGCGGCGATCGGCTGCGTCGCTCATCTCCCCTCCCGACACGCTCGTAACTTGGGGCAAAACTAACATCGGCGAAAACAAACTGCAACGCGAAATTCCAGGTTTTTTGTCCTAGTACGAGCTTTTTAAGCAAGTTGACACGGTGTGCGGCGTCGTCGCAAGCCGGGAGTACTGTTACTTTTTCGAGGCCGGACAACGCTCGCCGCGAGGCGAAATTCCGGAAATGCGCGACGCAGCGCAGTGCGACGGAAACAAAAACAGCGAAGAAAAGTCAATGTTAAAACGATTGAATACTCCTCACCGTCTGCGCCGTTCACGCCCGTGCCGCGCCTCCTGATACGATACACTTCCGATTCCCAGAGGCCACTTGATGAGCGTTGCGCATGATAGCACGCAGCTGTTTCTTTCCGGTGCAGTTGGCCGGCTCGAAGCCATTTTGTGGTCGCCCGCGACGGGACAACCCGCGATGGCGGCGGTGGCATGTCACCCGCATCCGCTGTTTGGCGGGACGATGCACAACAAAGTCGTGTACAACGCAGCCAAAGCGCTCGACGCTTTGGGACTTGCGGTGCTGCGGTTCAACTTTCGCGGAACGGGCCGGAGCGAAGGCAAACACGACAAGGGCGTCGGCGAGCAGGACGATGTCCGAACGGCGATCGATTTTCTCGCGCAAGAATTTCCAAATCTTCCGTTGCTCGTCGCGGGATTCAGTTTTGGCTGCTGGGTGGGTTTGCGCGTGGGATGTGAAGATATGCGCGCGAAATTACTGATCGGTTTGGGCGCACCGGTGAACAGCACCGACTTTTCGTTTCTCGCGCAGTGCAGCAAGCCAAAGCTTTTTGTGCACGGAGCGAACGACCAGTTTGGCGATCCCGCGAAACTGAAGAGCGTCGTAGCTGCGGCCGCAGGCGAGAACAGCGTCGTCATCGTCGGCGACGCCGACCATTTTTTCGCCGGCAAGCTGGACCAGCTCAACGCCGCAATCACCGCGTGGATGCGCGAGAAAAATGGCGCTGGCTAGGCATAAACAATCCAACCGACATTCCTCGCATCGACCGGAATCGCGCTTGGTCGAAGGAGAAGCGCGAATTCAGGCGGATTCGCCGCGGTCGAAGAGTTTGCGATATTGCGCTTCAGTCGCTGGAGCCACAGCGACCAATTTCGTGTTCTCGCGGACGTGTTCGACGTGGGACATTCCTACCAGCGCTGTCGTAATTCCCGGCGAAGACCGCACGAACTGTAGCGCTCGCTGCGCGTCGTTTTCGAGTCCCATCGCCTGCGCGACGAACTCCGGAAGATTGCGCGCAAGCTGGCTTTGCAATAGCGAAGCGCTGGCGACGAGCGTAATTTCCAGGTCGCCAGCAGCCTCCATCGGCGTACGGGTTTGCCCGGCGACGTCTTGATTACCGAGCGTCAGCGCTTCGGTCATGCCAAGGTTGAAAGGCAATTGGACAAACCGAAAGTGGTGTTTTTCGCCGGCGATATCTTTTGCAAGTTGCACGACTTCGCCTAGTTGCAAAGCGTCGTGGACTTTCGCTTCCTGGCGTAAGCCGTTCCAGGTGGCCATGCCGTAGAAGCGCATTTTCCCGGCGTCCACCGCAGACTCCAGATAGATGAACGCGTCGCGCACGCGCTCGAGAAAATCGGGACGCGAAAGTTCGCCGAGCTGCGTCTCCGGGTTATGGAGATAGTAAACGTCAATGCAATCGAGCCCGAGATTGTGGAGGCTGCGGTCGAGCTGATTGGCCAGAAAAGTGGGAGCCATGCAGTGGCTGCCGGCGACGATATCTTTCGGATCCAGGACGCGCGGCTGGATGTATTCGCGGAAAAAATATTCGTTGGGATCCTCGGGCATCGCGCCGTCAGGCGTCAGGTAGCCACCCTTGGTGCACACGACAAGTTCTTCGCGCGCGAATCCTTTGCCGGCAAGTTCATTGATGGCCGCGCCGATGTTGCGTTCGCTGCGCTGAAAGCGGTAATTGATCGCGGTGTCGATGAAGTTGATTCCCGATTCGACGGCGGCAACGATAGCCGCGGTGTAGGCGGCGTCGGTTTTCGGTTCCGGCTTGCCGAGATACGTGCCGATGCCGATGGAAGAGACGTTGAGATTTTGCGCTTCGCGGAAGTGGCCATGGGCGGCGTGGCCGGCGAAGCGTCCAGCGTAGCGTCTGGTGCCGGGCTTAGTGGCAGAAGTAGTCATGGATTCCCTTGTGCCGGTCGTTCCGGCGCTGTGGACTGCGCCGCAGGCGCGTCCGCGAGCTTCGGATTCAGCAGCCGAGAACACGCGCGAAGGATTTTACGGTACGGCCAGTCTTTTTCGCGAAAGAAAATCTCGCCGGAGCGCGGATTGCTGTAATACCAGCGGGAGAGAAGTGCGAGATGCTCGCCGAGCTCTTCGCGCGAACCGGTCGCGGATGGCGGCTGAGCGGTTGCGATTGCGGGCTCCGCATTCGCCGCGGATGCGGCTGCGCCTTCGAGATAGTCCTTGAAGATGTGTTCCGCGGAGCGCGGCTGGCTGGCGATTTCGGCAAAGCGCACGAACAAGGGCTCGCGCAGGCGTCCGGAGTGAAACGCGAAGACGGCGATGGATTGCTCTTCGGCGGCGCACTGGAGAATGACGGCGTTGAGATCCTCGATGCGGCGCGCGAGTTCGGGGCGCAGGCGTAAAGCATCGTCGAGCTTTTCGAGCCGCTTGTGAAGCGTTGCCGCGCGCTCGAAGTCGAGTTCGGTGCTGGTGCGCTCGCGGTCCGTCTCGATCGCGTCGCGTAGAGAGTCGCCTGCGGTGTCGAGAAACTGCACCAGGCGCGAGACTTCCGCGGCGTATTCCTCTTCCGTGCAGCCCGCGAAGCAGGGAGCGAGGCACATTTTCATTTCCGAATAGATGCAGCCGGGGAAATCGGGATCGCGGCGAATTTTGATTTGACAGCGGCGGACTTTGAAGAAGTCCAGCGCTTGCTGCGCGAAGGCGTCCGCGGATTTGCGAGAAGGGAAGGGGCCGTAGTATGCACCAGAGACTGCCGCGCCGGAATCGTCGACCGGTACGCGGCGGGTGACATAACAGCGGGGATACGCGCTGCGCAGGCTGATTTTGAGCACGGCCGGAGGACGCAGCCGCGTGAGTTTGCGATAGCGCTGGGGAAAAAATTGTTTAGCGATATGGTAGTACGCGACAGACTGCTCGAACTTCGAACCGGTGAGTCGGTAGCGGATCCCGCGCGCGAGTTCGCGGAGGTTGAGGCGCTTGCTGTTGGGTTCGGGAGCGCCGAAAAGACGTTGCAGCCGGCGCCGCAGGTCCTGCGTGCGGATAAGGAAGGGTTCGGCGTTGGCGGCGCGCGTCTCGATCAGGCAGACCGCGGGGCGAGTCGGGAGCGCCGCAAAAAAGTCTTCGTCGCGAGCGGGATCGAACTCCTGGCCGCAATCGAGTGCCAGCATGAAGACAGAATATAACGAAGTGGCCTGCCACGTCGGCATCTTGCCTGTGTAGGCGACGGGCTTCAGAGTCTGCGGGGCAATCTTGTTTTCGTCAGGGCACGGCTTTAGCCGTGCCGCTTAGTGCCTTGGAATCGACGCGGCTTCAGCCGCTGAGGGATCGAAATCGAAATTGCCACACCATCTCGGCACAGTTGACGCGAACAGTCTCAGCACGTAAACTTGTGCTGCACGTAAAACTGTGCAAAACGGTGGAACCACCATGAAAAGAAACGTAACCTTGAAGCTGGACGCCGGCCTCTTGCAGCGCGCGCGCGTCCTGGCGGCCGAGCAAGGGAGTTCGCTCAGCAAGATGCTCGCGGAGAAAGTGGAGGAAGTGGTGCGCGAACGCGAAAAATATGACCGGGCGCGCAAGCGCGCGCTGGCCCGGCTTCGCCTGGGAATGGATCTCGGCTGGGCGCCGCCCGCGTCACGGGATGAATTGCATGAGCGATAAGTATTTTGTGGACACCAATATTCTGGTGTACGCGCACGACCTCACGCAGGGTGCGAAGCATGACCACGCGCGGGCGCTGGTGCAAAGTTTGTGGGAAAGCGAAAACGGCGTGGTGAGCACGCAGGTGCTGCAGGAGCTATGCGTCAGCTTGCGGCGCAAGGTGGCGCGTCCACTGCCGGTCGAGGGAATGCGGAAGTTGCTCGAGGATTATGCCAGCTGGGAAGTGGTCGTGAACACGGCGGAATCGGTTATCCGGGCGCTGGACATCGAGGGGCGCTACGGGATTTCGTTTTGGGATGCCTTGATTGTGCAGGCGGCGGGAAGTTGCGGGGCCGACGCGCTTTATTCGGAGGATTTGGCGGATGGCCAGCGTTACGGAGACGTGCGCGTGATCAATCCGTTGAAGTGAGGGAACTAACCGAGCGCCGGAAGCGCGGCACACGTTAGCCCAGCGCGTAAGCGCTGCGTGGGCTCTTCGATCTCTATCTTCTCGACTGCTCCAAGAAGCGCAAAAAACTGATCATGAACGGGGTGGCGTAGCTGCGTCGCGCGAGAAAGCTCCAGAACCCGAGCTCAACCGACGAACCTCGGTGCAATCGGCAACCTCCGGGTGCACGAATGGGTCCCTCGTCGGATCGTCTCTTTGTTCTTCTGTTCGACAGCGGCCAGCGTCTGCGGGTGGTAGAATTCGCGAAAGACGATGAAGGTGGCGCATCACGACTTGCTGATTGAGCTGCCGGACGATTGGTAGGCCGCCGCAGGGATGGCTGGGTTCTCTCCTGCGTCTCGCGCCTATCGCACCGATCCGTGTTTCTCCAAAAGGGACGAACCAATTCTGGAAGTCGCCATCGCTGAGGTGGGACCCGCGCCTCGGAGTGTCGGTATCGTCCGAGATAGCGAAGACGGAACTCCCGCCCGAGAACGTGTACTTAGGATCTTGCGAGGTTTTCGGCTTGAAGAAGCGATTCCACTGGTAGAAATGGTTGAGCCGAAGGCCGGGTCCATCCATCGATACAAACTCACCCATGGAGCTCACCGCTTCTATTGCGCACTAGCTTCTGGGTTCACTCACGTCCCAACGCTGAAGGGGTTTGATTACGATACCTTACGCCCATGAAGGCCATTGCTGGCCCGCCGAGAAACGTGCGGAGCAAGGAGTCGAGTTTCAACGCTACTGGGAAACCGTTCACTTTGAGGGCCAGGTGCGTTTTAGTGAGAACCGGTGGGCAAATTTGGATTGCCCGCTAGACTCACTCAGATCCGCAACCTTCAGGCCGTTTTAGAGTTGCGATTCGCCACCCAATTAAGTTTCGTCCAATCCAATCTGGGACATCGCCGTTGCGGCAATGACTCTAGTGAGCGTGGCGTGCAGAGTGTCGCCCTCGCTTACGCCGTTGGCGGAGAGAGCTTGCGCGACACTTGCAGGTATTTGGCTGTTTGGGGCATGGATGTGACCAAGCGTGTGAGCCGCTCGTGGCAGGATCCTTACGTAGAGCTGCCTGAACGAACCTCTCTGGCTACCGCGTTTTACCGGAACCTGGCACAAGGCTTATGCTAGACGAGCGACATAACCGGAGCAGACGCAAGAATTGGCACCGCTGATTAGCGCGCAAAGACTCTCCAAAAGATACGGAAGCGAACCGCTTTTCCAAAACCTTTCCTTCACCGTTTCGGAACGGGAACGGATCGGTGTCATTGGACCCAACGGCTCCGGCAAATCCACGCTCATCGAGATGCTCTACGGCCGCGTGAAACCGGATGGCGGCGATGTCGCCATTCGCAAGGGGACGCGGCTGAGTTGCGTGACGCAGATATCCGATTTTTCGCCGGGCGTAACTGTGCGCGGCGTGGTTGAGGCCGCCCTGGACCGGGCGCGCATACCGGAAGAGGAACGCGCCTCGGAATTCGCGGAGACGCTCGGCCGGGCAGGTTTTTCCGCTTTCGATGCGTTGGCGGCGGAGCTTTCGGGCGGCTGGAAAAAACGGCTGGCGATTGCGGAAGCGCTGGCGCAGCGGCCGGATATCCTGCTGCTGGACGAACCAACAAACCACCTGGACTTCGCGGGAATTGCTTGGCTGGAAGGGGTGCTGCAAAGCGCAGCATTTGCATGCGTGGTAGTAAGCCATGACCGGTATTTCCTGGAAAATGTCGCCAACGAAATGGTGGAAATCAATCGCGCGTATGAAGACGGAGCGCTGCGCGTGTCCGGAAATTACAGCAAGTTTCTGGAGGCCAAGGAAGAGTACCTGCATGCGCAACAAAAGCGGCAACAGGCCTTGGAAAACCGCGTGCACACGGAAATCGCCTGGCTCAGGCGAGGGCCCAAGGCACGCACCACGAAATCGAAAGCGCGCATCGACGATGCGCACGAGATGATCGGCGAGCTTGCGGAAATGAAAGCGCGGACGCGAACCACCGCGGCGGAGATCGATTTTTCCGCCACCAGCCGCAGGACCAAGCAGTTGCTCACGCTGGATGACGTTTCCTACGGAATTGCCGAGCGGACGCTGATCGCCGGGTTGCACTTTATTGTCACCCAGGGAATGCGCGTAGGGCTGGTGGGGCCGAACGGCAGCGGGAAAACCACACTGCTGCGTTTGCTGCGCGGGGATATGGCGCCCGCAAACGGAAAAATTCGCAAGGCGGACGGTTTGCGGATCGTGTACTTCGACCAGAACCGCCAGCTCGATCCGGAAGTTCCGCTGCGGCGGGCGCTGGCGCCGGACAGCGATGCGGTAATTTATCAGGAACGGGTAATTCACGTGGCGTCGTGGGCGGAGCGATTTCTGTTTAACAGCGAGCAGCTAAATCAGCGGGTGGGCCGGCTCTCTGGAGGCGAGCGAGCCCGGGTGCTCCTTGCCCAACTGATGTTGCAACCCGCTGACGTGCTGCTGCTGGATGAGCCTACCAACGATTTGGATATTCCGACGCTGGAAATATTGGAAGAGAGTCTCCTGGAATATCGCGGGGCGTTGGTGCTGGTAACGCACGACCTTTTCCTGCTGGATCGCGTTTCGACGGTGGTGCTGGGACTGGATGGAATGGGAAAGGCCGAGCGGTTTGCGGATTATTCGCAATGGGAAGATTGGCAAAGCGCGCAAAAAGCGGCAAAGAAAATGAGTGGGCTGAAGGATGAGCCGTGGTCCAAGGCGGCGGGAAACGGGAGCAGAACACCAGCTAAACCGAAGAAAAAGCTTTCCTATCAAGAGAGCAGAGAATTGGCGGGAATCGAGGGGCGGATCACCGAGGCAGAGCAGGAGCTGCAGATTCGACACAAGGCGCTGGAGGATCCCGAGGTGATGGGCGATCACGTGCGGCTGCAAGACGTGCTGGCGGAAATGGCCAAGGCGCAGAAGATTGTCGAAGCGTTATACGCACGTTGGGCGGAGCTGGAACAGCAACAGGGATAAAGGATTGGTACTCGATTCACACGGCGCGGCCGGCCGCGGCGCCGGAAGCCCAAGCCCACTGGAAGTTGAAGCCGCCGAGATGGCCGGTGACATCCACGATTTCGCCAATAAAGAAGAGACCGGGGACTTTGCGGGATTCCATGGTTTTGCTGGAAAGTTCATCGGTGTCCACACCGCCGGCGGTCACTTCGGCTTTTTCATACCCTTCGGTACCTGCCGGAGTGACGATCCATTCATGAACCTGACGCTCCAGAGCTTCGAGAGATGGATTCGTCCAATTGGCTGGAGCGTGCAGGTCGAGCCAGCGCACCGCAAAACGGTTAGGCAGAATTTCCTGCAACGCCGAGCGCATGGCCTCGATATTGCGGACTTTTCCCACGCGTAAGGCCGTGGTGACGTCACAGCCCGGAGCCAAGTCCACTCGGATCGATTTCCCGTCGTCCCAGTACGAAGAAATTTGCAGGATCGCGGGGCCGCTCAAGCCGCGGTGGGTGATTAGCATGCTCTCGGCGAAGGAATGCGGCTCGAGAGATTCTTTGCCGGTGGATACGACGACCTGTGCGGAAACACCGGCAAGGTCGCAGTAATCGTCGCGGTCCTTTGGACGGAAAGTGAGCGGGACGAGGGCAGGCCTTGGTTTCACGATTTTCAGACCGAATTGGCGGGCGAGATCATAGCCGAACGCGGTGGCGCCCATTTTGGGGATGGAGAGGCCACCGGTGGCCACGACCAGAATGGGTGCACGGAATTCGCCGGATTCGGTGAGGGCCACGAATTCGGTGTTGCGTTGGACTTCCCGAATTTTGCATTTAGGAAAAATTCGTACGCGCGCGGCCTCGCATTCCGCGTTCAGCATGTCCGTGATTTCCGTGGCGGCATGATCGCAGAAGAGTTGGCCTAGTGATTTTTCGTGGTAGGAGATGTGGTGTTTTTCGACCAGGGCGATGAAATCGGAGGGCGTGTAACGAGCCAGCGCGGATTTGGCAAAGTGCGGGTTAGCGGAAAGGAAGTTATCCGGCTGGCAGTAAAGGTTAGTGAAATTGCAGCGGCCGCCGCCGGAAATGAGGATTTTCTTGCCAATGCGGTCCGCGTGTTCGAGGATAGCGACGCGGCAGCCCCGTTTTCCGGCCTCGATGGCGCATAGCAATCCCGCCGCACCGCCGCCAAGAATAAGCAAATCGAATTTACGAATCACGCGTGCAATGCTGATAGACGTTACTCCGTTTTCCAAGTCATTTTCGGCACGGCGGTGGTAAGCGGAAAAGCCGGAACAGCCGGAACAGCCCTCGTACTGTGCGCCACTTTACTGATTGAACCGACGGCGGTTACCGGACAGCTACCTTGAATTCGGTTTTAGTCCCTAAGGCGTCGCACGTCGCGGGTGGAGGACCGTGGCTTGCCCGGTGCCCACATCCCCGCGGTTTTCAGGCGTGCCCGCCCTGGGAGGCGTGCGGTCTTTTTTTGACTTTTCTTCCGGTTTAGGGTTCTGGCGGGAATCCCAACCCACTCCAACCAAAGCACTTACAAAAAACCTGAAACTTTCTCAACCCACGATTGACCTTGCGGGTCCTTCTCTGCTATCAACGAGATTCGCAGTTCGAGGATTCCCATGCCTGCGACACGCCGTCAATTCGTTCGACAGATCGCCACGACGGCCGCTCTGACCGTCGGCCTTCCCGCGCTCACCGATGTCGCCTTTGGCGAACTCGTTCCGAGTTCCCGCGCTGCAGAACCCGGCGGCCCGGTCATTCTCAGCCGCAACGAAAACGCCTATGGCCCTTCGCGAAAAGTCATAGCGTCCATGCAGCACTCGCTGCAATTCGCCAATCGCTATCCCGATCCGTCGGTCACAGCCCTTCATGAACGAATTGCCCAGTCCCATTCCGTCAAAACCGATCAAGTTGTTCTCGGCTGCGGCTCCGGCGAAATCCTGAACATTGCCGCGTCCGCCTTCGTCGGTCCAGGCAAAAAACTTATTACCGCCCTCCCGACTTTTGAAGCCATCGGCCGCTACGCCAAGACCCTCGGAGCCGAAGTCATCGAAGTTCCTCTCGCCAAGGATTACTCGCATGATCTCGCCGCCATGCTTTCGCACGCCGACTCCTCCACCGGGCTCGTCTATATTTGCAATCCGAACAATCCCACCGGCAGTCTGACTCCTCGAAGGGACCTCGAGGGTTTCTTTCGCCACCTTCCTCCGACAACCAAGGTCCTTCTCGACGAGGCTTATCACCACTTCGTTCCGCCGACGTCCGATTACACCTCTTTCCTCGACAAGCCGGTAAACGACAGTCGCGTCATCGTCGCCCGCACTTTTTCAAAAGTCTTTGGTTTGGCGGGCATGCGCGTTGGCTACGCGGTCGGCGCGCCCGAAACCATGCAGCCGCTTTCCGCCCGCCGGCTCTCCGAAGGCCTCAACGCCGTCGGCGCGTGCTGCGCGCTTGTCGCGTACGACGACGCCGATTACGTGAAATTCAGCGAGAGTCGTAACGCCGGTGACCGCCGGGAGTTTTTCAATCAGGCCAAATCCCGCAACCTTCAAGTGATTCCTTCCTCGACGAACTTCGCCATGTTCCAGGCCGGGCGTTCCGCCACAGCCGTTATCGAACATTTCCGGAAAAACAACATCGCCATCGCGCGCCTGTTTCCCTCAATGAACACGTTCGTTCGCGTTTCGTTCGGCAAACCCGAGGAAATGAAAGAATTCTGGCGCGTCTGGGACCTTCTCTGACGCAGCCGGGCTTCCTGCTGTTTTCCAAATCTTTGTCGGAAGTCTTTCGATTGCGAATCCGGAATCTTTTGAGCCTGTCTACTGTTGCGCGTCTGCATCGAGCCTTTGCCAACCGCGAGCAACTCCGAAGTGTCACTTTTCCCGACGCGATTTGGCATCGCGGCGCGCTTTGGCCCCGCCCTGCGCTTGGATACGATTTGGATACAGCGAGTAGCGCGCCACCCAACCGTGTATTAGCCTTATTGCTAAGCTAGAAAAAAAGTTACGCCTTATTGAGCGAGCAATTGGACTTTCGTTCTGAGGCTCTTGCGAGAGCGCTGTTCGTGCTTTGGTTGTTGACTGGTGCGGTAGAAGACTGCGTTGCGCACCGCCGTCCGTCGTGGTTTCCGGGACGTGCGTGCTTTGGTTTCGTTTCGCTGCCCGGTGGCGATGTTTTTCTGGGAGTTCGCGCTTCGCTCCGGAGATTCGGGTCGCAAAGGCGGGTTTCTTGAACTATTTCGACTACCACATTCTGGTTTACCTGAACGGACTGCTTGCGGGCTCGCCGCTTCTAACCAGGCTGGTGGTGGCTGTCTTTGAAGACACCCTCAAGCTCGGATTCTTTGTCGCTCTCTTGTGGTGGGCTTGGTTTAGTGCGGGGGATAGCGAACGCCTGTTGGAAAATCGCCAGCGGCTGGTGTCAAGTTTCGCGGGTGGTCTGCTGTGCCTCGGGACTGTCCGGATATTGCTCGCTGTGCTCCCGTTTCGGGTACGGCCGCTGGGCAATCCGGCGCTCGGATTGCATTTTCCAATTGCCACCGAATCATGGGGTAATTGGAGTTCCTTCCCCAGCGACCACGCCGCCCTATTCTTCCTCCTGACGTTTTGCCTTTTCACAATCTCATTTCGCTTGGGGCTCGTCGCTTTGCTGGATACCGTTTTCCTCATTTGCCTGCCGCGCATGATGGTGGGCGTCCACTACCCTACCGACCTGCTCGCCGGCGCATTACTCGGCCTCATCGCGGGAGTCTTCTTTGTGCAGCGCCGCGTCCGAATATATCTTTCGAAGCTTCCGCTTCATTGGATGCAAGTCCATCCCGCGTCCTTCTACGCTACAGCCTTTCTTCTCAGCTTTCTCATGGCGCACGCATTCTTTCCGATAATTAACATTCTGCTGCATATCCGGCACCTCACGCAGTTTCTGGGCCATTGACCCTCAGCGGGCTTTCTCCGCTCCTGCGGCGATATGGCTCTATGCGTCTCCCGCCTCCCCCGCCGAAAAATACGTGCAATCCGGATGCGCATACACCAGCGCGCTCACGCTGGCCTCCGGATCCATCATGAATCCTTCCGTCAACTGCACGCCGATCTCCTCCGGCCGGAGCAATTTCCATATTCCTGCCTGATCTTCCAGGTTCGGGCATGCCGGATATCCAAAGCTGTAGCGCTTCCCGCGATACCGCGACGTGAACCGCTGCGCCATGGTCATCTCCGGCGGATCCACAAATCCCCAGTCTTCGCGGATTCTCCGGTGCAGCCATTCCGCGCAACCTTCCGCCGATTCTATCGCCAGCGCCTGCAGGGCGTGCGACTTGAAGTAATATCCGTCATTCTTCGCCTGTTCCGACCGCGCCCGCACGCCCTCCCCTGCCGTCACCACAAACAGCGCGACGTGATCCCGCTGCCCGTTTTGCGGCGGCAACACGTAGTCGCTCAGACACAGAAAATCGCCTATGCGCTGCCGCGGAAACTTGAACGTATGCACTGGCACCTTCGCACCCGGCGCAAACAGATTTGTCGAATCCCCATTCGCCTCCGCTTCAAAAAACTGCCACACCGCGCGCACCTTCATGAAGTCCGCAGCTTCGCGCTTCACGTCTTCAACGCTTTGGTACAGCTCCACCGCCTTCGGCTCGCGCTCCGCGAATCGCTTCTCGAAATCTCCGCGATACCCGAGGTGCCGCCCAAACAGCATGTACGGATTCACGTAGCTCCAGATCTCGTTCAGGTCCGGTACGAGGCGAACTTTGCGATCCAGATACGCCACTTTTGCGATCGGCAAGTCCGCACGCACTTTCGGCGACCGCTTCGGCGTCGCAATTTCGGCCACGCGCACCGTCGTCGTCACCACGTGCCCGTTTCCCGACGCCGTGTGCTCGTGCAAAATCTTCTCCCTCGTCGCGGGGTCCATCAGTTCATTCATCAGCCGCAAGCCGGTCATCGCATCTTTCGCGTAACACACCGCCTTTCCGTAGCTCGGCGCAATCTTCGTTTGTGTAAATTTCGCCGATAGCGCCGCTCCTCCGACTAACAACGGAATCGCAATTCCCGCATCCTTCAAATCGCTGGCCGTCGTCACCATCTGCTGCGCGCTTTTCACCAAGAGCCCGGAGAGCCCGATGGCATCAGGATGGTGTGCCTGGTAGGCCTTGATCAGCTCTTCCGGCGGCACTTTGATCCCAAGATTCACCACGTCGTATCCATTATTCTTCAAAATGATTTCAACGAGATTTTTCCCGATGTCGTGCACGTCGCCCTTCACAGTCGCCAGCACAATCTTCCCGCGTTTCGCGGTGTCGGCTTTCTCCATGAACTGTTCGAGATGTCCGACCGCCGCCTTCATCGCCTCCGCCGACTGCAGCACTTCCGCCACGATCAGCTCGTTCGCGTTGAACAGCCGCCCGACTTCCGCCATTCCGCTCATCAGCGGCCCGTTGATAATGTCCAGCGGCGCTGTGCCCTCCCCGCGCTTCAATTCCAGGTCCTTAATCAACCCGTCGCGCGTCCCTTCAATGATGTAATTCGCCAGCCGCTCATCCAGCGGCAAGTCCGCCGCGCGCTTTTTCTCTTTTTTCTTCGCCGTCCGGAAATATTCTGCAATCGCCGCGATGTGAAATTGGTTTACCGCCGCCTTCTGCTCTTTGCTCTGCTGCCGCCAGTCCGCCGGGACATTTCTCAATAGCTCCGCATTCGCATGGTCCGTCGGCACATCCTTCGGCGGGTGCGAAAACAATAAATTTTCCGCGAGTTCGCGTTCGTGCGCTGGAATCGAAGCAAATCTCTCCAGCTTTTCCGTGTTCACGATCGCCAGGTCCAGCCCGGCTTTCGTGCAGTAATACAGAAAAACCGAATTCACCACTTCCCGCGCGCCCGCCGGCAATCCAAACGACACATTCGAAATCCCCAGAATCGTCCGCACATCCGGGATCGCCCGCTTGATCAGCCGGATCCCCTCCATCGTTTCCACCGCTCCGCCGATGTAATTCTCATCTCCCGTCGCGCACGGAAATACCAGGGGATCGAAAATCACGTCTTCTGGCTGCAAGCCGTACTTTTCCGTCAGCAATTTATAACTTCGCTGCGCGACCGCCAACTTTCGCTCCCGCGTGAACGCCTGCGCCTGCAGCGGATCTTCATCGATGCATCCCACCACCACTGCCGCTCCAAAATCGTGCGCAATTGGCACGACCCGCTCAAATTTTTCCTCGCCATCCTCCAGGTTGATCGAATTTATGATCGCTTTCCCCTGGCAGTACGTCAGCGCCAACTCGATCGCCGTCGCGTCCGTCGTATCAATCATTACCGGCGCTTTCACTTTGCGAATCAGCTTTTCGTAAAACGGCGGGATGTCCTTCTTTTCATCGCGATCCGTGTTTTGCAGGCACACGTCCACGACGTGCGCGCCGCCCTTCACTTGCCGCCGCGCAATTTCACTCGCTTCTTCCCACTTCTCTTCAGCTACCAGATTCTTGAACAGCCGCGAGCCAATTACATTCGTCCGCTCGCCCACCAGCAGCGGCCGCGTGCTGTCTTCTGCTTCGATCGTTTCAATCCCCGAATACACTGCCCGGTGCGCATCCGTTGGCCGCACCCGCGGCTTCTTCCCCTGCGTCATCTGCGCAATCGCTCGGATGTGCTGCTCCGTGGTCCCGCAGCATCCGCCTACGATGTTCAGCCAGCCGTGGTCCGCAAATTTCTCGAGTTGCGCCGCGAGCGATGTCGGCGTCTCCAAATACTTTCCCTCCTCGTCCGGCAGCCCCGCGTTCGGGTAGCACGACACAAATTCACTTGAAAACTGGCTCAGCGTGCGGATATGGTCCGTCATGAACTCCGGCCCCGTCGCGCAATTCATCCCGAACGCCAGCGGCTTCGCGTGTTTCAACGACGCCCACATCGCTTCGACGGTCTGCCCCGCCAGCATCGTCCCCATCGGTTCAATCGTGACCGACACGATGACCGGCACCGGCATTCCGATTTCGTTCGACAGTTTCTGGATCGCCAGCAGCGCCGCCTTGATGTTCCGCGTGTCCTGGCACGTCTCCACCAGCAACAAATCCACCCCGCCGTCAACCAAACCCTTAGCCTGCGTGTAATACGTCTCGCGCAACCCGTCGAACGTCACGCCACCCGTAACTGTAATCGCTTTGGTCGTCGGCCCCATGGAACCAGCCACGAACCTCAGCCGCCCGGACTTCGAGAACTCGTCCGCCGCTTGTCGCGCCAACTCCGCGGCGCGTTTGCTGATTTCGTATGCTTGTTCGGCCAGCCCGTATTCGCCGAGCACGAGCGGCGTGCTTCCAAACGTATTTGTTTCGACGATGTCCGATCCCGCCTCAAAATATTTTCGGTGGATGTCCAGCACCACGTCCGGCCGCGTACGCACCAGGTTCTCGTTGCACCCTTCCAGCGCCGCCCCGCCAAAATCCTCCGCCGTCAGATGCCGTTGCTGCAGCATCGTCCCCATGGCTCCATCGAGCACAAGAATCCGCTCCGCGAGCAACTCGCGCAGCGCCTTTCCGGATTCGTTCAAATTCCTCATTTTTTCTCAGTCTGCAGTTCGGGCCCTGCCTTAGTAGGCAGGCTACGGGACGTCCCTATTCACTTTTCTATTTTACTGGGCTTCCTGCCCGCAAATCGACCGCATTGCAGTAAACGGTCTTTTCCAGCATTAAACGGTCATTTTCGGGCGTTGAATTGCACTTCACTATCTGGCCTTTCCCCCTTCCATTGGCGAATCGCCTGTCTCATGAGCTGCCGTCGCCTCAAAATCATCAATATCGTGGGCGCCCGCCCCAATCTCCCGAAAATCGCGCCACTGCTTCGCGAAATGCAGCGCCATTCCGAAAAAATCAATCCCGTTTTGGTCCATACCGGCCAGCACTACGACGACTCCCTCTCCGATATTTTCTTCCGCCAAATGGGCATTCCCGCGCCGACCGTGAATCTCGAGGTCGGCTCCGCCTCTCACGCGGTGCAAACCGCCGAGGTCCTCAAGCGCATTGAGCCGGTCCTTCTCCAATTCCAGCCCGACCTCGTCCTCGTCGTCGGCGACGTCAACTCCACCATCGCCGTGTCCCTCGCCGCTGCAAAACTTGGCGTTCCCGTCGCCCACGTCGAAGCTGGCCTTCGCAGCTTCGACCGCTCCATGCCCGAAGAAATCAATCGCGTTCTCACTGACGCTCTTGCCGCCTACCTTTTCGTCACCGAAGAAGGTGCGATCGAGAACCTGCTGCACGAAGGCCGCCCTCGCTCTTCCATCCATCTTGTCGGCAACGTTATGGTTGATTCTCTTCTCCACTTCCTGCGCATCGCCCAGCAATCTCCTATCGGCGACGATCTCGCTCTCAAGAACGGCCATGGTTGGCGCCGCTTTGCCGTCCTCACGCTCCATCGCCCTTCAAACGTTGACTCCACCGCCAATCTTTCCGAGCTTCTCGCAGCCTTAAATGCCGTCGCTGCGCAAATCCCGGTCGTTTTTCCCGTTCACCCGCGCACCCAGCGGCGCCTTTCACAATCTGGCATACCGACCCATCCCCAGCTCCGGCTAATTCCTCCCGTGGGTTACCTCGATTTTCTCTGCCTCCTCAGCAACGCCACGCTCGTCCTCACCGATTCCGGCGGCATCCAGGAAGAAACTACCGCTCTCGGCATCCCATGCCTGACGCTTCGCGAAAACACGGAACGCCCCATCACTATTTCGCAAGGAACTAACCAGCTTGTCGGCACAGATCCTGCAAAAATCGTTTCCGCCGCCAACGAAATCCTCGCTGGCGAAGCCAAGCCCGGCCGCATTCCGCAGCTCTGGGATGGCCACGCCGCCGAGCGTATCGTCGAAATTCTCCTTCAAATTCCGCCCCGGAGGACCCCTTGAAAAGCACCGTACCTGTCAGTAACAATTCGAGAACAATCTCTTCCAAGGGACTTGCCCGTTCGGACAGTTTTCAATAGTCTGGCAGCAGTGGCTACGAAACGAGCATCCGCGAAACTGACTGTCTGCATCCTCTCGCCGCACCCGCTGGTGCTGAGCGAATTCGAACGCGTTTTGGCCAAGGCTAATTTCAAAGTCTCCGCCAAGCAGCTCGAATCCACGCTCGCCCCGGATATGCGCAATCTCGAGCCGCCCGTCGCTCAGGTCTACGTCATCGACGGCCATGCCGCGCGCCCTGCCACCGGCGCATTACTCGCCAATATCATGGAACGATTTCCGGAGTCGCGCCTCATCGTCGTCGGCGAACAACACAATGACGCCAACAGTTTTCAGCTTCTCCGCCTCGGTGTGAAAGGCCTCCTGACGTACGCCGAAGCCCGCGAGCAGCTCGTGCGCGCTCTCCCGCTTGTCGCGAATGGCGGCTTCTGGGTTCCGCGCTCCGTGCTTTCCGGTTTCGTGGATTCCATCCTCACGAACCAGGGACGCCGCCTCAAGACAGACACCGTCACGAATCTCAGCCGACGCGAGCAGGAAGTTCTCGATTCGCTTCTCGAGAATCTTTCCAACAAAGAAATCGCCAATAAGCTCAACATCGCTGAGCGCACCGTGAAGTTCCACGTTTCGAATTTGCTTAGTAAATTTGGTGTTCGCCGCCGCGCCGATCTCATCCTGTTGACCTTCCAGCGCCGCTTGTCCGCGCCAGCCTGAGCAACCGGTAGCGTCTTACTTCAGCGTATGCTTGCGGCCGGCCGAGACGACCTATATTCCTTCAATTACGAACTTTCGTTTCTTCCACTTTCCCCGCTGACAACGCCTCTCCATTCCTGCTACGTTTAATGTTCGTTCGAACCATCCGTTCACCGCGGATCGCGAGGGCTGCTCTTGAACATTCTCGTCACCGGCGCCGCCGGCTACATCGGAAGCATCTGCTCGGAAGTGCTCATCGCCCGGGGCCATCATGTCATCGGCCTCGATAGCCTCATCGAGGGTCATGTCGCCGCCGTTCCGCCACAAGCCGTTTTCTATCACGCGGATTTGGGCAATCGCGCGCAAGTCGAAGAAGTTTTCTCGAAACACAAGATTGATTCCGTCATGCATTTTGCCGGCGAAGCCCTCGTCGCCAAGTCCGTTCGCGAACCCAGCACCTTCTACGTCGCCAACATCGCCTGCGGCGTCAATCTGCTCGACGCCGTGATTCGCCACGGCGTCAATAAATTTATTTTTTCCTCAACCGCTGCCACCTACGGCGAACCGCGCACGGTGCCCATCCCCGAAGACCACGCGAAAAATCCCATCAATCCGTACGGCAAATCGAAACTCCGTTTCGAGGAAATTCTCGCCGACTATCGCGCTTACACCGGCTTGCACTACGCCACGCTGCGCTACTTCAACGCTGCCGGAGCTTCCGCCGAACGCGGCGAGCACCACCGCGTTGAAACGCACATCATTCCCCGCATTCTCGACGCTGCCAGCGGCGCCATTCCTTTTGTCGAAGTCATGGGCTCGGACTATCCCACTCCCGACGGCACTTGCGTTCGCGACTACATCCACGTCCTTGACATCGCCGACTCCCACCTCCGCGCTCTCGAATCTATCGCGCGCGTTTCCGGCGAGGCTTTCAACGTCGGCAGCGCCCGCGGCTTTTCCATTCTCGAAGTTCTCGATGTCGCGGAGCGCGTCACCGGTCACAAAATTCCGCGCAAACTTTCGCCGCGCCGTCCTGGGGATCCTGCGGTTCTCGTCGCGAGCAAGGAAAAGCTCCGCCAGATGCTGGGTTGGGAAGCCCAGCATTCCTCGCTCGACGAAATCATCTCTTCAGCTTGGAACTGGAAACACAAGCATCCCCACGGCTATTCCGAAGCCGCTTCCGGCTAGCTTAATCGCCGAATTTGTAGCGGATGATGCACCACAATGCCTGCACGCCGTCTTTCCACGTTATCTTCTTGCCCTCTTCGTACGTGCGGCCCGCATAGCTGATGGGGACTTCATAGATGCGCCACTTGCCCTTGGAAATTTTCGCAGTAATCTCCGGCTCGAACCCAAAGCGGTCCGACTTCAGCGTGATTCCTTGCAGCACTTCTTTTCGAAAAACTTTGTAACAGGTCTCCATGTCCGTGAGCTTCAGGTTGGTCATCACGTCGGAAAGCAGCGTCAGGAGTTTGTTCGCCACGTAGTGCCAGAAGTAGTGCACGCGCTGCGGCCCGCCCGAGAATCTTGAACCGTAAACCACGTCCGCGCGCCCGTCCGCGATCGGCCCAAGCAGCGCCGGGTAATCCTTCGGGTCGTATTCGAGGTCCGCGTCCTGCACCAGCACTATGTCGCCGGTGGCCTCCGCGAATCCGCGGCGCAGTGCAGCGCCCTTTCCCTGATTCGTCGTCTGAAAAACAATCTTCAAATCCCGCACGTCCACGGCATCGCCGCCGTCGTGCGCCGCCGCCCACGTCTCTCCGCTCGCCTGGCGCGCGGCCATTTGCTCCAGATACTGCCGCGTGCCGTCCGTCGAACAGTCGTCCACCACCACGATCTCTTTCCGCATGGTGGTTTCCTGCACGCGCCGCAGAATCTCTTCAATAGTGTTTTTCTCGTTGTAGGCGGGAATCACTATGGACAGCTTGGGGTCGTCCAGCGCAGAAGGGTTTCGCCGCAGGGCACACATTTTTCGCCCTCGATTGTATCGGCCCACCGCCGCGCGAGTAAAGCCAGTGTACTCGTCCAGTAGATTAGTGACACTTTGCCTTTCGCCGTTTGTTTTTCCAGCGGGTGACGAATTCCAGTGGGGTGAGGTAGGCGAGCGACTGATGGGGGCGCACGCAGTTGTAGGTGTGTTCCCAATGGCGCAGCTGGTGATTGAGGCGTGGTGGTTGGTCGGAGTCCGCGTGCACTTGGTAGAACTCTTCATGGTGGGTGCGGTGCGAGCGCTCGACGTGGGCATTCAGTTTGGGTGACTTGGGCGGAAGCACGAACAGCGGGAGCTGTTTTTGCTGGCAGGCCAGCTCGAATTCGGCGGCGAACTCGCTGCCGCCGTCGACCTGTAAGGCTTTCACAGGGAAAGGAAAACGTTCCAGCAGGGTATGGAGGAAGCGCGCCGCAGCCAACGAAGTGGCGCGGCGATGCACTTCGACCACGTCCCAGCGGGAGACCACATCGCGGGCGCTGAAGTGTTTGAGGACCGCGCCGCGGCGCATACGAATCTCTTTGGTATCGATCTCCACGAGATCGCCGGGATGCGCGATAGGCCAGTATTTAGGCTTGCGAATGGCCCAGGGGCGCTTTCGTAGTTTGCGGTGCTGCTGCTGCAAGAAGCCCGGTTTAGCTGCTTCGTGCAGCGCGCCGCGACGTTTCAGAGCGGACAAGATGCGGCCGACCATGGAGACGGAAAGGTAGAGTTTTTCGCGAGCGAGCAACACCACCAGCTTGTCCTTGCCCCAGCAGGGATATTGTTTACGCCACGCCAGGATCCGCGCGGCCGATGCGGCGGTCCAAGTCGGTTGACGGATCTTGCGCGGCCGATGCGAGCGCTCCTCCAAGGTGGAGAGATCGTGGCGGTCAAAGCGGCGCCACCAGCGATAAAAGGTCTGCCGACTAATGCCGAAATGCCGGCAAGTGCGCGCCGCGTTCCGTCCATTGCAG
>Ga0209166_10000187_pt1 | contig 80172 bp, 66 predicted proteins | sample Coa_R1_3_FD_187151 | JGI IMG/M metagenome (GOLD analysis project Ga0209166, IMG submission 187151) | Surface soil microbial communities from Centralia Pennsylvania, which are recovering from an underground coalmine fire - Coalmine... | ecosystem: Environmental > Terrestrial > Soil >...
TGCGGCGGACGCCCAGCTTCACACGGCATTAGCCAAGCCAGCCAGGCTTGGCGGCATGCCGTGTCTCGCTGGATCGTCTCCCCGCAACGCGATGCCAACGCCAAGGGTTTGAGAAATCCGGGCTAGGATGAAGGCTATTCGCGGGCGCCTGCTGACCTATCGGCCGGCGCCCGTCTATGAAGAAGATGGGCTGATCGTGGTGTCCGGCGGCAAAATCAGCGCCGTCGGGCCGGCCCAAAAACTCATCCCGGACCTTCCGCCCGATACCCCGATCGACGACCATTCCGGCAAGCTGATCCTGCCGGGCTTCATCGATCTGCACATCCATCTGCCGCAGACCAAGGTCATCGCCTCCTATGGCGCGCAGCTGATGGAATGGCTGGAGCGCTACACCTTCGTCGAGGAAGCGCGCTACGCCGACCCCGAAATCGCCGAGGCCGGCGCCAAATTCTTCCTCGACGAGCTGTTCCGCAACGGCACCACCACCGCCGTGGTCTATGGCTCGGTCCACCGCCAATCGGCCGAGGCTTTCTTCATCGAGTCCGCCAAACGCGGCGCCGGCATGATCGCCGGCAAGGTGATGATGGACCGCAACGCGCCGGAAGCCCTGCGCGACACCGCCCGAAGCTCATACGACGACAGCAAGGCGCTGATCGAACGCTGGCACGGCAAGGACCGCCAGCGCTATGCGGTGACGCCGCGCTTCGCCATCACCTCGACGCCCGCCCAGCTGGAAGCCGCCGGCGCGCTGCTGGCCGAACATCCCGGCGTCTATCTGCAAACGCACCTGTCGGAAACCCAGGGCGAGATCGATCTCTCCCGAGAGCTATTCCCCGACGCCGAGGATTACGCCGGCATCTATCAAAGCTTCGGCCTGCTCGGCCCCAAAACATTGCTGGGCCATTGCCTGCATCTCACCCAGCGAGAACAAGCCCGCCTGGCCGAGACCAATTCCATCGCCGTGCTGTGCCCGACCTCGAACCTGTTCCTCGGCTCCGGCCTGGCCGACCGCGCCACGCTCAACGCCAACCGCATCCGCACCGGCCTCGCCACCGACGTCGGCGCCGGCACCAGCTATTCGATGCTGCGCACCGCCGCCGAAGCCTACAAGGTCGAGCAATTGCAAGGCCGGTCGCTGCCCGCCCATGAGGCCTTCCGCTGGATCACGCGCGGCAATGCCGAGGCGCTGGGGCTGGAAGAGGAGATCGGCAGCATCGAGGTTGGGCGCTATGCCGATCTGGTCGTGCTGAATTCAGGTGCGACACCGGCGATGGCGCATCGGATGGAGCGGTGCGAAAGCCTAGAGGAGGAGCTGTTCGCGCTGCTCACTCTGGGAGACGATCGAGCAGTTGCCGCGACTTATGTGCGGGGCAACACCGCCTCTTAGTAGCAAGACTAAATACCACACAGCCGTGAGCAATCAGCGAACTTTGAGGCTTTACACAAAGTTTCAGAAGCCTAAACTCAGCCACAACTAATGAGAGAGGATGGTTTCACCCAAAATGAAAATAAGCCATTTTGCGCTAGCTTTCTTGCTGCTACTGCCTCTCACGCCCAGCGCAAATGCTAAAGGCATCAATTGCGAGCTCGCATCAAATGTCGTCGAGAAAACCGTTTGCGCATCTCCAGAATTACTGAAGTTTGACGCAGCGCTCTCCGACACCTACAGCGATATCTCTTCCAGATTAGCTCCACCATACGCCGATAAATTAAAAAGCTCTCAAGCGCACTGGGTCCGTGAAATCACAAAGAAATGTGGTTCATCAAAGATGAACGAGAGCGAGCGCTTCGAATGCGTAAAGCAGGAATACATTGGCAGAAAAGGTGAATTAATCGGCCCAACAGGAGAACGTACTTCTTGCGCTGCCCAGCCACAAAGCAATCAGTGGCGAATTAACAAGAAAATATATTGCGAGAACTCTGAAATAGCAGAATCAAAAAGAAAGATGGATGACGCATTCCTAAACCTTCAATGGTCTCTTCCTCTCAATCTAGCGAAGATGTTCGGTGATGCTCATGGTGTGTGGATCTCCATGACTTTGGATGAGAAGTGCGGGGTTTCTTCCAAGGGACCAAATTCGAAGGATCATGTCTTGAGCCCGGAACAGGAAACTGCTGCAACGAATTGCGTCATCAGCGAAATGCAAAATCGCGCAGATCTATTCACCAGAGAACTATCATCAACCACTCAGAATGAGCATGAGAAAAACCATCCATATCAACTATCGGCACTGGAGATTTTTATTTTAAATCAAATATATGAATCAAAATATGACTACTTATCCGGCGGATTATTAGATATATATTATACAGATACATTAGCCAAAAGACTAATATCGTCAATAATTTCAGGACCGTCGGAAGATATGGATTTTGCCATGAATTCCCGCAACGGCGACGTCTTATACATGAATCTGCTAGAAGGTCGTTATTTTATACAAATTGGACAAAATCGCATTTATTCGGACGATTTAATAAGGGCAACTTATGACCCAGATTTATTAGCAATAGTTGCTGATCTAAAAACGGGTGATGTCATATTTGCACGAGCGGACGCCACGAGGTCGATGGTTTACGAGAAGGCTTGTACCAACGACGATCTGAAAGCGTTTATTCGATCTGGCATAGACCTGCAATTTGGCAGCGATGGCAATTTTTCCACCTTCGAAGTCGCGAATCCCGAAATCAGGGCAACGGTTTGTCAGTGAAAATAGGCGGGTTGAAGCAAGGCAATAGTAGAAGCTGAGCTGCCACCGCCACAGCTATCACCTCTGGCGCCTTGCCTACAATCCCAGGCAGACCAACCGGGCAAATCACCCGATCCAACGCCGCCTCATCGAATCCATCCCCCGCCAGCCGCTTGCGGAACCGCGCGCGTTTGGTGGCGGAGCCGATCAGGCCGATGAACTGGGCCTGGCTCTGCAAGGCTGCGACGGTCAGTTCGTAATCCAGCCCGTGGTCGTGGGTCAGGATCAGCACTGCGCCCGTCGCTTCCCGCGCTAGCGCGGCCATGTCGGTGCGCAGGCTTCCTTCGCGTTCGTCGTGCCAGCACAGGGTGAAAGGCAGGCCGTCGAGGATGCGGGAGATGGCGCGGCCGACATGGCCGGCGCCGAACAGCAGCAGTGGGGTCAGCGGCGTGCCGAAGACTTCCAGCATGCGCTCGCCCGCCATCGGGATAGCGCCGCGAGCACCGATGGGTGTGCGATCGGGGACGTCGAGCAGTTTGCGTTCCAGTTTGCCGGGGTTGAGCAGGGTTTCCAGATGGTGGCGGCCCGCGCCGCTGGCCGCGGCGATCCAGCCGGCTTGGCTGGGCTCCAGCCGCTCGATCAGCACCCGCACCCGGCCGCCGCAGCATTGCTGCAGGAACGGTCCCAGCGGGTAGTCCTGGATGCGCCAGTCGCCCGGCGCCTGGGTCAGCGCCTTGCGCGCCTGGAGGGTGGCTTGGAATTCGAGATTGCCGCCGCCGATCGAGCCGACGCTGGCATCTTCGGTCACGAGCATGCGGGCGCCGGCCTCGCGCGGGGCGGAGCCTTCGATGGCCAGCACCGAGACCAGGGCGGCCGGTTCGCCCTTTTCGATCGCTTCGAGCGCGCGGCTGGCCCAGTCGTTCATGATGCCGCCGCCTTTCCCGCCGCGATGGCGGCCAGGATGCGCTCGGGCGTCGCCGGAGCGTCGAGAGTGGGCACAGCACCCGGCTTGCCGACCGCCGCCGCGACCGCCTGGGTCAGCGCGGACCAGACCGAGATCGCCAGCATGAAGGGCGGCTCGCCCACCGCCTTGGAGCGGTGGATGGTCGGTTCGCGGTTCTTGCCAGGCTGCCACAAGGAGACATTGAGGATCGGCGGGCGATCCGATGCCGTGGGGATTTTGTAGGTCGAGGGAGCGTGGGTCAGCAGCTTGCCTTTGGCGTCATAGACCAGCTCTTCGGTGGTCAGCCAGCCCATTCCCTGGATGAAACCGCCTTCGACCTGGCCGAGATCGATGGCCGGATTGATCGAGCACCCGACATCGGCCAGAAGATCGGCGCGCAGGGTGCGGCTTTCCCCGGTCAGCGTGTCGATCACCACCTCGGACACGGCAGCGCCGTATGAGAAATAGAGGAATGGGCGCCCCGTGTGAGAGGCGCGGTCGTAATGGATCTTCGGCGTCGCATAGAAGCCGGTGGCCGACAGCGAGACCCGCGCCATATGCGCCTTGCTGCACAATTCGGCGAAGGTGATGTCCAGATCACCGGCCACCACTCTGCCATCGGCGAACAGCACTTCCTCGGGCTCGCAGCCCGCTTCGAACGCCATCAGCTCGGCCAGGCGTCCGCGCAGAATCTGCGCCGCCTCGAACGCCGCCATGCCGTTGAGATCGGTGCCCGACGAGGCCGCCGTGGCCGAGGTGTTGGGAACCTTGTCGGTACGGGTCGCGACGATGCGCACCGCCGACAGCGGCACGCCGAACACGTCGGCGACGATCTGCGCCACCTTGATCATCAGCCCCTGCCCCATCTCGGTGCCGCCGTGATTGAGATGGATCGAGCCGTCGGTATAAAGATGGATCAGCGCGCCGGCCTGGTTGAGAAAGCTGGTGGTGAAGCTGATGCCGAACTTGACCGGCGTCAGCGCGATGCCGCGCCGCAGATAGGGGTGCGTGCGGTTGAAGGCGGCGATGGCGGCGCGGCGCTCGTCATAGCGCGACGTGATGCGCAGTTCCTCGACCAGCCTGTCGGCGACGAAATCCTCGACGATCATCTGGTAAGGCGTCACGTCGCGGCCCGGGCCGTAGAAATTGGCCTGCCGCACCGCCAGCGGATCGAGGTTCAGATGGGCGGCGATCGTATCCATCACCCGCTCCGCCGCGATCATGCCCTGCGGCCCGCCGAAACCGCGAAAGGCGGTGTTCGAGACCGTATGGGTCTTGAAGCGGTGCGAGACGATCTCGACCGCCGGCAGGTAATAGCAATTGTCGGCATGAAACATGGCGCGGTCATTGATCGCCTTGGACAGATCGGTCGACATGCCGCAGCGCGAGGCCAGGTCGTAGCGCAAACCGAGGATGCGCCCCTCCTGGTCGAAGCCGACATCGAAGCCGGTCGCGAAATCGTGCCGTTTGCCGGTCAGCACCATGTCGTCGTCGCGATCGGCGCGGAATTTGGCCGGCTTGCCGGTCTTCATCGCCACCAAGGCGGCGGCGGCGGCGAACAGCACCGCCTGTGTCTCCTTGCCGCCGAAGGCTCCGCCCATGCGCCGCACCTCGATCGTGACGTCGGCATTGCGCAACTTCAGCAGATGGGCGAGCAGATGCTGCATCTCGCTGGGATGCTGGGTCGAACTCAGCACATGCAGCGTCCTGTCCTCGCCGGGCACCGCCATCGCCACATGGCCTTCCAGATAGAAATGCTCCTGCCCGCCCAGCTCGAAGCGGCCTTGCAGGCGGAACGGCGCTTCGGCCAGGGCCTGGTCCACGTCGCCGCGCCGCATCACCTGATCGGGTTCGATGCGCGCACCGGCCTCGCGCGCCTGGGCGATGGTGGTCAATGCGGGCAGCGGCTCATAGACGATCTTTCCCAACCGCGCCGCCTTACGCGCCGCCTTGACCGAGCTGGCGGCGACCAGGAACAGCGGCTGGCCGACGAATTCGACCAGATCCTCGGCCAGCAGGCGGTCGTCATGGGCGACGGGCGCGACATTGTTCTCGCCGGGAATGTCGGCGGCGGTGAAGACAGCCACCACGCCGGGCGCCGCTTTCACCTCGGCCAGATCCATCGAGACGATGCGGGCATGCGCCTCCCTGCTCTGCCCGAAAGCCAGATGCAGCAGCCCGCGCGGTTCCGGCACGTCGTCGACATAAAGCGCGGTGCCCGCGACATGCAGCGGCGCGCTGTCATGCACCAGCGCGGCATGAACCAATCCCGGAGTTTGCGGCGGCGGCAGCTCAGACATCGATCGCCTCCGCCGACAGCACGGTGCCGCCCAGGCCATTGGCCTCGAACCACAGCCGGCGCAGGATGTTGCCGGCCGCGATCAGCCGGTATTCCGCCGAGCCGCGCACATCGGTCAGCGGCGAGAAATCCTCGGCCAGAGCGCGGGCGGCGTCCTCGCAGGACGATTCCCCCCAGAACGACCCGACCAGAGCGGCTTCGGCCGCCGGGGCGCGCTTGGGGATGCCCGCCATGCCGCCGAAAGCGATGCGGGCCGCGGTGATGCGGCCTTTCGCCAAGGTCAGGCACACCGCGCCGCAGACCGCCGAGATATCGCTGTCGAAGCGTTTGGACAGTTTGACGATCCGCACGATCTGATCGGGGCGCGGGCGCGGAATCCGGACGCTTTCGACGAATTCGCCGGGCCGGCGATCCTGCTTGCCGTAGTCGATGAAGAAATCTTCCAAGGCCAGCACGCGCCGCTCGCCGCCGCGCCGCAACGTGATACTGGCCCCCAGGGCGATCAGCGCCGGCGGCATGTCGCCGATCGGCGAGCCGTTGGCGATATTTCCGGCGATCGTTCCGGCATTGCGCACCTGCACCGCGCCGATCCGCCGCACCAGCTCGCCGAGATCGGGATGGAGGCGGCCCAGCGCGCCATGAGCGTCGCCATAGCGGACAGACGCCCCCAGGGTCAGGCCATCCTCGGTTTCCTCGATAGCGGACAGATCGGCGATTCCGCCGATATAGATGATCTTGGGCAGCGCGCGATGCTGCTTGGTCACCCACAGCCCGACATCGGTGGCGCCGGCGACGATGCGGGCATCGGGATGCTCCAGCAGCAGGCCGGCCAGCTCGTCGGCGGTGGCCGGGGAAAACCACCCGGAAAACCGCAACCCCCCATGAGGCTGCTTCTGCAATTCGGCCAGCAGCGCCGCATCGTCATCCGCCTGAACCGGCACCGCCTTCGCGGCGTCGAGGATCGGACCATAGCCGGTGCAGCGGCAAAGATTGCCCGCCAGCACATCCTCGATTTTGGCGCCCTCGGTCCCGGCCGCCCCGAGCGAGCGGCCATAGAGCGACATGACGATCCCCGGCGTGCAGAAGCCGCATTGCGAGCCGTGATGCTCGACCATCGCCCGCTGCACCGGATGCTCGCCGCCCAGACTCTCCACCGTGCGCAGCGCCTTGCCGTGCAGCATGGGCAGGAACAGGATGCAGGAATTGACCGCGCGCCAAACCAGCTTTCCCTGCTCGGCACTGCCGACCAGCACCGTGCAGGCGCCGCAATCCCCTTCGGCACAGCCCTCCTTGCTGCCGGTCCGCCCCTTGGTCTGGCGCAGCCAGTCAAGCACGGTCGTCGTCGGATCGATCCCGCCGACCGTTTCCCATTGCCCATCCAAGAGAAAGCGGATTTGATCGCTCATTCAGCTCCCCCGGTAGGTGGAGTATCCGTAAGGCGACAGCAGCAGGGGCACATGATAATGCGCTCCGGCCTCGCCGATACCGAAATCGATCGGGATCACGTCGAGAAAGGGTGGATCGGGCAGCTCGGCGCCGCTCTTGCGGAGATAGTCGGCCACCCAGAATTCCAGGCGATAGCGCCCGATCGGCAGGCTCAGCGCGCGAAGTTCGACGCAGCGCCCGTCCTGATCGGTGGCGCCGGCGAACAGCTCGTCGCCCTCGCGCAGCAAACGGAAGAAAACCCCCGCCGCCGGGCATCCCTTGCTGGTGTCGAGCACATGGGTCGAGAGAGTCATGACGTCACCGCATCCTTCAGCCGCAGCCAGACGATCTTGCCGACTTCGTCCAGCGCCGTGTCCATCTCGGTCTCGGCACTGTTCTTTCCGCGCGCTTCCATCGCCGCCAGGATGCCCGCCTTGTCGGTCAGGCGGACGCAGATGATGAACGGAAAACCGAACCGCCGGTCATAGGCTTCGTTGAGACGGTGGAAGAGGTCGAATTCCTCGCGGCTGAGCCGGTTCAATCCGGCGGAGGCCTGCTCCGAGACCGATTCCGCCGTCATCGCCACCTTGTCGGCCAGCTTGGGATGGGCGCGCAGCAGGGCCAGCTGTTCCTCGGACGACGCCTCATCGACGACCGCCATCAGGGCCGCATGCATATCCTCCAGATCGTCGAAGGGCCGGCTGTCGGCCGCCTGCTCGACGATCCACGGGCTATGCTCGAACAGAAAGCCGAAGCGGGCCACGAAGGCGTCATGATCGAGGCCGTTGATTTCGTCCAGGCTCATGCGTGGCTGCCTTCCAGCGAGACATGGGCCGAGACGATCTTCCAGCCATCGGGAAACCGCACCCAGGACTGGCTCTGCCGGCCGCGCCTTGTCTCGCCCTCGCGGAAGAACTCGGCATTGGCGGTGGCGAAATCGTCGCCATAGGTGGTGATCTCGACGCGGCCCAATCTGCGCTGGGGCGACCCGCCGCGCCCCTTGCGGAAAGCGCGGATTTCCTCGATGCCGTACAGCACTTCGCCGATGCCGTAACGCACCGTCTGCGGACCGTCATGGAACAGCCGGTCCAGCGCCGCCAGATCGTCCTCCATCAAGGCCGTCTCATAGGCGTAGAAGGCCTTGGTCACTTCCATCAGGATATGGGTGTCGTTGATCCTCATGCCGGATACCTTTCCAGCCAATGCCGGGCGATGTCGACGCGGCGCGCCAGCCAGACGTCGGGGCGGGACAGCACATGGTCGAGGAAGCGCGCGACGGCCAATGCCCGCCCGGGCTTGCCGGCGATGCGGCAATGCAGCCCGACCGACATCATCCGCCCGCCCTCGCGGTGCAGCTGGTCGAAAGTGTCGCGCAGATAGCAGAAGAACTGCTCGCCCTCGGTGAAGCCGTTCAGCGCCACCATCTTCATGTCGTTGGCGTCCAGCGTGTAGGGCACGATCAGCTGGGCGCGGCCATGGCGGCGATCGTAATAGGGCAGATCGTCGGCATAGGAATCGGCGTCGTAGACGAACCCGCCCTCCTCCGCCACCAGACGCGCGGTGTTGGGGCTGGTCCGGCCCTGATACCAGCCGAACGGACGGCGGCCGGTGACGCGCTTATGCAGGGCGACGGCCTCGGCGATATGATCGCGTTCGACGGCCTCGGGGATGGTCTGATAGTCGATCCAGCGCAGGCCATGGCTGGCGATTTCCCAGTCGGACTTCAGCATCGCCTCGACCGCCGCCGGATTGCGCTCCAGCGCCGTCGCCACGCCGAATATTGTAACCGGCACCTGCCGTTCATCGAACAGGCGACGCAGCCGCCAGAAACCGGCGCGCGAGCCATATTCGTACAGGCTCTCCATCGCCATGGAGCGCGCGCCCTTGTGGCTCTGCGCCCCGACCATGTCGGACAGGAAGGCTTCGGACCCGGCATCGCCATGCAGGACGCTGTTCTCGCCGCCTTCCTCGTAATTGAGCACGAATTGCACGGCGATCCGCGCCCCGCCCGGCCAATGCGGATCGGGCGGATGGGCGCCATAGCCGACGAGGTCGCGGGGATAGACGGGGCTCATCGGACACCGTCCGGAATGGCCGTTAGGCTGTTGATTTCACCACGGAGACACGGAGACACGGAGGAACACGGAGAAAAGCGCCGCAGGCAGTCATGGCCCTGCCCGAACGTTCTTCGGACATAGGAATGACTGCGCTTCGCGCTTTTCTCCTTCTCCGTGTTTCTCCGTGTCTCCGTGTCTCCGTGGTGAATCCTTGAAACGCCGGAGACGAACCAAATGCCGGTGCCGTCGCCCATCATGCCAGCACCTCCCGCGCCGCCTCGATGGCGTCGCCCGAGCGCACCTTGAAGCCCTCGGCGCGCAGCACGGCCTCCAGCGCCGCGAGGGTGATCAGCACCTTGTGCTTGCGCGCGTTATACCCCATCGCGCCGATACGCCAGATCCTGCCTTGCAGAGGACCGAAGGCGGAGCCGATCTCGATCTCGAATTCCTCGCGCATGCGGGTGCGGACCTTCTCGCCATCCACGCCGTCGGGGATATGGATGCCGGTGACGTTGCTCATGCGGTATTCGTCGCTGCCGAACACCTGCAGACCCATGGCCCGGGCCCCCGCCACCATCGCCTTGCCCATCGCCCTGTGGCGGGCGAAGCGGGCCTCCAGCCCCTCCTCCATCACCAGCCGGGCGCATTCGCGGGCGCCATACAGCATCGAGGTCGCCTCGGTATGGTGATTGAGGCGCTTGTCGGACCAGTAATCCATGATCATTGCGAGATCGAAATAGTTCGAGCCGATGCGGGTGCGATTGCCGTCCTGGATGTCATTGCGGCGGATGCCGGCCTCGACCCTTTTCCGCGACGCGATGAAGTCGGCGGCGCGGTCGGAGATGGTGATCGGCGCCGAACCGGACGGTCCGCCCATGCATTTCTGCAGGCCCGCCGTCACCACATCGGCGCCCCAGCGGTCGGTCTCGACCGCCATGCCGCCCAGGGTCGCGGTGGCATCGACATAGGAATAGGCGCCGATCTCATGGCAGAGCTTGCCCAGCCCATCCAGCGGCTGGGCCATGGTGGTCGACGTGTCGCCATGGACGCAGGCGATCACCTGCGGGCGATGCTTGCGCGCCGCCTCCTCGATGCGGACGAACGGCACCACCTCGCCCCATTCGGCATCGACCGTCTCGATCTTTCCGCCGAGACGTTCGACGATCTCGGTCAGCAGCAGGCCGAAACGGCCGGAGCGTACGATCAGCACGGTCGAATCCGGCTCGATCAGCGACACCAGAGCCGCCTCGATGCCGGCGCGCGCGGTGCCGTCGATCAGCAGGCTCCAGCGATTCTCCGTCATGAAGACCCGGCGATAGAGCGCCATAGTCTCGTTCATGTAAGCGGTGAATTCGGGGTCGAACTGTCCGAGCAGATCCGCGGACATCGCCCGCAACACCCGGGGATGGGCGTTGACCGGGCCGGGCCCCATCAACAGCCGCTGCGGCGGATCGATCTCGCTGTAAGTGTCAGCCATCATACTCTTCCGAAAGAATGTCGAGGAAAGCCAGCAGGGCGTCGCGGGCGAGGTCCACATCGGCGGGAAACACGCGCTCCAGCGGATTGTGGCTGATCCCGCCCTCGCAGCGCAGGAACAGCATGGCCGTCGGGGTCATATCGGCGAAAGCCATCGCGTCATGGCCGGCGCCGCTGACCAGGCGATGCACCGGCTGGCCGATGGCGGTTACCGCCCTCTCCAGGCGTTCCATCATCGCCGGATCGCAGGGCGCCGGCGGCAGATCGTGCAGCAGACGGACAGCGAGCCCAAGGCCGCGCCGCTCGGCGATTTCGGCCAGAGCCCGCTCGATCTCTTCCGCCGCTTTATCGCGCGGCTCGGCGGTGCCGGCGCGGACATCGACCGAAAAGCGCACATCGCCCGGCACCACATTGGGCGCGCCGGGCAGCACCTCCATCCGTCCGACCGTCGCCACCATATCGGGCGGACCGGCGCGGCCGATTTCCTCGATCTTCAGAATCGCCTCGGCGGCTGCCGGCAAGGCATCCTTGCGCAGAGCCATCGAATTGGTGCCGGCATGGCCGGCAATGCCGACGAACCGCACGGAATAGCGTTTCTGCGCGGCGATGCCGGTGACGATGCCCAGGGCCAGGCCTTCCGCTTCCAGCGCCGGCCCCTGCTCGATATGCGCCTCGATATAGCCGACCAGATCGGCGGGATCGCGTTTGGCGTTGAGGAAGGAAGCACGGTCGAGGCCCCAATCGTTCAGGGCGCCTTCCAGCCCGTCAATCTCCAGCGACTTATCGTCGATCTGGCCCGCCATCGCGCGGCTGCAGAGCATCGCCGAGGGAAAACGCGAGCCTTCCTCGTCGCCGAAGGCAACCACCTCTATGGCGAAAGGCAGACGCCGTCCGACCTGGTGCAGCGCCGCGACACAGTCGATGCCGAGCATGATCCCAAGCGGCCCGTCATAGCGCCCGGCATCCTTCACGCTGTCGATATGCGAGCCGATCAGCAGGGTCTTCATGCCGGTGCCTTCATAGCGCCCGATCAACGAACCGGACGGGTCGAGCCGAACGCTCATCCCCGCCTCTTCCATCCAGGCTGTCAGCTGTTCGACCGCGGCTTTGTGCGCCGGCCCGAGATAAGGGCGGAACAGCAAACCGGGCATATCGGTGAAACGCCCTTCGCCTAAGCTGTCGCAGCGTTCCTTGGCGCGGCTCATGGGGCACCCGCCGGAGCGCTAGAAAGGCCCGCTTCTTTACCACGGAGACACGGAGACACGGAGGGACACGGAGAAGGAGATAAGCGCGAAGCGCAGTCATTCCCGTATCCGAAAGCCATTCGAGCAGGGTCATGGCTGCCTGCGGCACTTTTCTCCGTGTTTCTCCGTGTCTCCGTGTCTCCGTGGTAAATCTTTACAACGCTCATGACGGCACCTCGGCAGCCGCCAAAACTCCGTCCTTCTCCAATTCCAGCAACAACTCGAACAGCATCGATTCGCGGCCCGGCGCGGTGGCGAATTGCAGGCCGATCGGCAGCTTGCCGGGACGGGCGACCGGCGCCGCCGCGACGGGAATGCCGGCCAGGGTCAGAGGCTGGGTGAACAGGCCGAGATTGGCGCGCGCCGAGACTGGTTTGCCGTCCATCAGGATCGTGCCTTCCTCGATGCGCGGCGCCACGGTCGGCGTGGCCGGCGCGATCAGGATGTCGAATTGCTCGAACAGCGCATCGACCTCGGCGCGGAACACCGGCTGGAATTGCTGCGCCTTGGCCAGCAGAGCGGCGGGGAGCAAGGCGCCGGCGATCAGCCTGTCGCGCACCGCCGGATCGTACTCCATCGCCGAGCTCCGCAGGGTGTTCAGGTGGAAAGCCCCCGACTCGCCCGCCGTGATCAGGAAAGCGGCGGAGCGTGCCGCCTCCGCGCTGGGCAGCGAAGCCGTGCCGGCACCGAGATGCGCGGCCACCGTCTCGACCGCCTCCAGCGCATCCGGCCCGGCATGGCGCGCAAACCATCCATCGAGACGGCCGATACGCGGTGCCGCGCCGCGTCCCAGCACGGGAGCCTTGCCGGCCAGAAGATCATGGACCAGCGCCAGATCGGCGGCGGAGCGGGTGAACGGGCCGATCTGGTCGAAGCGTTCGACGAAGGGAAAGGCGCCCTGGCTGGACAAGATTCCGTCGCCGGGACGGATGCCCCAGACCCCGCACAGCGACGCCGGGACGCGGATCGAGCCGTTGGTGTCCGACCCCAGCGCCAGCGGCACCAGCCCGGCCGCTACCGCCGCCGCCGAACCGCCCGAGGAACCGCCGGCCAGGCGCTCGACATCATGCGGATTGCGGGTCGTGCCGTAATGCGCGTTGACGGTGGCGAAGCCATACGCGAACTCGTCCATGTTCAGCGTACCGACCAGAATGGCGCCGGCCGCTTTCAGCCGCATCACCGCTTCCGCATCCCACAGAGCGGGCGGCTCGTTCTTGCGCACGACGGAACCCGCGGTCGTCACCAGACCGGCGACGTCATAGAGATCCTTGACCGCGAAGGGCACGCCGGCCAGCGGACCGGGGTCCTCGCCGCCGGCGATCCGGGTGTCGATCAGGCGGGCATCGCGCAAGGCCTGGTCGGACAATAGCCGGGTGAAACAGCCATAGCGGCCATCGCGCACGGCGATATCGGCCAGGGTCTGTTCGATCAGGCTTTCCGCCGAATGCGAGCCGTCGCGGACGCCCGCTGCGATGGTGGCCAGGCGGCTCAATTCCCAGGCACATCCTCTCGCTTGAGCCAATCTTCCAGGGTGCGGGCGTGCCGGGCCAGCAGCGTCAGATTGGCTTCCACGCCTTCGCGGCAGGCGGGCGGCACGTCGAGCCTCAGAAGGCTGGCGGCGAAAGCGGACAGAATGTCATCCGGCTCCTCGCTCATTGCGCGCTCACTCCGTTGCTGATTTGAGATCGCTGTGGTGTACTATTTCAAAATCTGCTTACAGCAATTTGAACCCCTTTCGAGGAAGGAATGCAATGGCGGACATGATTCTCGCCTGGGTTTCGGCGCTGCTGCGCTGGACCCATGTGGTCGCCGGCATCGCCTGGATCGGATCGTCCTTTTATTTCATCGCCGCCGACCTGTCCCTGCGCGGCCGCGCCGGCCTGCCCCAAGGGGTCAAGGGCGAGACCTGGCAGGTGCATGGCGGCGGCTTCTATCACATCCAGAAATATCTGGTGGCGCCCGCCCACATGCCGGAGGAGCTGACCTGGTTCAAATGGGAGGCCTATTCCACCTGGATCTTCGGCTTCCTGCTGCTGGCATCGACCTATTACATCCATCCCGGGCTCTATCTGATCGATCCGTCCGTCGCCGTACTGGACCCCCGGCAAGCGGCCGCGGCCAGCCTGGCGTCGCTGGCGGTCGGCTGGCTGCTTTACGATGTGATCTGCCGTTCGCCGCTCGGGCGCGACACCCGCGTTCTGACCATCGCCGTCGGCGTGCTGGTCGCGGCGGCATCCGAGCTTTATCTGCGGCTGTTCGGCGGGCGCGCGGCGTTCCTGCATATCGGCGCGCTGGTCGGTTCGCTGATGGTGGGGAACGTCTTCTTCCTGATCATTCCCAACCAGAAGAAGGTGGTTGCCGATCTGGTGGCCGGCCGCCAGCCCGATCCGCGCCTCGGCGCCCAGGCCAAGCAGCGCTCGACCCATAACAACTATTTGACCTTGCCCGTTCTGTTCCTGATGGTCAGCAACCATTATCCGATGACGTTCGGCACCGGCCACGCGCGGCTGGTGCTGGCCGGGCTGTTCCTGACCGGCTTTCTGGTCCGGCATTTCTTCAATATGAAGCATGCCGGGCTGACGCCCTATCGCTGGCTGTGGCCGGCCGCCGCTTTGGTGATGATCGCCACCATCGCCGTCACGCTGCCGGCGCCGGCGAAAATCTCGGGTCCGGTATCGCAGGCTGAAATCGACGGGATCGTCGCGGCGCGCTGCGCGCCCTGCCATTCCGCCAATCCGACCTTCGAGGGCATCGCCCAGGCGCCCAAGGGCATCGCCTTCGACACGCCGGCGCAGGTCTCGGCCCATGCCGCCGAGATCGTCCAGCAGGTCGCGGTAACGCGGGCCATGCCGTTGGGGAATGCGACGCACATGACCGAGGAAGAGCGCGCGAAAATCGCCGCCTGGACCGGCCGATGAAACAGACGCTGCATAACCGCGCCATCGGCTATTTCGACGCGGTGCGCCGCCATGGCTCGATCCGCGAGGCGGCGCGGCGGCTCGACATCGCCGCCTCGGCCATCAACCGCCATATCCTCAAGCTCGAAGCCGATATCGGCATGCCGCTGTTCGACCGCCTGGCCGACGGCATGGTGCTGACTCCCGCCGGCGAGGTGCTGGCCCGCCATGCCATCGCCGTTCTCCAGGACGAACGGCGCGCCATCGACGAGCTGGAAGCGCTGATGGGCCTGCGGCGCGGCGAGCTGAGCCTGGTCGCGGTGGAATCGCTCGGCACCGGCTTCCTGCCCGATCTGATCGAGCGCATGGCGCGCAAATATCCCGGCGTCCAGATCAAAGCCAGCCTGGCCGGCTCCAATGTGATCCCCGAGATGCTGAGGCGCGGCGAGGCGGATATCGGCCTGGCCTTCTCCCTGGCCCAGACGGCGGAAATCCAGCAGATGGCGGCGGGGGAGTTCAATCTGGTCGCGGTGATGAAGCCGGACCATCCGCTGGCCGGCAAGGACCGGGTGTCGGTCGCCGAGTGCCTGCAGCATCCGCTGATCCTGCCGCGCCCGGATTTGTCGCTGTTCACCCTGCTGGACCCGCTGCTGCGCCGCCATCGCAACCGCGCCACGGTGATCGCCGAGGTCAGCTCGCTGGTGCTGATGAAGCATCTGACCCTGCGCACCGGCGCCATCAGCTTCCAGACCCGCCTCGGCCTCGAAAGCGAACTCGCCTCGGGCCAATTGGCCTGCGCGCCGCTTCATGCCGGAACGCCGGTCACCACCCAACTGGGCGCCTATGTGCGCCAGGGCCGCGCGCTGCCGATGGCGGTGAATGCCTTCCTGGCGCTGGTCGGCGAGGCTTTAAACCCGGCTCAGCGCTTGGTGAAATAGAACTCCAGCAGGTCGGTGACGTCGGCGGCGACCGCCTTTTCGTCGGGCGAGGTTTCGCTGACCAGTTTCAGCACATGCTGGATCAGCCGCGCCATCTCAGCCGCCCGCGCCTCGTCGAGATGCGGCAGGGCGCTGCGCAGGATGGCCGACAGCTTGGTGCGCAGAAAGGCGCTGAGGTCGCCGCGCATGCCGCTCATATCGCCACCGGCTTCGACCAGCACCGAGGCGACCCGGCGGTGTTCCTTCAGCGCGATGCGATAGGCCACCAGCGCCTCGGCCAGCTGGCGCGGCGTCATGCCCTCGGCATGGGCAGCGATGCCGTTCAGGTTTTCCAGCACCTTCTCGACATAGTCGGACAGGAAGGCCTGGGCCAGCACTTCCTTGTTGGGAAAGAAGCGATAGAGCGAGCCGATCGCCGTCTTCGAGCGCGCGGCGATTTCGGTCATGGTCGCGGCGTCATAGCCCTTCTCGGCGAACACCGTTTCGGCCGCGTCGAGGATCGCGGCGACACGCAGATGGCCGCGGCGGCGCTTGGGTGCCAGCGGGGCGGGAGGGGTGGGGATTGACATTTGCGAGGATACCTTCTACTTACTGTTTTGCGAGGACATCCTCGCATTTCTCTTTCGGACGTGCATCATGATTCGTCGAGTGTCGCTTGCGGAACAAATCCTTCCGGTGCGCTGGGGCGCGCTGCTGATCCTCTCCCTCGCTTTGGCCGCGCTGCTGACCGCGCTGCGACTGCCGGCCGCGCTTTTGCTGGGACCGATGATCGCCGGCATCGTCATCACCTCGCTGAATGGCGCGGTCGATATTCCGGAACGGGCTTTCGGCCTGGCGCAGGGCGTGCTCGGCTGCCTGATCGGCGGCATCCTGGCCAAGCTGCTCGGCACCGGCTCGGCCAATTGGGGCATCCTGATCGCCGGCGCCCTGTCGGTGGTGGTGTTCAGCGCCGGGCTCGGCTGGCTGCTGAGCCGCACCGATCTGCTGCCCGGCACCACCGCCTTGTGGGGGATGAGCCCCGGCGCCGCTTCGGTGATGACCGTGATGTCCGAGGATTTCGGCGCCGATTCCCGCATCGTCGGCCTGATGCAATATCTGCGCGTGGTGATCGTGGCGGTGATCGCCTCGACCGGCGCGCGGCTGCTGGGCGCGACGGTGCCGCCGGCCCATGCCGTGCATCTGTTCGGACCGATTCAGTGGGGCCCTTTCGCCGCGACCCTGGCCCTGGCGATCGCCGGTCCGCTGATCGGCGGCCGCCTCAAACTGCGGGCCGGCGCGATGCTGCTGCCGATGGCCGCCGGCGCGGCGCTGGCCCATTTCGATGTGATGACCCTGGAATTGCCGCGCTGGCTGCTGGCCCTCGCCTATGCCGCGATCGGCTGGCGGGTCGGCCTGCGCTTCACCGTCAAGCTGCTGCTTCAGGCGGCGCGCGCCCTGCCGCAAATCCTGCTGTGCACGTTCGCGCTGATCGCCCTGTGCGGCGGGCTGGCCGCGCTGCTGGTGAAATTCGCCGGCATCGACCCGATCACCGCCTGGCTGGCCACCAATCCGGGCGGCGCCGACACGGCGGCGATCATCGCCGCCTCGTCGCCGACCGTCGATGCCGGCTTCATCATGACCATGCAGACCGTGCGCTTCGTCTCGGTGCTGCTGTTCGGTCCCCTGATCGCCAAAATTCTCTCGAACCGCAAAGGTGCCGCATGAGTTTCATCGCTCTGTTCTTCGCCGGCGCATTCCTGCTGAACTGCATTCCCCACCTCGCCGCCGGCACTTTAGGCCAGGAACTGCCGACGCCTTTCGCCCGCCCACGCGGAATCGGCTTTTCCTCCCCGCTGGTCAATTTCCTCTGGGGAACGGTCAATCTGGTGGTGGGAATGGTTCTGCTGGAAGGGCATCCGGTGCCCGCTTTGCTGAGCCCCGAAGCCGGCGCCTTGCTGGCCGGCTTCGGGCTGCTCGGTCAGCACCTTGCCCGTCGTTTCGGCAAGGTGCGCGAAGGAAAGCTTACTTAGCCAGCTGCTTCGGCCCGAAGGACATCGGCAACATCTCCTTCATGGTGATGGTGCCCAGCACGCGCTGCTCGTTGGCCATGTGGATCACGACCTCGGGACCGGCGAATTCGTTCAGGCGCTGGCGGCAGCCGCCGCAGCACGAGACGGGTTCGTCGCCGGGCGCTTCGGCCAGGACCAGCACTTCCTTGATCTCGGTACAGCCGGCCGCGACCATCACGCCGATGGCCGAGGCTTCGGCGCACTGGCTCTGCGGATAGGCGGCGTTCTCGACATTGGCCGCCGCGTAGATCTTGCCGTCGGCGCCCAGCAGGGCCGCGCCCACCTTGAAGTTGGAATAGGGCGAATAGGAATTCTTGCGCGCGGCGCTGGCGGCCTTGTGCAATTGGCTGACGATATCGCTCATGGAGGTTCCTGTGATGCTTAGAGAAAGGCCTTGCCGTCCGGGAACGGGGCCAGTTTGAACCAGCTGGCCAGGCTCTGCCCGACATCGGCGAAGCTGTCGCGCACGCCGAGCGAACCGGCCTTGACCTTGTCGCCCCACACCAGCACCGGCACATGCTCGCGCGTATGGTCCGAACCCGGCCAGGTCGGGTCGCAGCCATGGTCGGCGCTGATGATGGCGATGTCGTCGGGCTTCATCAGCGCGTCCAGTTCGGGCAGGCGGCGGTCGAAGCTTTCCAGCGCCGCGGCATAACCCTCGACATTGCGGCGATGACCGTATTCCTGGTCGAAATCGACGAAATTGGTCATCACGATGGAAAAGTCCGGCGCCTCGCGCACTGCCTGGAAGGTGGCGTCCCACAAGGCGTCGAGGCCGGTCGCCTTGACCTTCTTGGTAATACCGACCTGGGCGTAGATGTCGGCGATCTTGCCGATCGAGACCACCTGCCCGCCGGCATCGGCCAGCTTCTGCAGAACGGTGGCCGACGGCGGCGGGACGGCCAGGTCGCGGCGGTTGCCGGTGCGCTTGAAGCTCTTGGCGTCGCGGCCTACGAAGGGACGCGCGATGACGCGGCCGACATTGTATTTATCGACTTCCTCGCGGGCGATGGCGCACAGATCGAGCAGGCGCTCCAGCCCGAAACTCTCTTCATGGGCGGCGATCTGGAACACCGAATCGGCCGAGGTGTAGAAGATCGGCTTGCCGGTCTTCATATGCTCTTCGCCCAGGCGCTCGATGATCACCGTGCCGGACGCATGGCAATTGCCGAGATAGCCCGGCAGTTTGCCGCGCTCGACCAGCCGGTCGAGCAGTTCCTGCGGGAAGCAATTCTCGGTGGCCGGGAAATAACCCCAATCGCTGCGCACCGGCACGCCGGCCAGCTCCCAATGGCCGGACGGCGTGTCCTTACCGGCCGACAGCTCGGCCGCGGCGCCATAGGCGGCGCGGATCGCAGGCGCGGCCTGCAGACCGGCCGGAACCGTGCCGCGCGCCAAAGTGGCAGCGAGGCCGAGACCCAGGCTTTCGAGATGAGGAATGGCCAGCGGGCGCCCTTCGGCAGCCCGCCGCTCGGCGATATGGCCGAAGGTGTCGGCCCCCACATCGCCGAAACGCGCGGCGTCGGGGGCGGCCCCGATGCCGAGCGAATCCATGATCATGAAAATGGCCCGCATTTTGGTTCCTTTCACCCCACCGGGCGGTAAACCGACGGGGGTACATCCTGCTTCTGGTCGCCGATCACATAGGCGGCCTGCACTTCGGCGATGGCCTGCGCCACCTGGGCCTCGGTCCGCGCATGGACCAGGGCCAGCGGCTGGCCGGCTTCGATCTTCGCGCCCAGTTCGGCGTATTCGGTGAAGCCGACGGCGAAATCGATCTTGTCCTCGGGCTTGCGGCGGCCGCCGCCCAGGGAGACCACGGCCAGGCCGAGCTCGCGGCACTTCACCGCCGAGACGAAGCCCGCACGCGGAGCCGGAACCGCGCGGATGATCGGCGCGGCTTCCAGATGCTTGCCCGGGTTCTCGACCAGATCGGCCGGACCGCCCAAGGCGGCGACCATCTTGCCGAAAATCTCGGCGGCGCGGCCGGACTCCAACGCCTTTTCCAGCTTGGCGACGGCTTCGCCGGTATCCTTGGCCAGCTTGCCGAGCACCAGCATCTGCGCACAGAGCGCGATGGTGACGTCGTGCAAGCGCTTCGGACGGTTCTTTCCGGTCAGGTAATCGATCGACGCCTGCACTTCAATGGCGTTGCCGGCACAAGGAGCCAGCGACTGGCTCATATCGGTCAGCAGGGCCGAGGTCTTCATGCCGGCGCCATTGCCGACGCCGACCATGCTTTCCGCCAGCTCGACCGATTTGTCATAGGTCGGCATGAAGGCGCCGGAGCCGACCTTGACGTCGAGCACCAGGGCGTCGAGCCCGGCGGCCAGCTTCTTGGACAGGATCGAGGCGGTGATCATCGCCACCGATTCGACGGTCGCGGTGACGTCGCGGATGCCATAGACGCGCTTGTCGGCCGGCGCCAGGCTGGCGGTCTGGCCGATGATGGCGACGCCGACCTCGCGCACCACCTTGCGGAACAGCGCATTGTCGGGGGTCGTGGTGTAACCCGGCACCGAATCGAACTTGTCGAGCGTGCCGCCGGTATGGCCGAGGCCGCGCCCGGAGATCATCGGCACGAAGCCGCCGCAGGCGGCGATCATCGGGCCGAGCGGCAGCGAGACCAGATCGCCGACGCCGCCGGTCGAATGCTTGTCGAGGATCGGCCCCGGCAGGTTCAGCGACTTCCATTCCAGCACGTCGCCGGAATCGCGCAGGCCCTCGGTGAAGGCGACGCGCTCGGGCAGGCTCATATCGTTGAAATAGACCGCCATGGTCAGGGCCGAGATCTGCCCCTCGGACACCGAACCGTCGGCGATGCCCTTGATGAAAAAGGCGATCTCCTCACGCGACAAAGGCTGCTTGTCGCGCTTCTTGCGGATGATTTCCTGGGCCAGCATCTTAGTAGCCCGTGCCCGGCGTGGGGGAAGCGCCGCCCGACAGCACCGCCTTGATGTCGCCCAGCAGGCCCGAGGCGCCGAAGCGGAAGGTCTTGGGCGAAACCCAGCCCTCGCCCATCACCTTGTCGGCCAGCGCCAGGTAAGTGCCGGCATCGGCCACCGTGCGCACGCCGCCCGAGGCCTTGAAACCGACCGGTTTGCCGCTGCTGCGGATGGTGCCGAGGATGATCTCGGCGGCTTCCAGGGTGGCGTTGACCGGAACCTTGCCGGTCGAGGTCTTGACGAAATCGGCGCCGTTTTCGATGGAAATCTCGGAGGCGCGGCGGATCAGCGCCGGCTCGGCCAGTTCACCGGATTCGATGATCACCTTCAGGGTGATAGACGCCGGCAGCACGTCGCGGACGGCCGCGACCAGCTTGGCGCCGGTCTCGCGGTCGCCGGCGATCAGTGCGCGCCAGGGGAACACCACATCGACCTCGTCGGCGCCTTTGCCCGGCTGGGCCTTGGCTTCGGCGACCGCGGCGGCGATGTCGGTGCCGCCCAGCGGAAAATTGGCCACGGTGGCCAGCTTCACGCCCGAAAGGTTCAGCTTGTCCAATTCGGCGCGCGCGGTGCCGAGGAAGCGGTCATAAACGCACAGAGCGGCCGGACCGCCGAACGGCGTGGCGGCGGACTGAGCCAAAGCGCGGATGCTCTCGTCGCTGTCATTGTCATTGAGCGAGGTAAGGTCCAGCAGACCCAAAGCGGTCGTGGCGATGGAGATCATGGGCACTGATGCTTTCAATTCAGAGACAGGAAAAATCCGGCGATGTTGGCGCTCATCAGATTGGACAGCGTGCCGCAGGCCACCACCCGCAACCCGTACCGCGCCACCTCGGCCCGCCGCTCCGGACAGATGGTGCCGAAGCCGCCGACCAGGATGGCGATCGACGAGAAATTGGCGAAGCCGCACAGAGCAAACGACACGATGGCGAGGCTGCGCGTATCCAGGGTCTGGCCGCCGGCCGCCGCGACCGCCGCCGCATCTTTCAGATAGGGTGAGAGATTGATGTAGGCAACGAACTCGTTGAGAATCATTTTCTGGCCGATGAAGCTGCCGGCCAGCGACGCCTGGTCCCACGGCACGCCGATCAGATAGGCGATCGGCGAGAACAGCTTGCCGAGGATCAGCTCCAGCGACAGATCGGGCATGCCGATCGCGCCGCCGATACCGCCGACGATGCCGTTCAGCAAGGCGATCAGGCCGATGAAGGCGATCAGCATGGCGCCCACCGCCACCGCGATCTTCACACCCACCGCCGCGCCGGCGCCAGCCGCCTCGATGACGTTGGTGGCGCGCTTTTCGTCGAACGACAGATTGTCGATCTCGATGACCGATGCGCTGGTGGTCGGACAGGCGATCTTGGCGAACATCAGGCCGCCGGGGATGGCCATGAAGGAGGCGGCGATCAGATATTCCATCTTCACGCCCAGGCCCGCATAGCCGGCCAGCACCGAGCCGGTCACCGCCGACATGCCGCTGGTCATCACCGCGAACAGTTCGGGGCCGGTCATGCGCGGCACGAAGGGCTTCACCACGGCCGGCATTTCGCTCTGGCCGAGGAAGATGGTGGTCACCGCGCTGAAGCTTTCCAGCTTGCTGACGTTCAACAGCTTCTGGAACACGGTGCCGAGCCCCAGCACCACCCAGCGCATCACGCCAAGATGGTAGAGCACGGAAATCAGCGCGGTCATGAAGATGATCATCGGCAGGACGCGCAGGCCGAACACATAGCCGTCGCCGCCGAACAACTCGAGCATATGGTCCTTGACCAGGGCGCCGAACACGAAGCCGATGCCGGCATTGCCGTATTCGATGACATGGTTGACGCCGATGGCGGCGGCCGACAGCACGGCGCGGCCGGCCGGGACGAACAGGATCAGGGCGCCGATGCCGATCTGGGTGGCCAGCGCCGCCAGAACGGTGCGCGGGCTGATCAGCCGGCGATTGTCCGAAATGGCATAAGCCAGCGCCAACAGGGCGAAAACACCCAATACCGAGCGGCCCATATCCATGCGCCCTGCCCTTCCCTTAAAAGAAAAGGCCGTCCGCCAAGACGGACGGCCTTTATGACCGAGTTAGATACTAGATCAGAAACGCTTCTTCAGCTCGATACCGAAGGTGCGCGGATCGTTGACATAGCCATTGGAATCGCCGGGGACGAAATCGATGGCGACGCCGGTGACCTGCACGCGGTTCATGATGTTGCGGACAAAGGCCGAAACTTCCATGTCCTGCACGTAGTTCTCGTAGCCGATGCGCAGGCCGCCGATGGTCAGCGGCTTCACATTGCTTTCGATCGAGTTGTAGGCGGTGGTCAGCACCGAGCTGCGATAGGTCCAGTCGGTGAAGGCGAACAGGCCGCTTTCGTCATTGAGCGGCAGGCTGTAGCGCGCGTTCCAGTTGGCGGTCCAGACCGGCGCGTTCTGCAGCACCGAATGGTTGAGCGACGCCAGCGAGGAGCCGTTGACCATGGCGATCGGGCTGGTCACCGCACAGCCATTGCTGCAATAGCTGGTGTACAGGTTCGCATCCTGAATTTCGGTATGGTTATACGCCATACCGCCATTCAGCAGCAGACCGTCGATCGGCTTGAGGGTGGCTTCGAGTTCGAAGCCATAGCCTTCGACGTTGGCGGCGTTCTGCAGCAGGATGAGGTTCTGGGCGCCACCGGTCGAGGTGATCTGCGCGTCACGGTCGTTCCACACATAGCCGTCGACGTTCAGCTTCAGCTTCCTGCCCCAGAAGTCGGACTTCACGCCGCCTTCATAGGAGGTGGTGACTTCCTGCTTCGCCGTCGAGATGTTGTCGGCGAAGGTGTCGCGCGCCTCGATGGCCGGCCCCTTGCCGCCACGGGCGGCGCGGAAATAGGCGCTGACGTCGTCGGTCAGCTTGTAGGTGGAGCTGAAGTCCCAGCTGACCAGCGAGCCCGAAACACGCGCGGTGTTCTTGAGATAGCCATTGGTGCCCGGATCGATCAGGTAGCTGGCGCCGAAATTCGGATCGATGAAATAGCGCTCGAGGACCAGATCCTTGTAGTCGTGCGACTGGCGGATGCCGGCCTGGACCGTCCAGGCATCGGTGACCTTGTAGGACGCCGAGTCGAAGATGCCCCACGAAACCGCGCTCTGGCGGGTGTTCAGAAGCTCGCCCAGCGGATTGTCGAGGACCGAACCGGTCGGGGTCGTGTTGTCCTCGTACTCGTAGGTGATGTCCTGATACAGGTCATGGAAGAAATAGGCGCCGGCCTGATTGAAGAAGCGGCTGTTCGGATCGTTCGAGACGCGCACTTCCTGCGTGAATTGCTGCAGGTTGGGAATGACGTCCTGCGAAGCGGAATCGAGGTCGTACGGCGCGTTCTTGGCGATGTTGGTGGCGCCGGTGACCGAATTGAAATAACCGCCGTCGAGATCGCCGCGCGACAGGATCTTGCCCTCTTCCCAACCGCTGATCGAGGTCAGCTTGATCGGGCCGAAATCGTGATCCACGGTCAGGGTGGCGCCGCGGGTTTCCAGCTTCTGGGTGTAGAGGTCGTCGAAGGCCATGTGGTTGATCTGGAAGCCGGCGACCAGATTGTTGCTGCCCGGATCTTCGATATTGGCGCGGAACAGGGTCGAGGTGCCGTACATGTCGCGGGCATGCAGGTTCAGCAGCACCGAAGTGTCGACATCGGGGGTCCACAGCAGCTGGACGCGGCCGGCCAGGTCGGTATAGCCGTTGACGTTCTGAGCGCGGGTGTTCGGCGCGTAGTCGTTATGCACCCAATTGTCGCGGTAGGCCTCGTTCAGCGAGACGCGCATATACAGCTTGTTCTCGACCAGCGGCACGTTGACGGCGCCATTGAAGTCGACGCTGTTATAGGTGCCGTAGGACAGGTCGCCATAGCCGCCGAATTTGTCGGTCGGCTTCTGGCTGTCGATCTTGATCACGCCGCCGGGGGTGTCGGTGCCGTACAGCGTGCCCTGCGGGCCCTTGGCGACTTCGAGGCCGGCGGTGTCGAACACCGGGAAGGCCTTGAGGATCGGGTTCTGCAGCACGACGCCGTCATAGATCATCGCGACCGGCTGCTGGGCGTTGTAGTCGAAGTCGTTGTCGCCGAAGCCGCGGATCGAGAACACCGGATAGGTGCGGCCATAGCTCGAATTGGCATACAGGCTGGGAACGCGGGCGTTCAGGAAGGTGATGTCGGCGCCGCCGGCGGTGAATTCGTCCAGATTGTCGGTGCTGATGGTCGACACCGTCTCGGCGACGTCCTTGTCGGCCTGGGCGCGGTGCTGCGCCGTGATCACCACCTCGTCGATGCCGCTGCTGTCAGCCGGCGCGGCGGCGGCCTGCTCGGCCACGCTCAGCGCCATCACCACCGGCAGCAGCGCCAGCAGGCTGGTGGAACAGCGCTTCGAGCGCCGGTTATTCGTAACGATAGCCATTAACTTCCCCCGATATCCAGAGTTACTGGTCGTGTCCGTCCCGTGAAATTTTTATGGAGCTTTTCCAGCACATCCGGCACCGGGCGGCTTCTTCGGGCCGCGGTCTTGCCGGTGAATGCCTAAGGATGCCCCCACAACCACAATGTCTCGAAAGGCGCTGTGCGCCTCGTATTCTGATAGGCTAATCATTTTTTTATGACAGGGTCAACAGCGTGACCGGTATCAGAAGGGGTGCGCTGTTGCAGTTTTATGAAGCGTGACGCTTTTGCAACAATTCTAAAGCCGCGGCGGACGAATTACGGCTTCAGCCCGTTCACGATAATCGAACAGATCGACTCGGCGGCCGCGTCGTAATCGGCCTTGTTGAGGCGTGCCACATCCATCACCGCGCGGATCTGCGGCATGAAGTCGGCGTAATGCTGGGTCGAGGCCCAGATCATGAAAACCAGATGCACCGGATCGACCGGGCGGATCTTGCCCTGCCGCGCCCAGCTTTCGATCACGGTGGCAAAGGCCTTCACCTTCATCCGCACCTGGCCCTTCAGGTGATGCATCAGGATCGGCGCGCCCTGCAGCATCTCGCCGGCGAAAATGCGCGAGGCTTCGGGATATTTCCGCGCCATCTCGATCTTCTTGAAGATGTATTGGCGCAGTTCGGTCTCGGGATCGCCCTCGACATCGAGATTGCCGAGCGGATCGACCCAGAGCGTGAGAATGTCGTTGAGCACCGCCTCGTAGAGGTCGGCCTTGGTCTTGAAGTAGTTATGCAGGTTGGGCTGCGACATGTCGGCCAGCTCGGCGATCTTCTCCATGGTGGTGCCATGGAAACCGAAGGCCGAGAACAGCTTCAGCGCCGCTTCGAGGATCTTCTCCTCGTTGCGGATCTTGATCCGGGTCTTTTTCTTCTCGACCATCGCGTCCCCTGGCATCGCGTCCCCTGGCATTGCGTCCCCTGGCATCCTACCCCCGGCAGTTATTTGACCGACTGCGCGGCCTTGACGAAGTCCTTGTAGAAACGCGGCTTGTCGACCGCCAGCACGATATGCACCTTCTGCTCGCCCAAGGACGGATGGGTCGCCTCGGGCCAGACATGGACGATGCCGTAATTGAGGCCGTGGTCGATATCGACATCCATATAGGCGACGACCTCCTTGGTGATCAGCGCCGGATCGGCGACGATCGCGGTGGTCAGCTCGTCCCACATCGGCAATTCCCACGGATGCCGGGCCAGAACCTCGGTGACCGGGGTCTTCTTCGCGATCAAGTCCTTATAGACCTCCGGCTGCATCAGCGTGTCGTTGGAGACATTGCCGACCGCGGTGATCTTGGCCCAGGGCGAGGTGAAGACGATGTGCGCCGCTTCCGGGTCGAAGGTGATGTTGAAGTCGGAATTGAAGTCGGCGCTGCCGGTCACCTGGCCGAGATTGGTGCCGAGCAGCGCACCCATGAAGACCAGTTCCTTGGCCAGCGAGGCGAATTCCGGGTCCAGGCGCTGAGCCAGCGCCAGATTGGTCAACGGGCCGGCTTCGGCGATCACCACCTGATGCGGATGCTCGTGCACCATGCGGATCATGAATTGCACGGCGCCTTCGGGCTGGGCCTTGATGGCCGGATTGCCCTCTTCCAGCGCCGGCACCTCGAACGGCGCGGTCGGGTGGAAATGCTTGCCCGGCTCGGCCGGATTCCAGGCGCCCTTCCAGGCGAACTTGCCGTAGGTCTGTTCCCAGGCACGGGTCCGCGCCTCGGAATTCACCAGCGGATCGACGGCGCCGAGGTAAACCGGCACGTCGGTGCGGTGATACAGCTCCAGCGAGCGCAGCACATAGGCCGCGCCCTCGTCGCGCCAGGCGTCGCCCGACACGGCGGTGATGCCCAGCAGCGTGACGTCCGGATTGCCGATCAGCGGCAGGATGTCGGCACTGGTCGGGCCGTAGAAATCATTGTCATAGATCACCATGACCGGCTCGGCGGCAGCAGCGGACGCGGCGAAAGCGAGGGCAGCCAGGGAGGTGAGGATACGCTTCATCAATGCTCCGTCAGCGGAAGGCGGTGTCGGCAAAACTGCGCAGCTTGCGGCTGTGCAGGCGGTCGAGGCCGCTCTGGCGCAAAATGTCGAGGGTCTTGAGGCCGATCTGCAGATGCTGGTCGACCCGCTCGCGGTAGAAACGGTCGGCCATGCCGGGCAGCTTGAGATGGCCATGCATCGGCTTGTCGGACACGCATAGCAAAGTGCCGTAGGGAACCCGGAAGCGATAGCCGTTGGCGGCGATGGTGGCGCTTTCCATGTCGAGCGCGATGGCGCGCGACAGGTTGAAGCGCTGGATCAGCCCAGCCTGCTCCTTCAGTTCCCAATTGCGGTCGTCGGTGGTGGCGACGGTACCGGTGCGCATCACCGCCTTCAGCTCATAGCCGGACAGGCCGGTGATCTCGGCCACCGCGGTTTCCAGCGCCTGCTGGATTTCGGCCAAAGCCGGCAGCGGCACCCAGGTCGGCAGCGCCTCATCCAGCACATGGTCGTCGCGCGCATAGGCGTGGGCCAGCACATAGTCGCCCAGCTTCTGGGTATGGCGCAGCCCGGCGCAATGGCCCAGCATCAGCCACACATGGGGGCGCAGCACCGCCAGATGGTCGGTGATCGTCTTGGCGTTGGACGGGCCGACGCCGATATTGATCAGCGTGGTGCCCGAACCGTCGGCGCGCTTCAGGTGATAGGCCGGCATCTGCGGCAGGCGCGGCGGACGCGAACCGGTGACGGTGCCTTCCGGATCGGCGGCGCGGTTGGGCGTCACCAGATCGCCCGGCTCGACGAAGGCGGTATAGCCCTCGGCGCCGTCGGCCATCATCTTCTGCCCCATGCGGACGAACTCGTCGACATAGAACTGATAGTTGGTGAACAGGATGAAATGCTGGAAATGATCGGCGCTGGTCGCCGTGTAATGCCGCAGCCGCTGCACCGACAGATCGACGCGCGAGGCGGTGAACAGAGCCAGCGGCCGCCGCCCCGAGGGATGCGAGACATAGACGCCGTCGGGGATCGAATCATCCATGCCAGCCAGATCCGGCAGGTCGAAGAAATCGCCCAGCACCGCCTGCTGGCGGGAATCCAAGGTCGCCTCGACGAAGCTTTCCCGCGCCAGGGCGAAATGGATCGGAATCGGCCGCGACGACAGTCCGACTTCCAGCGGCCCGCCATGGCTCTTCAGCAGAAGCTCGAACTGCTCGCGGTAATAATCGGCGAACAGGTCCGGCCGGGTCAGGGTGGCGCGATAGGTGCCCGGCGTCGACACGAAGCCATAGGCCAGGCGGCTGTCGAGCTGCGCCACGGTGCGGCTGGTCATCTCGACGTAAGGATAGAAGCCCCGCACCCGCTCGGGCGGGTCCTCGCCCTCGGCGAAGCCGCGGAAGCGCTCGGTCAGGAAGCGCACCTGCTCGGCATAGATCTCGTCGATGCGCGCGATCGCCGATTCGGGGTCCGTGTAAGAGCGGACCGCCGGTGTCGGCGCGGTGGAGAAGGGCATTTCTGATTTCATAATCAGGAATTGAAACTGACCCATCAGATGCTGGCAAGCTCTATTGCAATTGCGAACAGACGCTCTAGTCTTGGTCGATCAGGGAGACCACATGACCATCGACAATCTCGACAGCTTTATCGCCGACCTGCCCAAGGCGGAACTTCACCTGCATATCGAAGGCAGCCTCGAGCCCGAAATGATGGTCGCGCTGGCCAAGCGCAATAAGGTCGCGATTCCCTTCCGCACCGTGGAAGAGGTACGCGCCGCCTACTCCTTCACCCAGCTTCAGGATTTCCTCGACATCTATTATCAGGGCGCCAATGTGCTGCGCGCCGAGGAGGATTTCCGCGACCTGGCCCTCGCCTATTTCCAGCGCGCCCGCGCCGACAGCGTCCGCCATGCCGAGATCTTCTTCGACCCGCAGACCCATACCGCGCGCGGCCTGCCCTTCTCGGTCGCCATCGAAGGCTTGCTGGCCGGCATGCGGGAGGCCGAGGCCGAACTGGGCGTCACCTCGAAGCTGATCCTCTGTTTCCTGCGCCATCTCGACGAAGAGTCGGCGTTCGACACACTGCGCCAGGCCGAGCCCTGGCTCGACCGGCTGGAGGGCGTCGGACTCGATTCCTCAGAAGTCGGCCATCCGCCGGAAAAATTCGCCAAGGTGTTCGCCGCCGCCGGCGAGCGCGACCTGAAGCGCGTCGCCCATGCCGGCGAGGAGGGCCCGCCCTCTTATGTTTATGGCGCGCTCGACGTGCTGCATGTCGACCGCCTCGACCATGGCAACCGCGCCATGGAGGACGAAATCCTGGTATCGCGCCTGGCGCGCGAGGCGATGACCTTGACTGTCTGCCCGCTGTCGAACCTGAAATTGTGCGTCGTCGACGAGATGGATAAGCATCCGCTGCCCGAGATGCTGCGCCGCGGCCTGCGCGCCACCATCAATTCCGACGATCCGGCCTATTTCGGCGGCTATGTTAATGATAATTACCGCGCCCTCGCCGCCACCGGGCGGCTGAACCGCGCGCAATTCGCCACCCTGGCCCGCAACTCCTTCCTCGGCTCCTTCCTGCCGGACGAAGAGATCGCGAAGCATCTGGCGGCGATCGACGTTTATACCTTGTCTCGCTGACCATACTCGGCGAGACAAGGTACGGCGGCGACTGCCGCCGCGCGCATCGTTGCGCGGAAGCCAAGGCGGGACGCCGCCCGGCGATTGAGGGCTATTTAACAAAGGATCTAACGATGCAGGCATGGCTGGACCGGTATTTCGGGCTGACTGAAAAAGGAACCAAGGTCAGCACCGAAGTGCTGGCGGGTGTCACCACCTTCCTGTCGATGTCCTATATCGTGCTGGTCAACCCCGCCATCCTGTCGCAGGCCGGCCTGCCGATCGTCGCGGTGGCTGCCGCCACCTGCGCCTCGGCCGCCTTCGCCTCGATCCTGATGGGCTTGCTGGCCAATTATCCGCTGGCCCTGGCGCCCGGCATGGGGCTGAACGCCTATTTCACCTTCACCGTGGTCAAGGCCATGGGCGTGCCGTGGGAGACCGCGCTGGGTTGCGTCTTCCTGTCCGGCGTCGCCTTCCTGCTGATGACCTTCGTCGGCGTCCGCCAGCTGATCGTCAATTCGATCCCGCGCCCGCTCTTTTCGGCGGTTGCCGGCGGCATCGGCCTGTTCATCGCCTTCATCGGCCTCAAGGAAGCCGGCATCATCGTCGCCAATCCCGCCACCACCGTGGGTCTGGGCAATCTGCATTCGGCAGCCCCCCTGCTGGCGCTGTTCGGCCTGCTGGTGATCGCCGCCCTCAATATCTGGCGGGTGCAGGGCGCCGTGCTGATCGGCATCCTGGTCACCGCCGCCCTCGCCTGGGCGGTCGGCGCGGCCAGCTTCGCCCCGCAGCCCTATCATTTCTCCGAACTGACCGAGACCACCTTCAAGCTCGACATTCCGGGCGCCCTGCATATCGGCGGGGCCGGCTTCGGCATTCTGGAAATCATCTTCGTCTTCCTGTTCGTCGATCTGTTCGACAATGTCGGCACCCTGGTCGGCGTCACCAAGGAAGCCGGGCTGGTCAAGCCGGACGGCACCATCCCGCGCCTCAACCGCATTCTGCTGGCCGACAGCATCGCCACCATCTTCGGCTCCTTCATGGGCACCAGCACGGTGACCTCCTATGTCGAGAGCGCGACCGGCGTCGCCGCCGGCGGCCGCTCGGGCCTGACCGCGGTGGTCACCGGGCTGCTGTTCCTGGGCGTGCTGTTCGTCGCGCCCTATGCCCAGGTCATCCCCGCCGTCGCCACGGCACCGGCGCTGATCCTGGTCGGCTCGCTGATGATGGCGCCGCTGGCCGAGATCGACTGGAAGGACCCGATGGTGGCCCTTCCCTGCTTCCTCACCCTGGCCGGCATCCCGCTGACCTTCTCGATCGCCAACGGCCTGGCTTTCGGCCTGACCGCCTATGCCCTGCTGAAGCTGGCGTCGGGCAAGGCGACCAAGGGCGACGTGACCCTGTTCGTCCTGGCCGCCTTGTTCGTGTTCCGCTTCGCCTATCTGTCCGAATGATGCGCCGCCTCGGCCTCGTCGTTGCGTTCATCGCGGCTGGGGCCGCGGCGGATACCAGCCTGTCGCCGGAGGCTGCGGCGCTGATCGCGCCGGTTCATGCCGCCTATGTCGAGGTGGAGCAACGCCAGGCGGCATTGCCGCCCGCCACCGATGTCCGCGAAAAGCTGGAAAGGCTGTGGGATCTCGACCAGGCCGCCCGGGATGCCTGGGGAAAACTCGACCTGTCGGTCCTGCCAAAAGATCAGCAGACCCTGGCGCGGGCCGCGCTCAAAACCGAGATCGTGGCGCATGATGTAGCCGACCAGGCCGCGCTGAAGCGCTTGATTCCGCCCGAGGGCTGGTTCCGGAGGTCGGTGGTGGGGAACAAGGCCGCGATGGCGGCCTTCCTGATCGTTCAGCACGCCGTCGAAGATCCCGACTTCATGCGCGCGACCCTGCCGAAGATCGAGGCGATGGTCAGGCAGGGCGAGGCCAGCGGCGAGCAATACGCCCTGCTCTATGACCGGGTTACCCTATTCTTCGACAAGAAGCCCCAGCGTTACGGCACCCAGGTCGAATGCGCCGGCGGCAAATGGGCTCCAAGCGACCTGGAAGATCCGGGCCGCCTGGACGAGTTGCGCAAATCGATGGGAATGCGGCCCGAAGCGGATTATCTGGGCGAATACGCCCGGACGCCCTGCCCTTAGCCCTTCTGCGCGGCGAGCGCGGCTCCCGTGATGATGTTGTAGCGGACCATGGCGTTGTCGACCGTCTTGCCGGTCAAGGCGCGCCACACCGCCAGCGCCTCGGTGCGCGGGAACGGGCCGTAGGTTTCCAGCTCTTGGCCGGGCGCCAGATGGCAGAAATCGGTATCGGCATATTCGCCGCCCACCACATACCAGCCGGTGCCCAGCATTTCGGCCTCGCCGAGGATGCGGAAGCGGATCAGGGCATTGTCGACGGTCTGGCCGGTCAGGGCGCGCCATTTGTTCCGGGCCTCGGCTTCGGAGAACGGCCCGAAGCGCTGTTCCTGCTGGCCGGGCGCAATCGCGGCGAAGCTGGTATCGGCATATTCGCCGCCAACCACATAGAATTTGCCATCGGACATGTGACCCGCCTCGCGTGCTGCTTTTGACTTTAGACCGGTTTTATACGATGTTCCCGCACCTCTGGGAACCTTGGAAAAGTACATTCGTCAATGAGCGAAATGCATATCATCGGCGGCGGTCTGGCCGGCTGTGAAGCCGCCTGGCAAGCCGCGCAGGCTGGAATCGACGTCGTCCTGCACGAAATGCGGCCGCATCGCCGCACCGAAGCGCATGGCAGCGACCGCCTGGCCGAGCTGGTCTGCTCGAACTCGTTCCGCTCGGACGATGCCGATCACAATGCCGTCGGACTGCTGCATGAAGAAATGCGCCGCCTCGACAGCCTGATCCTGACCCAGGCCGACATCCACAAGGTTCCCGCCGGCGGCGCGCTGGCGGTCGATCGCGACGGCTTCGCCGAAGGCGTGGAAAAGGCGCTGCTGGCCCATCCCCGCGTCACCTTGATGCGCGAAGAGATCGCCGGCCTGCCGCCCGAGGAGTGGACGCGCGTCATCATCGCCACCGGCCCGCTGACCTCGCCGCCTTTGGCCGACGCCATCCGTTCGCTGACCGGCGAAGACAGCCTCAGCTTCTTCGATGCCATCGCGCCGATCGTCCACAAGGACAGCATCGACTTCACCAAAGCGTGGTTCCAGTCGCGCTACGACAAGGGCACCGGCACCGACTACATCAACCTCCCGCTGACGCGCGAGCAGTACGACGCTTTCATCGACGATCTGCTGGCCGGCGAAAAGCACATGCCCAAGGATTGGGAAGGCACGCCCTATTTCGAAGGCTGCCTGCCGATCGAAGTGATGGCCGAGCGCGGCCGCCAGACCCTGTCCTACGGACCGATGAAGCCGGTGGGGCTGACCAATCCCCATAACCCGACGGTCAAGCCCTATGCCATCGTCCAGCTGCGTCAGGACAATGCGCTGGGCACGCTCTATAATCTGGTCGGCTTTCAGACCAAGCTGAAGCATGGCGAGCAGGTGCGCATTTTCCGCACCCTGCCCGGCCTGGAGAATGCCGAGTTCGCCCGTTTGGGCGGCATGCACCGCAACAGCTTCATCAACAGCCCGCGCCTGCTCGACACCACGCTGCGCCTGAAGCAGCGCCCGGCCTGGCGCTTCGCCGGCCAGATCACCGGCTGCGAGGGCTATGTCGAAAGCGCCGCGATCGGCCTGCTGGCCGGCCGCTTCGCCGCCGCCGAGGAGCTGGGCCGCGAGATCGCCCTGCCGCCGATCACCACCGCCATCGGCGCGCTGCTGAACCATGTCACCGGCGGCGCCAATCCCGAGACCTTCCAGCCGATGAACGTCAATTTCGGCCTGTTCCCGGAACCGGAGAACGAGCCCGGCAAGAAGCGCCTCAAGGGCCGCGACCGCAAGACCCTCTATTCGATCCGCGCCCGCGAGGCGCTGACCAAGTGGATGGAAGCGCCGGCGGCATAATGTAGGAAACATGATGACCCTCCGTCGCATCGCCTGTGCTCTCGCTTCCCTCTTCCTGGCGTGCACCGCCCGGGCCGAAGAGCTGCCGCCCTGGACGGAGGGCTATCTCTACATCCATCACATCAGCACCGGCCGGGGAAATTCCGCCTATATCGTCATGCCCGACGGCACCAGCCTGCTGATCGATGCCGGCGAGACGGATCAGGAATTCATCAAATCCGTCGCCCCTCTGAAGCCCTTCCCGCCGCGGCCGAACGCCGACCATGACGCCGGCTATTGGATCGCCGACTATATCCGGCAATTCGCGCCGCGCGGACGCCCCGCCGCCCTGGATTACGCCCTGATCACCCATTTCCATACCGACCATATGGGCTATCTGACGCCGTCGAGCCCGATGTCGGCGACCGGCGCCTATCGGCTGACCGGCATTACCGAAGTCGGCGACCTCATCCCGATCAGGACCCTGATCGACCGCGCCGCGCCGGGCTATGCGACACCCGTCGATCTGCGGACCTGCAACAGCGCCAGCAATAACGAGAAGACCCTGGCCAATTACCTGAAGATGGCCGATTACCGCCAGGCGCACGGCCTGGCCGTCGAAGGCCTGCATCCCGGCGCCCTCGATCAGATCCATCTCGGCGACCCGGCCCGCTTTCCCGCCTTCCATATCCGCAATATCGCCTCCAGCGGCGCCATCTGGACCGGCCATGGCGACAAGGCCGAGCAATACATCCCGCTCGACGGCTTCAAGGATTGCCATTTCGACGAAAACCCGTTCAGCAATGTGCTGAAGATCGGTTACGGCAAGTTCAGCTATTACTCCGGCGGCGACCTGCCCGGCGTGCCGAACTATACTCAGCCCTATTGGCGCGACATGGAAACGCCGGTCGCCGCGGTGGTCGGGCCGGTCAGCGCGATGACGCTCGACCATCATGGCAACCGCGACACGGTGAACGGCGCGATCCTGCGGGCCTTGCGGCCGCGCGTGATCGTCCAGCAGAACTGGCTGTCGGCCCAGCCCGGCGAGGAAGTGGTGGTCAGGATGGCGTCGCGGGAATTCTATCCGGGCCCGCGCGACGTGTTTTCCACCGGCATGGCGCCGGAGACCCGGGCCGCCATCGGTCCACTGATGGATCGGCTCTATAAAAGCTACGAAGGACACGTCGTGCTGCGCGTCGCCCCGGACGGCGCGTCATACGAAGTCTTCGTGCTCGACGACAAGGACACCAAGCGCAAGATCGTCGCGCGCTTCGGTCCTTACGAAACCGACTGAGCTCAGAAGCGGCCCAACCCCATCGCCATCATCAGCGACAAGGGCTTGGTATTGACCGCCGACCATTCGCGGTCGGTCACGTCGAAGCCCGTCTTGCGCAGCTTGCCGAGATAGGCGTCGGCCAGCTTGGCCTGCAGCAGGGCGGGAATGGCGGCGCGGGAAACACCCCGCCGCAATTTGCGGGCCGAGGCCAGATGGCCGGCGGCCGTCTGTGCGATCTGCTCGGCCAGTTCGATCAGGCCCGGCGGCTTCTCGCCGGCCAGCACCTCTTCGATGTCCAGGCCCTTCTCCGTGATCGGCAGATGAAGCCGGCGCGCCTTGATCATGAAAGGATGAGCGCGCAGCAGCCCGATCAAGCCCCAGGCCTGGCCGACATGGCGGGCCGCCTCCTGGGTCGCCGCATCCTCGCCGCCCAGCACCAGCGCGGCCAGTTCGCTCAACCCCGCCGAGCTGTCTTCGACATAGAGCTTCAATTGCGCCAGACTTTCCAGCGGCTGGTCCAGCATGTCGTGTTCGCGCGCCTCGATCAGCCGGTCGAACAGCGGACGCGGCAAGGATTGGCGCAGGACCAGTTCGGACAATTGGTCGGCGAGAGGATGATGGCCGGGCGTGCCGGCGCAGACGCGATCCATAGTGTCGCGCCACCATTGCAGGCGGATCTGCCCCAGCATCGCCTCGGAGACCGTCTCTCGGATACGCGCGATCTCGATATTGAAGGCGTACAGGGTGAACAGATCCTCGCGGCGCTCCGGCGGCGCGAACAGGGCGGTGATGAAACGGTCGCGGTCATAGCGCCTGACCGTCATGCCGTTTTCAGAGAGTCCTCGCGGGTCCGCCACTTCAGTTCCTTTACGTTCCGGTTTCGCTCTTGATATATAGGCCGTCCTATTTTTTCCAGGGTAGTTCAGCACCATGACCGTACATATCGTCGGCGCCGGCCTCGCCGGCCTCTCCTGCGCCCTCGCGGCGGTCGACGACGGCCACCAGGTGGTGCTGCATGAAGGGGCCCGCCAGGCCGGCGGACGCTCGCGCTCCTGGCCCGAGCCGACCCTGGGACGCATCGTCGATAACGGCACCCATATGGTGGTCGGCGCGAATTATGCCGTGTTCGACTATCTGAAGCGGATCGGCAGCGAGAACAGCATGATCCCCGGCCCCACCGCTTTTCCGATGCTCGATCTGCGCACCAACCGGATCTGGACCGCCACGCCGCTGCGGCTGCTCGGCTCGGTGCTGGCCTCGATGTGGCGCATGCCGCGCGACACGGATTCGCCGATCTCGGACGCGCTGGGCCGCTCGAAGAATTACCGCCGCTTCTGGGACCCGCTGGCCCTGGCGGTGATGAACACCCCGGCGGACAAGGCCTCGGCCCTGGTGTTCCGCCGCGTGCTGCAGCGGACCCTGTGGAAGAGCCAGAAGGCCAGCCAGCCCTGGCTGGTCAAGGAAGGCCTGTCGGAAAGCTTCATCCAGCCGGCCATCGCCGCGCTGGAAAAAGCCGGCGCCGTGGTCCGCCTCAACGATCCGCTGCGCTCGCTGGAGCGCGATGGCGACCGCGCCACCAAGCTTGCTTTCGACAGCGAAACGATCGAGCTCGGTCCGGACGACAAGGTGGTGCTGGCGACCCCCTGGGTGGTGGCGCGCGGCTTTCTGCCCGAACTGCCCGACCTGCCGGCCAGCCCGATCGTGAATGTGCATTTCCGCATGGCCGAACCGCCGCCCCCGCCCAACAAGGCCGGGTTCCTCGGCCTGCTGGGCGGTACCGGCGAATGGCTGTTCGTGCGCGGCGACGTGGTCTCGGTGACCATCTCGGGCGCCGCCAAGGTGATCGACCTGCCCGGCGAAGATATCGCCGCCCTGGTCTGGCAGGATGTCGCCCGCGCCTTGCAGATCGAGACGCCGCCGACCGCCACCCGGGTGATCAAGGAAAAGCGCGCGACCCTCTATCACACGCCGGAAATCGAGGCGCGGCGCCCCGCCCCCCGCTTCGGCGAAAACCTGATCCTGGCCGGCGACTGGACCGCCACCGGACTGCCCTGCACGCTGGAAGGCGCGCTGACGTCGGGTAACGTGGCGGCCTCGCTGTTACGCTGAAAAAGGGCGTGCTACTCTGGGAAAAATCCCTCGGGGGGAGCGCGCGTTGGATAGCACCGAAGCGATTGGCAACGAGCTGCTGAGAAAGCTCGACAAAGTCAGCCTGGAAATGGCGGAAGTGGCCGGATCGGTCTCCGAGATCGCCGGCTTCGTCAATGAACAGCAGCAATTGTTCGACCAGCTGCGCGAGCTGGTCGAGAAGCTGACGGCGGATATCGGCCATATCGAACAGGCCGGGCGCGACACCAGCAGCGCCACCGCCAGCGCGGCCGACCAGTCGAACCGCTCGCTGGCCGCCGCCGGAAACGCCGTTTCGGCGATCCGCCAATTGGTCGATTCGGTCGGCGGCATGGGCGAAAGGCTGGGCGGCCTCGACAGCGCCCTGGGCGCCGTCCGCGATTCCTCGCGCACCATTCAGACCATCTCGCGCCAGACCAACATGCTGGCCCTGAACGCCACCATCGAAGCGGCCCGCGCCGGTGAGATGGGCAAGGGCTTTGCCGTGGTGGCGACCGAGGTCAAAACCCTGTCGCACCAGACCGATACCGCCACCAAGGAAATCGACGGCACGCTGGGCAAATTGTCCGAGAATATCGGCCAGCTGGTCACCTCCAGCACCGCCTCGCTGTCGGTGGCCGACCAGGTCAATCAGGGCGTCGGCATTATCACCGGCGCGCTGGAAGGGTTCCGCGACTCTCTGTCGACCGTCGAGTCCAAGGTCGGCAATATCGCCCAAGCCAGCAGCGACAGCCTCAGCCATTGCCGAACCGTGCTCGACCGCATCGGCCATTTCACCGAAGGGGTGCACCGCACCGCGGAACAGCTGCGGACCGTCGACCAGCGGGTGCAGAGTTGCCTGGACCATAGCGAAGGACTGATGAACGTGCTGGCCGGCAGCGCGCTGGCCAACGATGACAGCACGATGCTGCAGGCGCTGGCCGAAGCCAACGCCGCCGTGACCGAGGCTTTCGAAAAGGCGGTGGCGGAAGGCCGGATCGGCTTCGAGGCCCTGTTCGACGAAAATTACCAGCCGATCGCCGGCAGCAATCCGAAGCAGGTCATGACCGCCTTCACCGAGCTGACCGATTTGATCCTGCCGCCGATCCAGGAGCCGATGGCGGCGCGCGATCCCCGCATCGTCTTTTGCGCCGCGGTCGACCGCAACGGCTATCTGCCGACCCACAATCTCAAATTCGGCCAGAAGCAGGGCAGCGATCCGGTGTGGAACAACGCCAATTGCCGCAACCGCCGCATCTTCGACGACCGCACCGGCCTGCGCGCCGCCCGCAACCGCGAGCGGTTCCTGCTGCAGACCTATCGCCGCGACATGGGCGGCGGCAATTTCGTGATGATGAAGGACCTGTCGATGCCGATCATCCTGCGCGGCCGCCACTGGGGCGGCCTGCGCCTGGCTTACCGGATCGCCTAGCGGGATGACCTCAACTTAACGAATAGCTTCATCCCGCTCGGAGGAGCGGAGCGATGACCGAAGGGAATGCAGAGCCGACCCCGAGGGTGCGGGGGAGGCTCCCCTGCGTCAATTTAGCGAGGCGAGCAGCTTGGCCAGCTCGCCTTTCCACAGCGACGCCTTGAGCAGCGAGAAATGGCCGTTGCTCTCGGCGCTGACCGGCAGCATCACCGCCTGGGCATGCGGCACCTTGGCCACCAGCTTTTCGAACACGCCGAGTTCGACCGGGTTCAGCGCGTCGTCGGTGAAGTTCACCGCCAGCACCTTGGCCTTGATCGAGGGCAGGCCCGGCTCGGGGTCGTAATCGACCGACGCTTCCATGCCGTAGAGATAATCGTTGGCGTCGACGTTCTTCTTCGCCGCCGCCACCAGCTTTTCGTAATAGCCGACACCATCCTTGAAGGTCGGAGCATTGTGCTGCAGCGTCTCCAGCCCCTGGGTCATCGCCGTGAAGATCGGCAGGGTGTAGACGAAATGGCTGGGCTGGGTGGTGTAGTTGCCGTCATGCCAGTCGGGATCGTGGCGGATCGATTCGGTCACCGTACGGCGGATCAGGATGTTGCGGCCGCTGATCTGCATCGGCAGACACGCGATCGGCATGCCGCCATCCATCATGTCGGGATGACGCTCGAGCCATTGCCAGGTGTTCATGCCGCCCATCGAGACGCCGAGCACCAGCTTGAGATGCGTGACGCCAAGACCTTCGGTCACCAGGCGATATTGCCCCTCGACCAGATCGGCATAGCCGTAATGGGGGAACTTGCCCTTCAGCCCGTCGCTCGGCTTGGACGAACCGCCGCGCCCAAGCCCGTCGGGAATGATGACGTAATATTTGCTGACATCGAGCGGCTGGCCGGGATGGAACAGCTCGCCGGCCAGGCTGGGCAGCAGGAACTCCTCGGCGACATTGGTGGTGCCATGCAGCAGCAGCACCGCGTTGGTGACCGCGCCATTGGCGTCGCGTTTGGGCGTGCCGAGGGTCAGATAATGGAATTTGACGTTCTGGAGAGTGTCGCCCGTGCTGAAATGAAACTCGGGCGCAGTCCACACCGCATCGGTGACCGGCGGCAATCCAGCCGGTGTTTCCACCGCCGATGCATGACCAGCCGCCATCGCGACACACAGAAGCGAAGCCAGAAATCCCCGACGCATTGCCTACTCCCTATACCTAGACCACTTCGCGACCTGATTGGGTCGCAAAGCGTTCCAGAGTCTTTATGACGCATCGCCTCCGGCTCAGCGATTGTCCGCTACGCTTCCCGCCGGACGACCGGCGCGGCGCCAGTCGGCGCCGTGAGCAGTTCCCGTTTCCAAGGAAACGCAAACCGCTCCAGGGACAATGATAGGCGGAACAGCGACGCCGCTCCAAGCCCCCTTTCCGTATAGTTTTTGTCAGGAAATTGCGATCAGCCCCATCGCGTCGATCAGCGTGCGCAGCTCCTGCCGTGCCGCGACGTGGGACAAGGTCATGGCCAGCCCCTGCTCCTCGCCGCCCAGATCGAGCAAGGTCAGGCCCTGCAGAAACAGCTCGCGATAGATCACGCGCTCATTGAGCCCGTCCAGCATGCGAAAGCCGATGCGCTTGGACAGGGCGTCGAGCAGCCGCTCCATCTCGCGCTTGTTGCGGGCATCCAGCGTCGAAAGCCGGTTCCGCAGCACGAACCACTCGAAGCTGGCCGCCTCGCCGCGCATCGCCCGGGCCTTCCTGGTGTCCCACACCATCTCGGCATAGGGGCCGGGCTTGACGATCTTGAGGCTGTCGCCATCGACCGACGCCAGCAGATCAAGGTCGATGAAGCTGTCATTGAGCGGCGTCACCAGCACGTCGGCAAAGGAATGGCCCAGGCGCGACAGCGGGTGGTCGCTGCCCGGCGTGTCGATGATGACGGCGTCGCAGCGCCCGGACAGTTCGGCGAGATGGGCATGGAAGGCGTCGGCGTCCTGCTCCGGGTCCGCCGAGGGCGGCACGGCGCGGTGGTCGGAATGGCCGAGGCGGCCCCCCTCCGGATCGCGCTTGCGGCGGTTCTCGATATAGCGGGAGAGCGTCGCCTGGCGGGCATCGAGATCGATCGAGCCGACCCTCAGGCCCTGGCGCAGCATCGCCACCAGCAGATGCATGGCGATGGTGGACTTGCCGGTCCCGCCCTTTTCATTGCCAAGGACGATGATCCTGCTTTTCTTCGCACTCATATGGCGGAACGGACCAACTCGGCCGATTGCCGGGCGCGGGTCAGGGCGGAGGGAATGCGGTCGAGCAGTTCGGGCACCGCTGGATCGGCGCTGCGCAAGGACGCGGTCAACTGGCTGCACAGCTGGGCCAGCTCGCCGGCGCCGACGCATTCCGCCGCCGTGCGCGAACGGTCGGCGATGGCGGCGGCGGCGGAGTAGTCGGACCGGCCGACCGCGTCGCGGATCGCCTGGGAAGATTTGCCGGCCTGGTCGAGGAAGCGGCCATACAGCTCGAAGGCGTCCTCGTTCAGGCTGCCGAACACGTCTTTCAGCGCGGCGGGAACAAAAGGCGGAGCCGGCGGGATCTCCGCTCTGGGCGCCGGAGCCGCGGCGGCAACCGGTTTGGCCGCCGACGCAGGCGCGGCATCAGCCGGCTGGCGCAGCGCCGCGGCGGCCGGCAGCCAGCGCTGCACCGCCTGGTCCAGCAGATCGATGGCGACCGGCTTGCTGAGATAATCGTCCATGCCGACATCGAGGCAATATTGCGCGGCGCCCGCCAGCGCGTCGCCGGTCAGCGCCACGATCGGCAGCCGCGCGCGCCCAGTCGCGCCTTCATCGGCGCGCAGACGCTTGGTCAGCTCATAGCCGTCCATTTCCGGCATGTGGCAATCGGTAATCAGCAGGCCGTAAGGCCGCTGTTCGAACATGGCCAGCGCCTCGACGCCATTGGCCGCCACGTCGATGCAATAGCCCAGCCGGTTCATCAAATTCTTCATGACGATCTGGTTGGTCGGATTGTCTTCCGCCACCAGGATCATCGCCCCCGCCGCCAGCGCCTCTTCGGCCGAGACCGGACGCCATTTCATCCGCTTCGCCACGGCCGGCCTGGGCGGCTCGGCGGGCGGCGGCGGCAGGACCGGACGGCCCGGTTCCGGGCGCTGCACATGATTGGCCAGCCCCGCCCTGAGGGATTCGCGGCGCAGCGGCCGCCCCAGAGTCAGCAGGAAAGAGCGGATGACATCGTCGGGCAGCTTGTCGCGCTGGCTGCGCGAGGCGACCAGCACCGGCACAGCCGCCTTGTCACCCTCCTTGGCCAGCTCCGGCGACAGCACGGCCACCGTCGCGGCGGCCAGGTCGCTGTCGATCAGCACATAGTGGAAGGGCTGCTTCGTTTCGACCGCCTGGCGATAGGCGGCCAGGGCCGCTTCCGGATCGTTCAGGCTCACGGCTTCGGCACCCAGCCAGGTGAGATAGCGCGCCCAGATCTCGCCTTCGCGGGGTTCCCTGGCCACGGTCATCACGCGGGCATGAACGCCACCGCGCACCGGCGGTTCCGCACCGTCGACCGGCGAGCAGGGCACGCGGAACCAGAAGGTCGAGCCTTGCCCTATGGTCGAGCGGACGCCGATCTCGCCGCCCATCAGATCGACCAGCTGGCGGCTGATCGACAGTCCCAGACCGGTGCCGCCGAACCGGCGGGTGATCGAGCGGTCGGCCTGCTCGAAGGGACGGAACAGGCGCTGCGCCTGCTCTTCGCTGATGCCCAGGCCGGTGTCGGTGACCGAGAAACAGGCGTGGGTCTCGGCGCGCTCGTTCTGCTCGACCCAGGCTTCGATCACCACCGTGCCGCGATCGGTGAACTTGACCGCATTGCCGGCCAGGTTGATCAGCACCTGACGCAGGCGCACCGGATCGCCGACATAGCGGTCGGGCTGGCCGGGATCGATCTGCGACATCAGGGTGATGCCCTTTTCCTCGGCGCGCGGCATCAGCAGCTCGGCCACTTCCTCGACCATGTCGGTCAAAGACAGCGGCTCATAGGTCAGGTCCAGCTTGCCGGCCTCGATCTTCGAGAAGTCGAGGATGTCGTTGATGATGGTCAGCAGCGCGCTGGCGGAACCGAGGATCACCTCCGCCATCTTGTTCTGCTCGGCGTCGAGCTCGGTCTGGTTCAGCAGGCGCGCCATGGTCATCACGCCGTTCATCGGCGTGCGGATTTCGTGGCTCATGGTGGCCAGGAATTGCGACTTGGCCCGGGTCGCCTCCTCGGCCTGCTCCTTGGCGGCGGCCAGGTCGGCGGTGCGTTCGGCCACCATCTTCTCCAGGTTCACCGTATTGAGGAACAGACGCTGCTGACGGCGCCCCATATGCCAGGCAAAGCCCGAGACCATGATCGAGACCAGCACGGCGGCGGCGGCGCCGTAATTGGCGACGCGGCGCAGTTCGGTGGCGGCCTGGTTGGTGCGCTCGGCCGCATGGCCGGTGCTGTCGGCGATGATGGTGTTGAGCTGCGCCGACATGCGGTCGATATGGCTGTCGAACGGCGTCATGAAGGAGACGGCGGCGCCGAAATCGACGTCCATCATCGACCCCACCCACGAGATCGCGCCCTTGTAGAGTTCGAGGCTGCGGATGAAATCATCCAGCGACGCGCGCGCCGCCGAATTGGACTCATTGTCGCGATAGGCGCGCAGCTCGACCAGGATATTGTCGATCTCGGTGGCCAGCGCCGCCATCTTCTTATCGAGGTCGGGCAGTTTTTCGTGCGCCGCCTCCTGGGTCATCAGCCGGTAGATGTCGGCATCGACGGCGCGGATGCGCGAGGTCAGCCCGGCCAGGCGCACGACGCTGTCGAGGTCGGTGTCGACGACCTCCTTCATCGTGTGTTCCTGGTGCTGAAGGATATAATTGTAGGCCTGAAACACCAGGATGGTGAAGATCAGGAAGAAGATCGGAAAGATCGCGATGTTGAGCAGGTGCGACAGGCGCTTTTCCGCCGGCACCGTGGCGGCGGGTGCCGAAGCTGGCGCGATTTTATATTGCTGAACTACCGTGTCCGGCCTGTACTGCACTTTTCCCCCAAGCGGTTAAGGCCACCCTAACCAAGCGCGGGGCGGCCTGCCATCAATATTCCTTTACCATCAGTTGAAATCCGTCGGCGAAACGGATCTGCCCCTCTTTGATCGCCGCACTGTTCACACCGATCTCGACGTCCGGCACGGTCGTGACTCCCACCATGCAGCGCCGTTCCTTCACGCAATTGGTTCCCGCCGACAACACCAGGGTCTGGTTGGCGACGCCATATTTCAGCACCATTGCCCCATCCAGCCCGGCGGTCAGGATCACCGCCTTCAAATCCCTCTGCCCCGCCAGCGCATGAATCTCGACCAGGCGCGGCACGATCTTGGCACGCGCCGGATCGGCCGAGTCCTGCAAAGAGCGCAGGATTGCCGCGGCTTCTTCGGCCGAACCGCTGCGGTCGCGGTCGTAGAGCACGGCCACCACGCTGCGATCGGCAGGCTCGGCGATGAAATCCAACACCCGGAGCTCGATCTTCACCTCGAGCGGCGAAACCGCCGCCTCGGCAAACAGCCCCGTCAGCGCCAGAGCGCCGCCGCATGCCATCAGGGCTATTTTCCTAAAATACATGATAAATTCGCCTCAACACAATGTTACGATAGAAACGTTATTTCAATTGTCTTTTTGTTGAGTGAGGGGTTACCGGTCCCGCCCTTGCGCGGTCAGGCACGGATGTTAGAATTGTCCCTAAGGATCGTTTTAGGTCGGCGGCTCCCCGCCCCGGCCATGACGCCAACCTAGTCGTGTCCCTTTCCCGGCGGAGTCCCCATTTGTGAGCAGTCGCAGGATTTTTTTGCAGGGCGCGATGGCAGCCGGCGCGATGCTGGCAGCGCCTTCGGTGATCGGGGCCGCAACGCCCTCGTCCAAATCGATTCCCTATGTCCCGATCGAGGACATTCCCAACCACCGCCAGATGATGCGCGACGTGGTGATCGCCCTGGCCGACTACTGCAAGAAGCGCCGCCCCGACATGGTGGTGCTGGCGCGCAACGCGCCCGAACTGATCATCAAGGGCCGCCGCGAAGCCGAATGGGAAGCCGGACGCGATCCCGACGGCGTGGCCCAGGGCCGCTACGCCCCCGAGGGCAGCATCGACGGCCCCTATCTCAACGCGGTGGACGGGCTGCTGGTCGACGGAGCCTTCTATGGCTACGAGATGTATGAAAAGCCGACCCGCCCCGACGACCAGCAGGCGCTGCTGGACGCGGTCGAGGCGATGCGCAAACAGGGCAAGCACACCCTGTCGATCGATTACTGCAAGGAAGGCGGCCACATCTCCGATGCCGCCGCCAAGGCTCAGAAGGCCAAGCTGCTGTCCTATATCGACACCGAGGGCAGCAAGCTGCTCGGCCATGTGCCGACCGGCGCGCCGGCCAGCGAGAATCCCAATCACGTCACCGATCTGTCCGAGGCGCGCAATTTCCTGCCGGTATTGACCGCCAACGCCTATACCCAACGCGACAAATGGTTCCAGGCGCTGGCCGGCACCAATCACGATCTGCTGCTGGTCGACCCGTTCTTCCATGGCTCGTCGATGACGGCCCAGGACATCACCGCGCTGAAGTTCAAGCGCATCGGCAGCAAGCGCCTGGTCTTCGCGCCGCTGTCGGTCGGCTATGCCGCGATCGACCGGTTCTATTGGCAGAAAGGCTGGAGGGTCGGCTCCCCGGACTGGATCGCCGCGGTCGATTCGGAGAATCCCGGCCGCTTCGCCGTCAATTACTGGAGCGATGCCTGGAAGAAGGTGCTCGGCAATTACGTCACCGGCCTGTGCGACCTCAATATCGATGGCATTCTGCTGGACGGGCTCGACACCTATCTGCAGTTCGAGGCGATGCTGCCGATTTGACCATGAAGAAAGTCGATTGGGCCCTGTTTGCCGAGTTGCGCTGGGCGGCCATGGTCGCGGGCCTGGCCGTCGCGGCCATGCTGGGCACCGAATTGACCCTCAACAATCTGCTGGGCGGCGAAACCGAGCATTCGCAGCAGGACGCGCTGGCCTCGATGGTGTCGCTGGCGATGCTGCTGGGGCTGGTGGGCGCCGTCTCGGCGGCACTGGTGCTGGCGCCGGCACAGCTTCTGATGGCGGCGCTGATGCGCGTCACCCCGATCGCCGCCGCGCTCAGCCTTCCCGCCGGCGCCGTACTGACCTGGTACGCCTTCGACCGGGTACTGCCGCTGGACGTCAATCTCGGCTTCAACGGATTGCCCGCCCTCAGCGGCCCGCAATCCCTGACCTGGACGCGCTATTTCTCGGCTTGCGGCTTCCAGGCCGGCACCGGCCTGTTCAGCCTGGCCTCGCTGCATCTGCGCCGCCACGGCCATGAAAGGGCGCGGATGCTGCTGATCCTCGCTTTGGGCATCGCGGCGCTGGTATTCGGGATGATCTGGGGCAACGCCATGGCGGAGCTGCACCCAGCGGTCAAACCCACGCCTTGAGAGCGTTTTCCAGGCGCTGGCGGCCGGCCTCGTCGGGCGGCAGGCCGAAGCGCAGCCAGCGGGGCGCGGTCGAAAAAGGCCGCACCAGGATACCCTGCTGCCCGAGATATTCGAACAGGGCCCAGGCGCGCGGCGCATTGACCAGGGTGAACAGAGTGGTGCCGCCGACATTCGACATCCCGGCCCGGCCGAGCAGCGAAATCAGCACATTGGAGTCATGAACCAACTTGCGCCGGGTTTCCTCAATCCAGGCGGTGTCGGACAGCGCCCGCCGGCCGATTTCGAGAACCGGACCGCCGACCGCCCACGGCCCCATCGCCTGGCGCAGCAGCCGGGCCAGCTGGGGCTCGGCGATGGCGAAGCCGAGACGCATGCCGGCCAGGCCGAAGAACTTGCCCAGGCTGCGCAGCACCACCAGCCCGGGACGGGCGTAAGGCGCCAGCGACAGCTCGGGGACCGGATCGCAGAAGGCCTCGTCGACCACCAGCAGACCGCCGCGCGCCGCCTGTTCGTCGGCCAGCTCCAGCAGGCGCTCGGCATCGTGGCGGCGGCCGTCGGGATTATTGGGATTGCACAGCACGACCACATCGGCGTCGACGGTGCGGTCCAGGGTTTCCAGCGCCAGCACATGATGGCCGGCCATGCTGAAGCAGCGGCTGTACTCGCCATAGGTCGGACCGATCACCGCCACCTGCGAGAAGGGGCGCAGACGCGGCAGGATCTGCAAAATCGCCTGCGAACCGGGCGCCGTGGCCAGGAAATCGGGATCGTCGGCGCCGTAAGCCGCAGCGGCGGCCCCGCGCAGCGCCAGATCCTCGGCCAGGCCGGGCAGACGCTGCCACAGCTCGGCCGGCAGATCGGCGATCGGATAGGGAAACGGGCTGATCCCGGTCGACAGATCGAGCCAGCCCTGCTCCGGCTTGCCGAAGCGGGCCTCGGCCAGGCCGAGATCGCCGCCATGGGTCGGCAGCGCGAACGGATCGGAGGTCAAAGCGGATAATCTCATTCCGGATCAGCTATCACTCGCGGGTGTTCGCCGCAATGCCGGCGATGAAATCGCCCAGGGTGCGGAACTCCTCACCGCGCGGCGAGGACCCGCGCCAGGCCAGAGCCAGCTGCCGCCCGGCCCCATCCTCCTTCAAAGGCCGGGTCACCAGGCCCAACCCGTCCAGCGCGCCGGACTGCACCGCCAGCTGGGGCAGCAGCGTGACGCCGAGCCCGGCCGCCACCATCTGGATCACGGTCGGCAGGCTGGTGCCCTTGATCTCGTCCTGCTGGCGGGTCGGCCGCAGCTTGCACACCTCCAGCACATGTTCGCGCAGGCAATGGCCGTCCTCCAGCAGCAGCAGCTCGGCCCGCTCGAGATCCTCGGCGTCGATGCTGTCGCGCGCCGCCAGCGGGTGGTCGGCCGGGCAGGCCAGATAAAAGGGATCATTACCCAGCGAGGTAATGGCCAGCGTGCCGGTCGGATAGGGCAGCGCCAGCAGCCCGGCATCGAGCTGGCCGTCGTTCAGCTCGTCGATCAGCCGCGCCGTCTGCACCTCGCGCAGATAAAGCTGCAGATGCGGGAAGGCCTCCTTGCACGGCAGCACCAGGCGCGGCAGCAGGTAAGGCGCGATGGTCGGGATCACGCCCAGATGGAACGGGCCGGACAGCGGCTCGACGGTCGAGCGGACCATCTCGACCAGGGCCTCGGCATCCAGCAGCAGCGCCTGGCCGCGCCGCGCCACCTCGTTGCCGAGCGGCGTGAACAGCACGCGGCGCTTGGTGCGCTCGACCAGCTGGGCGCCGAGCAGGTCTTCCAGCTCGGCCAAACCCGCGGAAAGCGTCGATTGGGTGACGTGACAGGCCTCGGCGGCATGGCCGAAATGGCCATGTTCATGCAGGGCTTGCAGGTAGCGCAGCTGGCGCAGGGTGGGTAACGCGATCATAAGCCCATCATATCCAATGGCTTACCCGCCGCAATCCTACGGAAATGTGACATTCCTAAACAAAGAGTAAAAATTGGCTTCTAATTGCCCCCCCGAACGGGCTAACTTTGCTCCCTCCGCCATGGGGCAATGGCGGACGCTGATCAATTGCCGGATGGGGAGGCAGTGGTGAGCAAGGACTGGGCGAGAGCCTGGAACTGAGCACAGCACTATAGGGGGTGTGGGCTTTGGCGGATCAACGGTCTTTTGTACGGCGCTTCGCCGCGCCGGTGGCGGCTTTTATTCGGCGTAACTTTCCCGAACGTCACATCATCTTCAAAGACCACCGCCGCGTGGTCTCGCTCAAGGTCAAGACCGCGCATCAGCTGGTCGCCGCCGGCACCCTGGCCGGTTGCCTGGTGTGGGCCGTCGCGGCCACCGGCGCCTGGATCTACGGCTCCGCCCTGTTGGCCTCGAAGGAAAAAGAGATCGCGGTGCGCGCCGCCGAGATCGACGACATGAAGACCAATTATCAGGCGGCCTTCGGCAAGCTCGATGAATTCCAGTCGGTCTTCACCGGTATTACCTGCGAAATCAACGACATCCAGGACAGCCTGCTGCGCATCACGGAAAAGAGCGTCGGCACCGGCACGGCCAAGGTCAAGGGCGCGATGCCCCATCTCGACGCCGATCCCAACCAGTGCCGCGCCGCCGGCTCGGTGCGGATCGCCGAGTCCGAGGGCACCCAGCGCATCGTCGGCGCCCTGCCCCGTCCCTCCGGGTCGGTCGAGCACGACATCCTGCTGCGCCGCGTTTCGCAGCTGACCGAATCCCTGGAGCGACTGCGCGAAAGCCATGGCGCCTTCCTGCGCCATTCCGCCGACATCACCGCGATGCGCATCGGCGAGCTGGAGCGCACCCTGGCTTCGGTCGGCGTGGCCACCAAGATGGCCACGGTGGCCGGCGACGCCCGCTTCGGCCGCGGCGGCCCCTACATCCCGGCCCCCCGTGCCGGCTCCACCCTGCCCGACGATTTCAACCCGGTGTCGCTGTTCAACAGCCACGCCGACCGGCTGGACAATCTGGCCACGGTGATGAAGTCGTTGCCCCTGGCCTCGCCCCTCGAAGATTTCGAGATGACCAGCCCGTTCGGCTCGCGCAACGATCCGATCAACGCCATGACCGGCATCCATGAAGGCGTCGATCTCGGCGCCTCGACCGGCACGCCGGTCGCCGCCACCGGCGACGGCCAGGTGGTGTGGGCCGGCTGGCGCGACCGCTATGGCAACCTCATCGAGATCGACCATGGCAACGGGCTCCGCACCCGGTATGGCCATCTGTCGAAAATCATGGTGACGAACGGGGCGCACGTTTCACGCGGCTCGATCATCGGCCTGGTCGGAGAGACCGGCCGCACCACTGGCCCCCATCTGCACTATGAGGTGCGGGTCGGGGAACAGGCCACCAACCCAATGAAGTTTATCGTGGCAGGGCAAAATGTTCTCAAAACCCAATAAACCTCAGGCGGCTCACCGCGCCACCCCGTCGATCATCGGCAGCAATTGCAGCCTGGCCGGCGACATCTCCAGCGACGGCGAAGTGCATGTCGACGGCAAGGTGATCGGCGATGTGCGCTGCGCCACCCTGGTCATCGGCGAGGCTGGCGGCGTCACCGGCGAGATCAACGCCGAGACCGTGCGCGTCCTCGGCTCGGTCACCGGACAGATCACCGCCCGCGCGGTGGAACTGGCCAAGACCGCCCGCATCAAGGGCGACATCACCCACGAGACCCTGGCGGTCGAAGCCGGCGCCTTCGTCGAAGGCCGCTTCAACCGCATGCCTGCCGAGGGTGCCATCGTCGAGCCGGTGCAAAGCCTGACCGCCCCCGAAGCGGATCAGACCGCCGAGGGCCCGGCAGCCAACGTCATAATGCTGGGTAACTAAGGCTTTAGCCGCGGCGCCGGTCGTTGTTCCGACGATCGGACATGCGTCGCTCGGGCGGCCGCGGCAGCGGCTTCTTGCGGCGGAACGGCAATATGTCGGCGAAGCTGCGGCGCCCCGAGATTTCGAGCAACGTCCAGCGCAGCAGCGGGATCTGGCGCACCACCGAAGCCGGCAGCAGGCAGATCTCGCAATCCTCCTCGGCCTTGAATTTGCAGCCGTTCGGCTGACCGAACATGGCCCGGGTTTCGTTGAACACTCCGCCGGCCATCAGCAGTTCGGCGGTGGTGCCCCGGCGGGACAATCCAACCGATCCGCTTGCCACCACCGCCAGCCAGTCGCGCGGCTCGATAGCGTCGCCGGCCTTGTATCTGCGCCGCTCCATCCGCTGGGCCAGGCGCGTCAAGGTGGTTTCCGACAGAGCCTCGGAACAGAGCTGGGTCGAGCGCAGGAAACTGCGGGCCTCGGCGCGCGACAGCAGCCGGTCGACCACCCCGGTGCGGGTCAGGAATTCGCGCAGCAGATCGAGCGGCATCGCCAGCGACTTTACATAGGTGCGGCACCGGTAATTATAGGTCGACGAGCGTCCAGACAGCCCCGCCACCTCGCCGATCAGGCTGCCTGCGGTAAAGCCGCCGCCGCGCGCCTCGTCGCCCGACAGGCGCTCGACCACCCCGCCGACGATCAGATGCAGAATATGGATCGGCTGCCCTTCTTCCAACAGGACGGTGCCCGGCGCGTGGGTCTCGATCGGGCAATTGAGCAGCATCGACAATTCGGGATGCGGCACCTTGGGGAAATAGTCGCGCAGATATTCGAAGGCGGCGCGCCGGTCATAATCCTGATTGCCGGCGATCAGCACGTCGACGGTGCCGAAGGCGCGGTTGGTGCCGATCTCCAGCTCGTCGGCATTGAGCGGCCGCTCCAGATGGCTGAGCAGCAGCGCGGCCGACTCGTCCTGGCGGAAATCCATCGCCGCGCCATGGATCAGCCCGCCGCCGACATCGATCTTCTTGAGGGTGGCGGGACGCTGGTAATCGGCGATGACCCGGTCGAAGAAGGCCTGCGAAATACCGACGCGCTCATCGGTCTCCAGCATCCCGTGCAGGACTTCCCGGGAGACGATGTCGGCCCAATGGGCGTAGGACCGGTAGCCATCATGCCACAAGGCGCGAAACATGAAGACGCTGGTCTCGACCGGATGGGGCGACAGCAACGGCATGACGTCCAGGCCGTTGACGTCGTTCCACTTGTCGAATTCCAGGTCGCGGATGTCGAAGCATTCGGCGAACATCGCCTCGTCGATCGCCATCAGGGCGCACAATTTCTTGGTGACCGAGGTGCGCACCAATTTGGTGGCAAAATATTTGAGCCGGTGCCCGGCGCGCAGCAGCGTGGTCAGACCGGCGAAATGATCATCGTGGCAGTGGGTGTGGAAGACACCGGCCACCTCATTGACGCCGATGCCCAGCGCATCGAGGGTGTGATTGACGTTGGGGCCGGCGTCGATCAGATAGACGCGCCCCTGATAGACCAGCACGCTGCCCATGCTGGGCCGGTCCGGGTCCCAGCCATTGCCGTCGCCCGAATGGATCACCGAGAAATAATCGCGCTGCAAGCTGCTGTAGGGCAGCCGGTACGGGGTCTGATAGGTCTCGTCCGCCGCCAGATTGAGATCGACCAGTTCGACATCGCCGCCCATGGCGAATTCGAACAGATTGAGGCCGCGTCGCGTTATCGTCAGCCCGGCCGGCAGCTCCAGCGGCGCGTCCGACAGGATGCGGGCGTCGAGCAGCTCGGTCGGGGCGCGCACCTTGCCGAAGGCGAAGCGGTCCTTGAAGGCCAGGATCTCATTGGCCAGCTGCCCCTCGATACCGGCTTCGGCCAGTTCGTCCTGGCCCACCAACCCGTAATTGCCGCGGTGGATATAATGCAGCTGCGCCTCGACCTGCTGGGCGTTACCGATCAGCAGCGGAGGGAAACCGCGGTTATTGGGATGGCCGGGCAGGATCATGCCCTGGCGGTAAAGCATCTGCAGAATGGGGAATTCGGCCAGATTGCAGAACGCGCCGTTCTGCAGCATCACATCGGACAGCAGAATGGCGTTCGGACCGGTCTCGGCATGGCGGCCGCCCACCTCGGTCTGGCAGATCAGCCCGGCATGCATCAAGGTCTTGACCACGTCGGCCGGACATCCGCACAGGATGGTCAACCCGGCTTCCGGCGCCTCGATCCAGGCGACCCCTGGACCGACCTGGACCTTCCTCAATTTGCCCATTGACGCGCCCCACCCCTCTCTGCGCGTGTAACCGCGCCCTGGTACGTGTCTTGTCTGTCCACACTATGACGGCCAAGAACGGAATTCCACCGAGAACAAGCGAACGAACGAAAAGAAGTCAGCGGTAGAATAATCACGGCGGTTGGTCGAACATGGTCACTTCCGCATTCACAGCCCGGACGACTTTGCCTATTGTTGCACTGCAAGGGGATGGGAATGACAGAGTTGAACAAATGTCTGGTCGTCGATGATTCGCCTATTGTACGGCGAATTCTCGGCGTCATGCTGTCGCGTCTCGGCTTTGCCGTGATCGAGGCGGACAGCGTGCAATCGGCATTGGCTCTGTGCGAGGAATCCCACCCCGATCTGGTCGTCGTCGACTGGAATCTGCCCGACGAAGACGGCGTCGCCCTGGTGCAGCAGCTGCGCCGCCTGCCCGGCGGCGAAAAGATGAAGCTGATCATGTGCACCGTCGAGCGCAGCGTCAGCCATATCGAGACAGCGTTGTCGGCCGGCGCCGACGAATACATCACCAAGCCGTTCGGCATCGAGGTGCTGGAAACCAAGCTGGGTTATCTCGGCTTCGACGTTTCTTCGCAGATCGCCAACCCCGCCGACCGCCGCCATGTCTCGCGCGTCGGCTTCACCGGCATGGCCGCCGCCGAGGCCGAAGAGGCTTTCCACGCCGGGCAGGTCATCTTCGCCGAGGGAGACCCGGCCGACTGCGCCTATGTGCTGCTGGAAGGCGAGGTCAAAGAGCGCTGCGTCGCCGCCAGCGGCCGCGTCCTCGATTTCGCGCATCGGCGGTTCGACCTGATCGGCGAAATGGCCCTGACCGACGCCGCCCCGCGCCGCTCGACGGCGACCGCCCTCACCGATTGTTCGCTGATGCGCGTCCCGCGCACCCGATTCCAGGCCGAACTGGCCCTGCTGTCGCCCTTCATGCGCAATTGGGTCGAAAGCCTGAACGACCGCATGGGCGAACTTATCGACCATCTGCTCGGCGACGCCGAAACAAAATGAAACAAAAATGCCCTTTCATTGTCACAACGTTGCAGTTTCGGGCCGCTAAGGTCCGGACCGCCTGAACCAGATCGACCCATTGAAGACCTAAAGACTAGAGGCTGCTTTGAACATGCACGAAACCCATTTGAGCGCCGCGAAACCGACCAGCTTGCGCCGCCGGTTGATCTGGGGCGCCGCCCTCATCGTCGTGGCAGGCGCCGTCGCCTGGGTCGTCATCCACAACAAGTCGCACAATGGCGGACAGGCCGGCGGCCCGCCCGGCGCCGCCCGCCCCGGCGGCCGCGCCTCGTTCCAGGCCGGTCCGATGCCGGTGGTGGCCGCCTCGGTGACCAAGAGCAACCTGGACGTCACGCTCAACGCGCTGGGCACCGTGACCCCGCTGGCCACCGTCACCGTCAAGACGCAGATCGCCGGCACGCTGCAGGAGATCGCCTTCCAGGAAGGCCAGATGGTCAAGAAGGGCGACTTCCTCGCCCAGATCGATCCCCGCCCCTATGAGCATGCGCTGGAACAGGCGCAAGGCACCCTGGCCCGCGACCAGGCGCTGCTGAAGCAGGCCGAAATCGATCTCAAGCGCTACAAGACCCTGCTGGCCGAGGATTCGATCGCCAGCCAGCAGGTCGATACCCAGGAAAGCCTCGTCAACCAGTATAAGGGCACGGTCGTCACCGATCAGGCCAATGTCGGCACCGCCAAGCTGAACCTGATCTATTGCCACATCACCGCGCCGGTCACCGGCCGCGTCGGCTTGCGTCAGGTCGATCTCGGCAATTACGTGCAGACCTCGGACACCAACGGCCTGGTGGTGATCACCCAGATGGAGCCGATGTCGGTGGTGTTCACCCTGCCGGAAGACCAGCTGCCGCAGGTGCTGACCCAGACCACCAAGGGCAACCAGCTCAAGGTCACGGCCTATGACCGCGCCAAGACCATCAAGCTGGCCGAAGGCAAGCTCGACACCATCGACAACCAGATCGACAGCACCACCGGCACGGTGAAGATGCGCGCTCTGTTCGCCAACAATCCCGAGATCCTGTATCCGCAGCAATTCGTCAATGTCGACCTGCTGGTCAACACCCTGGTCGACGCCAAGGCGGTGCCGACCGCCGCCGTGCAGAACGGCGCGCCCGGCGCTTATGTCTATCTGATCAAGGACGACAACACGGTCACGGTCCGCCCGATCAAGGTCGGCCCGCAGTCCGGCGACAAGGTCGCGGTGCTGTCCGGCCTCGAGGTGGGCGACAAGGTGGTGGTCGACGGCGCCGACAAGCTGCGCGAGGGCTCGCAGGTCACGCTGCCGGGCAGCGGCGACGGAGCCGGCGCCGTCAAGGGTGGCGCCGGTCCGGGGGGCGTGAACCCGCCCGCAACGCCGGATGGCCAGCCGCGCGAGCATCACCGCAAGCAGCAGGACCCGAGCCAGCCGGCGACGCCGCCTGAGCAGAAGAAGCCCCAATAAGCCCTGCACGTCAGTAAACCGCACCGGAAAACCGACCATGAGTCCGTCACGTCCCTTCATCCTCCGCCCGGTCGCCACCTCGCTCCTGATGGTGGCGGTGATGCTGATCGGACTGGTCGCCTTTTCCTTCCTGCCGCTGTCCGCCCTGCCCGAGGTCGATTACCCGACCATCCAGGTGCAGACGCTCTATCCCGGCGCCAGCCCCGAGGTGATGACCTCGTCGGTGACGGCGCCGCTCGAACGCCAGTTCGGTCAGATGCCGAACCTGAACCAGATGTCGTCGACCAGCTCGGCCGGCGCCTCGGTGATCACCCTGCAGTTCGGCCTCAACCTGAACCTCGACATCGCCGAGCAGGAGGTGCAGGCCGCCATCAACGCCGCCGGCAACCTGCTGCCGTCGGATCTGCCGGCGCCGCCGATCTATGCCAAGGTCAATCCGGCCGACGCGCCGATCATCGCCCTGGCGATCACCTCGACCACCATGCCGCTGACCCAGGTCGAGGATCTGGCCGACACTCGTCTGGCCCAGAAGATCTCGCAGCTGCCCGGCGTCGGCCTGGTCAGCATTTCAGGCGGCCAGCGCCCCGCCGTGCGCATCCAGGCCAATGCCCGCGCGCTGGCGGCCTATGGCCTCAATATCGACGATCTGCGCACCACCATCGGCAATGCCAACGTCAACACGCCGAAGGGCAGCTTCGACGGCCCGTCGCGCTCCTACACCATCAATGCCAACGACCAGCTGAAGCAGGCGACCGACTACAACCAGATCGTCGTCGCCTACAAGAACGGCGCGCCGGTCTTCCTGCGCGACGTCGCCACCGTGATCGACGGGGCCGAGAATTCCAAGCTGGGCGGCTGGATGAACACCTCGCCCGCCATCATCCTCAACGTCCAGCGCCAGCCGGGCGCCAACGTCATCCAGGTGGTCAATTCGATCCAGGCGCTGCTGCCGGAACTGCGCGCCTCGATGCCGGCGGCGGTCGAGGTCAAGGTGCTGACAGACCGCACCAACACGATCCGGGCGTCCGTCGCCGACGTCGAGTTCGAGCTCGGCCTCGCCGTGGTGCTGGTCGTCGCGGTGATCTATGTGTTCCTGCGCAACGTGCCGGCCACCATCATCCCGTCGCTGTCGGTGCCGCTGTCGCTGATCGGCACCTTCGGCGCCATGTATCTGTGCGGCTATTCGGTCAACAACCTGACCCTGATGGCGCTGACCATCGCCACCGGTTTCGTGGTCGACGACGCCATCGTGATGATCGAGAACATCGCCCGCTATCTGGAACAGGGCGACAGCCCGCTGGAAGCGGCGCTCAAGGGCTCCGAGCAGATCGGCTTCACCATCGTGTCCTTGACCATCTCGCTGATCGCCGTGCTGATCCCGCTGCTGTTCATGGGCGACGTGGTCGGCCGCCTGTTCCGCGAATTCGCCGTCACCCTGGCCGTCACCATCCTGATCTCGGCGGTGGTGTCGCTGACCCTGGTCCCGATGCTGTGCGCCAAGATGCTGCGCCCGCACCACAAGGGCGGCATGGCCGAGGCAGATCCGCGCCACGCCAATGACTGGTTCTCGCGCCTGATCCGCGGCTATGGCAGCGCGCTGACCTGGGTGCTCGACCATTCCAGACTCACCTTGCTGGTCGCCATCGGCACCCTCGGCCTGACCGTCCTGCTCTACATCGTCGTGCCGAAAGGTTTCTTCCCGGTGCAGGATACCGGCCTGATCCAGGGCATTTCCGAAGCCTCGCAATCGATCTCGTTCGCCGCCATGGCCGACCGCCAGGAAGCGTTGGCCGCCGCGGTCCTCAAGGACGCGGACGTCGAAAGCCTGTCCTCCTTCATCGGCGTCGACGGCACCAACACCACGCTGAATACCGGCCGCTTCCTGATCAATCTGAAGCCCAAGGAAGAGCGCCACGACAGCGCCGACAAGATCGCCCGCCGCATCCGCCAGGAAGTGGCCAGCGTTCCCGGCATCGAGCTGTTCCTGCAGCCGGTGCAGGATCTGACCATCGACGCCACCGTCAGCCGCACCCAGTACCAGTTCATCATCGAGGACGCCAATCCCAAGGAATTGTCCGATGTGGTGCCGAAGCTGGTGGCCCGCCTCAACCAGGAAAAGGTGCTGGCCGACGTCACCTCCAACGCCGAGGATGCCGGCCAGGCCGCCTATATCGAGATCGACCGCGATACCGCCGGCCGCTTCGGCATCACCCCGGCCACCGTCGACAATGCGCTGTACGACGCTTTCGGCCAGCGCCAGGTCTCGACCATCTTCACCCAGTCGAACCAGTACCGCGTGGTGCTCGAAGGCGATCCGCAGATGCAGAGCTCGCTGCAGTCGCTCGATCTCTTGTACCTGCCCTCCTCCTCGGGCGGCCAGGTGCCCCTGACGGCGATCGCCACCGTGCACCAGACCACGGCGCCGCTGCAGATCAACCATCTGGGCCAGTTCCCCGCCGCGCAGATCTCGTTCAACGTCGCGCCCGGCGTCAGCTTGGGCGAGGCGGTCGAGGCGATCCAGCGGGTCGAGAAGGAAATGGGCCTGCCCGCCAGCGTGATCACCCGCTTCCAGGGCGCGGCGCTGGCCTTCCAGGGCTCGCTGTCCAACGAAGTGCTGCTGATCCTGGCCGCCATCGTGACCATGTATATCGTTCTGGGCGTGCTCTATGAGAGCTACATCCACCCGATCACCATCCTGTCGACCCTGCCCTCGGCCGGCATCGGCGCGCTGCTGGCGCTGATCCTGGCCGGCCAGGATCTCGGCGTGATGGGCATCATCGGCATCATCCTGCTGATCGGCATCGTCAAGAAGAACGCCATCATGATGATCGACTTCGCCCTCGAAGCCGAACGCCATGGCGGCATGGCGCCGCGTGAAGCGATCTACCAGGCCTGCCTGCTGCGCTTCCGTCCGATCCTGATGACCACCATGGCCGCCCTGCTCGGCGCCCTGCCGCTGATGGTCGGCACCGGAACCGGATCGGAACTGCGCCATCCGCTGGGCGTTTCGATCGTCGGCGGCCTGATCTTCAGCCAGGTGCTGACCCTGTTCACCACGCCGGTCATCTACCTCGCCTTCGACGATCTGGCGCGGCGTCTGCGCGATTCGAAGCTGGGACGGAGCTTCGCCCAATGATGCAGCGCGCCGAGCGGAGCTTCGCTGAATGAACCCGGTGGCGCTCTTCATCGGGCGCCCGGTGGCGACCACGCTGCTGACGATCGGCCTGACCCTGGCCGGCATCGTCAGCTATTTCCTGCTGCCCGTGGCGCCGTTCCCGCAGGTCGACATTCCCACCATCGTGGTCTATGCCAACATGGCGGGCGCCAGCCCGGAAACCATGGCGACCACGGTGGCGACGCCGCTCGAACGGCATCTCGGCGCCATCGCCAGCGTCACCGAGATGACGTCGACCAGCAATGTCGGCAGCACCAACATCATCCTGCAGTTCAGCCTCGACCGCGACATCAACGGCGCCGCCCGCGACGTGCAGGCGGCGATCAACGCCTCGCTGGCCGACCTGCCCTCAGCGATCAACGGCTTCCCCGGCTATTGGCGCTTCAATCCGTCCGACGCGCCGATCCTGATGCTGGCCATGACGTCGGACACGCTGACGCCGGCACAGCTCTACGACTCCGCCGCGTCGGTGCTGCAGCAGAAGATCAGCCAGGTCGACGGTGTGGGCAATGTGCGCGTCTCGGGCAGCGCCCTGCCCGGCGTGCGCGTCGAGCTGAACCCCACCGCCATGTTCAAATACGGCATCGGCTCGGAGGATGTGCGCGCGGCGCTGGCCGGCGCCAACGCCAACGCCCCGAAAGGCGCGCTGGAAACCGGCGACACCCATTGGCAGATCTATACCAACGACCAGGCCCGGCACGCCGACCAGTACCGCTCGCTGGTGGTGGCGACCCGGCAGGGACGCACGGTGCGCCTGTCCGATATCGCCGAAGTGATCGACAGCGTCGAGGATGTCCGCAATATGGGCCTGTCCGGCGACAAGACCGCCGTGATCGTCCAGGTCACCCGGCAGCCCGGCGCCAACATCATCGACACCGCCGAACGGGTGAAGGCGCTGCTGCCGGAATTGAAGGCCTCGATCCCGGCCGACATCAACCTGTCCATGCCGATCGACCTGACCAACACCATCCGCGGTTCAGTCAACGACGTGCAAAAGACCCTGGTCATCTCGCTGGCGCTGGTGATCGGCGTGGTCTTCTTCTTCCTGCGCGACGCCCGCGCCTCGGCCATCCCCAGCATCGCGGTGCCGGTCTCGATCATCAGCACCTTCGCGGTGATGGAATGGCTGGGCTACAGCCTCAACAACCTGACCCTGATGGCGCTGACGGTCAGCACCGGCTTCGTGGTCGACGACGCCATCGTGGTGGTGGAAAACGTCGTGCGCCTGCGCGAGGAAGGCATGTCCAGCCGCGCCGCCACCTTGCAGGGCACCAAGGAAGTCGCCTTCACCGTGCTGTCGATGAGCCTGTCGCTGATCGCGGTGTTCATACCCCTGCTGTTCATGGGCGGTCTGGCCGGGCGTTTCATCCGCAATTTCGCGGTGACCCTGTCGGCCACCATCACCGTGTCGCTGCTGGTGTCGCTGACCATCACCCCGGTTCTGTGCACCCTGCTGCTCAAGGATCACGGCCATCACAAGCCGTCGCGCTTCGTGCGCTGGAGCGAGCATGTGGTCGAAGGGCTGAAGGGCTTCTATGCCGAGACCCTGTCGACGGCGTTGCGCCATCCCTGGATCACCTTCATCACGCTGATCCTGACCATCTTCTTCAATTTCTACCTGTTCGCCGCCGTGCCTAAGGGCTTCGTCCCCCAGCAGGACACCGGCACGCTGCAGGGCGGCATCGAGGCCGACCAGAGCATCTCGTTCCAGGGCATGAGCCAGAAGCTGAAAACCGTGGTCGACATCGTCCGCGCCGATCCCGACGTGCGCGACGTGGTCGGCTTCACCGGCGGCGGCGGGTTCAATGGCGGCACCAATTCTGCCCGCGTGCTGGTCACGCTGAAGCCGCTGAAGGAGCGCGACAGTACGGCCGACCAGATCATGAGCCGCCTGCGCCCCAAGCTGAACGCTATACCGGGCGCGACCGGCTATCTGTTCTCGGCGCAGAGCATCGGCGGCGGCGGGCGCCAATCCAACGCGCAATATCAATATACGCTGGAGGGCGAGGACGTCGCCGAACTGCGGATCTGGGTCGAGAAACTGACCGCCGAGCTGAAGAAGAATCCGCTGCTGACCGACGTGTCCAACGACCAGCAGAATGGCGGGCTGGAAAGCAATCTCGAACTCGACCGCTCCGCCCTGGCCCGCCTCAATCTGTCGGTGTCGCAGATCGACAATGCGCTCTATGACGCGTTCGGCCAGCGCCGCGTTTCGACCATCTTCAATCCGCTGAACCAGTATCACGTGGTGATGGAGGTCGCGCCGCAATATTGGCAGGACCCCGAGATCCTCAACGACCTGTTCGTCAGCACCGCCGGCGGCGCCATTTCCGGCACCCATGCCACCAACGCCGTGTCGGGCACGTCGGTATCGCGCAAATCGGCGCTATCGGCCGCTTCGGTGGCGCAGGACACGGTGCGCAATTCCAAGCTCAACGCCATCGCCGTGCTCGGCCGTGGCTCGGCCTCGACCGGCTCGGCGGTCAGCACCTCGACCGAGACCATGATTCCGCTGGCGACGGTGGCGCATTTCGGCACGGGCAAGACGCCGCTGGCGGTCAACCACCAGGGCCATTACGTCGCGGCGACCATTTCCTACAATCTGGCCGAGGGCAAATCGCTGTCCGACGGCGAGAAAGCCATCGCCGAGGCCTCGGCCGCCATCCGCATGCCCAATTCGGTGCATGGCGACTATGCCGGCTACGCCAAATTCTTCCAGGACCAGAACAACAACACGCCGTTGCTGCTGCTGGCCGCCATCGCCACCCTCTATATCGTGCTGGGCATCCTGTACGAGAGCACCAAGCACCCGATCACCATCCTGTCGACCCTGCCCTCGGCCGGCGTCGGGGCGCTGCTGGCGCTGATGGCGTTCAACACCGAATTCTCGATCATCGCCCTGATCGGCATTCTTCTTCTGATCGGCATCGTCAAGAAGAACGCCATCATGATGGTCGACGTGGCGCTGCAGGTTAAGCGCGCCGGCGATGTCAGCAGCGTGGACGCGATCTATCACGCGTGCCTGCTGCGCTTCCGCCCCATTCTGATGACGACGATGGTGGCCCTGTTCGGCGCCCTGCCTTTGGCCATCGGCCATGGCGACGGCGCCGAGCTGCGCCAGCCTCTGGGCATCAGCGTGATGGGCGGGTTGTTCGTCAGCCAGATTCTGACGCTTTACACCACTCCGGTGGTGTTTTTGCTGCTCGATCGGGCTTCTTGGGGCGGGGTGGGACGCCGCCTGAAGAAGATCGGGTCTTTCTTCAACATCTTTGCCAGGCTGCGTCCCTCGTGAATCCCGCTGCTGTCTTCATCGCCCGCCCCGTCGCCACCGTCCTGCTGACCCTGGGGGTCGCCCTCGCCGGAAGTGTCGCCTACTTCCTGCTGCCGGTCGCGCCGCTGCCGCAGGTCGATTTCCCGACCATCTCGGTACAGGCCAACCTGCCTGGGGCCAGTCCCGAGACCGTGGCGACCAGCGTCGCGACGCCGCTGGAACGGCATCTGGGCCAGATCGCCGACGTCACCGAGATGACCTCCTCGTCCGGCGTGGGCAATACCCGCATCACCCTGCAATTCGGCCTCAACCGCGACATCGACGGTGCCGCGCGCGACGTCGAAGCGGCCATCAACGCCGCCCGCGTCGATCTGCCCTCCTCGCTGCGCAGCAATCCGACCTATCGCAAGGTCAATCCGGCCGACAGCCCGATCATGATCCTGGCGATGACCTCGGACACCCTGACCCAGGGCCAGGTCTATGATTCCGCCGCGACCGTGCTGCAGCAGAAACTCAGCCAGGTCGACGGCATCGGCCAGGTCAATGTCGGCGGCAGCTCGCTGCCGGCCGTGCGCATCGAGCTGAACCCGACCGCCATGTTCAAATATGGCATCGGCCTGGAAGACGTGCGCGCCGCCCTGGCGTCGGCCAACGCCAACGCCCCCAAGGGCGCGATCGAGATCGACGACCGCCATCTGCAGATCTACACCAACGACCAGGCCTCCAAGGCCGAACAATACCGCCAATTGGTGGTCGCCTACCGCAACGGCCGGCCGGTGCGCCTGACCGATGTCGGCGATGTCACCGATTCCGTCGAGGATCTGCGCAATATGGGCCTGTCGAACGGCAAGCCCTCGGTGCTGGTGATCCTGTTCCGCCAGCCCGGCGCCAATATCATCGAGACGGTCGACCGCGTTATGGCGCTGTTGCCCGAATTGCGCGCCTCGATCCCGGCGGCGATCAATCTCGACGTCGCCATGGATCGCAGCCCGACCATCCGCGGCTCGCTGCACGATGTCGAGCGGACCCTGCTGATCTCGCTCTGCCTGGTCATCCTGGTGGTCTATCTGTTCCTGCGCGACGGCCGCGCCACCTTCATCCCCAGCATCGCCGTGCCGGTGTCGATCATCGGCACCTTCGGCGCGATGTATATGCTGAATTACAGCCTCGACACCCTGTCGCTGATGGCCCTGACCATCGCCACCGGCTTCGTCGTCGACGACGCCATCGTGGTGCTGGAGAATTGCGTCCGCCATATCGAGAACGGCATGCCGCGCATGCAGGCAGCCTTGCAGGGCGCGCGGGAAGTCGGCTTTACCGTGGTGTCGATGAGCGTCAGCCTGGTCGCGGTGTTCATTCCGATCCTGCTGATGGGCGGCATCGTCGGCCGCCTGTTCCGCGAATTCGCCGTCACCTTGTCGGTGGCGATCCTGGTCTCGCTGGTGGTGTCGCTGACCACCACGCCGATGCTGTGCGCCTATCTGCTGCGCAAGCCGAAGGAAGTGCACGAGCAGGGCCGCCTGTTCCGCTGGAGCGAGCAGGCCTTTACCAGCTTCGCCAATTTCTACGCCCGCACGCTGCGGGTAGCGCTGCGCCACCGCGTCATCACCCTGGCGATCCTGGCGGCGACCGTGGCACTGAATTTCTGGCTCTATACCCAGCTGCCCTTCGGCTTCTTCCCGCAGCAGGACACAGGGCGCCTCAATGGCGGCATCCAGGCCGACCAGAGCATCTCGTTCCAGCTGATGCGCCAGAAGCTGCAGAAATTCATCGAGATCGTGAAAGCCGATCCCGATGTGGAGAGCGTGGTCGGCTTCACCGGCGGCGGCCAGGTCAATAGCGGCAACGTGTTCGTGGCGCTGAAGCCGGTCACGGAACGCAAGCTGACCAGCGACCAGGTGATCGGCCGTCTGCGGGGAAAATTGGCCCAGGTTCCCGGCGCACGCCTGTTCCTGCAGGCCTCGCAGGATGTCCGCGTCGGTGGACGCTCCTCCAATGCCCAATACCAATACACCCTGCAATCGGACGATCTGAACGAGCTGCGCACCTGGTCGCCCAAGCTGCTGGCGGCGCTGGTCGGCAATCCTGCCCTGGCCGACGTCAATTCCGACCAGCAGGACAAGGGCCTGGAGACCGATCTGGTGATCGACCGCGACACGGCCTATCGCCTCAAGCTGAATGCCAGCGAGATCGACAACACCCTCTATGACGCCTTCGGCCAGCGCCAGGTTTCGACCATCTTCAACGCGCTGAACCAGTATCACGTGGTGATGGAGGTCGCGCCGCAATATTGGCAGGACCCGGAAATGCTCAAGCAGATCTGGGTCAGCACCTCGGGCGGCTCGGCCTCGGGCACCCAGACAACCAACGCGGTGGCCGGAACCACGGTCGCTTCGACCAAGAGCAGCTCGGCCCCGACCGCCGCCTCGATCGCCGCCGACTCGGCCCGCAACGCCGCCAACAACGCGCTGGCCGCCTCGGGCCACAGCTCGGCCTCGGCGGGTGCCGCGGTCAGCACCTCGGCGGAAACCATGGTGCCGCTGTCCTCGTTCGCCAGGTATGTGCCGGGCACCACCCCGCTGGCCGTCAACCATCAGGGCCATTTCGTCGCCACCACCTTGTCCTTCAACCTGCCGCCGGGCAAATCCCTGTCCGACGCGGTGGCGGCGATCGACGCCGCGGAAAAGCGCATCGGCATGCCGGCCACCGTGCATGGCACCTTCGCCGGCACGGCCCGCACCTTCCAGGATTCGCTGGCGACCCTGCCGGTGCTGATCGCCGCGGCGCTGCTGGCGGTCTATATCGTGCTGGGCATCCTCTATGAGAGCTACATCCACCCGCTGACCATCCTGTCGACCCTGCCCTCGGCCGGCGTCGGGGCGCTGCTGGCGCTGCTGATCTGCAACACGGAATTCTCGCTGATCGCCCTGATCGGCGTGCTGCTGCTGATCGGCATCGTCAAGAAGAACGCCATCATGATGATCGACTTCGCCCTCGACGCGGAACGCACCCAGGGCCTGTCCAGCGAGGAAGCGATCTATCAGGCCTGCCTGCTGCGCTTCCGCCCGATCATGATGACCACCATGGTGGCCCTGCTGGGCGCCCTGCCCCTCGCATTGGGCCAGGGCGATGGCGCCGAGCTGCGCCGGCCGCTCGGCATCTCGATCGTCGGCGGCCTGCTGGTCAGCCAGATCCTGACCCTCTACACCACGCCTGTCGTTTATCTTACCCTCGACCGCCTGCGCCGGCGGCGCGGCCGGTCCACCAACCCTGCAAAACCGGGAATCGCCTGATGAATCGCTTCGCCAAACCCTCGCTGCTGACCCTGTCCCTGCTGCTGACGGCCTGCACCGTCGGTCCGGATTACGAGCGTCCCAGCGCGCCGACCCCGGCCGCCTACAAGGAGGCCGAAGGCTGGAAGGTGGCCGAACCCAAGAGCGTCGACGCCGATCCCGATTGGTGGACGATCTTCAACGACCCGGTGCTGAACCAGCTGGAAAAGGAGGTGACCGTCTCGAACCAGACCGTCGCCCAGGCCGAAGCCGCCTGGCGCGCCGCCGTCGCCACCACCGATCAGGCCAATGCCAATCTGTTCCCGGTGATCGGCGCCAATGCCGGCTTCTCGCGCGCCAAGGAAAGCGCGGGCAGCGTGACGGGCGGCAACCGCATCAGCGCGCTGAGCAACACCTGGACCGCCGGCGGATCGCTGTCGTGGGAAATCGATGTCTGGGGCAAGCTCCGCCGCACGCTGGAGGCTGCCCAGGCCACCGCCGATTCCCAGAACGATCAGCTCGCCGCCGCACGCCTCACCGTGCAGGCCGCCCTGGCCAGCGATTATTTCGCCCTGCGCGGCGCCGACGAGCTGAAGCGCCTGCTGGATGCGACCGTCGTAGCGTTTGAGCGCAGCCTCAAAATCACCCAGAACCAGTATAAGTCCGGCACCGCCGCCAAGTCCGACGTCGACCAGGCGCTGACCCAGCTGGAAAGCACGCGCTCCTCGGCTATCGCGGTGGTCTCGACCCGCGCCCAGCTCGAACATGCGATGGCGGTGCTGCTCGGCAAGACTCCCGCCGATTTCACCGTGGCGCCGATCCCCGGCCTGGCCGATTCGCCGGTCTCGCCGGTCAGCGTCCCCTCCGCCTTGCTGGAGCGCCGGCCCGACATCGCCGCCGCCGAGCGCTCGATGGCCGCGGCGAACGCGAATGTCGGCGTCGCCATCGCCGCCTATTACCCCGATTTGACTTTCGACGCCTCGTTCAGCCGCACCGCCGAGACCTTCGACAAGCTGCTGCGCACGGGCAGCAATGTCTGGTCGTTCGGCCCCAACCTGTCCGAGACGGTGATCGATTGGGGCGCCCGCGATGCCGGCGTGGCCCAAGCGCGGGCCAATTACGACGGCCAGGTCGCCAGCTATCGCCAGACCGTGCTGACCGCCTTCCAACAGGTCGAGGACGACATGATCTCGCTGACCCAGCTGGCCAAGCAGGCCGAGGTCGAGGATCGCGCCGTGACGGCGGCCGACGAGGCCGAGCGCCTGATCACCAACCAGTACCGCGCCGGCACGGTCGCCTATACCAGCGTGGTGACCGCGCAGACCGCCGCCTTGTCGGCCAAGCAATCGGCTCTGACCATCCGCCAGAGCCGCCTGACCACCACGGTGTCGCTGCTGCAGGCGATGGGCGGCGGCTGGAAGGCCCCGCAGCTCACGCCGCAGGTGACAAGCGCTTCGCCATGATGTGAGTGTCGACATAGCCGAGCCGGGGGTGTGAAAACCCCTCGGGCACGGTGCCGACGATCTCGAAGCCGCAGCGCTGCCACAGGGTGACGGCGCCGACATTGCTGGAAATCACGAAATTGAACTGCATCAGGCGGAAACCCCGGGACGCCGCCTGTTCCTGCGAATGGTCGCACATGGCCCGGGCGATCCCCTGCCCGCGCGCATCGGGCCGGGTCGCATAGCCGGCATTGGCGACATGGCCGCCGCCGCCCAGATGATTGGCGCGGATGAAATAGCTGCCCAGCACCTCGCCGTCGCGCTCATAAACGAACGCCTGACGGTCGCCGCCGGTCCACCAGTCAAGCGCTGCCTCCTTCGCCATGTCGCGCGGCAAGGCATAGGTTTCGCCGCCGCGAATGGCGGGTTCGATGATCTGCCATAACGCGGGTGCATCGTCGGAGTGATACGGACGAATCGACATGGCGGCTCCGTTTGCGGTAAACCCCCTCCATCCCAAAGGTAAGGAGCCTTGAGAGCAATGAAATTCTTCATCGACACCGCCGACATGGCGCTGCTGACCAAGTGCGCAGATACCGGCCTGGTCGACGGCGTCACCACCAACCCGACCCTGATCCGCCAGTCCGGCCGCAACATCCACGAGGTGATCGGCGAGATCTGCGCCCTGGTCGACGGCCCGATCAGCGCCGAAGTGGCCGCGATGGATTTCGAGGGCATGAAGAGCGAGGGTCTGGCCCTGTCCAAGATCCACCCGAACGTCACCGTCAAGCTGCCGATGACCTGGGACGGCCTGAAGGCCTGCCGCTTCTTCAGCGACAAGGGCATCAAGACCAACGTCACCCTGTGCTTCTCGGTCAACCAGGCCGTCCTGGCCGCCAAAGCCGGCGCCACCTTCGTCTCGCCCTTCATCGGCCGCCTGGACGATCAGGTCTCCGACGGCATGGACCTGATCCACGACATCGTCGAGGCCTATGTCGCCATCGACGCGCAGACCAACATCCTGGGCGCCTCGGTCCGCACCCCCTTGCATGTCAAGCAGTGCGCCATGGCCGGCATCCAGGCGATCACCATTCCTCCCGCTCTGTTCCTCAAGCTGATCGAGCATCCGCTGACCAAGGCCGGCCTCGACACGTTCGCCGCCGACTGGGCCAGCACCGGACAAAAGATCGCCTAAAACCGATATCAAAGCGATATCGGTTCGATATTGATTTGACTACATCTTAAGGCGTACGCTTCTGGCAGACTAATAACCAGAGGCGTACGCCCGATGATCATCGCAGTCGTTCAAACCAAAGGTGGCGTGGGGAAAACCACGCTGACCGTCAATCTCGCCGTCGAACGCGTCATCCGCGCCAAGCGCGACGTTCTGCTGGTCGATGCCGACGAACAGGGAACCGCCTCCGACTTTTCCGCCCTGCGCGCCGAGAAACTGGGCCAGACCGGCTATTCCGCCATCCAGCTGTCCGGCAATGCCGTCCGCAATCAGGTTCAGGCCCTGAAGTCGAAGTTCGACGACATCTTCATCGATACCGGCGGACGCGACACCCAGGCATTGCGCGCGGCACTGACCGTCGCCGATATCGCCCTGGTGCCGTTCCAGCCGCGCAGCTTCGATGTCTGGACGCTCGACAAGGTGGCGTCGCTGATCGGCGAGGCGAAGAGCTTCAACCAATCCCTGCGCGCCTTCGCCCTGCTCAATTGCGCCGATTCCTCCGGCCCCGACAATATCGCCGCCGCGGTATCCCTGAGCGAACATCCCGAAATCGCCTTTCTCAATTCGCCGCTCGGCCGGCGCAAAGCGTTTCCCAACGCCAATTCGATCGGCTTGTCGGTGCTGGAAGCCAGCCCCGCCGACAAGAAGGCCTGCAGCGAGCTGACCCGACTCGCCGACCGCCTGGCCAAGCTGAGCTGAAAGGACAAACCATGACCATCACCCGCCGCCCTCCCCGCCCGGCCGCTGCCGCCACGCCGCCGGCCCGCCGCCGCAAGACCGCCGAAACCTTCATCGAGGACGCGCATCACGCCGCCCCCCCTGTCGGAGAAGAACCCGCGGCGCCGGCTCCCGTTCCCGCCGAACCGGCCGAGGACAAGAAGTCGAAATCGAAGGGCAAGCACAAGGATAAGGACAAGGCGAAGGGCAACCACAAGGCCGAGAAAGCCGAGAAGCCCGAGAAAGCCAAGCGCAAGGACAAGGAAGCGGTGCTGATCCGCTTCGAGGACGACCAGCTGACCGAGATGGACCAGCGCGCCGCCGCCCTCGGCCTGTCCCGCGCCGCCTGGGTGCGCATGGTGGTGGCGAAAGCGCTGCGCGGCAAGAAGGCCTGACATCTCCGCGCTGTGCGGTCGCGCACAACGCAGGCCGAATTCCCCTCATATAGTTTTTCTAACGAAAATAAGGGGGATTACCGGATGCGCCGCGCCGCGGCCGCCTTTGCGGGAGTGACCATGCTGACCGGCCCGGCCTGGGCCGGGTCGGACGCAGCCACTGTGCTGGCCACTCTCGACAAGCTCATGACCGCCCGGTCGGTGGCGGTCCGGTGCGGCCGCTCCGATGCCACCGCGGCCGGACTCTTCCAGCAGAAATACGAATTGCTGACGGAGCGCGCCATGACGGCGCTGAAGATCCTGATTTCGGATCTCGCCCCGCCTCACCTCGAAAAACTCATCGAGACTCATTTCGGCGAAATAGATCGCCGCGTTTCCGCCGTCATAGCGCAAGAAAGCTGCGACGGCCCACGCATTCAACAAGCGCTGCAGAAATATGACAGCGTTGCCAACAACACCGACACTGAGCTGATCGCCGATATCCAGAATTAGTAAATTATAATTACTTAACCGCCGACGATGAAATTATTATGTCAGGCTGGATAATTCTGCTTCCATTGCTAAATGATAGGTCCTATTGTCCGCGCCCAAAACGCGTCAGGGTTACTATGTTCAATATCCGCACTCACGAGCAGTTGCAGACACACTTCGCCCGCGCCGGCGATCTGTCGGTGACGACGCTCGAAGATCTGGATCTCGATGTCAGCGCCGTGCCCAGCCTGGCCGGGGCGCATCTGCATGGCTGCCGTTTCACCGAGGAGTCGGAGATGCCCGCCGACATGAGCGAGACGCTGTTCGTCGACTGCACTCTGCGCCGGCTGCGCTTCAGTGAAGCCAGCCTGTATCGCGCGCGCTTCGTGCGCTGCGACCTGTCGGGATCGGAATTCCGGGGCTGCGACCTGTCGGCCGCCAGTTTCGTCGATTGCCGCTGGGATGGCGTGACGCTGCAGGATTGCGACGTCGACGCCACCCAGTTGCCGGTTAGCGCCTAGAACATTGTGCGTCACTTGTGACGCACAATGTTCGGACGAGCGCAGCGAGGACCCCGAGGGTGCGGGGTAGGCTACCCCGCAGATATAACTACTTACCGCTCATCATCTTGTCGCGGATGGCTTTGAACTCCGAGCCATCCTTCCATTGCGGCGTCAGCTGGCCTTCGGCCACGTCATAGCCGACCCGGAACAGCAGGCCGAGATCGTCGACCGCCGCATCGAACTTCCAGTCCGAAGTGATCTGGTCGAGCGGATTGTGGTACCGCTTGGCGGTGTATTCGTCGATCTTGGCCTTGAGTCCGGCCGGATCGTCGATCCCCTCATCGCCATTCTCGGTGAACAGCACCGGCACGCCGACACGGGCGAATTCCAACTGATCGGCGCGGTAGAAGCCGCCATGCTCGGGACGGGCATCGGGCTTGGTGACGCGGCCGACCGAGGCCGCCGCCTGGGCCAGATCGTCTTCCAGCGTGGTATTGCCGCTGCCGACGATCTCGATGTCGCGGGTCTTGCCGAGGATATTGAGGCCGTCGATGTTGATGTCGGCCACGGTCTTCTTCAGCGGATAGAGCGGATGCGCGGCGTAATATTGCGCGCCCAGCAGACCCTTTTCCTCGGCCGTGGTGGCCAGAAACAGAATCGTGCGCTTGGGCGGGTTCGGCAGCGCCTTGAAAGCCTTGGCCAGCTCGATCAGGCCGGAGATGCCCGACGCATTGTCCAGGGCGCCGTGATAGACCTGATCATGCTTGGTCCCCGGCAGGGTCGGGTCCCAGCCCAGATGATCCCAATGGGCCGAGAAGACGACCACTTCGTTCTTCAGCTTGGGGTCCGAACCCTCGATCTTGGCCACCACATTGCGCGAATCGACGTCGCGCATGTCCTTCTTGATGTCGAAGGAGACGGTGCTCTTGAGGTCGACCGGACGGAAGTCCTTGGACAGGGCCTTCTTCTTCAGATCGTCGAGATCATAGCCCGCCGACTTCAGCAGGCCGCGGGCCTTGCCCTCGGACAGCCAGCCGGAGACGGTCGGGAAATGCTCGTTCGGGCCTTCGGCGTGGATCTGGAAATTCTCGTGGGAGTTCGAGTTCACCACCACCGAATAGGGGTAAGCGGCCGGCTCGGTCTCATGGATGATCAGCGCGCCGGCGGCGCCCATCTTGCGGGCGATCTCGTATTTGTAGGTCCAGCGGCCGTAATAGGTCATCGCCTTGCCCTTGAACATCGATGCGTCGAGCTTGGACGGATCATTCGGGTCCGGGATCGGCGGGTCGTTGATCAGCATGACCAAAGTCTTGCCCTTGAGGTCGGCGCCCTTGTAGTCGTCCCAGCCATATTCCGGAGCGACGACGCCATAGCCGACGAACACCAGGTCGGAATCCTTGACCACCACTTCCTTCTGGCGCTCATAGGACCAGGCGACGAAATCGTCGGGCGCGGCCATCGCCTGGCCGTTCACCGAAGCCTGCGGATGCGACAGATTGCCGGTCAGCGGCACGTTCTGGATATAGGTGCCGTTGGGATTGCCTGGCAGCAGGCCGATCTGCTTGAACTGGTCGGCGATGTATTCGACGGTCAGGGTCTCGCCGTGGCTGCCCGGCTCGCGGCCCTCGAAATCGTCCGAGGACAGCGTCTCGATCACCTTGTGGATGTCGTCGGCCTTGATCGCCTGCAAACCTTTGGCGATATCGCCCGCGCTATCGGCGGCGGCACCGCGCCCGCACAGGCAGGCGAGCGCGAAAAGGGCGGCTGGAACCGCCCGGACATAGGATTTCATGGAGTTTCCTCTGTTACGGACACAGAGGAAGTGTGCGGCGAACGGCGCCTACTCGTCAATCTGGCGATAAGGTTCCGGACCGTCCCGGTACATCGCCATGATCTTCAGCATTTCCGGCAGCACATCCTCGAACACCTTGACCAGCTTGGGGTCGAAATGCGAGCCGCTGTTCTGCTTGATGAAAGAAGCGGCATCCTCGACCGACCAGGCCTTCTTGTAAGGACGCTCGGAGGTCAGGGCGTCGAACACGTCGGCGATGGCGACGATGCGGGCCGCCAGCGGGATGTCCTCGCCGCGCAGGCCGGACGGATAGCCGCTGCCATCCCACTTCTCGTGGTGGCTCATCGCGATGACCGAAGACATGCGCATCAGCTCGGACTGGTCGGCGCCGATGATCTCGGCGCCGATCGAGCTGTGCGACTTCATGATTTCCCATTCCTCGGAATCGAGCTTGCCCGGCTTGAGGAGGATATGATCGGGAATGCCGATCTTGCCGACATCGTGCATGGGCGCCGCATTGAACAGCAGGTCGGCCCATTCCTCGCCGCAATTGGCGGCCAGGGCGATCAGGCGGGCATGATGGCTCATGCGGATGACGTGGAAGCCGGTCTCGTTGTCGCGGAATTCGGCGGCGCGGCCCAGGCGGCGGATGATTTCGAGGCGCGTGCGGTGCAGCTCCTCGGTGCGCTCCTGCACTTTCTTTTCCAGCTCGATGCTCTGGCGGTGCAAGGCGAGATGGGTGCGGATGCGCGCCTCGACGATCTTCGGCACCACCGGCTTGGTGATGTAATCGACGGCGCCCAGTTCCAGACCCTTATATTCGTCATCCTGCTCGGTCAGAGCGGAAATGATGATGACCGGGATCGACCGGGTGGCGGGATCGGCCTGCAGCTGGCGCAGCACTTCGTAGCCGTCCATGTCGGGCATCATCACGTCGAGCAGGATGATGTCGGGCGCCGGCTTGGCCTTGGCGATCGACAGGCCGCGTTCCCCGTTCAGCGCCGCCTTCAGGCGATAGGCCGAGCGAAGGATTCCGGCGATGACATCGATGTTGTCAGGCGTGTCATCGATGATCAGGACCGTCTGGGCGGACGACATAACCGACATCAGATCTCCCACGATACCTATGCCGACAGGCGAATTGTTCCCCGCAGTCACAATACCCCGATTGCGAAGGCTTCCGCCAGCGGCGAATCCACCGCAAAGAGAAGGAAACTCGACCATCACACCCGCAACAGGTCAGCGCCCGGAAAGTTTCCCGGCCTCAGTCTCCATCCTGGGCCAAAGTGCTGGCTCCGATCGGAATCACCGTCCGCTCCAGCTCGTTGGCCAGGAACAGGCTGGGATTTTTCGGGTCCTGGCAGGATTGCGACCGCAGCCGCAAGGCGGTCTGCGGGGTCAAAGGGCGGTCCCAGACATAGGTGAAGCAGCGAACGCCGCCCGGTCCCCTGGTCTCGCCATCCTCTTGAACGGAAACATAATTGCCGCGTTCGCTGCCGAGGCCGGAGTCGATATAGAAAGGCTTGGGCGGGATGGCCGGCGCCTGAGGGATTGGGGGAGGACTGGCGCAGGAAACCAGCATGATCGGACAGGCCAGCAGCAGCCCGCTTCGCACCCACACCCCCATTGCCGTCACCCCCTTGGCCGTATTCGAGCCGGGGAAGTGAGCGGGAGAATTGAGGCAAAAAAAGGGCCGGTGAAAAATCACCGGCCTGAGTTTAGGGAGGAAACGTCCAAGAAAGACAGCAAATGATTGTCAGAGACTTTCGATTTGCTGCAGTGCGGAAGATAGGCTTCCTTTTGTTGCGACGCAAGAAAAAAAGGGCCTTTCCGGACGTTAACGGTCACAGAATTGATCCACCCTGTATGCAACACCTTGATTTGAAACGTTTTCAGAATACCTCATGCAAGGCATGCATTCGGCGCATAACGATTTCAGGACCATCACCGCCGAAACTGGCACGGTTCTCGCATAAATCTCTTCCGCAAGATTATCGCGCCTGGATAGAGAATGACCCTGCTTCGCAAAACCCCGCTTGTCCTCCTCGCCACCCTGCTGGTGATGCTGTGCGCCGCCAAACCGGCTCTGGCCCTGAGCGAACCGGCCATCGGCGGGGCGGATGCGGCGGTCTGCGGACAGGAAACCGCCCGCCAGGAACGGCTGATGTCGATCCCCGACCGTCTGCTCCACGCCATCTCGCTGGTCGAATCCGGCCGCTGGGACGCCGAGCACCGGGCAAGTGTTGCCTGGCCCTGGACGGTAATGGCCGAAGGCGAAGGGCGTTTTCTGCCGAGCAAGGCGGCCGCCATTGCCGAGGTGATGAAGCTGAAGGCGCGCGGCGTGCGCAATATCGACGTCGGCTGCATGCAGGTTAACCTGCTCGCCCATCCCGACGCCTTCGCCACCCTGGACGAAGCTTTCGAGCCCCGCTCCAACGTCGCTTATGCCGCCCGCTTCCTGCGGGAACTGTATACCAACGACAATAATTGGGGCCAGGCCGGCGCCCATTATCATTCGCAGACCCCGAGCGAAGCGGCGCCCTACAAGGCCAAGCTGATGAGCGTGTGGGACAAGTCGCGCGGCATGAGCGACACCCGCGTTCAGCTGGCCTCGGCCTCGTCCGACGATATCTATACCGGCAGCCGCGCGCCGCTGGGCATCGTCTTCGCCAGCGACCTCGCCCCGCGTGAATTGTCCGCCACCGCCAAGCCGGACGCCCTGGCCCGCAGCGAAGCCGAGCGGGTCGCCGCCAAGAAAAGCGCCGACGCCTATCGCCAGGCCAAGCTGGAAGAATACAAGCAGAAGAAGGGTATGGCCGGCTGAGCCTTACTTCTTGACCGCGGGCGCCGGAGCGGGCGCCGGCGACATCGGACATTCCGAAGCCAGAGGATCACGCGGATTGTTCTGCAACAATCCGCGTTGTTCGTTTATGAGGCGCCCCCGCGAATCGGCGGCGACCTGGCGTACCCAATAGCTCAGCAGCGGGAACTGGTCGTTGTCGAAGCGGAAATTGCCGCGCGTGCTGGGAAACTCCACCCGCTTCATCGAGAGGCGGAAAGCGTCGGTATCGTTGACCTTGCCCTTCACATCGCGGATCGCCGCGTCCAGCAGCATGGCCGCGTCGTAGCCGGCGGCGGCGCGCAAGGAGATCGGCCGGCCGTAATCGGCCTCGAAATCGGCGACCATCCGCTTGTTGGCCGGACTGTCGAGATCGTCGCTCCACGGCGCCACGCTGAACAGATCGAGCCCGGCCGGCGCGCTGGCGGCCAGGACGGTCTGGTCGAAGGTGCCCGCCGGGGCGAACAGCGGCAGGCTGTCCTTGTAGCCCGCCGCCTGATATTGCAGCAGGAAATCGACCGCCATGCCGCCGGTCTGCAGCAGATAGGCGGCGTCGACCTTGATCTGTCCCAGCTTCTGCAGATCGGGCGAGAAATCCATGGTGCCCGGACGGCTGACGATCTCGGTCACCTCGCCCTTGAAGCCTTTGCGGAAGGCGGCCAGCGCCTCCTGGCGGCCCGGCGGCTCGAACACGGCGAGGCGGTGATAGCCCTGCCCCTGCAGATAGGCGCCGGTCAACTCCTGGATCAGCTCGCCGCGCGGCACCAGCGAAAAGAAGTACGGATTGCACTCGCGCCCGGCCAAAGGCGGCGGCGCCATGCCGAGATTGATCACCAGGGTGCGGTGTTCCTGGGCGTGCGCGGCGGCATAGGCCGCGGCGTCGGCCGTGGAGGACAGCAGCAGCACATGCAGGCGCCCCGCCTTCCACAGATCATCTTCGTCCTGCTTGGCCTTGCCGCCATTATGCTCGTCATCCATCACCGACAGGGCGAATTCGAGCCCGGCCAGGCGCCCGCCAAGATGGCGGACGCCGAGCCGGAATCCATCCAGCTGGTCGATGGCGAGATTGGCCTTGGCCCCCGTCATGGTGCCGACGAAAGCGACGTCGACGTCGGCAGCCTGCGCGGCGGCCCCCATCACCAGGGCGGCGGCAAGACCGGCGAGCTTCACTTCTGGCGGGCCCGCGCGAACGCCTCGGCCAAAGCGCCGCCGCCGCTCGACGGCGAAGCCGGCGGCGAGGCTTTCATATGTTGCGGCTTCGGCGCGCGGTCCTGCTGGCGCGGGCGGTTGTCATCGCGCTGCTGGGGCGCCGGACGCTCGGACATGCGCATGGTGAGCGCGATGCGGTTGCGCTTGAGATCGACCTCCAGCACCTTGACCCGCACCACGTCGCCCGCCTTCACCACTTCGTGCGGGTCCTTGACGAATTTATCGGCCAGCATCGAGATATGGACCAGCCCGTCCTGATGCACGCCGATATCGACGAAGGCGCCGAAATTGGTGACGTTGGTGACCACGCCTTCCAGCATCATGCCGGGCTGCAGGTCTTTCAGCGTCTCGACGCCTTCCTTGAATTCGGCGGTCTTGAAGCTGCCGCGCGGATCGCGGCCGGGCTTTTCCAGTTCGCGCAGCACGTCGGTGACGGTGGGAACACCGAACTTGTCGTCGGTGTAATGGCTGGGCTCCAGCGAGCGCAGGAAAGGCATGTCGCCGATCAGCGACTGGACGCTGCGCTTGTTGGTCGCGGCGATGCGCTCGACCAGCGGATAGGCTTCCGGGTGAACCGAGGAACCGTCCAGCGGATTGACGCCGTTCATGACGCGCAGGAAGCCGGCCGCCTGTTCGAAGGCCTTGGGCCCCAGGCGCTCGACCTTCAGCACCGACTGGCGGTCGGCGAAGGCGCCATGGGCGTCGCGATAGGACACGATATTGCGGGCCAGCACCGTGCCGAGACCGGACACGCGGGCCAGCAGCGGAGCCGAAGCGGTGTTCAAATCGACGCCGACGCCGTTCACGCAATCTTCCACCACCGCGTCGAGTTTGCGGCCCAGGGTCGGCTGGTCGACGTCATGCTGATACTGACCGACGCCGATCGCCTTGGGATCGATCTTGACCAGCTCGGCCAGTGGGTCCTGCAGGCGGCGGGCGATCGAGATGGCGCCGCGCATGGTGACGTCGAGATCGGGGAATTCCAGCGCCGCCGTTTCCGACGCCGAATAGACCGAAGCGCCGGCTTCGGACACCACGACCCGGGTCAGCTTCAGCTCGGGCTGCTTGGCGATCACGTCGGCGACCAGCTTGTCGGTCTCGCGCGACGCGGTGCCATTGCCGATGGCGACCAGCTCGATCGAATATTTGCGGGCCAGCGAGGCGATTTCCAGCATGGCGCCGGTCCAGTCATTGCGCGGCACATGCGGATAGATGACGCCGGTATGCACCACCTTGCCGGTCTGGTCGACCACCGCCAGCTTCACACCGGTGCGCAGGCCCGGATCGAGGCCCAACGTCGCGCGCATGCCGGCCGGCGGGGCGAGCAAAAGACTGCGCATATTGCGCCCGAACACAACGATCGCCTCGGCTTCCGCGGCTTCGCGCAGGCGGGTCATCAGTTCGAGTTCCAGATGCAGATGGATCTTGACGCGCCACGCCCAGCGCACCGTGTCGGCGAGCCAGCGATCGGCCGCACGGCCTTGATTCACAATGAAGAATCGCCGGGCGATCATCGACTCGCACTGGGTGACCACCTCGCGGTCCTCGCTGGCATCGGCGGGTTCCAACTTCAGAAGCAGTACGTTCTCGTTGCGTCCACGGAACAGGGCCAGGGCGCGATGGGACGGAATCTCGGCGATCTTCTCTCTATAGTCGAAGTAATCGGAGAATTTCGCCCCGGTCTCGGCCATTCCTTCGGCCATCTTCGACACAAGAAACCCGCCTTCCCACAGATGATCACGCAGGCGGCCAAGAAGATCGGCATCTTCGGCCATGCGTTCGATCAGAATCTGGCGGGCGCCGTCCAACGCCGCCTTGACGTCTTCAACGCCCTTGGCGGAATCGACATAAGCGGCGGCCTCGGTTTCTGGAACCTTAGTGGGGTCGGACAGCAGCAAGTCTGCCAGCGGCTCCAGACCCGCCTCGCGGGCGATCTGGGCCTTGGTGCGGCGCTTCTGGCGATAGGGCAGATACAGATCTTCGAGTCGCGCCTTGCTGTCGGCGGCGGCGATGTCGGCGGCAAGCTGGTCGGTCATCTTGCCCTGGGCCAAAATCGAAGCGACGATCGCGGCCCGGCGGTCTTCCATTTCGCGAAGATAAACCAATCTTTCGGCCAGCAAACGAAGCTGGGTGTCGTCCAACCCCCCGGTCACTTCCTTGCGGTAACGGGCGATGAAGGGAACGGTGTCGCCGCCGTCGAGCAGCTTGACCGCCGCCTCGACCTGCGCCGGGGTTGCGCCGACATCCTGGGAAATACGCGAAATGATCTGCGACATGCTGGTCCGTGAAACGATCTGAACAGGGCGATGATCTAACCCGAGCGCGGCCCCCTCCGCCATCGGTTTTTCGTCACGGCGAGGTCACCGGGAGTATGCAGGTCGCTCTATCGACGCGCCGTATGGCATCCGCTATATTTCCGCCATATTCTTCGCGCCACTTCCGCAGCCATATCGTCGTCCCCCAGACCGTGCTGCGGGCGCAACATTCCGCATTTCGCAGGATTTCAGGGCTCTATGCGTCGTTTATCGGGTGTCGTCGTCCTTATTCTCATCGTCTTGGGCAACCTGGGCGGCTGGTGGCTGCTGAACCGTCCGAAGAACGGCGTGCCGTGGGAAGGCACGATCAGTTCGATTTCGTTCAACGCCTATCGCAAGGACGACGATCCGTTCGCGGGCCGTTACCCGACGCCGGAATCCCTCGACAGCGATCTCGCGCTGATCTCGAAGGCGGTCGCCAATATCCGCATCTATAACTCGACCGAAGCGGAGAACAGCCAAGTCATTCCGCGGCTGGCGGCCCGGTACGGCATGCGCGTCACCGCCAGCGCGTTGCTGCGCGGCGCCTGGAACAACGGCAACCTGCCGATCGAGCGCAATTTCAACTCGTTGAATGGCGACGAACAGAAGCAGGTCAATCTCGAGACGATGTTCCTTTTCCAGAATGAAGAGGAAGTCCGCAACCTCATCAAGCTGGCCAACGAGAATTCCAATGTCGACCGGGTCATCGTCGGCAACGAGACGCTGCAGACCGGCTCGCTGACCCCGCAGCAGCTGATCCGCTATATCCGCAAAGTGAAACAATCGGTCCATCAGCCGGTCTCGACCGCGATGGACAGTCATTCCTGGCTGATCCACCCCGAGATCGTGCCGGAAGTCGATTTCATCACCGTCCACATCCTGCCCTATTGGAACGGCATCCCGGTCGAGCGCTCCGTCGATTTCGTGCTCGAGCAGCTGCATACGGTGCAGGCCGCCTATCCCGGCAAGCATGTGTTCGTGGGCGAGGTCGGCTGGCCGTCGGCCGGCAAGGCGCGCGGCGAGTCCGAGCCCTCGCTGATCAATCAGGCGCTGTTCCTGCGCCAGTTCCTCAATGCCGCCGCCGCCCAGAACATCGACTACAACATCATCGAAGCGTTCGACCAGCCGTGGAAGCGCCAGATCGAGTGGTCGGTCGGCACCCATTGGGGTGTCTGGGACGCCGACCGCGATCCGAAATTCTCGATGGTCGAGCCGGTGCTGGAAATCAAGCAATGGCCGATGATGGCCTTCGCCGCGACGGGCCTGGCTCTGCTGCCGGTGATCTGGCTGCTGTTCAATTGGGGCCATCTGAAGATCCGCGGCAAGATCTTCTTCGGCGTGCTGGTGCAGGGCGCCGCGAGCCTGATCATCTGGACCATGTCGGTGCCGATGATCCGCGATTTCGCGCCCTCGGCCGAGCTGATGTATTCGGTGCTGCTGCCCGCCCAGGTGATCCTGCTGGTGGTGGTGCTGATCGGCGGCTACGAGCTGACTCAGCTGACCTGGGCCCGCCAGATGCGCCGGCGTTTCACCCCCGAAACGTCGCCCCAGCCGACCCGCTTCCCCAAGGTTTCGCTGCACCTGCCCTGCTATAACGAGCCGCCCGAGATGGTGAAGCTGACCCTGGACAGCCTGGCCGCGCTCGACTACCCGAACTTCGAAGTGCTGGTGCTGGACAACAACACCCGCGACCCCGAAGTGTGGAAGCCGGTCGCCGCCTATTGCACCGAGTTGGGCGAACGATTCCGTTTCTACCATCTGGGCAAATGGCCGGGCGCCAAGTCGGGCGCGCTGAATTTCGCCCTGACCCAGACCGCGCGCGACGCCGAGGTGATCGGCGTGATCGACAGCGATTATCAGGTCACCCCCGATTGGCTGAAGGTGCTGGTGCCCTATTTCGAGAACGAAAAGGTCGGCTGGGTGCAGGCGCCGCAGGATCACCGCGAATGGGAGCACGACCTGTTCAAGGAAAGCATCAACTGGGAATATGCCGGCTTCTTCGACATCGGCATGGTGGCGCGCAACGAAGACAACGCCATCATCCAGCACGGCACCATGACGCTGATCCGCAAGAAGGCCCTGGTCGATACCGGCAAGTGGGCGGAATGGACCATCACCGAGGATGCCGAGCTGGGCCTGCGCCTGCTGGAGCATGGCTATGAATCGGTCTATCTGGACCATCGTTTCGGCCATGGCGTGACCCCGGACGATTTCACCGCCTATAAGAAGCAGCGCTACCGCTGGGCCTATGGCGCCTGCCAGATCCTCAAGGGCCATTGGCGCGCGCTGAACCCGTTCCGGCATACGGGGCTTACCGCCGGGCAGAAATATCATTTCATTACCGGCTGGCTGCCCTGGTTCGCCGACGCGTTCTATCTGCTGTTCTGCGTGCTGAGCGTGTTCTGGACCATCGGCCTGGTGTTCGCGCCGCGCACCTTCGACTTTCCGCTGTCGATCTTCATCATGCCGACGGTGGGCGTGTTCATCGCCAAGCTGATCCACCAGCTGTTCCTGTACAGCACGCGGGTGAAGTGCAACTGGCGCCAGCGCATCGGCGCCTCGATCGCCGGCATGGGCCTGACCTATTCGATCGGCCGCGCCATGTGGGCGGGCGTCTTCACCAAGACCATCCCCTTCCTGCGCACGCCGAAGATGGCCGACAAGGCGGC